>Ga0193747_1000028_pt1 | contig 100070 bp, 87 predicted proteins | sample L1m2metaG_FD_143048 | JGI IMG/M metagenome (GOLD analysis project Ga0193747, IMG submission 143048) | Soil microbial communities from a riparian zone of the East river system, Colorado, United States - L1m2 | ecosystem: Environmental > Terrestrial > Soil > Riparian zone | place: USA: East... | reverse complement strand
TGGCTCAACCGCTACCGGCGCTTGCTGGTGCGCTGGGAGAAGAGTGATAAGAACTATGCGGCCTTGATTCACTTTGCTTTTTCAATCCAACTCTATCGATTGATAGTTTTGGGATAGGCTCTTAGTCGCAGTTCTGAGCGGCGGGTAGAATTCGATATGAAAATGGTAATAGCTGTAATCCTCGCCGTCCGAAGGGCGCTGGTGCATGACCATCATGTAAGGAAACGAGAGATCAAAGAGGCCATCATAAGCGACGAGCAGTTGCTTCAGGGTGATCGCCAGACTCCGCCTTTCGCTCTCGTCGAAATCGGTTAGGGCCTGAATGTGGCGCTTCGCAGAAACGTGCACCTCATAGGGCCAGCGCGCGAAGAATGGGATGTAGACTGCAAACGATTCGTTCTCTATAACGATTCTGCGCCCCTCTCGCCGCTCCTCCTTGATGATGTCGCAAAGAAGACATCGCCCCGTCTCTTCTTGAAAGGAGCGCGACTGCTCCAACTCCTTTGCGACGCGCGGCGGGACGAAAGGATAAGCATAAATCTGCCCGTGCGGGTGATGCAGCGTAACGCCAACGCTCGCCCCCTTATTCTCGAAGATGAAGACGTATTTGACGTAATCAAGCTGCCCCAACTCTCGAAAGCGATCCGTCCAGACTTTAATAAGTTTGTAGATTTGCGTGACGGGTTCATTGGCAAGAGTTGAAGTGTGGTTCGGCGAATAGAGAACGACTTCGCATAAGCCGCGCGCTGGCTCGACCGGGTACAACTCCGTTCCTTCTGCGGCTGGGGCGGGCGGAATGGGCTGCAAAGAGGGGAAGCGATTCTGGAATACAACTATGTCGTAGGCGGGTTCTGGAGCTTCCGTCGGAAATCCGCCCGGCTCGGTAGGACAGAGCGGGCAGTGATCGGGGGGCGGCATGAAGGTACGCTCCTGCCTGTGCGTCGCCGTCGCAACCCATTCGCCCAGAAGCGGATTCCACCTCAACTCAGACACTGTGCGCCTCCCCTGAGCTTTCCTTCTCAGAATTTTGGGGAGATGATTCGTCGCCTGTGTTGAATTGAGCTTTTGGCCCAAAGGTGTAAAAGATGAGATACCTCCCGTCGGACAGCACTATCTGTCTGCGGTGTATCTCGAACAGATCGTCGAAACTGATCTCGCGCTTCATCCAGACAAGGATAATTTAAGAATAGACTCCGAGCCAGAGTCAGGGTTACACAGAACCACGCGCGACGCCCGCAGCGACCAGCACATCATCGCTCCGCCTTGCTGCGGCCTCTTCCCGCCAGTTCACTCCGCAATCTCGCATGTAGCACGCGAGCGCACTTTCAAGGGGCTGCATAAGCTGGCCGCGCTCACTCGCAAGCGCGCTCGATAACGGGCGCGGCGCAACAAGAGCCAAAGACTGCGTAGGGCGCGCGTCAATCATGCTCGCATCAAGTCCTGCAATCTCTGCGGCGCGACGCGCGAACTCCGCCCACGTCACAGCGCCCTCATTCGCCAGATGCCATATGCCACACTCTCGGTCAACCAACAGGTCGAGCGTCGCATGTACCAGGTCGGGCACGTAAGTTGGTGAAACTATCGCGTCTTTGGCCGCAGTGAATCGCCGCCCGCAAGATATAGCGCGCAAACAGAGCGTCACAAAATTGTATTCATCCCACGGGCCGAAGAACGCGCTCGTGCGAATCACAAGAGCGCGCGGGTAGAGCCGCAAAACTTCACGCTCGGCCTCAAATTTACTCCGACCGTAAACGTTGAGCGGCGCTGGACGGTCTCGTTCAAGATAAGGAGCAGTCTTGCTACCATCGAAAACCAGATCGGAAGAGAATGTTGCTAGTTTGATTGAGTTGCGCGCGCACGCCTCGGCCAGAACCTTTGGCCCAACGCTATTCTCCCTGAAACATTTTTCAGGCTCCCTTTCAGCGTCGTCAACTCTGACGTATCCCGCAGCGTTCACAATAGCCCAGGGTTCGCAACCAGACAGAGCTTTCTCTACAGAATCTCTGTCAGCGATCTCCATCTCGCTACGCTTAAGCAGACGATACGATATGCCGCGCATCTCGCATATGCGCGCGAAAGCCCTGCCGAGCGTGCCCGTAGCGCCCGCAATCAAAACAGGTCGTGTGCCGCTGCCTTTCATGCTCACGCCCTGCACGTTCATAGCCACGTCGTCGTGCGCGCGTCTGGAGCCGAAAGGTGGATACTGTAGCCGATCCAGTCTTCGCCACCAGCCCGGCGTGTCCAGCACCGCATGTTTGTACTCGCGCCCCGCCGAAAGGTCGCGCAACATGTCGGCCAAGGCGGTCGGGCGCGGACTTTTTGAGCGAAGGTCGAAGACGCCCGGTTCGTAGTGATTCTCCATTTTCGTGAGCAAGCTGTCCCAGTCAAACGCGCCCAGAAGCGACCAGGCGGTCACGGCCAGAACGCGCACGCCCTCTTCTCTCAGATTCCGCGCGCCATCCCAAATCTCTTTGAACCAGCGCAACTGCTCTTCGCGCCAGCAACCCAGATGAGCTTCCGTAATTGCTACGGGAAGCTTATAACGCTCCCACGCCTCCTTCATCAACGCTCGCGGACCCGTAGGGCCTTCGGCCAGAACACGAACGGCCTCTATATCGGCGTAATCGTCTCGTCCGTTTCCTCCGTGCGTGCAGGCAGGATAGCGCGCAAGACGCTCGTCTAGGAAACGCTCGCTCGTTAAATAATGATTGATACCGATGACATCAGGCGGGCAACTGTTTTCCTGAAACCATTCAAGCTCGGACTCTTCTATCCCTACCCAGCGCAGGTATCCCCACATGGCATGAGTGCGCGAAACCCTACCCGCGAGCAGGTCAAAGGTGAGCCAGCGCCGCTCATTCTCAAATTCAGCCTGGTAAGAGAGCCTTGGCGTCGCATGAGTCTTCCCTAAATCTTCTGTCTGAATGAGGCGCGCGCCACTGTTTATCTCGCGCACCGCGCGCATAGAGAGAATCACGCCGCGACATTGATTAAGCAGAGCGCGAGCGAAGGTGAGCGCTTCACTTGTGTGAGGATACCAGTGGCCGTAAAGACAACTGAAACGAGCCGTCGTGAGCGGCTCGTTAACAGGGGTGTAGTCTTCGACCCACGGAAATTTTTCCGCGACTGCGCGAGCATAAGTCGCAAGCTTTTGCGGAAATTCCGTGTCAACGAGGCTTGTGTAGCGCGGCCCGCTACCGTGATGAATGAGGCCGACAATCGGATTGATTCCGAGTTCGCACAATTTCAACAAGCGCTCATTGGCCCACGACCAGTCTGCCTTTTCCAGGTAGTCCGGCGCAGTTCGCTCCCATAGCACCGGATAGCGAATGCGACGCACGCCGAGTTCTGCAAAAAGATTAAGATCATCCGCGCGTAGCGCGTGCCGGCTGCGTTCAAGCTGATCGCAGAACTCTTCGCCAATGCGATTGACGCTACACTCGACCCCTGCCCACAGTTCAAGCATTGAGACAGGGGACGACTTCTGAGGCACAGACACCCTAATACTCCTAGCTAACGCTTCCTCTAGCGAGAGACTGTTCAGACAGTTGTAAGAGCTAGATCGCCAGCCTGTTTGCGCTGGCCGTTCCCGTTGCTGCCCACTGTCGCGCGCATTGCGGCTGCATGCGCACGTTTCTCGCCGCTTATTCTGGAGTAGACCGTGAGCGCCTGCGCGACTATCTGATCCATGTTGTAATATTTGTAGGTCGCCAGACGACCGACGAAATAGACTCCCGCCGTAGAATCTGCGAGCGCCTTGTATTTTGCGTAAACTTCGGCGTTCTCCCTTCGCGGAACAGGATAATATGGGTCGCCCTCGCTCTGCGGAAATTCGTAAACGATGCTGGTCTTCTGGTGCTCCTGCCCTGTTAAATATTTGAACTCCGTGATGCGCGTGAACATCTGCTCGTTCGGGTAGTTCACTACGGGCGCTGGCTGAAACATCTCCTGATTCAGAGTCTCGTGCTTGAACTCCAATGAGCGGTAGGGCAATTTACCGTAGCGGTAATTGAAGAAAGCATCCACAGGCCCCGTGTATATCATCTCGTGGTATGGAATCTCCTTCTCAATCTCGCGGTAATCGCAGTTAAGCATGACCTTGATATTCGGATTATCCAGCATCTTCTCGAACATGCGCGTGAAGCCGTGCTTCGGCATAGCCTGGTAGGTGTCGGTGAAATAACGGTCGTCGCGGTTTGTGCGCGTGGGCACGCGCGACGTGACAGAAGCGTCTAGCTCCGAAGGGTCAAGCCCCCACTGCTTGCGCGTGTAGTTGCGGAAAAACTTTTCGTAAAGCTCGCGCCCGACACGGCTAACCACTACATCTTCGGAGGTGCGAACATGCTCGCGCGGCTCCGCAACAGACTCGAAGAACTTCTCCAACTCGAAGGAAGTCAGGCTCAATCCGTATAGCTTGTTGATGGTGTCCAGGTTGATTGGAATCGGAACCAACTGCCCGTCAACGGATGCGAGCACGCGGTGCATGTATGAGCGCCACTCCGTAAACCTAGAAAGATATTCAAATACTTCGCGCGAATTCGTATGAAAGATGTGAGGGCCGTACTTGTGTACAAGAATGCCTTCGTCATTGTAATGATCGTAAGCGTTGCCGCCTATGTGTGGCCTGCGGTCGCAGAGCAGGACTTTCTTTCCAGACCCGTTCGCTAACCTCTCGGCCAGCACGCTTCCGGCGAAGCCAGCTCCGACAATCAAATAGTCAAACATTAAATCTATTCCTCCCCAATTGTTCGTTCTTCATATCGCGGACGGGCGGATTTCGGATTGATGAGCAGGTTGAAGAGATGTTACCAACCCGATTCAATCGGTTCGTTAACCCGCAATCCGAAATTCATTTAGTCTCCCGCCGTCGCAAACTCTGGTGCGGACGAGGCACGCGCCGCTTCAAAGCGTCTCAGTCTCACACTCTCTTTTCGTGCGCGCCGCGCTTCAACTATGTCTTCGATCAACTCGTTCATGCGCCCCCAGGTGCGATCCCATGAGGTCCGCGCAAGGAACGCATCAACTTCTACGAGCCGCGATGCGCGCTCCTCTGTCATAGCCCTCTCGCACGCCGCGACGAACTCTTCCGCAACGTCCGCAACATGAACCAGACCTAGCTGTCCGTAAGGCCGCACGACATCCTGAATTGAGGTCGAAACTACAGGGCAACCTGCGGCCAGATATTCTGGAGTCTTCGTAGGGCTTATGAATCGCGTAGACTCGTTTCGCGCAAACGGCAGCAGCGCAACATCCCAACCGGCAAGGTAAGCAGGCAGATCCTTGTAATCTTTGCTGCCCAGATAATGCATGTTATCGCGCACGGGCAAGTCCGCAGGGTCAATTTTCACGATTGGGCCAATCATCACCAGATGCCAGTCGGGTCTGGCATCGGCAATGCTGGCAATAAGCTCCAGATTCATACGCTCGTCAATCACGCCGAAGAAACCCAATCGCGGATGAGGGATCGTGCTTTGATCCTCAGGCTCGTCCCTAATGGATCGAGCCTGCGCGAAGTGCATCGCGTCTATGCTTGATGGAAACGGGAAGACGTTAGAGTGCTGATTGCGCTTGGCTTCATAGAGACTCATACCGCCAGTGAACACAAGGTCTGCGCGGTTGAACAATTCGGCCTCGCGCGCCTTCAACTCTCGCGGGGCGAACTTGAAAGCGGATAGTTCGTCCATGCAGTCGTACACGACCGCAAGCGGCTTCAGATGCTGCGTCCACCCGACGGCCATAGGCGTGTAGTACCAGAGCACATGCTCATTGATTTCGTATTCCATGAAAAGATTATCAATCATTCCAAGCAGCACTGTGTCCAACTCTTCATCGCGTAGACTATTTTTCGGCAATCGCGGCACGACGATGTAAACTCCGCAGTCTCGCTGCGACACGTCCAGACGCATTGGCCCATCTTCGTAAACAGGCTCTTCAAAAAAGAAGACGCGGCGGTCGCGTGCGAAACGGCTCAATAGATGCTGCGGTCTCTGATAAACGAAGTCCCAGCGCAAGTGCGACAGGCAGATAAGATCGGGGCCGTTATTCAGGTTTTTGCCGTAGACAGGAAGACAGTCCTGCAACAATTTTTTATTCGCAACCATAGTTAACCTTTCTCTGTTAACGGAATTTAAAGCTGTCTGTTCGTAACAAGGGGTGCTTCACGAACTGAAAGCGCGGGGGGATTTTTTGATCTACGTCTGAAGCAGTCGAGCGCAGGTCTTAAACATATCGAACACCTATCGCTTTTCTATTACTGAAGCACCCTGATTTCGCGCTCATGCACGATTCGTGAAGATGCGCGACGCCGTTCGACCAGAAAGAAAGCGCGCAAGCAACTAACAGTGAGTGCAATCTTAACAACAAAACTGTCAACGCTTCTTCATCGCGGGTTAATCAAGTAAGGTCTGGCCGTAAAAATTAACCGGCGGCGAAGAGATTCGGTTAAAGGGTAAAGGGTGAATGAAGATAAAACGGGGCGCAACTTATCGTCTGTCCGAATACGTACTAAACAAGTTTGTTGAAGATGATGAGTTGTTGTTTTTATAAAGTGCGTATCAGTCGGGTTCGGGTTGCGCTAACTCGCCCTCACTTCAAACTCGGCACTCCGTTGGTCGCTCTACGACTCAACGGTCGCTTGCGTGCGGCGCAACTCGATTGGAATCCGCCATTACTCCGTGTTCGCCCAGCATGCGAGCGTAGCATTTCAGACACATGCCACGAGAATTTTTCGAGTTGGTTCGTCGTATGATTATGCCGCACCACGCGCATTCCACTCTATATTTCAAACCGCCTTCGGTTGAATCAGTCATGAGAATTTCCCCTTGCTCTTCCCTTATTTCTTTCGATAAAAAGAAGGGTGAGTTTTCCAAAAACTCACCCTTCACCCTCCCCTTGCTCGTCCCGCCACGCACGGTTCTTATTTGAACCACTATGCGAAGCTTAAATGAGTGAACACTGATGAAAAGTGCTCTCCCAAGCCTTTAAAATTCACGCTCAAGTATTGCTCCCGGTAGATTCGTTCTTTCCGAAAGAACTAGCGTCCGCCGGATTTGCCGCCACCGCCGGAGCCTCCACCGCTACGGCCACCGCCGCCGCCCTGGCCTCCGCCACCACCTTGTCCGCCGCCGCCTGAGCGACCACCGCCACCGCCAGAACCGCCGCCGGATTGACCACCACCGCCACCGCTGCCGCCGCGACCACCGCCGCCGCCTTGACTGCCCTCAAAGAACATCATGACAAATTCTCCTTTGATGAATGTGCCCGGTAAAGAGCACCCGCTTGTTCAACTGGTTGGGGGTTTATGTCATGAAAATTTAGCAGACGGTTTTTTTGAACGTCTGTACGAATGCGTACTGATTTATCCGCAGCATGCGAATAAAGTCCTCACTACCTTCGATTGTTGAATCGAACTGGCGCAGTCATGTGGACAGGGTGGCGCTGACTCCATATCCTGTGCAAGCTAAAACACACGGTCGAAGGGACAAGTACAGGGGGAAAACATAAGGGGCAGAGTTCCAATAGACTCTGCCCCTTTATGCTCTTATAGCTCAACTGTGAATAGCAGATGGTTTCTCAACCGTCCAGGAAATTATCGAACTCTTCCTTGATTATCGCATAGCATTCGCAGGCGACCTGCTCAAGCCCTTGCTCGTCGAGTATGTTAATGCGTCCCCGGTTGTAATTTATCAATCCCGCTTGCTGTAGCGTGCGTGCCGCCACCGTCACGCCAGAGCGACGCACGCCCAGCATATGCGAGAGGAATTCTTGCGTAAGCGGTAGATAGTTAGAATGCACGCGGTCTCGTCCCATCAGAAGCCAGCGCGCTAGCCTCTCGTCAATCGTGTGCAGGCCGTTGCACGCGGCCACCTGCGAAGTCTGCCCGAGCAGCATGCGCGTGTAGCGCAGCATTACCGTTCGAAAACTCCCGTCACGCTCGAACTCTTCCTGCACCACTTCGCGCCTGGTGCGCAAAGCCGTGCCGCCCGTCTGCACTAATGCCTGGTAAGGGGACGAATCGGTACTGAGCAGCGAGGCGATGCCGGACATGCCTTCGCATCCAAGTACGCCGACCTCTATAGTCGAGCCGTCCGCAAGAAGCGATAGTAATGAGATCATCGCATCGTTAGGGAAGTAAACGTACTCGATAGGCTCTTCCGGCTCGTGAAGCACTTGACGGATTTCAAGCTTCACCTCTTCAAGCTTCGACAACATCCTCTCCCTCTCGTCTCCGGGCAGAGCTAACAGCAGGCGATTCTTAACGGTCTCTAATTTTTTAGCAGCCTCAACCATTGCAATGACTCCTTAATAAAGCGCGCTGCTCAAACCGAAACGCGCGAATAAGATTAAAATAGGGGCTGAATCAATTCGATAATTGTGCCCGAATTTATTCCCGTTTTACTGCAATTCATGTCAACGATAGAATGATTGTGTTAATATGTCCAAAAGAAATTATATCTCTTAATCATTCGCTGATTGCGCGCAACGGCGCGAGTAGACGTAAAGACTCTTATAGCAATTTGCAGTTGCATTTGATAATGCAAACAGTGGTTTCGCTTCGATGTTTATTGACCTTGATAATATCAATGCAAGCGTAAATCGCTATAAGTCTCTCGTAAGCGCTGAAGTCTAAATATTCTTTAGCAGGCCCCGAACACCCGACCTCATCGCCACAGTCAAGGGGGATATTGAATTGTCCGGACACGACATCATCGTAATCGGTGCTTCGGCAGGCGGTGTCGAAGCGCTGTCGAATCTAGCGCGCAACTTACCGGTAGACCTGCCAGCCTCTGTCTTCATCGTGCTTCATGTCCCTGCGCAAACCCCAAGCATACTGCCGCAAATTCTGTCGCGCGCCGGGCCGCTTCGAGCAGCGCACGCAGTGGACAATGAACCAATCAGGCCAGGGCGCATCTACGTCGCTCCGCCGGACAATCACATGCTCGTAGAGCGCGACTATGTTCGCATAGTGCGCGGGCCGAAGGAGAACCGTTACCGTCCTGCTGTTGATCCTATGTTTCGCTCGGCTGCGCGCAATCACGGGACGCGAGTCGTGGGCGTTATACTGACCGGCGCACTGGATGACGGAACAGCGGGGATGCGTGCAGTGAAATCGCGCGGCGGAAAGACCGTCATTCAAGACCCGAAGGAAGCGCTCTATTCCGGCATGCCCGGCAGCGCGCAGATGAACGTTAAGATTGATTACTGTCTACCGCTTGCGGAGATTGCGCCGCTTCTGGCTCGTCTCGCGCATGAACCTGCGGAAGAAGAAGGAGCGTGCCTTGTGCCGGACGATCTTGAAACAGAGGCTAAAATCGCAGAGCAGGATTTGAACACGGTGGAGCTTATACGGAGCGTTGAAAAGCTCGGCGTTGTTTAGTAGAAAGCATCGCCTCTTTTCTTACTGCATCCTCGTATAACATCCGGCACACGACATCTGTTTTCCTCGTCTGCGAGGGAATCCAATGAGCGAAGAATCCAGAGAGACTGAAAAGAAGCATGTCACTGATTTAGTTGTCGTCGGGTCGTCCGCCGGAGGGGTTGGCGCGCTCTCTATACTGGTAAGTACGCTGCGCACGGACTTCCCCGCGCCCATCGTTATCGCGCAGCACCTTGATCCTCAGCGCCCCAGCAGCCTTGCCTCCATACTTGAACGCCGCAGCACGCTTCCTATCATCTGTGTGGGCGATGGCCCGCCCACGCATCTTGAAGTCGGCAGGATTTACGTAGTGCCTGCAAACCGGCATGTGCAGATTATGGATTCGAGCGTGCAGCTTCAGGGCGATATGGAAGGCAGACCACGCCCTTCAGTGGATCACCTTCTGACAACGGCTGCCGAATCTTTCGGCGAGCATCTGGTCGCGGTGATTCTGACAGGCTCAGGCTCGGACGGCGCGGCTGGCGCAGTCGAAGTTAAGAGCGCGGGCGGCGTCGTCATCATCCAGAACCCCCGGACGGCGCAGTACCCATCCATGCCTATGAGCCTGCCGCCGACGGCGGTTGACCATGTGGCCGAGCTTGAGCAGATGGGGCAGCTTCTCTACGACATAGTTCAGGACGTTAAGCTGCCCCCACCGGAGAAGGTCGAAGACCCTTTGCGCGATCTTCTGGCATTCGTCACGCGCCACACCAATATTGATTTTCAAACCTACAAGTCTACGACCATCCTACGCCGAATCACGCGCCGCATGGCCGTCACTCACAACCAGACGCTGAACGACTACGCTCAGTATGTCGAGACGAACCCGGAAGAGATAGCGGAACTGGTCAAAGCATTTCTCATAAAAGTGACAGGGTTCTTCCGCGACGCAGAAGCTTTTGAATATTTGAAAAGCGCGATTCTGCCTCTGCTGTTAGAGCAGGGACGAGAGCAGGGGCGCGTGCTGCGCCTTTGGTCTGCCGGGTGCGCGACTGGCGAAGAGGCTTACTCGCTCGCAATTCTTCTGGCAGACTTGCTAGGCCCGGAGCTTCCCGAATGGAGCATAAAAATATTCGCAACCGATCTGGACGAAGGCGCTATCAACTTTGCGCGGCGCGGCTTTTATCCGCCCAATGTCTTGAATGATTTGCCGGATGATTACCGCGCGCGATTCTTCGAGCATGCTGACCAGGGGCTTAGGATAAGTAAGGCGCTCAGGCAGATAGTAATCTTCGGCCAGCAGGATTTGAGTCGCGGCGTTCCCTTCCCGCGCATTGATCTGGTCTTGTGCCGCAACCTGCTCATCTACCTCAAGCCCGAAATGCAGCAATCCGTCCTTGACCTCTTCGCTTACTCGCTTTACCAGTCGAGCGGTTATCTATTTTTAGGAAAAGCCGAGACAGCGCGGCCAAGCAAGGCCACTTTCGAACTGGTGAACAAGAAGTGGAAGATTTACCATTGCACTAGCGGCCCGCTCACACTGCTGCCCGGACAGAGCGCCTCTCCCGCGTACATGGGCATAGGCATGCCTTATTCGGAGCGACGAGCGCGCGCGCAGCGACAGGCAAACTCTACAATCAACACGCCTGTGCCGCAGGAGCCGGGAATCGCCGAGGGTGAGATCGCGCAACTGCGTCGCTTCAACGAAGTGATGCTGCGCTACCTGCCAGCGGGCGTCATCATCATTGACCGGGCGTACCGCATCATGACCATCAACGGCGCTGCGCGCAGGCTTCTGGGGATACGCGAGATAGCCAACGATCAAGATTTCCTACACACCGTTCGCGGCCTCCCTTACGCGCAGGTTCGCAACGCTATTGACACGGCGTTCCGCGAGCGTTCGACCGTAACGCTCAGCGAGCTTGAGTTGGACACGAGCGCAGGCGGCTCCAGTCGCTACGTCAATCTCGCAGTCATGATAATGCAGGCGGAGGCGGGTGCGCCCGACCTCGCCATTATCAGCGTCACCGATGCGACCGAGCAGGTGCAGACGCGCCGAAGGCTGGAAGCGATTCAGGCCGAGCAGACTCAGTTGGTTAACGAGCTGAGCGTTACCAACAAGCGGCTCGGCGACATGAACAAAGAGTTGCAGGACGCGAACGAGGAGTTGCAGGCTACGAATGAAGAGTTGATGCTGACGCAGGAGGAATTGCAGGCTACGAACGAAGAGTTCGAGGCTACGAACGAGGAGTTGCAGGCCACGAACGAAGAGCTTGAGACCAACAATGAAGAGGTTCAGGCTACCAATGAAGAGTTGCAGACGACTAACGACGAGCTGACGGCGCGCACGCACGAGCTTCAGGAGAAGTCGAAGGAGATTACCTCGGAGCGAATCCGGCTGTCCGAGATAATCTCTATGGCTCCGCCTTACATCATGCTCTTGAAGGGGCCGCAACTGCTCGTAGAAAATTTCAACCCGCGCTACGGAGAGCTTCTTGGCGAGCGCGACATCATAGGCCATCCATTTGACAATGTATTCGGCGGCGCTGAGATGGTCGAGTTCGTAGAGATGGTGCATAACGCATACAAAACCAACCAGCCATTAACAACCCGGCAGATGCTCACGCATGTGCCAGACGGGCGCGGCGAACCAACCGAGAGCCATTTCATTCATCACATCGCCCCACTGCACGACGCCGAAGGCAAAGTTGACGGAGTGGTTATCTATACGGAGAATTTCTCTGAAAGAGGGGAAGTTGAAGCGGCGGAACCCGACGGCGACCAATCCGGCAAGTGAAGCGCCTGGATGCAGTCAATAAGTATTTTGAGTTCGTTGTAAGAGGTGTTAGTGAAGAAGCCGCTCGCGCGAGGCGAAAACTTTAAGCTCGCCAGGGGATTGAGATTCTTCTATCAGGTTTGGAAATCGCCCTCTCAGGTATCAGACCATTTTTCACACATCCGTCGAATACCGCTCTAATACCTTTTAAATAATGGTGAATAGCGAGGCGGAATTCTTTTTTTCCAGAAGGTATCCCCGCCCCCCGCACCATTTCTGAAGCAATCTAACTCGCTCCTGAATACCTGATAGCATTCGCAGGCTTCGTGCTCAAGAATTTCGCGGTCTGTGACGTGAATCCTGCCGCGCGTGTATCTGATAGCGTTGAAGTTTTGCAGAACCTGAGCCGCCTGCGTTATCCCTGCGCGCCTGGCACCAAGCCTTCCGGCTATCGTTTCCTGCGTTAGCCGCAAGTCATCGCCGCTCACGCGGTCATGAACCATCAGCAGCCAGCAGCTCAACCTTTGAAGAATTGTGTGGCGACCGTTGCAGACGGCGCGCTGCGAAGTCTGCATCAGCAACGAGCGATAGTAGCTCATTATGGCTTGCTGCACCGACTCGTTAGAGCGGAAAAGCTCCCTGATAGTTTCGGCATTTATACTCATAGCGCGACCGGGAATCATCACGCGCACCCAGTTGCGAGAGGTGCGCTCGTCTAACGCCGCGACTACACCTACCACACCTTCCCGTCCTGTCATAGAGACCTCGACGCTCGCGCCGTCGTTCATCAGCGCAAGGGTTGAGATTACGCAGTCGATGGGGAAATAGAGATGATCAATCAGGTCTTCCTGCTCGTAGATGGATTCCTGTTCGGTGAGGCGAACCGACTTCAGGTGCGGCTCAACCAGTTTTTGAGCCTCCTGGTTAAGAGCATTGAGGAACCTGTTACTGACTGAATCTATTCTGAGCACGGCGCTCTTCCTTTCTCTGAGGAGAAACAAGGGTTGCCAGATAGCATTCAAACAGGCCAAATTGCCCGGCTATGCTAACATAAACCTGCCCTGTACATCTATTCAGTCAGAAGTAAGGACGACGAGGTAGACAAGAGTTTTGAGTAGGTGCCTTTCCAAATCATCAAGAGCCTTAAGCTTTCCAAAAAGATACCGTGAGTATAAGCCACCTTCACCCGAGCACCTAGCAAATTCAAGCAGGTTTCAGTACGCAATCGTACAACCAGATTCAACTGAATCGTCTATACTTCTCAATATCTCGGATGAGTAGGGACATACCCACAGGTATGAGCGCACGTGAACTATTTGAATCGGCCCGGCGAATTCATTAAAACGTTTCGCGGCGGTGTGAAGAGCAGCATCGAAACTTAGAGATGCTGCGCGAGAAAATGCGGCGTCAGCAACGCCAGCCTGCTTACCGAAATGCCAATACTGTCCCGGCTGCGTGCGACCGAGAGATTGAGCGCGTGGTGCGTTCTCTGCTGGCTACGGTGGAAGAGATTTGATTCCAGGGCGCTCTCTTTTCAATCTGCGATTTTTTTACTCAACCGTACTAATCCGTACAGACTCTCTGTTATTTCGCGTCTATATTGCGCGCTATAACCTGAAGTAGATTGCCGTTGAAAGTGAAAGTTTGCTATTGCGGCGCGCTATAACCTGAAGTTGCTCCAGTTTCAATTCCCTGACAAATTTTCAGTCTCGCTCGACAGCTAACGCGCCGTGTGCCACCTACGCTGAAAGATTTATCTCGAGTCTTCCTTGAATTTTTATCGGCATGTTGCACAATCAGAGACAAATACAGAGTCGCATTGCCTCCGGTGACCATTCCCCAATGACGGATAAGCTAGGCGCTCAACCCACCATATTGATCGTCGAAGATGACGACGATAGCCGTCTGATGCTGAAGACTCTTCTTGAGATGAAGGGCTACAAAGTTATAGAAGCCTCAAACGGCGTAGAGGCTACAGAGGTAGTCACGTTTCTGCGCCCCGGCATGCTCATAATGGATCTGCAACTGCCCAAACTTCACGGCTTCGCCGTCACACGCCACATGCGCCAGCGCGAGGAGACGCGCGACATGCCCATCATCATCCTCTCCGGCCACGACCCCCAACAGCATCGCCCGCTCGCACTGGCCGCAGGCTGCAACGAATACCTGACCAAGCCCATTGACTTCGATAAGCTGGATGGCGTTCTCTCCAGATTCCTGCCTTTGGACTAAACACCGCTACTTCAAAATTACCAAACTTCTCTCATCAACTTTGTACCAGCTCTGCTCAAACTTTCGTCCGCAATTGTGATAAAAGAAGCGCGAGCCGGAATTTATGCGCAGCCTACAGACTAAAACACAGGTCTCTGCGGGCGGCGTCGCGTTCAGACGCAGGCGCTCGCGCACTGAAGTCGCTCTAATCTCTGTAGGCGAGCGTGAGCGCTGGCAACTTCCCAAAGGCACTGTAGATAAGGGCGAACAGACCGAATCTGCGGCCCTGCGCGAGGTGCGCGAAGAGGCCGGAATCGAGACCGAGTTGATAGAACTGATTGACCGTGTGGAATACTGGTACTTCGCAAGCGAACGAGGCGAGCGCGTGCGCTTTCACAAGTTCGTCTATTTCTACCTGCTGCGATACCTATCGGGCGACGTGCGCGAACATGATCATGAGGTGAACGAGGCGCGCTGGTTTGAAATCAACAGGGCTGAAGAGATTCTCTCGTTCAAGAACGAGCAGGAGATGGTCGCACGCGCGCATGCGATGATTTCAGCGCTCGGCTAATGCGCTTTCAAAAAGAGGAAAGGCGGAAGCCCGGTTGAATAACCATCTGCTTCCGCCTTGATTCATCTAATTTTATGGTCGAGGCTTTACTCTTCCTCCGGCTCCTCGCCCTTCTCTTTAATGGTTGCGGCTGGCTCCCAGACGCGCGTGCGCCACTTCTTCTGCGCGCTGGCGTCAATTATGCTCAGCGAAGCCAGTGGCTGCGTGAGGTCGCGCACCAATCTGAGCACCTCCGCATGAGCTTTCATGCTCTCGCCCTTCGCGTCCATGACGCTGATGGTGATGCGGCTGCCAACGGCTGGAAGCTGCGGCAGATGAACGAGCGCCCCCGTTGGGCCAACATACTCGGTCGAGCCTTCCGTCACAATGTGCTTCTTCTTTTCGTTCCACTCGGCGCGCACCGGCAAGTTGACAACGTAGCGCGGCCCTGTGGCCTGATTGATCTCTGTTCTAGACATTCCTGACACCTGACCTCCCTTGCTCCCTCCACTTAATTAGCGCGCCTTCGAGAAGAACGCATGCCGGGCGATGGGCTTGTGCCCTCACCCGGCAGTTTCTAGTCATTCAAAGCGCGCTTCCTATTAGTAACGACGCCCGTTATCAATCTGTAGATTGTTCGTCACAGAGAAGACGCCGGGCACACCGCTCGCGGCTATGTTGGCGAGCCGTCTGTCCATCTCGCTCGACACCACGCCTTCCAGCGTCACATGACCCCGGTTGACGATGATGTGAATCGAAGGATTGCTCCCCATAGCGTATCTGTACAGACTTCCCATATTGAAGACCCTGCGATAGGTTCGCACGCGAATCTCGTCATCGAACGAAGAGAGCGGCAGAACTTCTATGTTGTTGACAACATGATTCACGCCCGCGATCTTCGCCACTCTGCGCGCCGCATCGTCTCGCGTAGAAGGATGCACGACCTGGCCGTAAAGCGTGACCGTATCGCCTTCGACCTTGTACGCGAGATTATCGAAGACTCCGTAATAGGGCAGCATCACAAGCTCGTGACGCACCTTCTTTGAAACCTGCTGCTGCACTTCAGGCTGACGCACGTCAACCGTACGCGGCGCGGCGAACACGGATGAAGCCGCAATCGCCATGATGGCAGCAAACGCCATGATTATGTTCTCTATCTTTCTCATACTCACTTCACCCCTTGTCTCGAACAACTTCCGTTTAATTTCATTCACAGTAGAGCTTTCTCGCTCATAACTTTCGCTTCGTAAGCCTCAAGAAACGCGACGACCTTGCTCAATGCTTCGACGACCAGCGTTTGATCTTCCTCCTCCATACTGGTCAGCGCGTCACTGAAAATCCGGCAGCGCCGTTTTCGGAATTGATCCACCAGTTTCTTGCCCTTAACGCTGAGCGCGACGAGCACGCACCTGCGATCTCCGTCCATAGCGCGACGCTCTATCAACCCCTTGCGTAGCAGACGGTCTGTCAACTGCGTTATCGCAGGAGCAGATATTTTCAGTTCTGCCGCCATCTGACCCGTTGGCATCGGGGCGCTGCGCAGCAGCTTTAATGCCTGCGCCTGAAGCAGCGTTAGGTCAAGCTCTGCAACATGTTGCTGGTGCTGCTCGACCAGCAGTCTGGACATGGCGTCCGCGAAACGGCTCAAAACTTCCTCGACTTTTGGCGGCGTCGCCTCGGTCATCTTCACCCGACTCCTTTAGCTTTCCGAACATTTAAGATGCATTAAATATTACAGGCGTTGCCATCCCCTATTTTGCCAGATTTCTTAACATTTTTGTGTTTTTTGAAGTGTATGCCTGCGCTCTAACGCGCGCCCAAACGGAGGCTAACACCTGCGCGAGCGAGCGTCGGAGAGCCTAGAGTGACGACGGGCGTGCGACCGATTTCGTATCGCCGGTCGAAGATGTTTTCAACGGCGACAAAGGCATCGAGTGTGTGGCTCAAGGGTCTGGAAAGGAATGCGTCCAGCGTGAAATAAGGCGCTAGACGAAAGAGGTTCTGGTCGTCGTCGAATTGAGAACCGGACGCGCGCCCCTGAAGGGCGAAGGTCAGGCGCGCAGGGTTCATGTAGCGCAATTGGAAAGAGAGTTGGTGTCGCGCCACCTGCGGGAGACGCAAGCCTTCCAGAGATGTGTTGACAGGAAATCTCAGTACGCGCGCATCCGCTAATGTGTAGCCGCCGGAGAGAGACCATCGGTTATTAATCTTCGCGTCCCACTCGATCTCAACTCCCCTAGAGCGCGTGCGTCCCAGATTCTGGCGCTGGCGCGTGATCAGTCCCGGCGCGACGCTCAAGGTCACGTTGGCGACGGGTCGGGTTATCTCAGTCCAGAAGAATGTTCCGCGCAGAGTCAATCTTCTTTTGAAAGGTGAAATGCTTGCGCCCGCCTCGCCTCCGGTCAATCTCTCCGCACGCAGTTGATCGTTTGCCAGAGTCAGTACGTCGCCGACGCGAAACGTTCTGTAAAGCTCGTTCAGCGTTGGCGCGCGGAAAGCGCGATAGATGGAAGCGGCAAGCGACCAATTCTCGCCCGGCCTGTAAAGCAGAGAAGCTTGCGGGCTGAAAGCAGTTTCGCTGCGGTCTCGGAAAGAGATTATCGTGGGCGCAAGATTCTGGCTTAAGGGGCGCGTTATAGAGCGCGCGTCCAATTCGCTCCAGCGGTCTAAGCGCAGGCCGCTCGTTAAGATTAGCCGACTGCTTATCCTGAAAATATCTTCCCCGTAAATTCCGAAAGAGCGTTCACGCCCGCCCGCGCCTACAAGCGCCGAGGCTCTGCCTTGAACGAATGCCAGTTCATCACTCGCGCCGCGCACCTCTCTAGCCTCCACGCCAGCGACGAACGTATGACTCGCGCCGAAGAGTTTTGACCATTGAACGCTCGCGCCCTCGACCTGCACCGGAACACGTTGCACCCGCGTTAATGTCTCGCTGTTCCTGTTGCTTGCGACCGCCGAAAAATTCTGGTCGAAGAGTTCCACGCCCAGGTAAGCGCGCAACGAAAAAGCTCCGGCACGCTTAGATTGATAATCGACGCCCGCGCTCAACTCTCGAATGCGCGTTTGGTTGGTTTGCAGCGGCGTGCCGTTGGCGCGCGATTCCTCGAAATAAGAGCCGCGAATGAATGCGCGCCCAACTCTTCTGAAATAATATTCCAGGTCAAGATCAATCGCCGCGTGACGCGAATTCGCGGGCGTGTCAACGCTGCCGCGCTCGCGCTCATCAACTAGAACATAACCATCGGTACGAAACAGGTCTGCGCTTAACTTTGCGCCCCAACGACCTCTCCTCGCTCCTGCGAACAGGGAAGCGTCGGGTGTGTTTTCGTTTCCGTAAGAAGTTTCAAGGGAGAACACGGGGGCATCTGCATCGCTCGTCAGAATTTGAATAACGCCGCCCATAGCTCCGCCTCCGTAAAGGTTTGAAGCTCCGCCACGCAAGACCTCTATTCGATTGACGGACTCGCGCGGCACTCGACCCCAGTAGACCCAGCCGCCGAAAGGATCGTTGAGCGGAATGCCGTCCGATAGAACTACTGCGCGACTCGCACCGCTTGCGCCCACTCCACGCAGGCTAACGCCCTGCGAAGTAGGATTCGCCGTGCGACTGCCTGAGCGTCGGAATAGTTGAAAGCCCGTAACCTGCTTCAAAGCATCGTCAATCGTCTCGGCGGCAGTCGCAGCAATCTCGGTGGAAGAGAGAACGACAACGCTCGCCGCAGTCTCTCCCAGAACGGTTTCCGTGCGCGTGGCCGTCACAGTCACCTGCTCCGTGACGGGCGCAGGCGATAAGATTATCTCTATGAGAACAGGTGATGTTTCGTTTGCGTTCCAAATTTTCTCTGCTACGGCGAACCCGCGCGCCTTCACAATCAAGACGCCTTCGCGCGCAGTCAGATTGTTGAATACGAAACGTCCGCTTGCTTCCGTTCTCGTCTTAGCAACGACCGACGAAGCGACGCTCAAAGAGACATCTGCGTCCTCGATTGCCGCGCCTGTTTCGTCGCGTACGACGCCTTCTATGCGTGAAGATGTTTGCGTAGTTTGCGCTGAAGCAAATGAAGAGCAGACGATTGCTAAGAGCAGCACGATCAAGAGACGCAGGCAGACGACAAAGCCCATCACTCGCACAATCTCTACTAGATTGAGGGAGCGAGCCGGAAACCTTTTGCGTTCTCTTTGCGTCTTTGCGTCTTTGCGTGAGATTAAGTTTCTAGCAAAGGCGCAAAGACGCAAAGAGAAGAGATCGCAAAGAGTTGAATCGTTCATCAAGGGTTTGAAATACTTTTTCAGGAATCAGCCCTCTAATTACGAAACTCCTGCGAGATCATAATCCCGCGCGCTCCGCCGTCCATTATTCCAATGCCTACGCGCCCGAATGCTCGCTGAAGGATGTTGGCGCGGTGGCCGGGCGAATTCATCAATCCAGTGTGCGCTATTTGCAGGGTTGGCGCGAGAGCAAGGTTTTCGCCCGCTGCCCTGAACGTTATTCCTGCCTCCTGCATACGGTCGAAAGGGCTTTTACCCTCCGGCGTGGAATGCGAAAAATAGCCGCGCGCAAACATGTCTGCGGAATGCTTTCTTCCAACTTCCGTTAGTTCCGCGTCCGGCGCAAGCGGCGCTAACCCTGCGCGGGCGCGTTCACGATTCACAAGCTGCAACATCTCCGCTTCCAGGTCCGGGCGCGGCTTTGTGTTCGTGACCTTGTAGGGCAGTTGGACTGTCTCGTTAGACTCAGGCTCCGAAGGAACCGTGAGCATGTTGAGCGTCTGCCTTACCGCTTCGTTGAAGATGGGCGAGAGTTTCGCGTCTAAAGTTTCACTGACTACGGCAAGACGATTGGCAATGGCGCTCTCACGCGCAGGCACACCCACGCTATCTGGCAGCGGGAGCGCCAGAAGAATCGAGGCGGCAATCGCAGCCGAGATTATCCCGTTGATGAAGCCGGGCAGTATTCCCAAGATGCGGTTCGTAGGGCGTTTGTGAACCTTTTTCGGAATACGCCGCAGAAGCAGGTAACCTATCAGATGTATAAAGATGCTTGCGAAGCCCGCGACCAGAATGAAGGCCAGGGGAAGAACCCAGTATTGCTTCAAACCAACATGAGGCTCAAGCACGCGCGCGACCGATTGATAATAGCGCAAGCCAATCAACAGACTTCCGACCCATCGAACCAGATCGAGCAGACCCAGTATAAAGCCGCGATGCCAGCCTTGCAGCACGCTCAATAGCACCAGTAGAATCAGCAACAGGTCAATGAAATTCCAGTTCATACTCCTCTTCCTCTGTTAAGAGTTTGCCACTAATGCGAGAATATTATTTGACGCTTCACGTTTATAGTTAAATCATGGAAAAGTAAACCTCGCGCGGTATGTACAACTTTTGAGGAGGAGGATTGAGATGGCTGTAGAATGGAGAAAGGATGTAGACGCGGCGCTCGAAGAGGCTAAGGCGAACAACAGGCCGCTGCTGATTGATTTCAGCGCGGCCCCCGCGTGAGGCGCTTGCGCTCGGCTGGAAGCCGAGTCATACGCCGACGAAGAGGTCTCTAAATTCATCAACGAGAATTTCATCCCCGTAGAATCACACATCAAAGAGCACCCCGCATGGTTCCACCGCTTTGATGCACTTTGGACGCCCACAGTGCTCGTAATGGATTCCGAAGGTAAAGAGAGAGAGCGAATGGAGGGCTATCTTTCGCGTGACGAATTTCGCGCGTTTCTGGAGATGGGTCTAGCCAGAGCGTCTTTCATGCACAAGAAATGGGCAGACGCGGAGCAACGCTACGCTAGTGTTGCAGAGAATTTCCCGGACACGCACTCTGCGCCCGAAGCCGTCTACTGGCGCGGAGTGAGCCATTACAAGGCGACGAACGATCACACAGTGCTAGGCGAAGTTGCCGAACAGTTCAAGCAGAAATATCAGGACAGTATCTGGGCAGAGAAGGCTTCCGTGTGGGCGCATTGAAAAAGTGACCTACAGGAAGATTCAAGCTTATTGCTCCTTCGGAGCGTAGGATTCTATTCTCCGCTCCGAAGGAGTACTGATACAACACTTATCTACTTCACCTGCTCAAAATAGCGCATGTTCTTGCGTTCCTGGCATTCAGATTAGTTCTTAAGCCTGTTCACACAAAAGAGAAGGGCAAACATGGCATCCATGAGGTCAACGCGAAGATCAAAATCTATTTTGAGCATGGGATTAGGTTTGATGCTGATGAGTTTGAGCAGTTACGTAAGCGGACAAATCGGAGCATGGCGTGGCGCGAATACTATTTCAACTTCTGCTGAAACGGCTTCATCTCTTAACAAGAGATTTGATTTAAAGTTTGACCTGCCAGAGCCTGCCAGTCCGGGTGAGAGAAAAACCCTGTGGGCTACTTACTATTATGTATATGGAGATGTACGCAGCGTGCCCGATGGTCAACCTCTGTTGAATCTGTCGGGCGACAGGTTAGGGCCATTGCTTTCCGTGCGGGATTGGTGTCTTGGAGCAATCGAAGGCACTATCCGCGTGGTGGACTCAAACGGTCATGCCGAAGTTTACAACTATGCAGGCAGAGGCGATTCCGTTCAGGTTGATTGCTCCGGCGTCATTCACAGTCCATCAATAAATCTGAATGCTACAGGCTCAAGCCGCTATCGCATAGCCACAGGCCCCTTTGGCGATGGTGTGCCGGGGATGATACTCGTACCATACAGAACCATCGCCGCAGATACTACCGTCATCCCTATCGGCACGGTAATCTACATACCTGCTGCAAGAGGCATGGAGATTATCTTACCCTCCGGCAGAAAGACGAAGCATGACGGCTATTTCTATGTTGCCGACGTTGGTGGCGCGATCAAGGGAAATCACATTGATGTGTTTGGGGGAATATTGAGCAGCAACCCGTTTCCCAACTTCATCAAGAATAAGAGCAGCCAGACGTTCGAGGCGTTCGTAATCGCAGACTCGCGTATAACAGAGAGATTAAAGAGACTGCATACACTTTCGCAATGAAACTATTAACTGGAAAAGTGGTGTCCGGCGAAGGCAATTTCTCCTATTGGATTGAACGGCTGCGGGATCATTATCTGAAGAAGACTGGACTGAACCTTTTCCCCGGAACGTTGAATGTACAAAGGGAAAGCAGACTTAACAACGTAAGCGCGGCGCAGCGATAGTTCCAGTCCACTATGGCAGGTTATAAAGCTGCGCGAAGTTCGCGCCCCAGTTCCGTTGCGTTTGCCTGCCGGTCAGCCGGATTTTTAGCCAGCGCCTTCCTGATAGCATTATCAATTGCGGGCGCGAACCCGAGCGACTGAGGAAGAGGCGCGGGTTCTTCGTAAAGATGTTTGGCGATGATGCCGGTGACGGTTTCGGCTGTGAAAGGCGGAGCGCCAGTGAGTATTTCATAGAGCATTGCGCCCAAACTGTATACATCCGAGCGCGCGTCTAAGGGGTTGCCCATACATTGTTCCGGCGACATGTAGTAAGGAGTGCCTACTAGAGTGCCGGTCTGCGTCAGTTGATGCGCCGTTGCTATGTCGCGCAGCTTGGCTATGCCGAAATCAACCACCTTCGGCGTCTCATACTCTCGATCTTCGTCCTCTGGAAGTATGATAACGTTGTCGGGCTTGAGGTCACGATGAATAATCTCGCGCCGGTGAGCAGCGCCCACGCCAGCGCAGATGCCGCACATCAAATTGAGAGCGCGTCGCGCAGAAAAAGCTCCCTCACGGTTAAGGAGACGGCGCAGCGATTCGCCTTCAACCAACTCCATAGCAATGTAAGCAGGTATCTCTTCATCCGGGCCTTCACCGAAATCGTAAATGGTAACGACGTTCGCATGGCGCAGCATCGCCGCAGCACGCGCTTCACGGCGGAAACGTTCAATCGCATCGTTGTCCTGAACGAATTTGGGCAGCAGAATCTTGATGGCGACTTCATCGCCTATGCGCGTGCGTCTTGCCCTGTAAACGGCGCTCATCCCGCCTTCGCCCAGAAGCTCTAACAACTCGTACTTACCATCAAGCGAGCGGCCTGTGAGCGGGCCGGGAAGAGCAGAAGTAACCTTACTGCCGTTACCCTCTTTGCTAACTTCTGTCTGAATTGACGAGACAGGATTGCCGCAATCAGGACAATACAGAACCTCGTGCGCCAGAATCAGATCGCAGTTGCGACAGTACGGGCCATTGAATATGCGTTCAAGCGCCGGGCCAATAACATTCAGGCCATGTTCGCCTGCCGCAGCGCCAGCGAGCCTGCCTTTCGCGTCAAACAGATAATAGAAGGGCGTATAGCCGTTCTCGTTTTGAAACGCATCTCGCAGATTATGTTCGTTATCAACCGCGCACGGCTCGCTCATCCCCAGACGCGCAATCGCTTCGCGCACCACCTCTGTATCAGTGTCCTCTTCATAGCGCGGCATGTGCACTGCGATTACGCGCAAGCCTCTCTCTCTATATTTATCGCGCCACTCGGCCACTAGCGGGAGATTCTCTTTGCAGATGCCGCAACTGACAGCCCAGAAATGCACCAGCGTCGGGTGTCCTTTGGCGCGCTCTTCCGCCACGGCGGTCGTGCCATTGAACCACACGGTCGCACCCTCAAATCGTGGCATCTCTGTTCCGATCTTCATCGCCATAACTCTGACCTCGTGACGGGTGAGTTGTAAATCGTGGGTAGAAATTGAGAATTTTGATAGATCGCCTTTTCTATTCACGATTTACGATTCACTATTCACGGCTTTATTGTTTTCTGTCCGGGACGCCATTCAGCCGGGCAGAGGTTTCCGGTCTGGAGAGCTTGAAGGACGCGCAGGGTCTCTTCAGCCGAGCGGCCAACGTCAAGGTCGTGGATTACTTTGTAACGCAAGACTCCCTTCGGGTCTATTATAAAAAGTCCGCGAAGCGCTATGCCTTCATCTTCCAGAAGCACGTCGTAATCTCTGGAGACTTTCTTGGTGATGTCTGCGGCGAGCGGAAATTTCAGTCCCTGCACACCGTTTTTCGAGCGCGGAGTCTCAAGCCATGCTCTATGCGAATAGACGGAATCAATCGAAACTCCAAGAACGTCCGCACCGGCTTTCTGGAAATCCTCGTAACGGTCGCTGAATGTGGTCAACTCCGTAGGGCAGACGAAAGTGAAATCCAGCGGGTAGAAAAGTAGCACCAGCCACTTGCCCTTGTAATCCGAGAGCTTCGTTCTTTCGCGCAAGGTCTCTATGTTCCTGGTCGAAGCCATATCGAAATCGGGCGCGAGGCGGCTCACCATCACCTTCCCGTTCGTAGACGTTTGCATAATTCCTTCGTCCTCTATTTCTGTCTATAAAGTGATGTCTCAGAAGTGAGATTAAGCAGTAATCCTTCTTCAGGTCTAAACCGAAAGATAGCATGTATCATTCGTACAGTCATTTTCAATTTTCATCATAGCAGCGTCGCGCGGGCAAGAACCGTATCAGGGATAAATTCCAAAAATCTTGACACGACCGGAGGCGAGTCAGGCATACCGCCGCGATAAGCGCCCAGCGGATAGGTAAAGTATAGGTGCTGCTTTGCCCGCGTCGCAGCGACATAGAGCAGGCGTCTCTCTTCCTCCAAATCTTCAAACTCTTCCGCCGAGCGAGATGATGGAAACCATCCGTCTGTCATCCATATTACGAACAGCGTGTTCCACTCCAATCCTTTCGCAGAGTGAACCGTAGAGAGCGTGACGTAACCCGTGCCGCGAGCCTCCGCCTGCGACGCATCCGAAGGGTCTAGCGCCACGTCTCCCAGCAATTCCGCCGCGCTCTTGTAGCGCTTTGCGATTGCTTGCAGATGCTCAAGGTCGCGCTGCCGTCGTGGATAATCGTCGTATCTGGATTTGAGAATCGGGCGATACAGGCGCAGGACTGCGGAAAGCTGCTCATGCGGAGATTTATGTTCGACGATTGTGCGCAGCATGTGCGCAAGCCGTATGAGTTGATCCCGGTAACTCGCACGCGCGGGAAACTGCTTCAGCCGGTTGAACAGACTCTCTTTCGCTCTGGTCGTCCTGAATTCTCTTCTTTCAATGCTGAGATGATCCAGTATCTGCTGAACGGTCGCGTCGCCTATGTGGTCTATTAATTTAAGCGCGCGAAACCACGAGAGCGTGTCCGCAGGGTTTAGCGCTACGCGCAGGAACGAAAGCGCGTCTTTGATGTGAGCGGATTCCGCAAACTTGATTCCGCCGAACTTTCGGAAAGGAATTCCATGCTTGCCTAATTCTATCTCAAGATCGAACGAATGAGAGCTTGCGCGAAAGAGCACTGCGATTTCGTGCAATGGCACGCCCTCTTCACGCAACTCCGCTATGCGCTGAGCTACGAAGCGCGACTGCTCGTTCTCATCGCGTGCGCTCACCAGCAGAGGCGGCGCGCCTTCCATTATGCGCGAGAACAATCGCTTAGCGTAGCTCTCGCTCGCATCGCTTATAATCTCGTTGGCAAGGTCCAGTATGGGTTGCGTGCTTCGGAAATTCTCTTCCAGCTTAATCATTCGCGCTTCAGGGAAGAGTTCCGGGAACTCAAGCATATTCTTGAAGCTCGCGCCGCGAAACGAGTAGATGGCCTGGCACTCGTCGCCTACTACGGCCACGTTGTCGTGCGTGGCGGTCATCAACCTGACAATCTGCGCCTGCAACCGGTTTGTGTCCTGATACTCGTCCACCATGATGTAGCGATACTGCTCCGAGAGGCGCTGGCATAACTCCTGATTCTGTTCCAATGCGTCACGTAATCGCACGAGCAAATCATCATAAGTGAGCATCTGCCGCTCGCGCTTGTAGCTCTCGAACGCACCGAATAGCTCTTCCAACTCGCGGCAGTTTCGCACAAACTGCGGATAGTATCGCTTGAGAACGTCTTCCAGAGACATCAGCTTGTTTGCGGCCATGCTGAAGATGGCGCAGGCGGTGCGCTTGCGCGGGAAGCGCCGCTCTTTGCCTGTGAAATCCATCTGGCGACGCAGAAGGTCAATCAAGTCTTCAGTGTCGCTCGAATCCAGCACTGTGAATGAGCGCTCGACGCCCGCCATCTCCGAATATTTTCTGAGGACGGAATAGGCCATAGAGTGAAACGTTCCGCCCGAAACTCTCTGGCATCTGGCATCGGCAAGCGTTGCCGCGCGCATGAGCATGCTCGTCGCCGCTCTGCGTGTGAATGTCAGCAGCAGAACGGATTCAGGGCGCACGCCTGTCTCTACAAGACGAGCGACGCGATAAACAAGCGTGCGCGTCTTGCCTGTGCCCGCTCCGGCCACAATCAGCAGCGGCCCGTCAATCGTCGTCACAGCTTTGTACTGGGATTCGTTCAACTCATTCTCGTAATCAATGTGGGAAGCGCGCATGCGCGATGCGGGAATCTGTTTTAAGACAAGCTTGGTTCTGCCCGGTATCAGTATCGTCCGGCCCAGTTCCAGATCGCGCTTGAGCGTTTCAAGCTCATTGAGCAGTTCCCTTACGGTTTGATAACGAGCTTTCGGGGCTTTCGCCAGGGCTTTCTCCAGAATCCTTTGAAGTTCTAGCGGCAGGTCAGACTTAATCGAGTGCGGAGGCTTCGGCTCTTCATGCAGGATGGCATGCATCGTATCAATCTTATTTTCATTGACGAACGGGCAGCGCCCTGTGAGCATCTCGTAAATCACTATGCCGAAAGAGAAGATGTCGCTGCGAAGATCAACACGTTGGCCCAACAACTGTTCGGGCGACATGTAGTTGATCGTCCCCATTATCGTGCCCGATTGCGTTTTGACTTGAATGAGCGTCTTCTCTGCGCTGTCGGCTGTGAATAGAGGTTTACGGCGCTCCATCAGTTTGGCAAGACCGAAGTCCAGAATCTTCGCATAGCCGTCGCTGCTGATCATCAGGTTTTCCGGCTTCAGATCACGATGAATGATGCCGTGCTCGTGCGCTTTCATTAATCCGCCTGCGACCTGAATAGCTATACCCAGAGCATCTCGGACGGACAGAGCGCTTGCAGCAATCTTCTGGCGCAGCGTCTCTCCCTCTACATATTCCATCACCATGTAAGGCTTATCGTCCGCTTCGCCTATCTCATAAACGGTGAGAATGTGCGGATGATTCAAGGAGGATGCGGCGCGTGCTTCCTGTAGAAATCGGCGGCGGCGATCCTCCTGCGCAAGAGCTTCCGGCGACAGCACTTTGAGAGCCACCACGCGATGTAGTTTCTCGTCGCGCGCTTTATAGACCGCGCCCATGCCGCCCGCACCCAGCGGCTCCATGATGCGATAGTGAGCTACGAATGTGCCTTCAGCAATCATCTGCTGGCTTCAAACAGATTCAACGGGAGTATTTAGGATAATGAAAAGCAGTGGGTAGTTGGTTGCAAGGGAAAGCGCTGATGCGAAATCCCTGCATTCTGTTACAAAAATCTTTTCACTTTACGGCAATCATTTTATGGCAGAACCTTCAGCACTACAAGCGTGAACAAGGTTAGGCCGAGTCCTGCAATTGAAAATCTTAACCGGATAAACGTTGGCCTCTATTTTCAAATCAGGATTCTACTTCAAGTTAATCTCTTCCGGTCTTTCTACTTTAATAAACATTGAAACGCCTTTTCCAGCGAAGGAAAGGCTTCTCGACAAGATAAAAGGAGAGAGTTGCCGCCGTGAATGAGAACACTACCATTTCCATCATTTGAAAAATGGAAGGCTGGCTGCCATCTCTGGGGAAGATAAGCGAGAGAATAGCCCAGTGCCAAAGATACAGTCCGTATGAAATGCGCCCCACCCAGGCGAGCGGCTCCCACCTTAAAACCATTAGAGCAATCTTCGGAGGCCAGAGGAGAATCACCGTGATAATCTGCGCTATGGCAAGAGAGAAAAGGATGTATCTGCCCGCAAACCATTGCCCATCTCTGGGCGAAGCAGTGATGATTTGATATATCGCAAAAATAGCCGCGATGATTGCCAGGCATCTCATGTAGAAACCCAATCTCTTCATCTTGGGCCAGAAGTTCCATGCGACCAGCAGCCCCGCCAAACAGCCCGTCAGTATAGAATCCACACGTGTGTCTGTAGCATAGTATACGCGACTGATGGACGCGCCCTCTTGCCAGAGCATACTGCGGTGTAGAACGATAAGCAGAATAATGAGCGCCAGTCCAAAGAAGATCGAACGCTCTCTTAATTTCAGTCTCAGCGCGAGAGTGAGCGCAGAAGGCCAGAGCAAGTAGAACTGCTCCTCAATAGCAAGCGACCATGTAATAGCCAGCGGGCCAAGCTGATAGCCATAGTTAAATGCCAGTACCCAGTTGGAGGCATAGAGTGATGTAACTAAAATGCTGTAATAAATATTGACCGCATGTTTTGCATCCAGGAAGATAAACGCATACAGGCCCAGAAGCAGCATCAGAAGGTAGAGCGCAGGCATCAATCGCAAAACTCTGCGTATGTAGAATCTCTTCAGACTGATTCGTCCGCTCCACTGCCATTCCTGTAAAAGTAGGGAGGTAATCAGGAAGCCGCTGAGTACGAAAAATATATCTACGCCCAGAAAGCCGCCGTGCCACTGCGACCATAGCTCCAGGTGATGAGCCAGAACCAGCAGAATCGAGACGCCCCGTAGTCCATCCAGCTCAGGATGATAACCTAGCTTAAAGGCGTGCGTTCGAGAGGCATTGTTCAAGTCCTCTACGATAAGGGATGAGCTGGCTAAAGCCCTATTCATCTTCTCATTTATAGCGATTTTTAGAGCGAATTACAGTTGTGTGTATGGAACGCTGTGCTCATCACCGCAGACACAGAGTACACTGAGATAGCACAGAGTGTTGAGCCTCTCTGTGTCTGCGGTGATGAGTCTTACTCTCTATAACTCAACTGAAATTCGCTCTAGTTGTGTGAGGATTAGGTTACGTATTAGGCGCGGCTATAAGTCATACGCCTCGGCTAATTTGCGGAAGTGGTAGCCCATTGCGGCCAGTCGCATGGACTCCGCAAATTTCTCACGATGTTCAGTAGCGGCCAGGTGGAAGAAGCGCCAGAACTCTTTGCGCTCCTTATCGAGTATGCCAAGCTTTAAGGCCATGCGCATCATCGCCATAAACCCGCTCAGGACACTGTACTGGTGCGGCGCTGGCCCATCCTTCGGCACTCGCTTCAGACATTCCAGCACGCGGCTGTAGTATTCGCCGGAACTGTAGATCGTGCGCATAATGGATTGATAGCCTGCGATGAGCCGTTCAGCATCCATCTTCGGCACGAAGTTCAGAGCGCAATTAGTGTTCTCCCCTGAGCTTTCCGCAATCAATCTCCCCTCACGCTTCAAACGCCGCCAAAGTTGAGTGTCTGGAAGCGCCGTGAGCAACCCGACCATAGCAAGCGGAATGGCGCTCTCGCGTATGAAGTTGACCTGCCGCTCGAAAATATCTTCGGGGTCGTTATCAAAGCCTACGATGAAGCCGCCCATCACTTCCATCCCGTAAGATTGAAGCTTTTTCACGGCATCGAGCATGCTGCCGTGCATGTTCTGTTTCTTCTGAGCCTCAAGCAGACTCTCTTCGACGGGCGTTTCAATTCCAAGAAAGACGCGGCGGAATCCTGCGCGGCGCATGTTATCCAGCAGGTCGTCATCTTCCGCGAGATTAAGGCTCGCTTCCGTCAGCAGGTCGAACGGATGATTATGGCGCTCCTGCCAGTCGGCCAGTGCAGGCAGCAGTTGACGAACATTTTTCTTATTGCCTATGAAATTATCGTCAACGATGAAGACCGTGCCGCGCCATCCCACTTCGCGCAGCGCATCGAGTTCGGCCAGCATCTGCTCGTTAGACTTGGTGCGCGGGATGCGCCCGTAGATTTCTATGATGTCGCAGAACTCGCACTGGAAAGGGCAGCCGCGCGAATATTGCACGCTCATAGCGGTGTAGCGTTTAAGCTCTGCGAGCCGGAAGTCTGGAATGGGAGTGAGAGAAAGCTGCGGGCGCTCTGCTGCTTGATAGATACGTTTGGCTTCGCCGTGCTCAAGGTCTTCTATGAATTGCGGCAGAGTGGCCTCGGCTTCGCCGAAGAAGATGTGATCGGCTTCGGGGAAGCTCTCAACGCTGGTCGTAACGAACGGCCCGCCAATCACAACGCGCTTTCCCAGCGCCTTACACTGCTTGACGATATGCTCCAACGATTCTTTCTGCACTATCATCGCAGTGGCAAAGACCATATCAGCCCATTCTATGTCGGACGATTTTAGCTTTCTGACGTTGAGATCAACCAATCGCCGCTCCCATGAATTGGGTAGCATAGAGGAGATGGTCAACAAACCAAGTGGCGGATAGGCCGCACGCTTGCCCAGAAACGAAAGTGCGTGACGGAAGCTCCAGTAAGTGTCCGGGAATTCCGGGTTGATTAGCAATACCTTCACAGTGTCCTCCTCATCTATCCCTTACCCTTAATTAAATGTCTGCCCTGTTTTATCAATCACCGGACGCGCCGTGCAAGTCACCGTGAAACTGCGTCCTTCTTTTCTGCGCCGCGCGATATGTGCCGATACTCTCTCTGGCAAGAGAGAAGATCGTTCTTCGATTCTGAGCGATCAATTTAATCCAGGCTCGTTTATTCATCTGGGGGAAGTAGATGCCGCGGAAAAAGAGGCGCATGAGCAGGTGCATCACACGATACCTAACCGGCTGATCTTTAATCGAGTCAAGCGCCTTCTGAATGGTCTCCGGGCTGTAGGCGGTAGTCCAGGCTTTCTCAAGCTCTTCCTGCGTCTCTGGAATCGTCATCTTCAAAGGAGTGTGCGCCATTCTGTAGGGCGCGTAATCCAACCAGTGCTTCGGGCGTGTCAGACGACCGGCAGCCTGAAGCCTGGCGTAAAGCGGCGTCGAGGGGAAAGGCGTGAGTGGGCCAAAGACAGGCATGCCCGGCGGCCACGTCTCTATCTGCTGCAAAGTGCGCTCGGCCACACCCACAGTGTCATTATCCAGACCGATGATGAAAGAGGTGATCGCATAGATGTTTCGTTTGGCTAGACGATTGAGCACTGCGGAATACTCTGCTGGCTTGTTGAAGCTCTTGTTCACATCTGCGAGATTGGCCGAGTCAATTGACTCCATGCCTATGAAGATCCATTTGCCGTCCGAAGCGGCAATCAAATCAACAAGCTCTTCGTCGCGCAGCAGATTGGCACTGATCTGAGCAGTCCAGGGAAGCTGCGCTTTAGCGGCTATGATGTCTCTCAAGAGGGATTTCGTCCGCTTGATGTTGATTGCAAAGTTATCGTCTATGAAAAAGACTATAACCTGCTTGCGCTCCTTGCGAGCGTGCGTTTTGAGTCTCAAAAGCTCTTCCACTACGCTCTCGTTTGTGCGAAAGCGAATCGAGTCGCCGAAGAACCCGGTGACGGTGCAGAACTCGCAGCCGTAAGGACAACCGCGCCCCGATTCAATCGGAATCATGTGAATCGATCCCCAGCCCGACCCATGCCGCTCCAGAAACGGTCTCATGGCCTTCGGAATCAGGTCGAACTGGTCAAGGTCGAACTTCTCCCACTCAATCGCCGGATAAGGCTGAAGGCTGGGTTTGCGTTCTTTGCCCTTATCGTCAACGGGCGTATAAATCTCCTTAAGCTCGCCCCTCGCCGCGTCTTCAACTATCTTCGGCCATAACTCATCCGCTTCGCCGAGCGCTACTGCATCGGCGTGGCGCTGCCCGCCGTCTCGACCCAAAGCTTCATCAGGCACTTCCGTAACGTGCGGCCCGCCCATCACTACGCGAACGCCTGCGGCTCGGATGGCATCGGCCATACGGTACGCTCGCGAAATCATTCTGGTCATAGAGCCTATGCCGACCAGCTCTACTCCTTCTTGAACGACGAACTGCACAAGCTGCTCTTCATTCATGGGTCGCGCGTTGCCGTCAATCAGGAGAACTTCATGGCCGGCAGGAGTGAGCGCCTTAAGCAAAAACATCCAGAGATGAGGCATGAAGTTGCGTGTTACACCGTTGTCCGGGTTGTAGAGTAGAATTTTCATTATTCATCTTCTCTTTTCAAAGGATTAAAAGCGCCTGGTTCCTGGCGCGGCTGTCGTAACTTAAAACAACAATTGGCGGCAGAAGGAGAGAGTTGGGGGAACTCTGTCCAGGTGTCCGATAGACGAGTTGTTCTAAGAGAGTATATCAGCTATGCGCGCTGGCGTACATAGCAATCCTTGACTTAATTCCAGAAGCTATCCCTAAACTATCAATCTTGTCCTGATCTTATGGGCGTTCGCGGTTTAGGGATGACTTATTCATAACGGTTTGCAAATGGATGCGGCCTCTTAAGGGGTGGCACAGCCCCAACGCTGCTCTGACCAAGAAATCAACTCGAAAGCGTCGGGTTATACGCAAATGCAAACAGCTATAGTTCAAACTGGAATCGCTAAATCCGTTGTAATCAATAAACCTGTTTTTTCAACTCATGGCTGATTTTGACTTATTTTCACCCGCAGAACCATTCGCCTCTCCTTTAACTGCGAGATAACACTCGCAAGCAGAGTCTTCCAGCTCGTTCCTGTTCAAAATACTGATGCGGCCTCGTGAGTAGCGGATTATCCCTTCGGTTTGCAATCCCATTGCGGCGCTTCCAACACTGGCGCGGCGCGTTCCCAGCATGTTGGATATAAACTCTTGCGTTAGGGGGAACTCGTCAGATTCCATGCGGTCATGGCACATCAACAACCAGCGCGACAGTCGCTCTTTCACCGTGTGTATGCGATTGCACGCGGCAGTTTGCGTGACCTGCTTCATGAGCGTGCGCGTGTAGAGAAGCAGTTCGGTGAGCAGCGGACTATGGCCTCTCTTTAACGCCTCTTTGAACATTACAGACTTCATACGCATCGCATCGCCCGCGATCCGCACGACGGCCTCTTCGAATGCTATATCGTCTCCCAGCAGGACAGGGATACCCACCATCCCATCTTTGCCTATGAGGCCCACTTCAATGGTCTCCCCGTCTTTCATGTGTGTGACTAAAGAGACCAGGCCTGTGCCGGGGAAATAGACATACTCTATGATGTCGCCTGATTTATAAAGACTCACTTCCAAAGGCAGTGAGATAATTTCCAGCTTAGGGAGCAAGCGGGCATACTCATCATTGGGGATGGTTGCTAGAATCTTATTTTTGACGAGGGGCCGTTTTTGAGGCATCCGCCTTTTCTCCCTACTCCAATCGCAAACACTTAATGGCTGTGTTGCGGCATCTATTCCAGGTAATGCTCTTTTAGTCTCACTTGCAGCGCAATTGGCACGGTCTTCCAACTAGCAACACAGAGCGCCTTGAGCGTCGAGTCATTAGAGGGTGTCACGCGGGAGAACAACCATTGTCGAATCCCTTCCTCATATCGCCAGAGATAGTACGGGCCATCCCCGCGCCGGCTGTAGAACACACTATGGTTGTCGCGCGCATCTGTGTTCACCGGGTTGATATAGACTCGCAGTCCGTTCATCTTTAGATTCTCAAAAGCCTTTTTGCCCGCTACCGCGCTCTTCAGCCAAACATATAACCCGGCATTGGATTGCTAACTTGAGCTAGAAGGGGCAACGCCGTGTATCTAACCCGGAAGCAGTATGAAGAGTAGTGCAGCCGGCGAGATTAGCAGCGCGACGAGAAACATAGCAGCGCACTTTCTTCTGAAAACCTGCTCTTCCCTATCCAGGCTTCACTGATGGCAGATCAGGTAAGGCTTTCCCAAAGCTTGTGTTCGTCAAGTATCTCTCTTCTCTTGCTCTTTATCGATTATCGTGAAAGGCACGAGTCCCCGCTTTACTTCTTCTAAAGCGATGCTCACGTTTCTACGCCGGAGCGGGTCTGCATCAATCCGAGGAGTCGAGCCGCGCAGAAGCTGTTTATTTCTTAAAGCCGCCACAACGATCAGCCTGTACCTTGAATCTATTCCCGGCCAAGTCTCCTCGTTTGCAATCCAATTGGCCCCATTGTTTCCGGTTCTATTCGATTCACCCATAATGTGCTTAAGCTCCCGCGTTTCGTCTCTACAGAAAAGGCGCGTCCGCCGCTCGCGCCCGCTCTCACATTAAGACCTTCATCAGGAAAAAGATGGTCGTGGCGAAAACGATGATGAAGATAACATGCAACCAACTCAGCACCGATTGATGACAGTAGGGGCATCGTGTCTCCCACAACCGCAGTATCCTCTCACAACGATGACAATAGATTCTCATCTCAGACCTAACTCATATTCACATGTACGTTCCCGGTGAAATCCGATCACGTAGTTCATCCCTGGCTGAATATACGTCCCCACCCTGTGCCCGCACACGTCAGACACGGATTAGCTGTGCTACGCTTGCCTGAGCCTCCGCATTGCTGGCAAAGCCCTGCCGGTTGAGCGACAGAGACCTTACCCTTCCCGCCGCAGACCAGACACGAAATCACGTAACCCATGGAGATAGCCCACTGCCCGGTCCCTGTACACCATGCACAGGTTTGCAACGCATAACTACTCTTCGGCTGGCTCATCTTCTACCGCCTCTCGAAATGTATGCGGAAGCAGATAGGAGACCAGACCATTTCCGAGTGCGGACGCACTTATGTGCCCGATCAGATAGAGAACGTGAAAGCCGATGTACGATTGAATTTTTGGGTGCTGTGAATATAGGCACCAGGCATCTCCTTTAGTGGTCGCGTATGTAAATACAGCAGACGGCACAAGGAGAAGAGCGTCAGTGCGCAAGTCCTGATGTCGAGAGTATATTTTCTAAAGAACAGTCAATAGCTTACCGAGAGAAGTATACCATAGATATGTACGCCAGCGTACATTGGAAGCGCCAAAAGGATGGCGCTTCTTTCTCTAATTAACCTATGAAGGGCTTTTGTGCAGCACCGCTTCTTGAGCGAGAGCGAGCCGTCCGGCTGGTATCCGTTAAATCTTTTATGCACCAGAGAGTGGGTCGCCCGCTGGAGCGAATCCGTCCAGCATCATCTGATTCATAAAGGTGAATGCCGGAAAATTCCCAGCCATCCAGAGTGTAGAGAATATACCCGCCCCTGAAGACTGCGTGGATGACGAATTCTCTTCCGTCAGGCAGAGAGTAGATGCCGCACTCTCTCAGGGCAATATTTTGCATCCGTCTTCTTTCAGGTGATTCCTCGCGCTTAGAGCATCCCTTGCAAGGAGCTTTTGTATCCTCATGTTATATGCTCAAATTCTGTCATAGCATGCTGTCCGCCCAGACCTGTTAGCTCGACCGGCCTGTTGGAAAGCACGCGCTCAACTCTGTGAACGTGCGTTCGACCGCTTACTTACCGGGCATTAGTTCCGCGCGGAAGGTCAGTTGTATACCGACGCTCGACGAAGATTGAAGGGGAAACTGCCGCCCCGTGTCCCGCGTAATAGAGCTTCTGGCTCTTTACGCCTGAGCATGCGAATGAATAAGTCTGCGCATGCGATCAGCAAACAGCACATCAATCTTCTGCGGCTCGATGACTGCCGTCACCTCGCCTATTCCGAAGACCGGATGCATCAAGGTCTGCCCCGCGCGATACGTGCGCGTACGGTCATAAGGCGCGCCCGCCTTAGCGGAAGAGCGACCGCCCGATAGTTTCGCGCCGCTTTTGAATGGGCTGCGCGTGCTGCATTTCGGGCACTCCACACGCGAAATCTGACCTCGTTTGGTTACGGACGCAACCACATGGCCGCGCTCCTCATCGCACACCGCGCACAACTTCTCCACTCGATCACCAACTGCATAAACCTGCTTTTCCATGAAACGCCTCTCTTCGTAAATCGTGAATCGTAAATCGTGAATAGATGAAAAACTCTTTAATGTCGAATCGTTAAATAGAGGCTCGAAGCTTCTCTAGGTTGCTCTCTCTATTCACGATTTACGATTCACGACTCACGGCCTTTATTTGTACCTGTAAGTGATGCGTCCTTTTGAAAGATCGTATGGCGACAGTTCGACGCTAACGCGGTCGCCCGCAAGAATGCGTATAAAGTTTTTGCGCATCTTGCCTGAAATCTGTGCGAGCACAACATGCTCGGTGCCGTCAAGGCGCACTTTGAAGAAAGCGTTTGGCAATTTATCCACCACTACGCCTTCAGCCGGAATCAAGTCCTCTTTAGACAAGTATCGTTTCTCCTTCTTTGTTTGAAGCAGCTTGCGCTGACGATATAAGCACAAGGCTTAAAGAAATTTTTCAAGTTGACAAAATCAAGCGCCCCCGGCTTTTTCGTTTTGTTGCCAGGGGCGCTTTTAGTAAAGGGTCGCTGGATGGCTTGGAAGCTCTTACCAGCGAGGAGGTCGGTCGTCGCCGCGCCCACCGAAGTCGCGTCCGCCGCCGCCGCCACGATTGCCACCGTAACCGCCGCGACCGCCACCGCCGCCGCCGCGATTGCCGCCGAAGCCGCCACGTCCACCACCGCCGCCGCGATTGCCGCGATCTTCACGCGGACGTGCTTCGTTGACGTTCAGGTTGCGACCGTTGAGTTCCTTGCCGTTGAACTGCTCGATAGCCTTCTGGCCTTCCTCTTTGCTAGCCATCTCGACGAAGCCGAAGCCGCGCGAGCGTCCGGTGTCGCGGTCTTCAACTACGGAAGCCGACTCGACCGTGCCTGCCTGAGCGAACAGTTCCTGCAAATCTTCACTGGAAGTCTGGAATGAGAGATTCCCGACATAAAGTTTCATAGACATAGATGTGTGTGTCCCTCTCCTCTGGTTAGGAGTGCTAAGAGAAGCTGCGAATCTAAGCTGGCTTCGGAGTAACGGTAACAGCGAAGGCTCTCGGTTCGGATGCTCAAGAAGAGCTGCTTCTAAAGGTTGAAAAATCGGCCTGCTCTCGAACCATCCAAAACGCCGTCGCCGATTCATTCGGGCGCGTGGCGCATCACCGTTGATGCGCGAGAGAAGGAGTAGCTGCCGACTATGATGCCCTATTTTGTAGCTCGGTTGCAACTGCTTCGACCCCTATTTCACAGAACCGTAGCGCTTTTCGATTGGGTATGACCATGCGTTGCAGCGCCACTTTTATTGAGCGCTCATCTTCATGTCGGCAGGCTTCCTCTGATGCCAGAAGACGGCTGGCGCTTTCCACGGCTGCCAGCGTCGCCAAAGTCCCTACGAAACTCGCCACGATTATGACAGGAAAAGCCGTTTTAAGATGTGGCCTTTGATACTTTTCTCCTCACGGTCAGGTGGTGGGTCAGTTTCAAATTATCACTGCGATAAATACTGCATGAAAACTCCCGACTGACCTACTATCATAAGCATTTCCGCCCATGAAGCTTATCGTCCGCTAATTCCCCCATGCCTCAAGTTCCACCACCCTGCTCCATCCGTCAACAGAACCTATGCACCAAACTCTGATCTTGCTGGTCGTAATGTCGGAGAAATTAAACCGTCTCCACACCAGATTATTCCCCGTCACGCTTGCTCCTGGAATATCCGCCCAACTCGTCCCATTCCAGTATTGCATCTTGAAACTGGTAAGACCGTAGTAGTTGAATGTAATACTGGTGGTCGGGTCAATCGGTGACAAGTACGAGTCCTGTACCATGAAGACATCTATTTCATGAATGGTCTTCTGAGCGTTGAAATCCACCTCCAGCCAATCCGGGAAGCTGTTGGCTGGCCCGGCATCGTTCCAGCCTCCGCCTGAACCCCAGTTGATTCCCTTTCTATCACCGTTGATAGCGCCGCTTGCAGGATAAGAGCCGTAAGGGTAGATGGATGAAGCGCTGGCGACCGCCCCATTTGATGAAAGAGCAACGTTCATACCTGTCGGAGGCGCGTCGTAGCCCCATGCTTCCAGCTCAATAATCCTGCTATATCCGTCGGAGGATGCATTTGTCAGTACCCTGACCTTCGTCGTCGTAATGTCGGAGAAAGTGAGTTTCCTCCAGACTTTGTTATTACCTGTGACATTGCCGCCGGGAATAGTCACCCAAGCCGCGCCATTCCAATACTGGACATCAAAGCCAGCCAGTCCATAGAGGCTGAAGGTCATTGTTTCCGTCGGCTCACTCGGATTGCTGTAGTTGTCTTGAACACTGAAGACATCTATTTCATGAATGGTTTTCTGACCGTTGAAATCCACTTCCAGCCAGTCCGGGAAGGAGTTTCCCGGCAGCGCATCATTCCATCCACCGCTCGCGCCCCAGTTGACTCCTTTTCTATCACCGTTGATAGCGCCGCTTGCCTCGTAGCCTGTACCGTAAATGGATGATGCATTTGCTACTGCTCCACTAGACGAGCGCGCAACGTTTGTGCCTGTATCGTAACCCCAGGCTTCTAACTCAATAATTCTGCTCCAGCCATCAATCGAGGCATTAGTCAATACCCTGATCTTGCTGGTTGTAATAGCTGGGAAGGTAAATTTCCTCCAGACCTTGTTATTACCTGTGACATTGCCACCGGGAATAGTCACCCAGTTCGTTCCGCTCCAGTATTGAACATCAAAGCCAGTCAGACCGTAGGTATTAAATGTCATCGTCTCGGTCGGAACGCTTGGACTTGAATAATTGTCTTGAATGTTGAAGAGGTCTATCTCATCAATTGTCTTCACGCCGTTGAAATCCACTTCCAGCCAATCCGGGAAAGTATTGCCCGGCGCGGCATCATTCCAGCCTCCGCCTGCGCCCCAGTTGACTCCACGACGGTCGCCGTTGATTGCTGCTGCGGCAGAGTAGCCTGAATCGTAGGTTGATGAGGCTGTGGCCGCCGCGCCATTTGAGGCCAGAGCCACGTTGACCTTCAGAGTTGGTGATGGAGAGGGAGTCGGCGTCGGGGAAGGCGCTGGCGATGGAGCCTGTGTAACAGTGAATGTTTGCCCGGCAATCGTTATTGTTCCTGTACGTTGACTGGTATCAGTGTTCGCTGCTACAGAGAATCCAACCGTCCCGTTGCCACTGCCGCTGCTCCCGGACGTGACGCTCAGAAAGCCTGCGTTGCTTGTTGCTGTCCAGACACACCCATTCCCTGCCGATACGTTCACGCTACCTGTTCCTCCCTCAGCCGCAAATGATTGGCTGGTGGAAGAAATTGTGTAGGTACAGGAGGGCGGGGCGCACGCGACGACATAAATGGATGGGGCACTCTGGTTGGCGACATAGATTTTTCCCGTTGAAGGGTTAACAGCGACGCCTGTTGGCACCAGACCCATCGGCAATGTCTTAATCACCGTATTCGCATCGGTATCAATAATCATCAGATTACGATCAGCCTGGTTTGTAACGAACACACGGTTATTCAAGGCTGCCAAACCTGTTGGGTCTCTTCCGACATCTATACGGGTAGCGATGCTATTCGTTGCCGGGTCAATTACTATGACTTGTCCATACTGACTGTTGATCAGCGCCCCGGCGATGTATATCTTTCCGGCTGCAAAGACGACGGAATGCGGATTAATAGGCAGCGAGATAGTGCCGCTTACTGTATTCGTTCCGAGATCGATGACGGTGGCCGTGGCAGAGACGTAGTTAACGGCATAGCCTTTGTTGAGGGATGGAACGATAGCAATACCCTGCGTGTTAACCCCAGCATTTATCGTCGCCGTCACGTTATTTGAATTCGGATCAATAACATCAACCGTTGAAGGACTGCCATTGCTCCATTGCACACTATGAGTCACGTACAGCTTTCCGTTATAAGCAGCAATCCCGAACGGCTCCGCACTGACGGGAATGTAACCCGTCACCGAATTGGTCGCCGTATCAACAATCGCCACTTCAGCCTGAGAGCCTAAGTTCCCTAGAGGGATGTAAGCCTTGCCGTTGAGAAAAGCTATTCCGCCCCCGTATGCGTTGGGATACAGAGTAAATGGAATGGTGGCACTCAGTGTGTTTGAAGACAGATCAATGACCTGTAGTTTGCCCGGAGTGGTAGAGAATAATTTGCTGCCGCTCACACCGAGCCAGACTGGCTGCGTCAGATTCGAGATAGTCGTTTCAAGAGCGTAATCGCTACAGCCGCCGCTTCCAGTGCCGGGCTGTGTTTGAAAGCTTTGAATCGCGCCTCTGGTTGTGCCCGCGCTATTGGCAGCAACTGGGCGGAAGTAGTAGGTAGCACTTGGAGCAAGCCCACTGAGGTCGGCGTAAACACTGACGCCCGTGTTGCCTGAGCCTATTGCTTGGGCAGCAGTCAAATTATTGTTACTGGAGAGTGTGCTGTCCATGCCCCATTCAAACCATGCGTTTGTCTGCAACCCGTTCGGATTAATAAAACCGCCGAGGGTCGCGCTGTTACTCGTTACCGTGCCAGCGGCTGTAGTTGTAACCGTTGGACTATTACCGCCAGGTGTTACTCCCTTGGCAACTCTTTTCAGTGTGCCTGAGCCGGAGCCGCCGTCGCTGCGCTCTATCCAGTAGACGCTCGAGCTATCTATTGCAATTGCGACTGGACCGTATAAACCGCTCGCCAGAGTGATAGGAGTTCCACCATTTAATGAGACTTGCTTAACTGCGCCATTGGAATCGCCTTCAACCCAGAATGCGCTTGTCGCATCAACGGCAACGTCGTAAGGACGATCCAAGCCGCTTGCCAAAGCGTTGACAGTTCCTCCATAGATTGAAGTTTTACTAACCTTGCCGCTGTTGATGAAAACGTTCTCCGTCCAATAGATATTCGTACCGTCGGTAGCAATTCCCGGCGTGTTTGAATTGCTCGCAAGCGTGCCCACGCTTCCACCGCCTACTCCGACATATTTTATAGCGCCCGGATTGCTCAACTCTGTCCAGTACACTTTATTATCGGCAAGGGTGATGCCCGAAGGTGAATTTGACCCGGTGGCGATGATTGTAACTGCCCCGCCGTTGACCGGAACTTTTTTGACAGATCCATCGCCGTAACTCGTCCAATATACATTCGCACTATCCACAGCTAGATGCGACACAGCGTAGCTTGTGCTTGCAAGAGTAATGACAGACCCGCCGCTCTTCGGAACTTTTTTAACGTCTCCGCTGTACCCGAAATAAACGTAGCTATCGTCAAGCGCAACTCCAGACGTGTTATAGATTCCACTGAAGAGCGTCGTGACCGCACCGCCATTAACAGAGACCTTCTTCACACTACTACTGCCCGAGTCCGTCCAGTAGACATAAGCGCCATCTGTTGCTATGTCGTTTGGATTACTCAGCCCGGTTGCTAAAGTGGCGGCCCCGCTACTACTATTTGACAGAATTACCGTGATTGTAACTGTGGTGACATTCTGATTAGAGCTATTATCTCTTGCAACTACTGTGATGGTATTTGTACCAGAGTTTAGGTCAATTATCTGAGACCAACTTGCAGTACCCGAACCGCTCGCAACGTCTCCATTAGCACGCACCCCATTGACCACTACAGACGCTATTCCATTATTTCCATAATTAGCGTCGGTTGCTGTACCTGAAACAGTGATAGAACTACTATATACCGTCTGCCCATCATTAAGATTGTTGATGGTTAAGCTTGGGCCCGAAGCGTCGGTGGATGTCGGTTGATAATTAATCCTTATATCTTGCCTGGCTGAATTTGGAGTAATACTACCGTCAGTTGCTATTACCGTAATAGTATTTAGACCCTGGTTAAGTGTAATGGTCTTGCTCCAGTAAGCTGTATCTGTACCAAATGCTGTATCGCCAGTTGCCCTTATACCACCTACTGTCACCGAGGCGATTCCGCTGTTGCCCCGACCGGCATCAGTGGCTGTACCTGCAAGAGTAATTTGCTGAGCGGCAACTACCTGCCCATCATTATGGCTGGTTATAACTAAATTAGGATCAAATTCATCTACGCCGCCACCAGCTTCGACCCCACACGAAGTGACTGATGCATCTGTAATTGTGTGTGCTGTATCCTCTGTAATCGGATCAAACACGTTAGCCGGAAGTGAAATGATTTGAAGCCAGCTATAACCCAGCTTATTGAAAGCATCGGCTGACGCAATCCCGCGCTTTTTCCCATTGGAGATGACATATATAGTCGAAACATGTGGATCAGCCTTTTTAATTAAAGTTCCTTCAGAAAAAGGAGAGGTCAGGAATGGCGAGACAGGATCATCCGCGTGACCTGCCAACTCAGTATCTGTGGCATCATTAAGGTCTGACCATTGATAGCCCAACCCTTCGAAGACGGCGCTTGAAGTAAAAGCTCGCTTGAATCCTCTATCTGTAATCAGATAAACAGTCCCATCCGAGCGCTTTAATAACCTCCTTGCCGGGGGAGATGATAAGTTGGAGTCAGGCTGAAAACATGAGATTTCCTGTGACGACACTTGAATATCCCGACAAAAATCCAATCCATATCTGTTAAAGGTATCTACATCGGGAATCATTCTCCTTCTACCATTCTCAATCAGCCACTCTGTGCCGCCGTTAAGAATTAGCGCTCCATCTGGGTGCCATGTTGATTGGGCCGTAAGATCAACGCAAGTAGGCGCAGATACAGAAGTAGCGCGGCTTTGATCGGAGTTGGTTAGTTGGAGACCGGTATAATAATCAGGACTTGCGGCGATTGTCTGGGACCTATGGTTTGTTTTCCATATCAAAGATCCGTTCTGACTGGTTGACAGAGCGTCGTTGATAAAAGGCGCATCACTGATGCGTACTTCCCAATCCAGATGTATTCCTGTGCCGCCATTTTCAATGATGATATAACCGGAATTCCCCTGCCTGCCAATTAACGTACCTGCAACAACATCCTGACCAAGTCGTGCAGTAATGAAAGATTCTTCTGTTCCCCTATTCCCCATATGGGAGTAAAAAGAATAAACATGCCTGTTATTAATAACCCCATGATAAATAATAATGTAATTACCATAACCGGATGTTGAGCCGTCACTGCCTATATAAACCACTTTACCCGCACCGCACGCATAAACCGGCTTCGTATTTCCTATAGTTCCTCCGCCAGCAATGTCTACTCCGTGGTGATATTTAAATCCCGGAGCATTATGTGAAGTGTTATTTACATCATAGTATGAATCATTCGATTCATAAGCAATATTCTCTAAAAAGTAGGTTGTTATTGATCCCGTTGACGGGATAGTGAAGACAGATGATTGTCCCATAGCTACTGTCGACATAAAGATAAAGATCGCTGGTAAAAACCATGCCCTCTGTATTTGTGTTTTACTCATCACTACCTCTCGTTTCGGATTCATAAATGTTAGAGACCTCGTCTCTTGTGCTTTTGATCAGCCTAAAGTGCAAGAGCAAGGGGTGCTGTTGTCTTCTTAGATGTTCTCTTGCCAATGGCCGTCGTTTTTCTACTCAGCAGCGCCAAGCGTTAGCCTAGTCGGTCAATGATTCGCCTCTCTATAGCGATTCTCACCTGAATGCGACCACTGACAAATCGCTCCTGTCAGTACTGCCTGAGAGAAGGGATGAGGGATGAATAAGAAGGAGTCAATTGCATGTTGACGCTATTACTCAATCTTATTCATCCCTCATCCTTCATCCCTCATCCCTTTTACTCCCCGCCCGGCTTAAGCAGGCTGTACTGTCCTTGAGTCACATTCAAGTGAGAATCGCTATAGCTTTACTCAAATCCCTTCCGAAGAGTAGAATCCGAGCCGCATTCTCAAGGTCGGGGGCCATCTTAACCTCTAGTACGCAATACTTGGCTCTCCTTCAAAACACAATCTACGCTTGAAATTCCATCCTTGCATGAATGGAAGTTCAAAGCTTTTTCAAAGGTTTCTAAAAACAAAAATGAGCGAAGAAGACTTTTATACATTTGGCCCATTCCGAATGAACATGAAAGCGCGTATTCTCCTGCGCAACGAGAAGAGAGTTCCGCTCAGGCCTGTTTTGATCGACCTTTTGCTTGTCTTCATAGAGCACGAGTACGACATACTCAGCTACGACTTTTTGATAGAGAAGGTCTGGGATGAGGATACGAATAACGAGAGCGTCAGCCAGGCCGTTTCCGAGCTTCGGAGTCAACTCAGCGACATACGCGAAGAATATATTGAAACGATTCGCAGTGTGGGCTACAGGTTCGCGCCACATCCTTCTGTTAACCGCGAGCCTGTTGTCATCGGCGAAAAAAGCAATGGTGAAGCCGTTGCCAGAGAGCAAAACAGAGCAATCGCGGTGCTGCCGTTTAAAACTCTGGGCGCTGTGCAGGGCGATAAAGTATTAGAGATGGCGATACCGGACGCGCTCATTACAAGGCTGGGCAGTCTGGAAAACGTTACGGTGCGCCCGCCAAGCACAGTTCAGCGGTTATACAACTCTGGACTTGACGCGCTATCTATCGGGCGCGCACTCCAGGTTGATACGGTGATTGATGGCAGCCTACAGGTTCAGGACAACAGGATCAGAGTAACGGCTAGATTATTCGGCATTGACGGCTCGACGCTTGGCACAACCACGATGGATGAAGTCTTCACAGACATTTTTAGTGTTCAGGATTCGATTTCCAGAAGAGTCAGTCGCGAGCTGGGACTTGAGCCGACAAAGAAAGAAGAGAGGCTGTTTATGAAGCACCACACGCAAAACACTTACGCTTACCAGTGCTACTTGATGGGGCGTGAGCATTGGAACAAAAGGACTGTCGAAGAACTTAATACCAGCATTGATTATTTTACCAAGGCGCTGGCCGAAGACCCTAACTACGCGCTTCCGTACGTCGGAATCGCAGACGCCTATACCCTTCTAGGTACAGTCGCGTTCTCGCAGAAACCTCCGCTCGAAGTGCTGCCAAGAGCCAAAGACGCTGTGAGAGCCGCGCTCACCATAGACGACTCGCTCCCTGAAGCGCACACCTCGCAAGCGTTCATCAAATCTATCTTTGACTGGGACTGGAGCGAAGCACAGGAGAGTTTCAAACGTGCGATTAAACTTGACCCCGGCTATGCTCCTGCGCACCACTGGTACGCACATCTGCTGCTCGCACAAGGCCATTGGAATGATGCCATCGAAGAGATGGGAACGGCTATGAAGATTGACCCGACCTCTCCGATGATTCACGCTACCTACGGGTGGATGCTTCACCTGATGCGTAATCACGAAGAGGCTGTCAAGCATCTACAACAGACGATTGCTCTGCATCCCTATTTCTCCCCCGCACACGCCATGCTAGGCTTGGCCTACGAAGCCCAGGGACTTATAACTGAGGCTTTGGAGGAGTTCACAATTGCTTCTAAAACCGATAACGGGCCGACGCCGCTCGCGGCCATAGGCCATGCCCACGCAATCAGCGGTAACAAACGGGGCGCTAAATCAGCGCTCAACAGTCTGAAGAAGATGTCGCAGGCTCGTTACGTTTCACCATACTTCACAGCACTTATACACGCCGGGCTTGGTGAAGCCGACAAAGCAATCGAGCAGCTTAAGAAAGCTTTCGACGAACGGTGCGATTGGCTGATTCACCTTACAGTCGAACCGCGCTGGGATGTATTACGTGCGCTGCCAGAGTATAAGGAACTCCTGAAACTCATTGGTCTGGCGTAGAACGGCATAAGATATTTCAACAACATAGAGGAGAGGAATCTCCGAAATGCTCTATACGATGCTTTGGATTTGGGCTGCTGTAGTAACTCTCTGGGGACTGGTAGCGACCATTCTGCATTTTCGTAATCCTCTTCCGATACCGGATAAAGGCCACCGCCTTTACGGCGTGCCGGACGAGCTAGCGCGCCGGATAGTTGTTCAGATACTTCAAGACGTAAGCCACTTGAAGGAACAGTTCACTTTCGACTCTGGGCCAACACATCAGACTTTAATGTGGGATGGGTTTACGGTTATTAACTACCTTGACCCGGAAATCCAGAGGAGATTCAATATGGCGGGTACAGGTCTTTCGATACCTGTAAAGGATCCACAACTTGCGGCTACTAAGGCCGTTGGATTATTACGAGAGTCCGGCTACACCGCAGAGGCGCTATACAATATCGATCACGATTTACCCTCCAATCATTTAGTCCCTGTAAAGTCAAACGCATTTGAGGGATGGGTTTTAGTGTTCAGACTCCCACTCCTTAAAATGCCTTTCCCAAAGAAACGCCCCAAATTGGTCGAATAATCTTATGATGACAGAATGTCAATTCTGAGCGCGTCTCGTACTTTATACGTTCACCAACAAAGGCAGCAGCGTCACTACGAAGCGATACAATAATATACTTTTCCACCTGCTCGCTTGAGTAAGACCCGATTCGGAATCTTTATGGTATTAGAATGGTCCTAACATGAGTGCGACTGCTACCTAACAGGCTTGGCCTAAGATCACTCTGAGTAGCCTGACAATTTGCTAATTCAGTTTAGTAGCATCCGAGTGAGAACCGCTATAATTACACATTCTCACTTTATATCTGAACCTACAAACAGCTTGTAGGTTCGCGCATATACTGAAAATTCCCCTCATGAGGGATCAACAACTTACGGGAACTATTCGCTGATATAGTGAAAAGAAATTCGCGCATATAACGAAAATTTCCTAGATGGGGATTACCGGCAGTTTCGGCATGCGCTTATTAGCTATACGGTCTCAGTTAGCCTGCGAAAATGATAGCCCATCGCCGCAAGCATGACTGCACGCGCGAAGTTTTGGCGGTGTGAGGTTATAGTGCGTTTCATGTAGCGCCAGAACTCAAGGCGTTCATGGTCTCGCACCCCTAGCGCCAGAACAAGCCGCATGAATGCTACCATATCGCTGATGATGCCGTTACGGCGCGGCTCCGGCTCATCGCGCCCCAAGTGTGACAAACAGTCCAGCGCTCGCTGGTAATATTCTGCGGGGTTGTAGATGGTGCGCAGTATTCTCTTATAACCTTCTATGAGGCGCGCCGTGTCCATGCGCGGAATGAAGTTCAGCGAGCCATCGGTATTATTTCCCGTGCTCTCTCGCAGAAGCCTTCCCTCACGCTCAAGGCGTCGCCAGAGTTGCGTGTCCGGGAGCGCCGTTAGCAAACCGACCATGGCGAGCGGAATGGCACTCTCGCGTATGAAATTAATTTGCCGCTCGAAAATGTCATCGGGGTCGTTATCGAATCCGACGATGAAACCGGCCATCACTTCCATTCCATAGCTCTGAATCTTACGCACCGATTCCAGCAGGTCGCGCCGTGTGTTCTGTCCCTTCTGCGCTTCCTTCAAGCTCTCTTCTACAGGAGTCTCTATGCCTAAGAATACGCGCCGGAAGTTTGCGCGCTGCATCATCTCAAGAAGCTGATCATCTTCGGCTAGATTCACGCTCGCCTCCGTGATGAATGAGAACGGATGATTGTGGCGCTCCGACCATTCGATCAGTTCAGGCAGCAGGCGCTTGACGTTGCGCTTGTTGCCAATAAAATTGTCGTCCACTATAAAGAGCAACCCACGCCATCCCAATTCCCGTAGAGCGTCTAGCTCAGAGAGCATCTGCTCGTTAGACTTGGTGCGCGGCACTCGACCGTAAATCTCAATGATGTCGCAGAATTCGCACTGGAAAGGGCAGCCGCGCGAATACTGCACGCTCATTGCGCTGTAGCGACGCAGCTCGGCCAACTGAAAATGTGGAATCGGTGTTATGTTGAGCGCAGGTCGCTCGGCGGCCTTGTAGATGCGCCGGGCGCATCCATGCTCTAAATCGTAAATGAACTCCGGCAGCGTCGTCTCCGCCTCGCCTATGAAGATGTGATCGGCTTCGGGCAAATGTTCCGCGCTGGTAGAGACGTACGGCCCGCCTACGACAACTCGCTTGCTGTGCGCCTTGCATAATTTGACCACCTGCTCAAGCGAATCTTTCTGCACAATCATCGCGCTTGTGAAAACGATGTCCGCCCATTTGATGTCGGATTCCTTGAGCCGTCGCACGTTCATGTCTACAAGGCGACGCTCCCATGTGTCGGGAAGCATAGCCGAAACTGTTAGAAGGCCCAGCGGCGGGAAGGCTGACTGTTTTCCCTCAAACGATAGAGCGTGCCGGAAGCTCCAGTAGGTATCAGGGAACTCCGGGTAAACGAGCAATACTTTCATCATTCGACCTCTTCGCCAGCCTGATCTCCACTTCAAAGGTGTGTGGGCCAATTCGGTAGCGCGTAAACTACAGCCAGCGCTTCCCATGCGCATCAGGCGTAGAGTGTAGTCTCCAACCTTTTTAGCCGTACCCCGTAGTTACCCTTAAGCACGTGCGTGAATGAGTCGGCGCATCCGGTCATAGAAGAGCACATCAATCTTCTGAGGGTGAATAAGCGCCATCACCTCTCCCGGCCCGAAGGTCGGATGCATCATATACTGCCCGTTGCGGTATGTGTAGGTTTGGTCGTAAGGCGCGCCGGATTTCGCCGAAGAGCGATGACGTGTCACGCTCGTACTATTTTTGAAGGTGCTGCGCGTGCCGCACTTCGGACAATTCACGCGCGAAATCCGTCCCCCCTTGGTGACGATTGCTACCAGATGCCCGCGCTCCTCACTGCACACCAGGCACAACTTGTCTACCCGCTCGCCAATTGTATGTATCTGCTTCTCCATAAAGTCCTCTTTTTATCCTTCTACCAAATTTTACCGGCGTCAACTTTCGCCGCAAGCTCGCCGATTTGATCTGATTCAGAGTGCGTATAGACTGAAAAAAGTTAAAGCGCCCCCGGCAGAAAATATTCGGCCAGAGGCGCTTCATGTAAAGGGTCACTGGTTAGCGGACGTTTTTACCAGCGATTTGTACGACCGCCGCCGCCGCCGTTGCGATTCCCGCCAAATCCGCCACGTGCCCCGCGATCTTCGCGCGGTTTGGCTTCATTGACGTTCAGGTTGCGACCGTTGACTTCCTTACCATTGAATTGCTCGATGGCTGCTGCGCCTTCTTCTTTGGAAGACATTTCGACGAAGCCGAAGCCGCGTGAACGACCCGTATCGCGGTCTTCAACAACTGAAGCTGATTCGACCGTGCCCGCCTGTGCGAACAATTGCTGTAGATCATCACTCGAAGTCTGGAAGGCTAGATTGCCAACGTAAAGTTTCATAGACATAAATGTAGTTTTCCCTCTCCACTAAAGGAGTTTTAAGAGAAGCTGCGAATCTAAGCTGGCTTCGGAGTAACGGTAGCAGCGAAGGCTCTCGGTTCGGATGCTCAAAAGAAAAGAGCGGCTTCTAAAGTTGAAATTAGCCTGCTCTCGAACTATCCAGAACACCGACGCCAAATTCATTCAGGCGTGTGGCGCATCACCGTCGATGCGCGAGAGAAGGATTGACTGATAACTTAGATGCGCTACATAGATTTATAGTTGCATAGACATTTGTCCCCTATACTATGCGGCACGGTTATGCGCGTTTCGCATTCGTCTTGCAGTGATTTGTCTTCATGAGCATCGCGCGGCACCCGGTATTTGTACTAACGTGGTCTCGCATCACGCGCCCAGGTGACAGGAATCTATAACCGGTTACTTTCTTCTCTTGCAGCCATAAGCTTGATCTTCTTTAGCTCCATTCCCTTAATGCCAAAATGTGTAGCCATCTCGATAATCTGCCGGGGACTTACGAAATCTTTAGGGTTGGAGCAGAATCTTTCTATGCCCGGATCAAACTCACGACAACCCATTCCCTTGGGTATGTTAAGGCCAAGCCCGCATTTACCATCTTGCCTGTATTGAAGACAGAATTCACAAACTATCATCATGCACTTCCTTCAGGGACTCTATCTGGCTCGGAACTGGAAATACCCCTGGTATGTTTGCACCCGCTACGGCTGCGACTTTGGCTATGTGATTCTCGCGCCGAAGCAGGCTTGCCGTTTCAACCGCTTCCTGTACGGTCATTCGATCAGCATCGCTGTCACCGAATCTGACCCCGCCTGCTCTCAATATCCAATCATCATGTCCCTTGTGATTTCGCCTGTTAAGAGTCTCCACTGCCTCATAGCCGCTCACCGCAGTGAACGACCGCAGGAGCGCCGCTGTTCTGTTATGTTCGCGCGTAAGCTCCTCTATGGCAACGCGGACTGCTTTTCTGGTTTGGTCAACATCTTTCCGTAATGAAGTGGAGACCGATCGTAGATTGATGCCCAGCCTGTCCGGCAGCTTGTAAAGTTCACCGCGATATTCGGCAAGCAGCGCGAGATATTGTTTGCAACGCTCAATTATATTTTCGCTTGTCGCTTTTGTGAGCGCGCGCTTTGTGTTATGTAATCTTTCTTCTAATTCAGGAAGTAACATAGCGATTAAATCAATGCCCCACCGGTATCCGTTGAAAGCGTGTTTTCCCTTCTGCATCTTCCCAGGAAATATCCAGTACGTAAGGTCTGGGTTCGCCCGATATTTCTTTAAGGCGTTCCAGTTGGTCGTGCTGCGCATCTACGGGTTTACCATCAACCCAGGTTCTGTGAGACAGGACGGCTTTCTCTTTCGGCTGTATATGTCTTACAGGCTCAAATTTAATGTGCGCCCGTGAAGGGCCGCCGCCCAGAGTTTCTTCATCTTTCAGAAAGACAGTTAGAATCTCGACGCACTTGAAGGTTTGGCCTGTCACATTTATCAACTCTAAATTAACCCGTGCTCCGGCATCTATGAAGTTGACGCTAAAAGGTTCATCCGTCTTGCTGTTGCTGGTCATAATCTTTTTCTTCTTAGAGAATAGCCGGGGCAATTTTTAGTCTCAAAGCTAAAATACATTCTGAGTTACTTAACCGGTCGGGCTGTTACAGAATCATCTCTTAACTTCTGCATTGATCGCCTCATCAAACAATTACTAAACCGTCTTGAGCAGGTAAAAGAGAGCGCTTACCGCTATCGCTGTGATGACGATGCGGTGCAGCCAGTTCACCGCAGACTGTCGGCAATAAGGGCATTTTATCGTCCGAAGTCGTAATACTATTCCACATTGATGGCAATGCCTTTTCATCTGAGCCTCGACTCTCATTGTTCCGATTTTTTTCGTGCATCCTGCGTGTAATTGCAGAAGCGGAGTTAATAATCTTTTAGGATTAGTTACTCTGTAATGGAGCTGTTGACTTCAGGTGATCTGGAAGATACCAGAGAAACTGAGAAAGGAGCGAGCCGGACTCGATTCTAATCAATTCTATGCTAGACATAAGGTATATGTCAAGTATAGGATATAATTCGTCGGCAATATTTTTCGTATACAGCAAACGATGCATACAGGAAAGGTAACTCATAGTGATTGTGATTCGAATTGATATGTTGCTGGAAGAGCGCGGGCGCACTTTCTATTGGCTGGCTAAAGAGACGGGCATCAGCCACACGACGCTCTGGCGATTAAAGAAAGAGAAGGCGCAGGGAATCAACTTCGGCACTCTGGAAAGCATCTGCCTGGCGCTTAATTGCGAGCCGGGTGATGTGCTGACGCTGGCCGGGAAGAAGAAGACGGGCAGGAGCCGAAACTTGAGGGTTAAGCATAAATTGTAAGAAGAAGGCCAATGGAAGCATTTAGGGAATTCGAGTTATAAGTGCAATCGGTTTGAAGACTACCTGATTCGCTCGTCTTTCACTCCAAATAATGTTCGTCCAGCATGGCTTGCAACGAGAGCGGCACAGCCGTCCAGCGCGCAACGCAGAACGCCTTGAGGCTCAAGGCGGATGGATGCACACGGGAGCTATGCCATCGCACAGATTCACCCTCAAGGCACCAGCGATAATACGGGCCGCACAAGCGGCGGCTGTAGAACACTCCGGGTTCGCCGAGCACGCCCACGCCTACCGGATTGATATAGACTTGCAACCCACCCCTCTTTATTATCTTTATCTCTACAACAGCCATTCTCTTCCAGTGCTCCCTATGTTAATCAGAGCGGAGGCAAGCGATACGCGGTCACTCATCAACTTTGCCCTTAACTCCCGGCATCTCTCTGCGCAGCCTCATCCCTGTACTGCCGTACAAGTTCTCTCAGGAAAGGCGCGCAGTCTTCAATGCTCTCACCCGGCTGATGTCCTGCTTTGCGGAGCCGCCAGTAGACGGCTCGTGCCAGCGCCGCCTCATCGCTCAAGACGCCGCGCATGGCCAGAATAGCAGCCCGGTCATGCCACACGCCGTCACAAATTTGCTTGACCTTCTCCGAATCAGCTATTTTCATCACGACCTCTACGGCTTCCCATGACCATTGCCATTGTCCGTCTGATCCTCATTGGTGATCGTGAAAGGTACGAGACCCTGTTTGACTTCTTCCAGGGCCAGACTTGTATTCTTATGCCTACGCGGGTCAACTTCGATTCTGGGAGGCGAGCCGCGCAGGAGTTGCTTGCTTCTTAAAGCCGCGATGATGATTAGCCGAAACTTTGAATCTATTCCCGGCCACTTCTCTTCGTTAGAAATATGGCTGAAGCCGTTGTGTGTAGATTGATCTATGATTCTCATAAAGCACTCCGCCCTAACTATGTTTGTACTGAAAAAAGCGCATCGCAGCTAAATAGCTGCCTTCATATAGTTACTAAAAGAACTTCAACAGGGAAATGATGGCTGTCATCACTAAGGCCGTAATGGCGATGATGTGTAGCTAACACATCATCGACTCAAGGCAAAGGGCACTTTGGCTACCGCATTCGCAATACTGTTTTACAGCGATGGCAATATCCTTTCATCTTGAGACCACACACTTCATCCTTATGATTGTCGCTTAGCATCATGGGTGAGCAGGACAAGCTGCTTATGCTCCAATGGACGCCCGCGCTTCAGATTGATGGAAGGGTTACTCACAAGCCAGTAGCCCGCGTTACCTTCCGTCTTTGTCGGCGCAAGATCATTGAGCGCACGCTCATCTAGCACTACCGGCTTAAAGAGCAGCATCTCTGAGTTACACCATCGCGCCTGCATCGCTTCGCTCGTGCTGCGAAACACAGGCACACGCAATCGCCCGTAATCTTCAAGCGCGAACCAGTCGCCATTGGCTCTTTGCATCGCATACAAATTGCTCATTACACATCCTTTCATACAGACTCCAAGACCTTCAGCGCATCGTTATTGGCCGAAAATGCGCGCTCTTATGTGATGCGAAGATCACCTTTCTTATCGTCATGATAAAGGAAGGTGAAGAACATCAGGCCGCCCGCAATACATGCCATCAGGGTTGCGCCGATGGCTAACCATAGATGGTATCTTCCGCCCTGTATGTACAGGAGTCCTTGCGCATCTCTGAATACGACGAACAGATACAGTTGTCGGCTGGCGACAATAGCCATCACCAACAGAGCAACAATCGCCGCTACAAATTTCGTCTCTCTCTTCCTGATATTCACCTCCTGTTTCCTCATTACTTTTAGCATCAAGTCAATGCGACGAGCCGCCAACGTGAATCGAGTTCACAGGTGATTGCTCCGGCGCGACGCCGGGAGTTCCCATACGATTCTCTCCCAGACGTGCTGTTCGTGATGCGACGACCTGCCATCGCTCCTGCTGCTTCACGTACACTTTACTGAGTTGGTAAAAACCGCTGGAATCTCGGCCTTTGAACCGGCTGCTCACCGTCGCATGGCCTGTGAACGTAGCCCCGGTTTCAGTGACTTGCGCATTAACGTCATCAAGGGTAGTAACCTCCGAGGTCAGATCGCCCGGTCGGTATATACCGATTTCAAGGATGCGCTTCATTGGAGTGTGTCCTCAAGAATGGCAGGTCCAGACTCTACATGTCCTAAAGCGGGGAGCTTGAAACTATCCAGGGCTTCCGACTCATTATCGTAAACATCGAAGACGGTCAGGAGCTTTGTGATCGTCATCAATTCGCTGACTCTTTGTGTCAGATGAAGGAGCTTAATCTGCCCATCGCTCTTGCTCAGAGTAACGTGGCTTGCAATAAGCTCGCCCAGCCCGCTCGAATCAATATATGAAACATGCGCCAGATTCAAAAGAATCTGATTTTGCCCCCCTTCCGCCAGGCGGCGAATAGCGTTATGTAACACAACGCTTCCTTCACCCATTCTCAGATTGCCATCTATGTCCAGAACGATTACGTCTCCGATTTGGCGATCTTTAATATTCAGGTTGTTCACTGTAAATTCTCCTTTGCTTTCCAGGGGCTGGATCAGGTGTTTATAGAAAATAGGGGTTGATGCCCTACCGGGTTTTCAAGGCGATGCGGCCACAAATCTTTCGCTTTACCGTCGAAATCTACCGCCACAAAGTCCCTTACGCCCTTTGACATACAAACATCTTCACCTACGTGCCCCACGTTAACTAATCTTTATCGCTTCGTTGCGTATTTGAATTCTTTAAGAAGAATAGGACAAATAATGTTAAGCGTCTGTGCGTTACGCCACATATAGCCAGGATTTATTGGCGACCCGCCGTAATGTGCTTGCCGGTTCGCTTATGCCGATTCATTGAGGAAAGGTTCCGGCCACTTTCTCGTATATGTGTGCTGGCGCACGGACGGTCATTCTTTCCAGTGATATATCTGTCTTTGCTGCTCCTCGAATCATTTATCTTTGAAGATGAGGGACGCCCTGTCTGAACAATATCAGGTACGCTCGGCAAAGGAGACTTAAGGAATTCACATGCGCAACGAAGCAATGATTAAGGAGCGTGAGGGGGGTATTAACTGGAATACCACTGTGTTCATGGTGCTTTTTCATATAGGAGCACTGGCCGCTCTCTTCACCTTCAAGTGGCAGGCGCTCTGTGTCACCATCTTACTCTGGTGGATCGCCGGAGGTATAGGCGTCGGCATGGGCTATCACCGTCTCTTGACGCATCGCAGCTACAAGACGCCCAGAGTGATCGAATATTTTCTGACGCTCTGCGGGACGCTGGCGCTCGAAGGTAGTCCCATAGCCTGGGTCGTGACGCATCGCATCCATCACGCGCATACAGACGCGCCCGGTGATCCGCATACTCCGCGCGATGGCGGCTGGTGGTCGCACATGGGCTGGATTTTAAGGGGTACTGCGCAGCAGTACGACGCGGAAGCTGTGGCGCGTTATGCTCCCGACATGGTGAGGGATAGATTTCAGGTCTGGGTCAGCCGATTGTACTGGTTGCCACTCGTTGTCCTCGGTTTGGCGCTGCTCGGCTTAGGCGGTTGGTCTTATCTGGTGTGGGCTATTTTCTTCCGCGTTACCTTTGGGCTGCACGCGACATGGCTGGTTAACTCTGCAACACACATGTGGGGCAAACGCCGATTCACAACGCGGGATGATTCCACCAACAACTGGTGGGTCGCGCTGCTGACCTTTGGCGAGGGATGGCACAATAATCATCACGCGCACCCGACTGCCGCCCGCCACGGACTTGCATGGTATGAGATTGATCTTAACTGGTGGGGTATTCGCGCCCTCCAATTTCTAGGGCTGGCGAAAGCGATCAAACTGGTACGTATGGCCGAGCCTCCTACGGCATGAGAAGTGATAGCTTATGAATGAAGAGAATGACGTGAGGCTGACTATTCTGGTAGTGGAGGATATTGAGGAGACACGCGACGGCATAGAAAAGTTGCTGAAAGTAGACGGCTATCGCGTGGAGGCGGCCAGAGATGAACGAGACGCAGTTGGCTGCGCCCAACGAAAGCGTCCAAACCTGATTCTCATAAGTCCAGGCGGGTCGCCGCGCGATGTCATCGCTACCGCATGCCATATACGCGAACGTGCGGAGTTGGGGGAGAATGTTCCGGTGGTGGTCTTTTGCGTTGGAGAGGTCGGTGAAGGTGATGAAATCGCTATCGGTCAAAATGTCTATCTCACACGCCCTGATAACTTCAACCAGTTGAGAAATCTTCTCGCTCGACTTCTCGACAAGAATCAAATGCCGCTTGAAGTCGTGATAGTGTAACGCGCGCGGGACAGCGCCCACAATCTACATTTCGGCCAATCTCATTCTACTGAGGTCGCCAAACTGAAAAGGCTAAAAGCGCCCGGCAACAAAACTGTTTCGCCGGGCGCTTTGTTCACTGGAGGCGATTGTTTCGCGCATCGCTTCCAGGTCAATCTGTGCGCTATAACACGCATAGCCGAAGGTAGTGAAGAAGTGACGAAGGGGTCTTCTATCCGAGCAAGCGATCAAACTCGTCTTTAACCACCTTGTAACACTCGCAGGCCATCGCTTCCAGCTTCTGTCGGTCAAGCACCTTGATGTGGCCGCGAACGTAGCTGATAGCTCCGGCATCTTGCAGGCGACCGGCAGCTACGGTCACGCCTTCGCGGCGCACTCCCAGCATATCGGCGATCAGTTCTTGCGTCATAATCAACTCGTCCGCCTTCACGCGGTCGTGGCTTAACAAGAGCCAGCGGCAGAGTTGCTGTTCTACCGAGTGCAGGCGGTTGCAGACGGCTGTCTGTGAGATTTGTGTAATGAGTGCCTGTGTATAGCGCAGGAGCAATTGCTGAAACTTGCTTCCCAGTGCGAACTCAGTTTGCAATGCCTTGGCCTTCATCTTGATGGCATCTCCGGCACTCTGTACGACAGCGCGGTTGGGCATGGTGCCGCCTCCCATGAAGAGGGCTATGCCTACCACTCCCTCATTACCCGCCAGCCCCATCTCCGCCGATGAGCCGTCTTCCATCATGTAAAGCAGAGAGATGATAGCAGTAGTGGGAAAATAGACATGATCCAGATGTCCACCGGATTCATAGATGACTTCGCCAAGATCAAAGGAAACCGGCTCCAGATGTGGACGCAGGCGTTCATATTCCTCCAGGGGAAGCGCGGCGAGAAGCCGATTTTCAACCGTATCATGGGGTCTGACCAATTTAGACATGAGTAGTTCCCACAGCTTGCCGTTTGCCCTTAGCTCATCTGGCGCGAAGAGAAATCATGGCTCTAAACGATGTCGGAAGATAAATCCTTCAGGAGCAATTTAAACGTGAATATCTCATCGCAAGAGCATTTGGTACATATATGGTCTAGCGGACAGACGACTCTATTAACTTGAACTACTCTAATATAACACGATGGTATCGAGGGGAAGTAGTGAGGCGATAGTGGGTTGCTGACACTTCGTAGGCCGCATAACCATCGGTTCACATTTATTAGCAACCCACTATCGCCCTGCTACCAAGAGTGTTTGAGATTAAGGAGAGTACGATCATGTTATGGACAATTCTGGTAGTGTTAGCGGTGCTGTGGTTGATTGGTCTTATTGGAGGATTCGGCGGTAACCTGATTAACCTGTTGCTGCTAGTAGCACTCGTCATTCTTGTGCTCAATCTTCTCAGGGGCCGACGCACGATATAAACCGAATGTGTGTGCAAGCCAAGTCAGTCGGATCAAACCAAAGTGGCCTGGCAGGTCAATCATAGCCGCTGGCGTTGCTTGCATACTATTCTACATGCTGCTGCCGCTATGTAAGGCCGTCTACATCTGACATAGGTTCAGGCAATATATTGTTTTATGCGGGCGCTGTAGCTCTACCTCTCCGCGTCATACTGCTTTGGGCAGGTGAGATGAAACGCCGTAATCGGTATATGCTGTAATTATTTCAACTTATGCTGTGACCTACAACGTTTACAGCCTTGAGTACGTCAGCCCCGTCTGTCCCTGATATTTCCCGCCCCGATCTTCGTAAGATGTATCGCAGTCTTCGTCCGACTCGAAGAAGAGAACCTGGCCGATGCCCTCGTTGACGTAGACGCGAAGTGGGAGGTCTGCCAGATTGCCAAGCTCTATGACGAGGCGGCCTGTCCAGCCTGCTTCAAGTGGTGTGGTGTTGACGATCAAGCCTGCGCGCGCGTAAGTGGATTTTCCCATGCAGATGGCAGTTACGTTGCGAGGCATGCGAAAAGTTTCGACGGTGACGCCCAGGGCGTAAGAATGCGGCGGCATCAGGTAGTAGCGCGAGCCGTCCTCGGTCGTGCGAAGCGGAGGTTCGACCAACGAATCCTCGTCAAACTTCTTCGGGTCAATCTCGCGCCCGTGAATCGGCGAGAAGACGCGGAAGCCGTCGTCCGCCAAGCACATGTCGTAGCCGTAGCTTGACGCGCCAGCGGAGATGATTCGTCGCCCCTCTATCTCGCGCACCAGTTTCTCGTTGAACGGTTCGATGAGTTTGGCTTCCTCGGCCATGCGACGAATCCAGCGATCTGATTTGACTGACATTGATGATTCCTTGCGACCGGAAATTTAAGAGAGCGTGCGGAAGAATATTAAAAGCCGTGACGAGTGACAAGTGACAGGAAAGAAGAAGTGAAAAGAGAGTCTGGAGTCAAAAATCTTTTCTCTCTTCTACTGAAAACTAAAAACTCAAAACTTAAAACTGCTCTTATCTTGTCACCCGTCACGGCTTTTAATCTTGAGTGTGCCGTCGCCTACGGTGAATGTTAGTTTGGGACCGCCTGCGCCTGCGCGTGCGTGCAGGGAGCGGGGCGTGAAGGTCTCGCGCTCGCGCGGTGTGAGCGAGGTGTACTGGTTTTCTATCTGGCCGTTGCGCAGCACGTCTGCGTCTATCTCGCCGCTGTAGCCCTGCGGGAGTTCGACCATCATGTCGCCCGATGCCAGTTGGAAAGAAGAATCTGCGCCGCGCCAGTTTCTTTGTGCGATGTTGAGATGAACGCTTCCCTGCCCCACGACCAACCTCACCTGACCGCCCGTTAGCGCCATATCAACGTTCGATTCAGGCGAGTTGAAACCGATTGCGCCTTCGACCCCGGAGAGCGTGAACGCTCCGCGCCCTGCGCTTATGTCCAGGTCAACCATCGCCGGCACGCGAATGCGATAGTCAATCTTCCACGGCAGGTTCATAAGATTTTTCGGAAAGTTGCGCGCAACGCGCTTCATGAACTTGCGGTCATGCGTGCCTGTGGTGAGTATGCTCAGGTGGTTCACATCCTCGTCAACGACGAAGTTATTAATAGCGGCCAGACGTGTGAGGTCTTCTTCAGTCTCGGCTTTGAGTTCTATGTCAGCGGTGATATCAACTTCGCTGCGCTGCCACGCCTCGATTGTGATTGAGCCTGCCGGAGCGCCTAAGATTGTGAGCGTGCCGCCGTAGCCGAGCTTCCTTGATTCGTGCCGCGTGGTCGTGCGCGTGAGCAGCGTTGGATTCGCTGCGGGCGCGTTCGCGCTTCTCCTGCTATTGCCCTGCTGCGAAGAGGCAGAGCAGACCGCCAGTGAAGCCAATATGCATAGTAAGAGTGTTCGCGCCATCATGCGCTTCATAAGTAAGAGTCTCAAGTGAATCATTTTGTGTACGAAGAATTTTTCGAGTAAGAAAAGATGCGCCTCTCTGTTGATTGCTACTCGGTATAAGACCCATTTAGAATCAAAGTCCGGCTCATGATGCCATAAAGAGACGGGCGCTGTCTCGACTAAACTCAAATCGAGGCTGCCGCCAGTCGCTGTGAACCGAGGTTTTGTAGAAGAGAGTTAGCGAGGGAGAAAGGAGATGCTGCCGCGCTGGTTCAAGATGGTGAGCGATGCCCGACCGTCGCCTACGTTGCCGACGACTTTGCGCCCTTCGCCTATGAAGCTTAAAGACCCGTTCGAGAACGTTCCCAGCATTATGCGCCGCGACATGGGCGCGGTTGCGCTCAAACGAAAGTCCGAGTTGTTAGGGATGCGTATGTTGATGTCGCCCTCAACGGTTGAGAACTTATAAGTCCCGCCCGCGAGCAGCTCGCCGTCGAAGAAGATTTGTCCCGAAGTGCTCTCAGCCATAACCGAAGCCGAGTTTATATTTACCAGAGCAATGTCACCGCTGGACGAGACGTGCGCGCGTACCGATTGACCCTGCACGTCCGTGACACGTATGTCACCCAGACGAGTCTCTATATCAACGGTTGAATCAAATGGAACGAATATGTTGAAGTTGACGCTGCCCACGTCGCCGCGCCCACGATTCGCGCTCACCACATCAATCATCAGCCCTTCGTCATTCACTTCGGGCGTGACGCGCGCGGCGGGCGATTCAATGCTCGCTGTGACCTTAATCTCGTTGCGATCCCAGCCCGTGACCGTCACAGCGCCTGTGCGGTTGGTCACGTCGAGCCTGACGTTCTTGCGAGCAGGATAAGTGCGCGAGAAACTGTGCTGCGCGACGGCCAGTGGAGCGACAGAGATTATGATGACGACGACAGAAGCCAGCGTCCACATCAAACGTGAGTGCCTGATTGAGCGCGGGGCGTCGGGTTTTCTGTTGCTCATCTGCTTACGGCTCATCAACCTTAGGAAAGTAGTACAAAGCGAGGGGAGGTGTATTACGGAAGCTTCGGTGTGCTCACTTCTCGCTTTCAATAACGACGTGAGCGCTCCGTCAGCTTTTATCACAGGTCTGAAAACTCTCTCAACAATCTTATCTTCTCGTTGAGCGCGTCGTTAAGCATCTCCTCGGAAATTTCGTCGTGCGGGTTAATTTTCAACTGTTGGCGCTGATCTGCGACGGCCTGATCGAGTACGTTTAGATTGTGATCAAACGCATCGCGCATCTGCTGACTCCATCGCGCGCGGCGATCTTCTATACGCCGGTTCCAGTAATCTATGGCTAGCTGCTGATCGCGAGTGCGTTCATCCAGCGTCATAACATTCGGGATGGCCTGCGCCACTTGCGCATTTGCACGAGGCTCTACAGTGGCGGTCTGTGGCTGCCAGCGTCGCACGCCAAAGCCGGTTGCGAGCGAAACCAGGATTGCTATGACTATGATCGAAGCGGCTAGCTGCGGCAGAGAAAGATCCCAGTGGCTGTGCAGAAGGCGTGACCACAGGCTTTCGCTCTCAACGATTTCGTTTCTGTTCGACGCAACCGCTGTTTTCGCAATTTCCGAGTCGCGCTCGCTCTCAATAAGGTTGCGTATGCGCAGCCACATGGCTCGCTCATTCGGCGGGGAAGCGTATTCTCCGCGACGCTCGCGGCAGAAGCTTACAATCGTACCCAGATCGTCGCGTACGCCCGCGCACGACATGCATTCTTCAAGATGCGCGTCGAACGTTGCGCGGTCTTCGCGTGTGATAGTGCCATCGAGAAAGTCGCTTAGAAGTTCCTGACACTTCTCGCAGTTCATCTTCGTTCACCTTAAACTCACGCGCGACGAAATTTCTAAGGGGAAGAGCGTCACTCGCGCAAGTTCCTTTCCTAGTCCTTTTCAAGCAATCACGGGGAGACTGCCCATTTTTGGATTCCGGCAAGAAGAGTCCGAGCCAGAAGGACTCAACAAAATTTTGCAACTGGCCGCCCGCCGCCACGGGGAAACTCTCGCGGGCGATACGAGGTCGTTGGAAGCTAGCCGGGCTGTTTCTGTTGCCTGAGCAGCATGCGTAATTTCATGCGCGCCTTATGAAGTTGCGACTTCGATGTGCCGACTGAGCAGCCGAGCATTCGCGCAATCTCTTCATGCTCGTGTCCTTCAACATCATGCAGCACGAAGACGGTGCGATAGCCTGGGGGAAGTTGGGCTATGGCCTTGTCGAGCGCTATGCGATCAACGACAGGCATGGCGTTGGGATTCTCTGTGCCCTGAACTATCTGCACAGGAGTTTCGCCATCCTCTGTGGTCTGTTCCATGCGCACGCCGCGCTTGCGAAAATGCATCAAGACCTGATTGACCGTCAGGCGGTGCAGCCAGGTGGTGAAGGCACTCTCGCCACGAAAGCTTCCAATTTTTCTAAAGAGCTGAATGAAGACCTCTTGGGCAAGGTCTTCCGCCTCCGAGACGTTCTGCGTCATGCGCAGGCATAAGGAGTAGACGCGACGATTGTGGCGCTGGTAAAGCTCCTCGAACGCCTGCATGTCGCCCTCGGCGGCACGCTGCGCCAATTGATAATCGGTCGCCTGTGTTGTCCCTGTCTCGGCAGCGGTCACGTTAATCGGATTCGGAATGTTCGACGCAATTATCGGGAGGCTTAAACCTGACCAGCCCCGGCGTCATCTTTCAAACAACTAACGCGCTCGCTTCCCTGGTGGAGAGCCTTTCGTCCCCTAAAGCAGTCCTGGAAACTTTTAGTTTCCGGCAAGCTTTAGGCGCTACCGGCCTCCCCAGCCCTGTGTGATGCGGCGTTTCTCGCGCGTCGTTGCTTGCGCCCGCGTAAAATTAATCAAAATCGTGTGCCGCCCAACGCTTTCGTGCATTCGGACGAGGCGTCGTCTAAGTCCAGTAGGTGCGATCCAGAGAGCGGTAGCCTACTGCTTCGGCCACGTGCTGAGAGCGTATTTGGTCTAACCCCTCTAAGTCTGCGATGGTACGGCTCACTTTCAGGATACGGTCATACGCGCGCGCTGACAAGCCCAGACGCGACATTGCGCTTTCAAGCATATGCTCACTCTCTGCATCAATCTGGCAGTAGCGTCTGATTGAGCGCGGCGACATCTGCGCGTTCGAGAAGATGCCTTCCTCGCGAAAGCGTTCGCGCTGAAGCTTGCGCGCAACCGTGACACGCTCACGAATCTCTGCCGAAGATTCCGCGTCCGGCGGCTCTCTCCCCGCCAAATCCTTAAAGCGCACGGCTGGCACATCTATGTGAATGTCTATTCGGTCAAGCAGCGGGCCACTGATTCTTCCAACATATCGCTGGATTTGAAGAGGCGTGCAGCGACATTCGCGCGTCGGGTCATTCCAGAAGCCGCAAGGACAGGGATTCATAGCAGCCGCGAGCATGAACGATGCCGGAAATGTGAGCGACATGGAAGCGCGGCTGATTGTCACGCGCTGGTCTTCAAGGGGCTGGCGCAAAACTTCGAGCACGCTTCTATCAAACTCCGGCAACTCGTCAAGAAAGAGGACGCCGTGATGCGCAAGGCTGACTTCGCCGGGTCGCGGCATTGCTCCGCCTCCGATCAACCCGGCGTCGCTGATTGTGTGGTGCGGCGAGCGGAAAGGTCTTTCGGTGACAAGTCCTGAGCGGCCAGTTAAACCGGCGACTGAATGAATTTTTGTTAACTCAAGCGCGGCCTCGAATTCGAGCGGCGGCAGGATGGTCGGTAATCTTTTCGCAAGCATTGTCTTGCCCGAACCCGGCGGGCCGATTAGCAGAATGTTGTGGCCTCCGGCGCTGGCAACTTCGAGCGCGCGTTTGGCAGTCAACTGCCCGCGCACTTCACGAAAGTCAACAGCGTAGTGCTCGTTTGTGTGAAGCAATTCAGAAGGATCAACTTGAAGGGACGCAGGCGGATTCTGCGAGCGAAGCGCTGCTATCAGATCAACTGCTCCGCGCAAATCCGCGACAGGGTAAACGCTAACGCCCGCTACAACCGCAGCCTCTTTCGCATTCTCTTCGGGAAGGAGTAGGAATTTTATCCCGGATTTTCGCGCGAGAATCGCAATCGAGAGTGCGCCGCGAATCGCACGCACGCGACCGTCCAACGACAACTCGCCGACCGAGAGCATGTCCGTCAAATTCTCCGTCTCGCTCAGGTCGCCGTTTGCGCCGAGGATTCCGAGCGCGATTGGCAGATCGAAACTCGCGCCCTCTTTCCTGATGTCTGCGGGCGCAAGGTTGATCGTAGTCTTGTGAAACGGAAAGAAGAATGCGCAGTTGGTTATCGCCGCGCGTATGCGCTCGCGCGATTCGCGCACGGCCAAATCCGGCAGACCGACGATTGTGACGGACGATGGGCTATCGGATTCTCCACGCGCTGGCGTGAGATCAACTTCAATGTCAACGAGGTCTGCGTCAATGCCGTAAACGGCTGCCGACTGTGTGCGAAAGAGCATAGTGAGGCCACTCCAAAATTAGAATGAGGAAGAGCATCGTGATAATAATGCGAGGGGTAAATCTAGCGCGCCTGTCCGTTTGAGTGCTGTTCGGGCGCGAAATCCAGACCGCGATGATCGGCTCTGATTCTAGTCCTGCCGCGCTCTGCCCCGTTAATTACAAGGACGATTTCGCAGGTCAAGCTCTCGCCCTGATGCATCTCGATTGTGAAAGGGAGAACTGCTCCCCTCTTCTTGAGCGAAATTGTTTGCGTGTTACCCAGTTGCGTGGGTCTGACCACGCGCCCGTTCTGCTCTACGGCGAATACTTTTATTTCAAGCGTCTGGGCTTCGGCAAAAGGCTTAAGTTGAAATGCCAGAAAGCTCTCGAACCTCTGCTCCTGATGGTTGTTGAAGATAGCCAGATGAAGGTCTTGTCCCACGATGCGCACGGCAGTGGGCGGCAATGTCCTGTTCGCCTGCGGCGCAAGGTTTCGCCATTCGCCTTCAGGCAGCCCAACATGAGACAGATTTATGTTGGAGACCGCAGGGTTCCTTATAGGATTAGGTGGAAGAATGCTCATCCCGTCCGGGCTGGGATGGCTGATGCTTTGTGCGTTGCTTGCGCCCGCGCAAAGAAAGAGCGCTGACAAAAGAGAGATCAGGAAAGCAGCACGAGGCATGAGGGCATCCTCCTTCGACCGAAACTTGCGGCCAAGTCTAACAAAGAAACCCTGTAGAAATAAATCTTTTTCGAGAAAGAGGCGAACTTTCGTTATGCTGAATTTTCAGATGATGAGATTTTCGCTGCAATTCATCAATGGCGGTTCGACTGTTGACGAAAAAGGGAGCGGGCGCGCTTTCAACCGAAATCGAAAGCGCGCCCGCTCTTCTCTCTAGTAAAGCCCACAAGCAGGCTTCTCTCTGTTTTTATCTGCGACGGCGCGGTGCTGGCGCGCTCTGTTGCTGCTGTGCTGATGCCGGAAGAAGTACCTCACGCCCCGCCTGTAACACTGTGTCGGGCGTCGCGTTGTTCAGGCGCGCAACATCGTCAGCCGAAACGTGATTGGCCTGCGCAATCTTCGCAATCGTATCACCTGCTCGCGCTTTAACCGTGCGAGGGCCAGCCTGCGCGGTCGAGTTCGTATTCGCCCCGGCGCGTGTGTAGACGGTCGGACGTACGCTGCTGTTCGGCACGACTAACCTGTTAGTGGCTCTGGTGTCAACGCCGCCGTTCATAGCCTGAAGCACTGCGAGGCTGGTGCCCGTGCGCTCGGCCACTGCCTGCAAATCCTCGCCCGGCGCAATTGTTATCATGCGCGCGGTCTCGCGCCGTTCGAGCGGCACGCGGCGAAGTAGCGCCTGAAGCTGATGAGCTTTACCAGCCGGGATGAGAATGTTGGAAGCCTCGCCACGCGGCGTTATATCGCGGCGTAGTTGCGGGTTGAGTTCGCGCAAGGCCGCGACGCTCGTGTCCGCCATGTCTGCGATCAACTGAAGGCTGGTCGCAGATGGAACTTTCACTACATCGTAAGCGAGCGGGGCGTCGGGACGTATGTTGCGGAAACCGTAGCGATCCGGCTGTTTCGCAATCAAGATAGTCGCAAGGATGTTCGGCACGTAGTTGCGCGTCTGCTGCGCTATGTACGGGTAGATAGCCCAGAAGCTGGCAGTGCCCGCCTGCTGTATAGCGCGGTCAACGTTGCCCTCGCCGGTGTTGTAGGCAGCCATAGCCAGTTCCCAGTTCCCATTGTAACGATTGGCGAGCCACTTCAGATAGTGTGCGGATGCGCGCGTAGACTGCTCTATGCTGTTGCGCTCGTCAACCCACGCGGTCTGGCGAAGACCATACGCTCTGCCAGTACTCGGCACGAACTGCCATAGACCGGAAGCGGCAGCAGACGATAGCGCCATAGTACGCCATGCGCTCTCCACCTGTCCCAGCCAGGCTATGTCTTCGGGCACGCCCTCCTCACGGAAAATTCTTCGCGCCATACGCATGTAGCGACCCGAACGGCGCAGTCCTGTCTCCATTGTCGAGCGACCGCGCCCCTGATAGTAGTTTATGTACTGCTGTATGAGAGGATTGATAGTGAAGTTGAAATCAATCGCACTTCTGGCCTGACCGAGTGCGGCCAAATCTTCAGGATTGACGTTCTGCTCGTCAGCCGTCAGAACGAGTTTCGCCAGATCATCTAGCGGCGACGGCTCAAATTTTTGTTGACGGAAGCCAGCCTCGCGCGGCTGCACAGTCTGCTCTGAAGTTCTTATGCGTCCAGTGCCGGATGTCGGTGTCTGCTGCGCGCTCGTCGGATTGCCTGACTGCGCGACCAGCGTGTTCGTGTCCACAGCAGTCTGCGTCACGGTCGGTTGCGCCGTCGGAACTTCAAGACGATAGATTCGCTCTACGAGTTCAAGATAATAGTTTTGAAGACGCTGGCTGGCGCGCACGTCCAGACCGGATTCCAGAATGGAGTCAACGGCCTTGTCAAACTCGTCGCGTGCCTGATCCAGACGGTTATCATCAAGGTTAAGCTGGCCCTGTTTGAAATGTCTCTCTGCGGCCTCGATTACCTGCGTGATGCGCGGGTCGTTGCGCTCGATCTCGTTGGGCGTGTTGCGCAAACTGGGAGCAGCGGGAACCTGCGCTCGAATAGAAGCAGCGGGTGCTAACAGAGCTATAAATAAGATGGCGCGGAATATTGAGCGGGGGCAGCACTTTGTCATCAATCGTCGTTCTCCTTAAACGAGGTCTTAGGGCGAAACCACGACGCCGACTCCTTACCGAAAAGAGTCACGCAAGCGGCCTCCGAAAATCACAACGCGAGGGCTATTGAAAAGTTCCTTTACTTAGTTTGGCTCCGCGCTTGTGGCAGGCTATAAAAGCTGGCAGAGCCAACAGTTAGCGGAGGTTATCACACGCTTTCGCGGGGTGTCAAACCGTTTCCTACCTGAATATAGAGGGCGAAGCGGTGAACTTTTCCACTGAAAACCGTCTCACGTCGAGATATAAAGATGCGCGGGAGGGGCAGCGGGTTGCGCCCCTCCCGGAAGAAAATCGAGTTATCTAACTGTTGAAATAGTTGAGGAAAGCGCCCGCTCAGATGCTGCGCCCGGAAGCGGCCTGCGGCACTCTGGCGGGGCGAGTTCCGCTGGTAACGGGCGGAACTATTCTATCTCTTAATGCCTCGCGGAAGACCTGACGAACGTTGTCCACGAAGACGAACTTGATGTTCTGGAAAAGCTCTTTCGGAACTTCGTCCATGTCGCGCTGGTTCGGCTGCGGCAGGATGATTGTCGAGACCTGCGCGCGTCTGGCAGCCAGCACTTTCTCTTTCACACCACCTACGGGTAGCACGTTGCCGCGCAGAGTTATCTCGCCCGTCATCGCCACGTCCTTACGCACAGGTCTCTGCGAGAGCACGGAAACCATTGCGGTCGCCAGCGTGATTCCGGCTGAAGGGCCATCCTTCGGGATTGCGCCTTCGGGAATGTGTATGTGTATGTCGTACTTCTCGAAATCCTCCGGGGGAATCTCTAACTCTATGGCGCGCGATTTGGCGTAAGAGTATGCGGCCTGCGCGGACTCGCGCATCACTTCGCCTAGCTGTCCGGTCAGGACAAGACCACCCTTGCCCTTCATGCGCAGCGCTTCTATGAAAAGAACATCGCCTCCAACGGCAGTCCACGCCAGCCCCGTCGCCACGCCTATCTGATCCTTCTTCAACACCTCGTCGGGCAGAATCTTCGGTGCTCCCAAAAACTCGTGCAGGTTTTTGAGTGAAACCTTGACAGCCCCCTCCTGCCCTTCGGCTCGTCGGCGCGCGACCTTCCGACTGATAGTGCCTATTTCGCGCTCAAGCTGACGCAAGCCCGCCTCGTGCGTGTACTGTTGAATGGTTGCAGTGAGCGCTTTCTTAGAGATGTGCAGGTCGCGCGCGGTGATGCCGTTCTCCTCCATCTGTTTCGGCATCAGGTGGCGCTGCGCTATCTCGCGCTTCTCCTCTTCTGTGTAGCCCGCTAGCCTGATGACCTCCATGCGGTCGCGCAAAGCTGGCTGAACCGTATCGAGCACATTAGCCGTCGTCATGAACATAGCGTTAGAGAGATCAAACGTGACGCCCAGATAATTGTCGCGGAAGCTGTTATTCTGCTCTGGATCGAGCACTTCAAGCAGAGCCGAAGAAGGGTCGCCTCGGAAATCAGCGCCCACTTTATCAATCTCGTCGAGCATGATGAGCGGATTATTTGTGCCCGCCTGCTGTAGAGCCTGAACGATTCGTCCGGGCATAGCGCCGACGTAAGTGCGGCGATGTCCGCGAATCTCTGCTTCGTCGTGTACGCCGCCCAGACTGAGACGCACAAATTTTCTATCAAGAGCGCGCGCAATCGAGCGCCCCAGGCTGGTCTTTCCGACTCCCGGTGGGCCAACGAGACAAAGAATAGGCCCTTTAGGTTTCTCTTTCAGCTTGCGAACCGCGAGAGCTTCTATGATTCTGTCTTTGACCTTCTCAAGCCCGTAATGATCTTCATTCAAGATGCGCTCGGCCTTTGAAAGGTCCAGATTGTCAACCGAAGCTTTAGACCACGGCAGGTCTGTCATAATCTCCATCCAGTTGCGCAGCGTTGCCGTTTCGGCTGCGTCCGGGTGCATGCGTTCCAATTTCTTTAACTGCCTGAGCGCCTCTTCCTCTGCTGGTTTGGGCATGTGCGACGCTTCAATCTTCTCGCGGAACTGCGCTATCTCTTCCGCAAGCTCATTGCCTTCGCCAAGCTCTGTCTGAATCGCCTTCATCTGCTGGCGCAGGTAGAACTCGCGCTGCGAGCGGTCGATGTCGGCGCGCGCCTGCGTGTTGATCTCCTGCTGGACTGTGAGGACTTCTATCTCTTTATTAAGAAGCTCGTTCACGCGACGAAGCCGTGCCGTAGTGTCAGCGATTTCCAGAACGCTCTGCGCGTCTTCGACCTTCAACTCAAGATTTGAAGCGGACAGGTCTGCCAATCGCCCCGCGTCATCAAGATTGGCGATTATCGCCAGAACTTCCGGCGAGATGTTCTTGCCAAGATTAGCTGCCTTCTCCATAGAAGCGCGCACGTTGCGAATCAGCGCCTCAACTTCCAGTGAGCGTTCGGGCGCGGGAATTTCCTGCACGACGTGAAGATGCGTTTTCAGATATTCGCCGCCGACCTCGACCGACTCGACGGCTGCGCGCGCCAACCCCTGAACCAGTATTCGTATACGCCCGTCCGGCAATTTCAGCATACGCATGATGACCGCGACAGTGCCGATTGAATAGAGGTCTTCGCCCGAAGGTTCTTCCTTATCCAGATCCTTCTGCGAGGCGAGCAGTATCATTCGGTTCTCGCCTAGCGCCTCGTCAACGGCGCGTATGGATTTCTCGCGCGAGATAAACAGCGGCACGATCATGAATGGATAGATAACAATGTCGCGTAGCGGCAGCAGCGGCAATGAGGACGGAATCTGCAACTGCTGCTCGCCCTCGCCCGCCTCTTCCAGGGTTTCCAAAGCTTCTTCGTTTTCTATGTTTGCCATAATTTTTAAGCGAGAAGTGATAAGAGAGAAAGGAATACAGAAGTCAGAAGCCAGAAGGTAAAGCTTTAATCTTCTGACTTCTATATTCTGTCTACTGACTCCTGCTCTTATCCCTCATCACTTATCACCTCTTTAATCGGTACTTTAAACTCCGCGCCGCGACGGTCTTTGCGTTTTGGCAGCCGAACAACCAGCAGGCCATTCTTCAGCTCAGCAGTCGCTTCAGCGACGTTGATAGTCCAGCGTAACGGCAGCGTTCGACTGAATCGACCGTAGCTGCGCTCCGAACATAGATGCGCGATGGCGCGACCGCGTGGCACATTTCTTTTTTTCTCCCCGCAGATGCGTAGCTGCGCGCTGGTCAGCCCAACTTTGAGTTGTGAGGCTATCATGCCCGGCAACTCCACGCGCACAGTCACGGCATCTTCCGCCTCGCACACATCAACGGGCGGCGACCACGCGCCCGGCTCCGCCGGAGCGTCCGTCAGCGTCGCCTCCTCCAGCGCCGCTAACAGTCTTCCAACGCGGTCGCGCAGACGCTCAAGCTCCAAACGCTCAAGACCTGTGACGGAAACAACTTTCATAAGTGAATAGTGATAAGTGATGAGTGATGAGATAAAGGCTTTCTTCTTATCACTCATCACTATTCACTTATCACTATCTTTTCATGCCCTTCTCGCAGGTTCGCTCGCGCTGCGGCGGCGCACCAGATGTTTGAGTTCGTTCATGAACTCGGACACGTCCTCGAATTCCAGATAGACGGAGGCGAAGCGCACGTAGGCCACCTTGTCCAACTCTTTCAACCGGCGCATGATTATCTCGCCTATCTTGCTGGTGGGGCGCTCGCGCTCGGGCGATTCCTGAACGTACTTCTCGACCGAATTGACAATCGCCTCAAGCTTGGCCGATGGCACCGGACGCTTTTCGCATGCGCGAAGAAGTCCCGCCATGACCTTGTTGCGATCAAAAATCTCTCGCCGCCCGTCCTTTTTAATCACCATGTGGGGGATTTCGTCTATACGCTCGTAGGAGGTGAAACGCCGCTCGCAGCGCAAACACTCGCGGCGTCGGCGTATCGAATCCCCTTCACGCGACTCGCGCGAATCCACAACTTTGTCTTCAATGTAACCGCAGAAGGGACATTTCATAGCGTCTCCAAAAAGATTAATGGGTCACTGAATTAGAAGATCAACGCATCATCCGATAATCTTTCAACTAAATGCGCGCCCTCGCAGCCCTCTCACTATCTTCCCCGAAAATTTCAATCTTCACGCATGAGAAAGCTCTATATCCTCTTCCTCTACAACATGCTCTACGGCCTCGGCTGAACTGAGGCGGCGCAGTTGCTTCAGATCAATGTCGCCACGCAGCAAGTAATAAAGGCCTATAAGAAATCCCGGCCCGAAGACGATGAAGGGAGAGATGATTGATATGGCAGCCGCTCGCTCCAAGCCCACGTTCAGTAGGATTAGCCCCGCAGTGGTCGTAGCCTGATATGCGCCCGCAGCCGCGCCCGGCGTCGGAACTAATGAACCTACCAGCGCGAAGCCCAGCACGAACATAGTCTCTGAAAAACCGAACGGTAGATGAAAAGCGCGTAATAGAAACCAGTCGGCCAGCACAATCACCAGCCAGATAAAAGCAGTCCAACCTGCGACTATCCCCAATTCACGCGCGTCCACGAGTATCCTGAGCGCCGTAGCCAGTTGCTCAAGCGTGTGCGTTACGGCGTGCGCAAGACGCTTCGGTATGAAAGAGCGCCCCAGAATTTTTTTATCAAGCCAGCCTATGGCGCTTTTGGAGCGGCGCTTGAACCAGGCAAGCGCTGCGATACCGAGTAGCGAAAGCGCCAGCATCACCACACCGCCCACGCGCACTTTCACGAATACTGCCTCCTGTCCCGCGGGCGGAGTGATCCACAGAAGGCAGATTGCGAACAGGACTACTACGGCAATTGAATCGCATAACCGCTCGATCATGATCGTCACGAAAGATGCGGCGGGGCGCACGCGCGCGTCACGAAGGGGAAGCATCACGGGGCGGACGACTTCGCCAGCGCGTCCCAGAATGAATATCGCCCCAAAACCTACGGTCGTAGCCACGAAAAGCTCTCTGAGGCGGGCTGGCGTGAGCGGCAGCAGAAGCGCTCGCCAGCGAAAGGAGCGCAGAAGATATGTCGCCCCGACCGTCAGCGCCGCAAAAAACAGCAGCCAAACGTTCGCCTGACTGATGGCCTTTCGCACCTCAGCCCAATCCAGCTTTCGCCCCAGCCACCACAGCATGAGCACGGCCAGAAGGATGAGCACGATGAACTTCAAATATTTCCGCAAACTTTCGAGAGCCTCAATCGGGAATACTAGAGAAGAGCGTCGAAGCTGCAATCCTTGACTTCCATACGCCCGAAACCACAAGATATAGTATAGCGAAGCCAGCCTACAATAATTTGCCGGGCAGGCGCAAGGAGGGACGCCGAGGAGAAAGGCGCGGGAACGCGGGGGAGGCGAATACGCGGCGAAAAGAAATGCTTTTGTTTTACCTCAATGTCTCCCAGGTCTCTTACTCTCCGGGACACATTCGCGGGAACTTTAGCAAATCGCCCGTCGTAATTCGTGCCGGGCAAGGGGTTTTCCGACTCCGCGCACGGGTGGCTTTCAAGGCGCGAGCGATCTGAAATCGGAGAGGCATCAGGTGGGGGCTGCAAAGAGTTTGGCTGCCAGCGACGGAGCCGAGTTAGTCAGAAGATGTCGCGCGGGCGATGGCGCGGCGTGGGAAGAGATTGTTCAGACCTACTCGCGCCGTATATACAATCTGGCCTATCGTTTCACCTCGCGCGCAGACGCCGCAGAGGATTTGGCGCAGGAAGTTTTCATTCGCGTCTATAGGTCGCTGGAGCAGTACGACCCGAAACAGGGCGACCTGCAAAACTGGTTGATGCGGCTGGCGCGTAATTTGATAATTGATGATTACCGCCGGCGACAGCGCACGCCGCACGACACGCAGGCGGATGATCTTGAAGACCACACTTATCACCTGCGCTCCGCAACCAACTCGGTGCAGAAGGAGATGGAGCGGCGCGAACTGGGTCAGCAGGTGCAGGCCGCGATTGACAAGCTGTCGCCCGATTTACGCACATGCGTTATCTTGCGCGACATTGAAGAACTTAGCTATCAGGAGATAGTTGATCTTTTGAAGATACCGGAGGGCACTGTGAAGTCGCGCATCAATCGCGGGCGAATCGAGCTGGCAAAAGTTCTGAAACGCATGCGAGTCGCCGCGATGGCTTGAGGGTTTAGACAAAAGAAGCGCATTGGCTTCGTCCTATCCGGGAGCAGAAGTCGCGTTCGTTGAGAAGAGAGTTTATTCAAGAGGGGAAGAAACGAGAAACAAGATGCTTTGCGCAGAGTTTGAAGATCGCTTGACCGATTACCTTGACGGCTCGCTCGCGGGCGACGAGTTGCAGGCTTTCGGCGAGCACGCGCTTCGATGCCCTGTCTGTCATGACCTTCTGGGCGAAGTCAAACATAGCTTGCAGGCTTGCCGCACTGCGGAGATTCCAGCGCCTCCGCCCGCCGAACTGGAAGCGAGAATTCTTCTGCGGACTATGCCGGAAACGGCGATGACCTGTGAAGAGTTTGAAGATTACTTGACAGATTATCTGGACGGATTCCTCCCGGCCAACCTTTACCATAGATGGGAACGGCACACCGCGCTTTGCGAAAGCTGCACAGAATTGCCCGGCCAGGTCGTTCGCGCTATCGGCGCTTGCTACACTTACATCACAGAAGAGATGCCCGTGCCTGTCGGCCTGCACGAGAAGATTTTGCAGGCGACGCTCGGCACAACCGAGGCAGAAGATGTGCGCGCTCCGCTCCCTGCGCGCCTCGTTTCCTGGTTGCGCGACCTGCTTGATCCAATAGTCTCGCCGCAATTCGCCACGGTCGCCACGATGCTGTTAGTCGCCGTGCTGGTTCTGACCAGCACTGTTTCGGCTGACGGATCAATCGGCGGAATGTACAGCGCAAGCGTTCGACTGGCCGAGCGCACCTACGCGCACGGCGCTAATACCGCTGTCACGGAAGGTCTCAAGCAGATTTCCGACGGCATCACTACGGCATTTGACAACAACAACGCTGCGGACGAGAACAAGAATAAGCAGCAACAGACGAACGAGCAGAATCAAAAACAGAAACAGCCGGAGCAGAGATAAAAGAATCTGTTAGAGAGCGCGCGAGCTTTACTCGCATCGAAACCAGAGCGAACTGAATGAATTGTGCTTTTCATACAAGAAACGTTGCGACCGTTCAATGCAACAGATGTGCGCGCGGGCTTTGCCCCGCATGCGACCACCGCATACGCGGCTTCCCCTATTGCCAGGACTGCATTGTCACAGGCGTCGAGATGCTGCAACTGCGCGAGCACTCGCGCTCCTCTTTAGCGCCTATTATTCGACGCAACACATCACCGCTAGTAGCCACGCTGCTTTCGTTCATACCCGGCATGGGCGCGGCCTACAACGGTCAGACTTCAAAAGCGATAGTCCACTTCGCAGTCTTCGCCAGCTTCTTCCAGATGGCGAACATGACTTCGGGCGAGCCTTTCTTCGTGCTTGGCGTTTTCGGCACGTGGCTCTTTTCGGCGATTGATGCGTGCCGCACGGCCCGCCTCATTCGCGCAGGACTCGCGCCCGACGCTGAAGAGGACGTAATCATGCGCCGTCTGTACGGCAATCCGCTGGCGTGGAGCGTGATAATGGTCGTGCTGGGTGTGATCTTTCTGTTGCACATGGTCTTCGGTTTCACGCTGGCCGTGCGCGAGTTGCTGCCCGTGGCGCTCGTGGCGCTAGGCGTCTTCATGCTGGTTGACTACTTGCGGCGTCGGCGTAAAATTGATCGCGCGGCCACGCAGGCTTACGAAGCGTTCGATGTGAACAATCCGCCGCCGTCTGTTGTCACAGGCTCGCTCAATGCGCAGACGTTTCGCGCAGGCGATTTCATAAAACAGGTTGGCGGGCGAGACGTAGAAGCGCTCCCCTTCAAATCGCAGTCATAGAAAGCAAAGGTATTAAAGAATCATGACAGCTTTTCTTAAAATATTCAGTCGCTGGGGCGGAATTCTTACACTCATAGCGCTTATGATAGTGCTAGTGCGACAACTGATTGCTCTCGTCAGCTTTCTACTCATCGCGCTGAAAGTCGGAATCGTAGTAGTCTTCATAGCCCTGATGCTTCTCATAATCATCTCTATGTTTCGCGGGCGCGCTCGCCGCCGACGCGAAGAGGCCGGAGAGATTTGAGTCCACTGATTAGCTGAATTATCTACATGAAAGCTCAAGCGCATTGAGCCGATTGAGCCTGAGCGCAGGAGCTTTCTATTTTCTACGCAATCGGCTTTTAAGACTCTCTTAACGGTTGCAATCTCGTCGCTCATGTGATAGTTTGCCCTCCCTTGCGATGGTGGGTGATGTTTTTACCGGATGTGCGGCACTTCTCTGAGGGGTAATCGCCCGCCGTCTTCTTCGGTAGGTTTCAAGAAACCTTCCAAATAACTTTAAGTTTTTTGCACCGTTCGCCCTCGTCGGCAGACTGTGCACTTAGGCGCTCGCACGTGTGCCCCAAGCTTTACACCCGCGTGCGATACGCTCGAAGGAGCACATCATGATAGACAGAGACGACCGCTTTTACGCTTTTATCGTCGCCCACACTTCGCGTTCCCGCTCTCAAATACGCCGTATCTGTGTTCACAAACGCTGGCTCAAAGTCTCGGCTCTCGTAACGGCCATCTTCTTCTGCGCCGCGCTCTACGGCTTTTACGGACTGACGCAACAGGCACTGCATCTTCGCATCGAGCGCGAGAACGAACGCCTGCGCGTGGAGAATGAAAGGCAGAAGCAGCAACTCAATCAGTTGAATCAACGGGTCGAAGCAGTTGAAGACCAGTCGCGCCGCTTCGCAGAGATGAGCGGCGTAGCTCATGAAGAACAGCAGCAACAGCAACAGAAGAATACGCACGGATCGGGCGGCCCTGCGTGGCCTATGGACAGCGTGGCCGAGATAGAAACGAAGGCCGCGCAACTAGAGCATGACCTGCAAATCTACGAGGCCAGGCTGCGCGAGCGCGATGTGACGCCGAACATCTGGCCTGTCACAGGAAATTTGACGGACAGTTTCGGCGGTCGTCACAACCCGTTCGGCGGCTCTTCATTTGAATTCCACACAGGGCAGGACATAGCGACCGCATGGGGAACATCCGTCGTCGCAACTGCCAACGGCACAGTGGTCTTTGCCGGATGTCAGAGCGGCTACGGCCAGGTCGTCGTCATTGATCACGGCGGCGGACTCACCACGCGCTACGGTCATCTCTCGCACATAGATGTGACGCAGGGACAGGCGATCACGCGCGGCGATGAAGTGGGTCGCGTAGGCTCTACGGGGCGCTCTACAGGCCCGCACCTTCACTACGAAGTAAGAATCAACGACGAGCCTGTTGACCCGTGGGAGTATCTTCCGCACAGCGAATAGTTTCATAAGAAGACTCAAAAGAGGAAAGAGCGGCGAGCAATCATGTTCGCCGCCTTTTTCTATTTTAAGTCTTAACTCTGCTAATATCGCCTCAGATAGCTCTCAATTTCGCTAAAGGAATTTTTCTAATGTCTTCAGGATTCGCGCGTGCATCTGCGTTTCTGCTCGCAACGTTACTGTTAGTTTCGCTCGCTTTCCTTCCCGCTTTCGGCGATGAAGGTCTGTTCCTGCCGGACGCAATTTCGTCGCTGCCAATGGAGAGGCTGGCGCAGCGCGGGCTGAAGCTGAAAGCTTCGGACATATATACCCCTGCGGGTGGCGGGTTAACCGATGCGGTTGTAATCCTGCCGGGCGGCACTGGCGAATTCGTCTCCGCAGAGGGCTTGCTTCTGACCAATCATCACATAGCGTTCGACGCTCTCGTCGCTGCTTCAACTCCGCAGCATGACTACGGCACAAACGGCTACGTTGCGCGCTCTCGCTCCGAAGAGATGCCCGCGCAGGATTTCACGGTTCAAATCCTTCAGGGGATGAGCGACGTGACGAGCGAAGTTACGAGCGCAGTCAAAGGCGAGATGTCGTCTGAAGATCGCAACCGCATCATTGAACAAAAAATTCACCGGATGGAGTTCGAGGCTGCGAACGGTCATCAAGCGGAAGGAATCACCGCGCAGGTGATACCTATGAATGAAGGACTCTCCTATTATCGTTTCACCTATCAGGTCTTGCGCGACGTGCGCGTAGTTTACGCTCCGCCCAAGAGCATAGGTTTTTTCGGCGGCGACCCGGACAATTTCGAGTGGCCGCGCCACTGCGGCGACTTCACTTTCCTGCGCGCCTATGTTGGCCCCGATGGGAAACCCGCAGACTACTCGCCGCAGAACGTTCCCTACAAACCGAAGAAATTTCTCTCCATCTCAATGAATGGAGTGCGCGAAGGTGATTTCGTTTTCGCGCTCGGCTATCCGGGCACGACCACACGTTATCGCGAGAGCTACTCGGTCGTGTACAACCAGGATATTTATGAACCTTTCGTCGTTGAGCTTTTCAGCAGCCAGGTCGAGGCGCTGGAAGAGATAGGGCGCAACGATTCCGCGCAGCGCGTGAAACTTCAAGCCAAGATTTTCGATTTGACCAATACGATCAAGGATTATGAAGGCTCAATACTCGCGCTTCGCCGCTCGAATCTGGCCGAGCAGAAGCGCCAGCAAGAGGCCGCATTCACGCGCTGGGTAAATGAGAATCCTGTGCGGGCAGCAAAGTACGGGCAGGTTCTTCCCAACCTGGCGCAAGCCTATCAGGATTATCAAGCGACGGCGCTGCGCGACCTTATAGTCACGCAGATATGGGAGGCCAGCGATCTTTTCACCATCGCCGATTTCGCGCAAAGGGTCTCGCAAGCCAGAGAAAGCCCCACACGCAATCCCAACCTCGATCAGATAGTGCAGCGAGTGCGAGCGCAGTCCGTTGCAGCGCTTCAACAGCGCAACCCTGTGGTCGAGCGAACCGTGCTCACACTGCTTTTCAGAAAAGCCGCAGAGCTTCCCGCGGGACAAAAAATCGCAGCGCTCGAAAACCGGTTCGGCAACCTTCAATCGGACGCGCGCCGACGCGCCGAAGCGGAGTTCGCGCGCCAGCTTGTCGAAAGCTCTCGTCTACCGAGCGCGGAATCGGCCACTCATCTATTGGACATGACAAGCGCGCAACTGCGCGACATGCATGAGCCGCTTCTGGACTTCACTTCGGAATTTTCCTCCGAAAACGATCAGGCAGAAGAGCGCACCGAAAGATTCAACAACACGCTCGCGCGCTGGCGGCCTCTTCTCATTGAAGGCATGAGCGAGATGCGTAATGTTAAGTTCTACCCGGACGGCAATCGCACGCTTCGGTTCACATACGGCGAAGTGCGAGGCTACGTCCCGCGCGAGGCCATTGTCTATCAACCGTTCACAACTCTGTCGGGCGTTATTGAGAAAGATACAGGGCGCGAGCCTTTCGACGTTCCAGAAAGATTGAAGCAACTTTACAAAGCGCACGACTTTGGCCCGTACGCATTGCCCGACCGCGCGGACGTTCCGGTTGATTTCCTTTCCACACTGGACATCATCGGCGGCAATTCAGGCAGCCCTATTATGAACGGTCGGGGCGAGCAGGTCGGCATAGTCTTCGACGGAAACTACGAAGGACTCGGCAACGAATTCTTCTACAACGAAGCAAAACAGCGCGCCATCTCGGTTGATATACGCTACGTGCTATTTCTCGTTGATAAGTTCGGAGGCGCTGGCTACATCCTCAGAGAACTGGACATACACGACATGCCCGCGCGTCGCGCGGCGGCCTGATGCAGGGGTAGAGGACTTGCCCTCTGCCCGAATAGAAGAATAAAAGCTACTTGATATTTTATTTAACAACTGGCAGAGGACTTGTCCCTGCCCTTACAAAATGCGCGCTTTCCCCGACTTTTGTGAGTTTTTTCGCTTGACAGGGCGAAAACGTTTCGCTTAGTATGCGCCTTCGTTTTGTAATGCAGGGCACACCAAAATAGCTCGCCCCCGCATGTCGAACTGTAAACGCTAACAAGTCATGAGTTTCAGTTTTTTGTTGTAACGCTGCGTTCGAGTGGTTTCGCGCCCCTAGCGTGCCTCCACTCGCAACGTAGTTTTGTCTTAGCTGGTGAAGTCTTCGGTTTAGCGCCCCAACAAAAAGCGCGTCCGGCTCACAAGCATTAACCTAAAGTCGGCGCGGAAGTTCTCCAAAAGACTTTCCCGCCTTAGCTTTTTCGAATCGTTAGGAGGATTCGTTAGTTATGTCTAGAATAACCGGTAAGGTCAAGTGGTTTAACAACTCGAAGGGCTACGGATTTATCGAACAGCCAGGCTCTTCGGACATCTTCGTTCACTACAGCGCCATTCAGGGCGACGGCTTCAAGACTTTGGAAGAAGGCCAAACGGTCGAATTTGAAGTCACGCAGGGTCCGAAGGGACCGCAGGCCGAAAAGGTGATAAAGGTGTAGTCTCCCCCCGGGCTTCGCGCGCAAGCAAAGCCACTGACCGCTTCCGGTATTGGCCGGAAAGCGCAAGAACAAAGAAAGGCGACCTCTTAAATTTGAGGTCGCCTTTCTTTGTAAGTGATAAGTGATGAGTGATAAGTGATAAGAGAAAGCAGAAGACATGATACAGGAGTCAGTAGCCAGAATGTAAAAGCTTTAATTTTCTGACTTCTGACTTCTTCTCTTTCTTATCACTCATCACTCATCACTTATCACTCTTCCTTGTCTTCCCCTCTGGCCTTGAACTGAACTCTACCGTCCGAGATGTCAACTGAAAAGCGCACTCGCTCGCAACTCAGCCGTTCTTTCAAGTTATCCGTCTTGACGGCAATCAGGTGATGAAAGCGCGGAAATGAAAGGTCTTCCGTTGATTCGCCGCATTTCATTTTGGCCTCGATCAGCGCATCGAAAAGATTTCTGACGGTCTCAACATCCATGTATGCGTTGTCGCAGACGAATATGGAAGGGGCGCTCTCGCGTATGGCTTCCGCATGTGCAGCGGCACGCGCAGCCGAAACCGCGTCGCGCCCTTCTTCGCGCCCTTGCATCGTTCGACGCCACATCTCTCGAAATGCAGTGTAGCGCGAGGCCAGAGTGTTGTAGCGATAGCGCTGCGCAAATGTGAGAGTGCGGTCATCCCCCAACCGCTTGATCATGGTCTCTACGCGGTTCCTTGTGTCATAGGGCGGGCGGCGCGCGCCGCCGTTGAAGTAGATGTCAAACTCTATCTTGAGCCGGCGTATGTCGTCTTCCAGGCGCGTGAGTTGATCGTCTATGCTCGGCGGCACATCAGCGCCTGTCAGGTGCTTAGTCCTGAGTTGAGCCGAACGAATTAATTTGTTATCGCGTATTCCCACTACAGACCTAAGCTCCTTCTATAGCAAATCACCGCCCGAAAGCGGCCTCAAATTTCAGTCTAGGCGGTTTCAGAACCTTGTGTCAACAAAGTTTTTCAAGGACAAACCGTGATTTTCCAGGAAGAAGAGTAAAAGTAAGCTCAAGAACCGGGGATGAAAGCATAAGTCTGGGAAGCGGGGAAAATAGCATTCACGTTGATATAGCTCTTTTCTCATCCTTCCTCCTTTCGCCTCGCCCGTTCCCGCCGCTTCGTTGATTCTTTCGAGCGAAAAAGAATATGCTGGGCTGAGGATAAGAGTCTCAACCGCGAATAAATCATATGACCGATCAAGATATGTCGAAACAGAAGCTGCTGCGTGCGCTTCCTTCTGTTGATGCGCTGCTGCGAACGGGCGGGGCGCGTGCGCTCCTTGAATCAATCGGGTCACAGAGGTTGACCGAGATGGCACGCGCTGTAACTGACGAGATGCGCACAAAACTTCTGGCAGAATCATCACGCGAAGAAGAGACGAACGGCGACTATTCACGCGAAGCGCTGTTGGCCGAGGCCGAGCGAAAACTCGAAGAAGCGAGTGCAAGGGAGAAGGCTACGGGGCTTCGGCGGGTTATTAACGCGAGCGGGGTCATATTGCACACCAACCTGGGACGCGCGCCGCTCGCAGAAGCCGCGAGGCGCGCCATCTCGGAAGAGGCGGCTGGCTACTGCACGCTCGAATATGACACTCGGACAGGCTCGCGCGGGCGGCGCGGCTCTCACGTCGAAGCGATGCTGGCCGAACTCGCTGGCGCTGAAGATGCGCTCGTAGTTAACAACTGCGCGGCGGCTTCGTTGCTGGTGTTAACCGTACTGGCCCAGGGCGGCGAAACGATTATTTCGCGCGGCGAGCTTGTTGAGATAGGCGGAGACTTTCGCGTGCCTGATGTGATGGAGCAATCAGGCACACGGCTCGTGGAAGTCGGGACGACGAATCGAACGAAGCTTGCGGATTACGAACGTGCTGTCACAGACGGCACGCGGCTGCTGATGCGCGTGCACCCGTCAAACTATCGCATAGTAGGTTTCACGGCGAGTCCTGCTCTGGCTGAACTCGCTGCTTTAGCGCATAACGCAAAGCTCCTGCTTTATGAAGATGCTGGCTCCGGCGCGCTCATTGACCTTGCGCCGCACGGACTGGATGGTGAACCCGTCATACGCGAATCAATTAACGACGGGGCAGACGTTGTGACCTTCAGCGGCGACAAGCTTCTTGGCGCGGCGCAGGCCGGTCTGATCGTAGGCAGGCGCGCGGTCGTAGAACGATTGCGACGCCACCCGCTCTACAGAGCTTTACGTGCAGACAAACTCGCGCTCGCCGCTCTCGAAGCCACGCTCGCAATCTACCGTCGCGGTTCTGCCGTAGAAGAAATTCCGACGCTGCGCATGATTGCACTCAAGAAGAAAGAGATAGAGACACGCACACGCTCTTTTCTTAAAAGTCTCAGGAAGAAGCTGAATTCGACTGCGTTTGAGTTTGAGATAGCGGAAGGCGTGTCGGCAATAGGCGGAGGCTCTGCCCCTACGACGCACCCGCGAACTTCGCTCTTAGCGCTCACGCACGCAAAGCTTTCAGCGGACGAGATTGAACAACGCTTGCGCGCCAGCACGCCTCCCGTCATCGCGCGCATAGCGGATAATAGAGTTCTGCTGGACATGCGCACCGTCGCAGAAGAAGAAGAGAGGGAGCTTCTGGAAGCTCTACTGGCTTTACCTGAGTGAGACTGCGGCGTGTAGTATAGAAGATGTGAAAAAGGGTCGCTCACTTACCAGCATCATCGAGCGCTGCGCCCGCTTGCGCTGCCCCGTCTGCGGGCGCGCTTCAATCGTCCAGAGTCCTTTCCACATTAGACTCTACTGCCCTTCGTGCGATGCACTCTTCAAGCGCGAGGAAGGCTTTTTCGTTGGAGCAATAGCGGTAAACGTTGTCACAACCGAGTTGGTGATTCTGGTCTCTTACCTGGCAAGCCTTCCGCTCATTAGCTCTCACTACGATACGATCATCACGATTCTACTCGCGCTGGCCGTAGTCTTCCCCATAGCCTTCTATCATCACAGTTGGAGCATCTGGCTCAGCCTGGATCATCTCGTAGAATCGCTGCCGAAATTTGCAGGGCAAGACCATGCACGTCTGAAAGGCGAGGGGCGTAGATAGCCCTGCGGCGAAATTTCCTATCAAAGCCAGCCCTTTTGTTGTATATTATTTGTGCCCAACGCGCGCACGGGGCGTTACCACCTGAGCGCGTTCAACTTAACCCTCAGTAGAATTTCCGAAAAATCTCTCTTTATCTTCCAGCTTTGAAAAATTTCAGTTCATATTTCCGCTCATTATCGTCCTCTCTGGGTCTGGCGTTCTGCGCCTCGCTCGTGGTCTGGGCTGCGTGGAGCGCCGGATTGCTCGCCGCGCTTCAGGCTGCATTTGTTCTCTCCGAGCCTAATGAAACGCTGGTGCCGCAGTCCTGGCTCGGCGCGCTCCTTATAGTCGGCGCTGGCTTAGGCGCTGGATTTATAGTCGAGCGAGTGGGCGCGCGGCGCGGGCTGCCGCTACTGGGCGGCGGGTTCATACTGTGCTGCGCGCTCTCGCTCATAGTCTCGCGCTTCCGGCAGATTGATATTGCGTTCGCGCCGATGGCGCTGGCGGTTGCCGCTTCACTTTTGGCCGTTCAACTCAGAAAACTCTGGAACGTTGATCTGAACCTTACGCGGAACGTCAGCCGCACGGCATCGCACGTCTCCGCGCTCGAAGGCGGCGAAGCCAGCGCGCGACTCATAGGCGGACTCAAACTGTTGCAGACGATGCTGCCGCTGGACGAGGCCGTAGTCTTTCAGCCTGATGATAACGGCGCGCTCGCGCCCGTAGCGCGGCTTCGCTCGGATTCGACTCCGCTCACGCCCCATTCTTCACACCTTCAACTATGGCGCGAAGGCGTGCTGCTGTGCGAGCGTGCGATGATGGGAGGCGAAGTGCTTGCCGCTAAACAGCCGGGCGAACGAGGCGGGCATGGAGCGGTCGCGCTCCCTTTGAAGCATGAGGGGCGAGCTGTCGGCGCTCTGATCTTGCGACTGCGCGAGGAGTTCGACGAAGAGGACAGACCGCTTCTGGTCGCTGTGGGCGCGCAGCTTGCTCGCAACCTTCAACGCGGCGAGGCTCGCCGCCGTCTGGAAGAGAGAGAGTTTCTTACTTTCCTTTCTTACAGGGCTGCGCAGACTCGCCTGACTTCGTTTGATGTTGTGAGTGGTCTTCTGACCGAGCAGCGATTCGGTGCGGCGGTTCTCGCAGAAGCTTTTCACGGTTACGCTGTAGCATATCTTGATGGAACGCTTGCATCTGTGAATCCGCCTATGCTTAGTGCCGCGTGCATCAATGAAGCAGAGGCGCAAAGGCTTGACATCTTCGGCCTGCTGGATCGCTTTCGCGGCGGCGTGTTCGACGAGCCTTCAATCGCAGTTCGCCGCGTGCTGCAAACGGGCGAAGCCTACGAGCGCGAGCTATATTTCCCAGACAGAAACCGTACACTCGAATTGCGCATAGCGCTCGTGGCATCGCGCGACACAATCTCAAGCCCTGCGCTTCAGCCTCTATGCCTGACCGTGCGCGTTAGCGACGTGACGGAAAAGAAGGAGTACGAGAAGCTCAAAAGCGACATGATCTCGCTCATGTCTCACGAGTTGCGAACTCCCATTACGAGCATCAACGGTTTCGCAGAGCTTCTCACGATGGACGATAGCGTGCCTGAGCAGGCGCGCGAATTTCTGACGATCATATGCAACGAGTCGCAGCGGCTGACACGCATGATTAATACGTTCCTAGCCGTCACGCAGTTGGAGCGCGGCGACAAGCAGGAGGTTTTGAAGATTCCTCTGAAACTCGACGACATTGTGCGCGACACAGTTTCGAGCCTTCAGCCCGTCGCCAAGAAGAAGCGCATACGTCTGGTCGAACACACGCCCGTTCGCCTGCCTCCCATCGCGGCTGATAGAAGTTTGATAACGCAGGTGGTCACAAACCTCGTTGACAACGCCATCAAGTACAGCCCGGAACGCACTGCCGTCACAATCTCCACAGCGCTCGAAGCCGATTCCGTGCGCGTCTCGGTAGAAGATCGTGGTTACGGCATTCCGCCCGAATCAATTGATCGCGTCTGGGAAAAGTTCTACCGCGTCGCGCGCGATGGCCGTGAGAAGGATGAGGAGTCAACAGGGTTGGGACTGTCTTTCGTGCGCGAGGTCGTGGAGCAGCACGGCGGCAACGTCGCTCTGGAATCCGAAGTCGGTCGCGGCTCGAAATTCAGCTTCACATTGCCGAGGCTGTAAAGGCGCTAGTCAGGCCCACTCTTCTCCCCTTCGCCCTTAACAAGATTAATAGTCCCACGACAATCGAGCGCGCCGCAGGTGCATCTTTTTTTATCTGAGTGAAGCGTGCTGACGTAATCGAGCGTTATCTCTTCGCCGGGATGTATGTCGCGTAGCGAGAAGAAGAGGACGTGGCCGTAGAGGATTTTCATGTAACAGTTGGGGCGGCAGGAATGGTTTATGTAGTGTGTGCCGTTGCCGCCGCGCGAGCCGTCAATGCTCCAGCGCTCGTCCACTTCGCAGATTCTCAGCTTGCGACGGCCTGCGCGCCGCCTGGCCTCGCGGCTTGCGATTCGCTCGCCCTCGTACTCCGCTATCTTTCGACCACGCGGGAAGAGGCGTGTGGCGAAACAACCTTTGCCGTCAATTGGCGATGCTTTAATCGTCAGGCCATGGGCGAGTTTCAGTCTCATAGCAGCCCGGATAATAAGAGCCGCTCGCATCCGTTCGAGGGAAGCAAGCGGCTGGCGATCTCAAAAATCCGATTCGTAAAATTACTTAAGATGAAAGCTGCGCGCGATGTTGTCCGTCTGGTTGCGTATGACGGGCAGGCGGTCGCGCAAGCCCGTGAAGCGCAGACTGTATATCGTGCGCTCGTCGGCCATCAGGTAGTATACGCGCCCGGCCATTGGCTTGCCGCCGCTCGTAAATTCGTAGGAGATAGTCACGCCTTTCAAGCGCCCGGCGAAAGTTTCCTCCCTGCCCTCTACAAAGCCCGGCAGGAAACGCAGTTTCGTATCAAGCTCGCGGTGCGCGAAATCCTGCGCGGTCGTGCCGCTCTCGACCACCTCTTTGCGCACGCGCAGGTAGCCTTCATTGCGCTCGCCGTAGATGAACTCGGCGTGCTCGTGAACGCTGTCCGGCTCGGTTATGACTCGCCACGTTGGCGAAGGCAGTTCAAGAACGTAATCAACGCTATTGCTGCTGAAAGTCTGCGTCTGCGCCAGGACAGCGAGAGCACAAAAAATAGTGGCCGCTATGGCGGCGAGCGTAATGTGCAGGCGTCGCATTTTTGTAAAACTCCTATTCAGAACTTTCAAGAAGATTCTAACCTTGCGCGCGGGGTTTAGTGAAATCGAAGATGGGCATAAAAACTCGAATCGTCAATGCGTGTGATGCGCTATAAGGGAAGCGCCGTTGTCCGCTGGAAGATTAACCCTATCAGGTCGTCTGTGCCAGCGCGGCACGCTGAACGGCTACGATTCTCTCGACGCCCAGCGCGGCCAGCGACAGAAGCTCGTCCATCCCTTCGCGCGTGAAAGGCTCGCGCTCCGCAGTGCCCTGTACTTCTATGAAGCGCCCGTCGCCCGTGCATATAACATTCATGTCAACTTCGGCCTGCGAGTCCTCTACGTAGTTCAAATCCAGCAGCGAAGTTCCATGAACTATCCCCACGCTCACAGCAGCAACCTCGTTGTTGATAGGATTGCGCGCGACCTTCTTATCACTCAATAGACGACGACATGCAAGCGCGCATGCCACATATGCGCCCGTGATGCTGGCAGTGCGTGTGCCGCCGTCGGCTTGAAGTACGTCGCAATCCAGCGCTATGGTGCGCTCGCCGAGCGCGCTCATGTCCACAACGGCGCGCAAACTTCTGCCTATCAATCGCTGTATTTCATGTGTGCGTCCCGAAGGGCCTCCGCGCCCTACTTCGCGTTGCGTTCGCGTCTGCGTAGAGCGCGGCAGCATGGCGTATTCCGCAGTCACCCAGCCGCGTCCGCTATTGCGCAGGAAGAACGGCAGGCGATCTTCTATGGACGCAGTGCAGATGACGCGCGTGTTTCCCATCTCAATCAACACAGAACCTTCCGCATAAGGAAGGTAATCCGGCGTCAGCTTCACTGGCCGCAGTTCATCAACAGCACGGCCATCAGTACGCTCGTAGCTCATCATGCCCCCAGACTTCAATGGCCTCCAGACGGGAAGGAGAGCTTCCCAGGAATCTTTCCGCGACGCGACTGAAACGCTCCGCCGCATCCGTCACATAAAAGTGGTCGAGGTCGTCGCACAGACGCCTCTCGCGCGATGGTCTTTCAAGAGGCGCGTGCGCAATATCGTTAGCTTGAAGAAGAAGCTCTACGTCGCGCGCTGCGGCTTCGCCCGAATCAATCAACTGCACGCCTTCGCCAACAACCTCTTGAATAACGCCGCGCAGTATAGGGTAGTGCGTGCAGCCCAGAACAAGAGTATCAATGCTGGACTCTCTCATGTCGCTCAGATATTCCGAAGCGACTTCGCGCGCCACTTCCGTTTCAGCCCAGCCTTCTTCGGCGAGCGCGACGAAGAGCGGGCACGCGCGTTCTATGATAGTGACTTCGTTGACAAGATCGCTGATGGCCTCTCTATAAGCGCCGCTCCGCACAGTAGCTTCCGTCGCTATGACTCCGATTCTCTTCTCCGGTGAAACTTCAACGGCAGCACGCGCGCCCGGCTCTATCACGCCTACTACCTCAACTTTCACAGCGCGGCGTATCGCGGGCAGAGCCAGAGCCGAAGCCGTGTTGCATGCCACGACCAGAAGCTTTATGCCATGCGCTTCTAAAAATCTAGCGTTCTCGATTGCATAACGCTCTACGGTCGCCAGCGATTTCGTGCCGTAAGGCACACGCGCAGTATCGCCCAGATAAACGAAGCGCTCGTCTGGAAGGCGCTCGTGCAGAGCGCGATAGACCGTCAATCCACCAACGCCGCTGTCAAAGATTCCGATGGGAAGGTTGCGATTCAAGCCATTCTCTTTCGACAAAATGAAAAAGCGGCCAAGCTGGCGAATAGTATCACATTCGCCTGAGAGGCCGCCCGATGTTTGAAGTTATGAATGATGATGGTGGAGGCGCCGGGAATCGAACCCGGATCCAAAAGTCAACCCCGAGGGAATCTACATGCTTAGCCGCTTCTCTTGAAAAATTTCGCTCTCAATCGAGTAAGTGAAGCGACTAAGACCTCGATTGAGAACTAGCCCGACTTTGTTCTCGCCTGCGCTCACGGGCCGAAAGCGCAGGCCAGCTCAACTAAGTGACATCTCGCTCCGCTCGCTTGAGCAACTTGCGGTGAGACGCCCGGTGCCTAATTAGGCAGCGAGAGCCAATTGATTAGTATTGGCAATTGTGTTTCCCCATGCTTTTTTACGAGCTGCAAGTGGTAAGCCCGGCATGCATCCTATCGAGCGTTCAGACTTCTGTCGAAGCCTGTCGCCCCCTTCACGAACATATTATAGTCGGCGCGATTACTTAAGGTCAAAGAGCTTTGCCGACTGCAATTTTTAGACGTTTTTCAAGCCGCCATAGTTGTCTCCACATAAAGCATAGAGGTCAACTTAACGTCCTGTATTTCAGCAAATTAGAATTTATCGCACAACTTCTTTGCGAGCTTTTGTCTTCTCTTTGCGCCTTTGCGTGAACCCTCAATTCTCACCAGTTTGAGCTTTAATAGAATTGCATTTTCACGCAAAGGCGCAAAGATTAAAACTTAAGCTCGCAAAGAGTTGAATAATGCTAATAGTTTTAATCTTTTCTCTGCACACTTTTTTCGCGCACCGTAGTTGCGCTATAATTTCCAGTCAAGCGACCGAGACTCCCCATAGCTCGCACAAGCCTCGGTTAGCGTGCGATGCTGTCCCGGAAAATTAAGTTTATAAGTCCCGCGTCCCATGAGGTAGAGGAAAATCTCAAAATGGCAACTAAGAATCCGCGTCCCGGCGCAATCGTCAAGCGCCTGAATGAGCCGCCCGCTATGCGCCGCCGCCTGTTACGCCGCTTCTGGCTTCCGGCAGTCCTGCTACTGGCAATCGCCGCCGGGGGATTGACCGGCATAATCATGGCCTACGAGATCAACTACTCGCACGCGGCGAACGAAGTGGCCGCGCTTGCGACCTATCGTCCGAGCGTGGTGACGCGCATCTACGCGGATGACGGGCAGACGGTGATAGGCGAGTTCGCGCTTGAGAAAAGAATTCCACTTAAGTATGAAGAGATTCCGCCCGTTCTTAAGAACGCGATACTGGGCATAGAGGATGCGCGGTTCTACGACCACGTTGGCATTGACCCCATACGAATCGTCGGCGCTGTCATAACCAACCTGACGAAGGGCAGGCGCGAGGGCGGCTCAACCTTAACGCAGCAACTCGCCAAAAACCTGTTCCTGTCGCGCGAGCAGACTTTGAAGCGCAAGATAACGGAATGGCTCTGGGCGCTCCAGATCGAACGTTACTACACGAAAAATCAGATCATGGAGCTTTACGTCAATCACGTCTTCCTGGGCGCGAACTCCTACGGATTTGAGGCCGCAGCCGAAACTTACTTCGGCAAGAAGGCCAGCGAACTCAGTCTGGAAGAAGCGGCGCTGTTAGCAGGCGTTCCGAAAGCGCCGAGCGAGTATTCGCCAACGAGCCACCCGGACGCAGCGCGCGAGCGGCGCAACCTTGTGCTTGACCAGATGGCTAAAAACGGCTTCATCTCGCAGGCGGATGCCGACGCTGCGAAAGCTAAACCGATTAAGCTCGCAGACACGGCCTACTATCCCATGCAGACGCGCACCTCTCCTTTCGATTATCCGGTTGAAGAGATAAGACAGTATCTGGAAGACAGGTACACGACGCGCGTTGCTCAGGGCGGATTAACAGTCTATTCGACCATTAACGTCGATGCGCAGAAGCGCGCCGTCGAAGTGGTGCGCGAGGGGCTTCGCCGCTACGACCGCTCGCACGCGGGCTGGCACTCCAGCTACACCAATATAGCAACGCTGAACGCCAACGGCACGGCTGCTCCCATCACCCAAGCACTGTTGGACAGCTACAAGCACCCGCACTGGTACGGCAACGATTATCACGTCGGCGACTTCATCATGGGCTTAATCATGAAGATTGACCCGGCGCGCAACGAGGCAGCGGTGCGATTCGGCAGCTTCACTGCGACGGTGACGGCCAGAGAGATGGGCTGGTCAAATCGTCAGCCGAAGAGCGAGTTCCATGTTGGCGATCTTGCCGAGTTCGAGGTAAAGGAGGTTGACGAAGCAAACCATCGTTTGAAAGTTCAGCTTTCGCAGCTTCCCGGCGTTTCGGGCGCTATGATGACCTTGAACGCGCACTCGGGCGAGATTCTTACGATGGTCGGCGGCTACGATTTTTACACCAACAAGTTCAACAACGCCACGCAGGCTTATCGCCAGACCGGTTCGGCCTTCAAGCCTTTCATCTACACGGCTGCGGTCGAGTGGGGCATGACGCCAGACTCCGTTGTGAGCGGCGCGCCGATAAAGATAGGCGACTGGACGCCGCACAACTATGACGGCTCGACCTCGAACGGCGACTTGCCTTTGAAGATAGCGCTCGCAAAGTCCATGAACATTCCGGCAGTTCACCTCCTTCAGATGGTGGGCATACAGACGGGCGCGCAGATGGTCAGGCGATTCGGCATCACAGAGCCTATGGCTCCCTACTTGCCGTCGGCGCTCGGCGCAACGGAAGTTCCATTGATAGAGATGGTCTCGGCCTATTCGTCTTTCCCGAACAAGGGCATAAGAGTCGAGCCGCACCTGATACGCAGCGTGCTTGACCGCGACGGCAACGTTCTGGAAGAGTGGGAGCGAACCACCTACAAAGTTATGAACGAGTATGTTGCGGGCACCATGGTTGACATGATGCGCGGCGTGACGCGCGGCGGCGGCACGGCTGCGGACGCGCAGGTGCTGGGCGTCCCGCTCGCTGGCAAGACCGGCACGGTCAACGATCACACGGACGTTTGGTTCATAGGCTACACGCCGACATATGTGACGGGCGTGTGGATGGGCTACCCCGGAAGGAAGAAGCCGATGGGCAATGACATGACCGGAGGACACGGCGCGCTGCCATTCTTCATAGCTTTCATGCGCGATTTTCTGAAGGGCAAGCCGCGTGAAGATTTCCCGAAAGCGACAACGATGCCCGAAGACATGCGCGAGTTGATGCGTCAGCGACAGCGCGAGCAATCCGACGAGCGAGCCGATTTATTTGCACGCGGCGCAAAGCTCAATCAGGCGGAAGACAACGCTACCATCACGCCCATAACCGATCCGAAGCAGACGCAGGACACGCTCCCGCCGTCTGAACCTCGCGGCGAGACGGCACAGCCTTCCACAACCGGAACGACAACCGGAGCGACACATCGCTCGGAGCCTTCTACAACACAACCTCACGCGGAACCGGCGCAGCAGCCCTCCACCATCACGCGCCCGCGCGAAGTGGAGCCGCAGCAACAGCCGCCGAAGCGGAGAGAAGGCAAGAAAGGACATGACCCAGAGCCGTAGTAAAGGCAGAAGTCAGGAATCGGAATTCAGTAGCCAGAAGTTTTCTGACATTAAAAGTTGAGCGGCGATTGAATCTCTTTTCAATCGCCGCTCAACTTTTTTTATTCTGGCTTCTGACTCCTGACTTCTGGAGTCTATTTTCAAAACAACTTTCCTATGTAGAAATCGAGCATCTTGCGCCACCAGGGCCAGTCGTGGTCAACGTCGTGTCCCCACATGTCCAGAGTGTGCGGGATGCCTTTCGAGTTGAGCACGTCGGAGAGTTGGCGGCTGCGCTCCGGCGCTTCCCAGCGTCCCTGTCCTGTGAGTATGAAGATGGCGTCTGCCTGCCTGAGTTTCGGCAGATAGTAGTCATCATTCAGGTTGGGCAGGTAGCTCATGGGGTTGTTGAAATATACGTTGTCGTCGAAGTAGCCGTCGAAATACTGGCTCACGTCATAGCTTCCGCTCATCGGAATAGTTCCGCGAAAAACGTCCGGGTGTCGGAAGTAAGCGTTTGCGGCAAGGTACGCGCCCAGACTCGCGCCCGTCGTCAGGGGACGCGCGCCCGCGTCTCCCGTGTCCTGACGAATCAAAGGCAGCACTTCGTCCGTGATGTAACGGTCGTAGCGCGCCAGTATCTCCGCCTTCCACTGTGGGCTGGCCTGCTCGTTCAAAAGAGCGTAGCGATTGACGCTGTTGACCGAGTAAGCGCGCACGCGCCCCTGCTCTATGTGATGAGAGATTGCGTCAATCAGGTGGAATCTCTCGTACTCGAGATAATCGGCTGCGGCTGTAGGGAAGAACAGAACAGGATAGCCCGCGTGCCCGTAGGCTACAATCGGCATCTCCATCCCCAGATTATGGCTGTACCAGCCCGTGATTCTACGCTCCATGCGAATACTCTCCTGACCATACGCCTTCTCAACTCTGGCGAGATGCAAGAACTTTTGAGAACTCTCTTTTAAATTAACTCTGAATTGCTACAGATAATCTCTCACTTAAGCCCCGGCGCGCAAGCTTGGAAGCACATCGTCGCATGGCGCAAGCGCACACATAGAAGACGCGCATTCCGCTGTCTGCCTGCGCGTTTGACACTTACCTGACCATTTGTTATAAAAAATTCGCGCCCTACGCTGTAGTTTCCCAAAAAACTATAAGCTAGGGCGCATCTTCCGCAGTAGCTCAATGGCAGAGCATTCGGCTGTTAACCGAAGGGTTGTAGGTTCGAGTCCTACCTGCGGAGTTAGATTGAGCAAAGGCCGCCGGAATCCAATTCGGCGGCCTTTTCTTCTATGCAGTTCACGTTTAGGTAGTGGCTGAGCAACTGTAGAGCAGGTAAACTCTCTCTCATGGTAACTCTTATAGCAGTTTGCAGTTGCATTGATACTGTCGAAGTCAATAAACGTCTAGGTGAAACTGCTGTTTATAGTATCAATGCAAGCGCAATCTGCTATAAATGCTTACACTGCGGCGGCGGCGAGTTTGGCGAGGATAGTAATGGCGCAACGTACAATCGTGGTAGGAGACATTCATGGCTGCTACGACGAGCTTATGGATCTGCTTGATAAGGTAAAGCTTGATGAAGATGATCGTGTATTGGCCGTCGGCGACCTGATTGTCAAAGGCGAGAAGAATCGTGAAGTGCTTGATCTGTTCATGACAGACGAGCGCTTTTCATCTGTGATAGGCAATCACGATCTTGCCATACGCCGCCGCTGGAGCGGAGAAAAGATAAAATTAAAGTCGTCGCAGAAGAAGACGCGCAAAGAACTCAAGCCGAATAAGGAACGCTACGCTTCTTACCTGAACTCTCTGCCGTTCATGATAGACCTGGGCACGCATTTGATCGTTCACGCAGGAGTGCGTCCGGGTGTCGCACTGGAAGAGCAGTCGGTTGATGATTTGACGGAGTTGCGCACGCTGGGGCCTGATCGCACGAGCCGCAAGGGTACGCCCTGGTACGACCTCTATCGCGGTGAAAAGACGGTGTTCTTCGGCCACTGGCCTGCGCGTGAACCTAGAATAGCTCCGAAGGCTATCGGCCTCGATACGGGCTGCGTCTATGGTCGCCGCCTGACTGCTTACATCATCGAAACAGGCGAGATTGTTAGTGTTGCTGCGCGCCGCGTTTACGCCCCTCCGAAGCATTAGCGCGACTGAATACCTCGACGGAAAAGATTTTCCAGCGTAAGGAGCGGCCTATGGCAAGGCGCACCTTACTGACCTCTGCGAGTCTTTCAACGCTGAGAAGCTACAGCCCAAAGCTCAAGCCTCTTCGCCTCAAAGGTCAGGAAGGCATGCCTTGCCGCCGCTTCGATGCGACCAATCTCAATTTGATATAAGCATGAATTTCATGCACTTCGCGTCGTCGCCGCGCCGCCGTCATTTCCGTTCTCGCCAAATAAGCGTGAAGAAAGGGCAATAAAATAGGCACTATTTTTGATTCTTCCGTTGCATCTATCCTTTGGAATATAGCTTGCCTAAAGTAACTCTCTCCGGCCAGGGTCGCGCCTCGTGTTGAATTTTGAGGAAGCGATACGAGCGGCCTTTAGATTCACGGTCAAAAGTAGAATAGTTGTGTTTGGATAATTTCATGATGGTTGCAAGCGAAAATTCGATGCTCGAAGAAGAGCGCGGGAGTGTCCCTCAGATGACGCTGCCGCCCGTCTTGCGCGGCTCGAAAGAACTGCTGTTTAACCGCGAGTTGAGCCTGCTGGAGTTCTTCCGCCGTGTTCTGGACGAGGCGTTAGACGAGTCCCAGCCGCTGCTGGAGCGACTTAAATTCCTTTCGATCTTCTCGTCGAACATGGACGAGTTCTTCATGATACGTGTGTCCGCGCTCAAGGAGCAGTTGACAGGCGAAGTGGCCGAATTATCGCCCGACGGAATGACGCCCGCAGAGCAACTGAGGGAGTGCAGGGAGCGTCTGCTCCCTATGATTGACAAACAGATGCGCTGCCTTCAGGAGCAAATTTTACCGCAACTCGAAGCGCACGGCATCGTGCTCGCCTCTTATGATACGCTCACGGAAACCGAGCGTCGCGCGCTCAACACTTACTTCATGGAGCATGTCTTTCCAGTGCTAACGCCGCTGGCCGTTGATCCCAGCCACCCTTTTCCCTATATCTCTAACCGCAGCCTCAATCTCGGCCTGATAGTCGAAGCCTTGCCTGAACACGGAATCACAGGGTCTCTGACGGGAAGGATCGAACCCAGATTCGTGCGCATAAAGGTTCCGCCGGTTGTGCCGCGTCTGATTCCTGTCAGCGGCTCGGACTCAAAATTCGTTCTTCTCGAAGAACTGATTGCGTCCAACGCGGGCGCTCTCTTCCCCAGAATGCGCGCCAGACGCAGCCACCCGTTCCGTATCACGCGCGACGACGATATAGAGATAAGAGAAGACGAGGCTGACGATCTGCTGCGCGTCATAGAGCAGCAGTTGCGCCGCCGTCGCTTCGGCACGCCCGTGCGACTGGAAGTTTCCGCGACGATGCCCGATGAGATGATTAGTTACCTGACGGAATCTTTGGGGCTGACGCCCGACGATGTTTACGTCATTAACGGGCCGCTCAACGTGCCGGACCTGATGGCGCTTTACGAGTTGCGCCGACCGGAGTTGAAAGACAGGCCGTTCAGACCGGCAACTCCAAAACTGCTTGACCAGAGCAAGACGATTTTCGATCTCATCAAACGGCGAGACGTGCTGTTGCACCATCCTTACACTTCATCCACTACCGTCACGGATTTTATAAATGAGGCGGCCAGAGACCCCAGGGTGCTGGCGATAAAAATCTGTCTCTATCGCACAGGCGCGCAGTCGCCCATACCGCCCGCACTGATCGAGGCGAGCGAGCGCGGCAAGCAGGTCACGGTGCTGATTGAACTCAAAGCGCGCTTTGATGAAGAGAACAATATAGAGTGGGCCAAGCGGCTGGAAGAGGCTGGCGTGCATGTCGTCTACGGCATTATGGGACTGAAGACGCACTGCAAGCTGACGCTGGTGGTCAGGCGCGAAGGTGACGTGCTCCGTCGCTACATGCACATCGCCACAGGCAACTACAATCCTACGACTTCCTGCACCTACACGGACTTAGGATTATTCACTACGGACGAGCAGATAGGCGAGGACGCCACGGACTTGTTCAACTTCCTGACGGGCTACTCGCGGCAGAACGAATATCGTCAACTGATAGTCGCGCCCGTAAACTTGCGCGAGCGTATGCTCGGACTCATCGAGCGCGAGACTGAGCACGCGCGCGCAGGCCGCCCGGCGCGCATCATCATCAAAATAAATCGTCTGGCCGACATGCAGATTATTCGCGCTCTCTACGAAGCGTCGCAGGCTGGCGTTCCCATTGATCTGATCGTGCGCAGCATCTGTATGTTGCGTCCGGGCGTGCCTGGTCTTTCGGAAACGATCAACGTCAGAAGCATCGTCGGTCGCTTCCTTGAGCATAGCCGCTTCTTTTACTTCGCCAACGGGGGCCACGAAGAAATATTCATCGGCAGCGCAGATTGGATGTGGCGCAACCTCAACCGCCGCGTCGAAGTCGTCACCCCCATACGTGATCCACAGCTTGTGAGATACCTGAAAGATGTTGTGCTGGCCGCCTATTTGCGCGACAACGTGAAGGCGCGCGTGATGCTTGCTGACGGCACGTACAAGCGAATCCTGCCCGCTCCGGGCGAGGAGAGATTCGACAGCCAATTGTCTTTCGTCGAGCGTCAAGGTGAGTAAATGCGAGAGAGCAGTTTTCAGTTTTCAGTTAAAAGTCTTTCGCTTCTTTCTTAAAACTGAAAACTGAAAACTGTTCTTCGGAGGTGCTGATTATGCTATGCAGGAAGCGGGTTCATGAGTTGGTCGCTTTATCAATCGTGCTTGTCTTGTCTCTATCAACTTTCGCAGGGACGCTACAACAACCCGGGCAGCTAATCCCGCCGCCATCGCAGACTCCAAGCCCGCAGCCTCAGAACACGCCTGCTCAACCTACGCCCACGCCAGCCGAGCCGCAAGCCAATCCTTCGCAAGAAACCGCACCGGCGCAGACTGCACCGGCGCAACCCGCATCAGCTTTGTGGCATGAACCCGGCGACATCAGCTCGTTAGACCTTTATCTTGGGCCGGGCGGCGAAGCGATGAAGCCAGACCTGAGCAGCGTGACGTTCATAGAGGAGGAGACGGGCGGATATTCGACCAAGTATCGCGTGCGCGACGGCGCGGGTAACAAATGGATCGTGAAAATTGGCAACGAAGCTCAGCCCGAAACCGTTGCGACCCGTCTCATATCGGCGGTCGGCTACTACACGGACATCACTTATCTGGTTCCCAGCGTCGAGATCAAGGGCAAAGGAACTTTTCAGAACGTAAGATTCGAGGCCAGACCGGAAAGCGTCAAACGGCTCGGCGAGTGGAAGTGGGAGAGCAATCCATTTCTGGACACCAGAGAGCTACAAGGACTAAAAGTGATGATGGCGCTGGTGAACAACTGGGATTTGAAGAACGCGAATAACAGAATACTGAGCGTGCATAACGAAGAGGCTGGCCGGGATGAACTGCACTACATCGTCAGCGATCTGGGCGCGACTTTCGGTAAAACCGGAGGCGCTTTCAATCGCAATCGCAACAGGCCGCAAGACTACACCAGGACCAAATTCATTGTCGGGGTTAGAAACAACATCTTGCAGTTCGACTATCACGGCAAAAACAGCGAGATACTCCGCAACATCACGGTCGAGCAGGCCAGGTGGATAGGCGACCTGCTGTCGCATCTCAGCGACCAGCAGATTAGCGACGCGATTCGCGCAGCAAACTACGGCCCGGAAGAAGCGCAGCTACTGCTGGCGACTATCAAAGCGCGTATTGAGGAATTGAAGAATCTTCAGGGATAAAGTCCTCGTTATTTCATCGCTCTTTCCATAGGGCGGGAGTAAGAACTTCACCGCCGAAGGACGCGGAGTTCCACCAGAGAGGGCGCAGAGAATTTTTTAATTTGAGATCTGAAATTTCAAATGTTCTCTGCTCCCTCTGCGCCTGCGGCGGTGGAATCTTTATTCACCCAACTGAAAAGAGCTATGGTTCACACTAGCCCTCGCTCTGAAAGGAATGGACGATGTTTCCACAAAGCAGAGTTCGCGCCCTGGTCGCTTTGACGCTTGTTCTGGCCTTGAGCCTTTCGTCTTTAACTCTCACCGCTCCGGGTAAATCGAAGAAGAAGCAGAATCCGAAGGGCACGCCCGTCTTGTGGCGCGAGCCTTCAAACATCGCTTCGCGCAACCTTTATCTGGGGCCGGGCGGAGCAACGATGAGGCCCGACCTGAGAAGAATCACCTTCATAGAAGAGGAGCGCGGCGGCTACTCGCAGAAGTTTCGCGTGCGCGACGCATCCGGGCGCGAGTGGGTAGCGAAAATCGGGAAGGAGGCACAGTCGGAAACGGCTGCCGTCCGTCTGCTGTGGGCCATAGGCTACGCGACCGAAATCAACTACCTTGTGCCGCGCGTGACCATTTCGGGCAGAGGGACTTTCGATAACGTCAGATTCGAGGCCAGACCCAAAAGCATCAAGCGCCTTGACGAATGGAAGTGGGAGGATAACCCTTTTGTCGGCACGCGCGCGTTTCAGGGCTTAAAAGTGATGATGGCGCTTCTGAACAACTGGGACATCAAGAACAGCAATAACAAGATTCTTTTTGTGCATGGCGGTCGCCGTGGGAATGAGCTTCAATACATCATCAGCGACCTCGGCGCGACTTTCGGAAAGTCCGGTAGCCTGCCCATCTTCTGGCGTATCACGCGCAGCCGCAACAACCCGGAAGACTACGCGAACGCAAGTTTTCTGGATGAAGTGAGAGGCAATCACGTCCATTTCCATTACAACGGAAAGAGGAACGATCTTTTCGACGACATCACTGTGTCGGACGCCAGATGGATAGGCCGCTTGCTCGCGCAACTGAGCAATCAGCAGATAAGAGATGCGTTCCGTGCTGCCAACTATAGCGATGATGAGATTCGGTTGCTGACAGAAGCCGTACGCGAAAGGATCAACGAGCTGGTCAACGTATCAAGAGAAGCGCGCCGATGAAGAAAGGGATGATTCAGATAACCCGTCTGCTGCGCCCTCACTGGAAAGCGCTCAGCATAGCATTCATCGCGGTCATAGGTGAGAGCGGCACAGATTTATTAGAGCCTTGGCCGTTGAAGATCATCTTCGATTATGTCTTAGGCTCGAAGCCGATGCCGGAATGGATGGCCTCATTCATCCATTCCACGCTGGGCGCGGACAAGCTGGCCGTGCTCAGTTTCGCAGCGTTTGCAGTCATAGCCATCGCCATCGTCGGCGCAATCAGCAGTTATACAGAAGATTATCTCACCACGAGCGTCGGCCAGTGGGTCATGCACGACCTCAGACGAACGCTCTATCATCACATCCAACTCCTGTCGCTGGCCTACCACGATAAGAAAAGAACGGGCGATTTGATTAGCCGCGTGACGAGCGACATTGATGCGATACAGAATCTCATCTCGTCCGTATTGCTCGGCATGCTCGTCCAAATCCTAACGCTCGTCGGCATGATTGCTGTGATGTTTTATCTCAACTGGAAGTTCACGCTGATAGCTTTGTCAGTTGCGCCCGCGCTCTTTCTCGTCGTCTACAGTTTTACGCGGCGGATCAAGCAAGCTTCGCGCGCTGTCAGAAAAAAAGAGGGCGAGGTCATCTCTGTGCTGCAAGAAGTCCTCTCGTCAATCCGCGTTGTCAAGGCGTTCACCAGAGAAGACTACGAGCAGCGCCGGTTCGAGCAGGAGAGCATGGAGAGCGTAGGGATAGCCCTGCGAGCGCGCAACTTGAAAGCGATGCTTCCGCCAATAGTCGAAATCGTCGTAGCCCTCGGCACATGTTTTGTAATCTGGTACGGCACGCGCCTTGTCATCAGCGGTCAACTCAGCGCGGGTGCGCTCCTTGTTTTCTTTCTCTACCTCGGCAAGATGTACAAGCCCATGCGCCAGCTTTCAAAGATGACCGACACGGTGTCGAAGGCCATCGTCGGATTCGAGCGCATACGTGAAGTGTTCGAAACCGAGCAGCTTGTGCGCAATCTGCCGGGAGCGCGCACCGCTCCGCGCTTCAAAGGGGAGATAGAATTCGAGCACGTCTCATTCGGCTACGAGAAAGATCGTCCGGTTCTCAAAGACCTCAATCTTAAGATCGAACCCGGCCAGTTGGCTGCCCTCGTTGGCCCAACCGGCGCGGGCAAGACGACCGTCATCAGTCTCATCCCGCGCTTTTATGATCCATCTTCAGGCCGCGTGAAGATTGACGGCGGGGACGTGCGCAGTTTCGAGATTAAATCCTTGCGCCAGCAGATAAGTTTCGTTCTACAAGAGTCGCTGCTCTTTCGCGCGCCCGTCTGGGAGAACATAGCCTACGGCAAGCCTGAAGCCACGCACGATGAGATCGTTCGCGCCGCCGAGATGGCAAACGCGCACGAATTTATCGAAAAGATGCCGGAAGGATATGACACTATGATAGGCGAGCGCGGCGTCACGCTCTCTGGCGGGCAGCGCCAGCGCATAGCCATCGCGCGCGCCATCATACGCAACGCTCCCGTTCTAATTCTCGACGAGCCTTCTTCCGGCCTTGATGCCGCGTCGGAAGAACTCGTCTTCGACGCCCTCACACGATTGATGGAAGGTAAGACTTCAATCGTCATCGCGCACCGATTGGCGACGATCAGACGAGCGGACGTTATCTTCGTCATCAACGAGGGTATGGTCGTTGAAAGCGGAACTCATCAGCAACTGCTCGCGCGCGGCGGCCTCTACGCAGAGCTTTATGAGATTCAGTTTCGCAAAGAAGAGATGGATGATTTAGAAGCCACATCGCTTACGACAGGTGGAAACAACTGAGATGGATAACGTCAACTGGATAAAGGAAGACTCACCACCGAAGGCACAGAGTTCACAAAGATTACACAGAGACATTCAACTCTCTGTGCTTCCTCCGTGTACTCTGTGTCTTCGGTGGTGAACTCCCCCACTCCATATACTCAACTGAGCTTCGCTCTAAGAGCTTTTTCAATCAGCTTCTAAGACAAATAAAAAGACCGCTCTCACATATAGAGCGGTCTTTTCATTTACAGTAGAAAAATCGGCGTTATCAGTTAGCGTGAGAGACGGTTGCCGTCCCGGATGAAGGAGGGTTCTGCGCCTGTATGTGCTGCCAGTATTCTTCCACGAACTTCTTCATGGCTCCGTGTCCGAAGCGCGTGTAAAAATCGTAAGTCTTCATCTCGCTGTAGACCTGATCGAAGTTCCAGTGATAAAAGTTGAAGCGATAGACTGCGCCAATCACGCCCGTGCGATGACGCCCGCCCGCGCAGTGGACATAAAATTTACCTGTAGCGGGATCGTTGGCGAGCCTCAGGAACGCATCAATCTGCTCCGCTTTCGGATATTCCGAGTCGCTCATAGGAATATTCACGTAGCGCATTCCCAGAGCTTCCACGTCCCGTCTCTCGTAAGAGACAGGATCGTCCCGAAGATCAATCACGGTCTGGATGCCTAGCGCCCGTAGGTCTCTGTAGTCTCCCTCGTGGGGCTGCGCGCCGCGATAAAAGCGCTCGTCCATCTGCCCGAAATTCTTGATGTGAATGTTCGCCGGGCTATTCTGCGCCGGCGTTTGAGCAACTGAAAGTGAGGCGAGCGCAAAAATGGTCGCCAAAATTGAGATGAAGGAACGTAAGGGATTTTGAGTCAGGCGCATTGCAGAGTCTCCTTGATAAAACATTATAGCTTCTGCCGGGATAATTTAAGAAATTGTCGGGGGGTTATTGCTTTCGCTAAAGACCAGATTCAGGCGATGCTCGTCGGCTTTTCCACCACAAAAGTCATACGATTTAGCGATCTCTTATGAGCGCTGTGAGGCATCATGATAGCCTGATTTTCAATTTCGACCGGCAAGGTTTTGCGAACCGTTTGCCGGTCAAATATAAGATTCACCAACTGCCATTAAGGTTGTATTTGTACTGGACCCGTAAAACTGGACAGAATTTAGCTCCTACTAAGTGAGAAGGCAACGGCTTGCGCTTGATTTTGCCTCCACTGCTCTTCGAATTCCACTGGTGTCAGATAGCCCAATGAAGAATGGA
>Ga0193747_1000027_pt1 | contig 102498 bp, 107 predicted proteins | sample L1m2metaG_FD_143048 | JGI IMG/M metagenome (GOLD analysis project Ga0193747, IMG submission 143048) | Soil microbial communities from a riparian zone of the East river system, Colorado, United States - L1m2 | ecosystem: Environmental > Terrestrial > Soil > Riparian zone | place: USA: East... | reverse complement strand
CGCCTTCCGGACCCGAAGCCGAAGCGCTTCTCGGTTTCCTACCACTTGCTTGCACTAGGCCCGAACCCGCGCCGGGTCCGCCTGCAGGTCTGGGTCGACGAGGACGAGCCGGTCCCGAGCGTCATCACCGTCTGGCCGACCGCGGACTGGTTCGAGCGCGAGGCCTGGGACCTGATGGGGATCAACGTCCAGGGCCACCCGAACCTGAAGCGCCTGATCATGGACGACGACTGGGAAGGGCACCCGCTGCGCAAGGACTACCCGCTGGGCGGAGAGCCGGTGCGCTTCTCCGGAGCGGAGTAAGGGTGGCCACGGTCGCCCGTCCCCGCGCCCCGATCTACGAGGGCTCGCGCATCCCGCACCCGACGCCGACGATGCTGGCCGTCCCGAAGGAGCTCGCCGAGACGGGAGACGTGCTCCAGGTCAACTTCGGCCCGAACCACCCGTCCACCCATGGCGTCCTGCGCCTGATCATCGACCTGCACGGCGAGCAGGTCGTCGGGCTCTCCGCGGTGATCGGCTACCTGCACACGGGCTTCGAGAAGAACATGGAGGCGAAGACGTGGTGGAAGGCGATCACCTACTCGCCTCGCATCGACTACGTCGCCTTCCAGGCGAACGAGCTCGGCTTCGTGAGCGCGATCGAGAAGCTGCTGCAGATCGAGATTCCCGAGAAGGCGGTCTGGATGCGGATGCTGCTCGCGGAGCTCAACCGCATCCACTCCCACCTGATCTGGCTCGGCACGTCGGCGCTCGAGCTCGGCGCGATCTCGATGTTCTGGTACGCGTTCCGCGAGCGTGAGCGGCTGCTCGACCTGTTCGAGCTCGTGGCCGGCTACAGGATGCACACGCGGTACTTCCAGACGGGCGGCCTCGCCGAGGACATCCCGCAGGGATTCTTCCCCGAGGCGCGCAAGTTCGTCGAGTCGATGCCGGGTGCCGTCGACGACTACGAGGCGCTCCTGAGCCGCAACGAGATCTGGCTCGAGCGCACGCGGGGGCTCGGGCTGCTCTCGGCGTCCGACGCCATTGCCCTCGGCCAGTCCGGGCCGACACTCCGCGCGTCGGGCGTGGACTGGGACCTCCGCCGCGACGAGCCCTACCTCGCGTACGACCAGGTCGACTTCCGCGTTCCCGTCGAGACGACCGGCGACGTCTACGGGCGCTTCCGCGTCCACATGGACGAGTTGCGCGAGTCGACGCGCATCTCCGCGCAGTGCCTCGACCGCCTCGAGGGCATGACCGGGATGCCGTGGATCGCGGACGACCGCAAGGTCGTGCTCCCACCCCGTGAAGAGCTGCACACCTCGATGGAGTCGCTGATCCACCACTTCAAGATCGTCACGGAGGGCTACCGCGTGCCGGAGGGCGAGGTGTACGTCGCCATCGAGTCTCCGCGCGGGGAGTTTGGCACCTACCTCGTCTCGGACGGAGGCCCGCGGCCGTGGCGCGTCAAGTTCCGGGCGCCGTCGTACGTCGCGCTGGAGGCGACCGCGACCTGCATGTCCGACGCCTACATCGCCGACCTGATCGCGATCGTTGGCTCGCTCGACTCGGTGATGGGAGAGGTCGACCGGTGACGCTCGCGGACGAGATCCAGAAGGTCGCCGCGCAGTACCCCCAGTCGCGCTCGGCAATCCTGCCCGCCTTGCGGATGGCGCAGGAGCGGCACGGCTGGCTCTCGACGGAGGCGCTCCGCGAGGTGGCGGACGCGCTCGATCTCACGCCTGCGTACTGCAAGTCGGTCGCGTCCTTCTACGACATGTTCCACCTGCAGCCGGTGGGCCGGCACCTCGTCGAGGTCTGTACGAACGTCTCGTGCGCGCTCGTCGGCGCGCAGCAGGTGCTCGAGGCGTTCGAGAGCGAGCTCGACACGCGCGCGGGCGAGAGCTCCCCGGACGGGACGGCGACCCTCAAGACGATCGAGTGCCTGGGGGGGTGCGGCTGGGCGACGATCGTCGCGGTCGACGGCCATTACCGCCGCTACGTGAAGCCGGAGGACGTCCCCGGGATCGTCGAGGAGCTGCGGAATGGCTGATCCGATCGTCCTCGGCGGAGCCGACGACCGCGATCTGACGAAGCTCGCCGAGTACGAGGCGATCGGCGGCTACAAGCAACTCGCGCGCGCGAGAGAGATGGAGCCCGCGGCGGTGATCGACGCCGTCCTCGCCTCGAACCTGCGCGGACGCGGCGGCGCCTTCTTCGCCACCGGGCGCAAGTGGAGCTTCATCCCGAAGCCCGACCAGAACCCGAACCCGCATTACCTCGTCGTGAACGCCGACGAGTCGGAGCCTGGGAGCTTCAAGGACAACGAGATCATGCAGCGCGTCCCGCACCGCTTCATCGAGGGCTGCCTGATCACCGCGCACGCCGTCGAGTCGAAGCAGGTCTTCGTCTACGTCCGCGGGGAGTACCTCGAGGCGTACGAGATCCTCGTCGCCGCGCTCGAGGAGGTGCGCGGGCGGGAGGAGATCCGCGGCGAGGTCACGATCGTCGTCCACCGTGGCGCCGGCGCGTACATCTGCGGCGAGGAGACGGCGCTGATCGAGTCGCTCGAGGGCAAGCGCGGACAGCCGCGCTCGAAGCCGCCGTTCCCGGCCATCTCGGGGCTCTACGCGTCTCCGACGGTCGTGAACAACGTCGAGACGATGGCGACGATCCCGCCGATCCTCGAGCTCGGCCCGGAGGAGTACGCGAAGATCGGCGTCGAGAACTCCGCGGGCACGCGTGTCGTCTCGCTCTCCGGCCACGTCGAGCGCGGCGGAAACTACGAGATCGAGCAGGGCATCACGATCCGGGAGCTGATCTACGACCTGGCCGGAGGCGTTCCCGGCGGCCGCAAGCTGAAGGCGGTCATCCCCGGCGGCTCGTCCACGGTCGTGCTCACCGGCGACGAGATCGACGTGTCGTACGACTTCGACTCGCTCGCGGAGCTCAAGACCGCGATGGGCTCCGCCGGCGTGATCGTGATGGACGACCGCGTCTGCATGGTGCAGCTCGGCATCCGCGTCTCGGAGTTCTACGAGCACGAGTCGTGCGGGAAGTGCACGCCCTGCCGCGAGGGGACGCGCTGGATGACGCAGATCCTGCGCAAGCTCGAGGCGGGCGATGCGAGCGAGTACGAGCTCGACCTGCTGCTCAGCGTCTGCGACCGCATCAACGGGAAGTGCCTGTGCCCGCTCGGGGAAACGGCCGCCACCGCCGTCGCGAGCTACGTGGCCAAGTTCCGCGAGGAGTACATCGCGCATCTCGAGGGTGGCTGCCCGTTCGGCGACGACTCGCCGCTCGACCACGTCATGGCGCCGGTTGCGCAACACCACCACTCGCCCACCGCTGTCGAGGTACCGGTGGGATGACTGAGCTGGTGACAGTCACGATCGACGACCGGACCGTCCAGGTCCCGAAGGGCACCGGCCTGGTCGAGACCGCCGCCGCGGCAGGGATCGAGATCCCGGTCTTCTGCTACGAGCCGCGCCTCGGGCCGGCGGTCGGCGCCTGCCGCATGTGCCTGTGCGAGGTGGAGGGCATGCCGCCGAAGCCCCAGGCCGCGTGCACGTTGACCGCGCAGGACGGCATGGTCGTGAAGACCGCGCAGACCTCGCCGATGGCCGCCGAAGCGCAGGAGGCGACGCTCGAGTTCATCCTCGTGAACCATCCGCTCGACTGCCCCGTCTGCGACAAAGGCGGCGAGTGCCCGCTGCAGGATCTGACCTTTCGCTACGGCCCAGGCTCGTCGCGGATGCAGTTCCCGAAGCGCACGTTCGAGAAGCCGATCCCGATCTCGCCGGCGATCTCGCTCGACCGCGAGCGCTGCATCCTCTGCTACCGGTGCACACGCTTCTCGGAAAGCGTGTCCGAGGACGGGCAGCTCGTCGCCGAGAACCGCGGCTCGCAGACGTTGATCACGACGTTCGAGGACGAGCCCTACACCGGCGCGTTCACGGGCAACGTGACCGAGCTGTGCCCGGTCGGCGCTTTGCTGCCGACGCAGAGCCGCTTCCTGATCCGCCCGTGGGAGCTGCAGGCCGTGCCGTCGGTGTGCGGCATGTGCCCGGTGGGCTGCAACGTCAGCGTCGAGACCCGCGAGGGCAAGGTGCGCCGGATCCACTCGCGCAACCATCCCGAGGTCGATCAGGGCTGGCTGTGCGACAAGGGCCGCTTCGTGTACTCGCACATCTACGCGGAGGACAGGATCGTCGACCCGATGCGGCGTGTCCGCCGGCGAGGGTTCGGCGCCGTCTCCTGGGACGAGGCCCTGGACGAGGTCGAGCGCATGATCCGCGCGGCCGGAAGGCGCATCGTCACCGCGCTCTCCGGCTCCGAGACGATCGAGCAGGCCTACGCACTCGCGCAACTCCTGCGCGGCGGCGTCGCCGCGCACTCAGCCGTGCTGCCGGAGGAGTTCGACGACTCGCTCGCGGCCTACCGGCTACCGTTGTCGGCGATCGCGGATGCCGAGGCGGTCGTCGTGCTGGGGGACGATCCCGTCGTCGAGCGCGCGCCGATCGTGGATCTCTGGATCCGCGGGGCGCGGCGGAACGGGGCCCGCATCCTCGACGCCCCCGACGATCTCGGAGGGCTCGACCGCATCGTCCTGATCGACTCGGGGGACGGCGGTGCGCGGATCTCCCGCCTTGCGCGCGAGCTCGGGCTTGCCGAAAAGGAGGGCTCGGGCGCCTTCTACCTGCCGGAAACCGCGAACGGCCGCGGCGTCGTCGACGCGTGGGCGGCCGCCTCGGACGAGGAGCCGGTCGATCCCGAGCCGATCGGCCTGCTGATCGTTTCGGGCGACGAGGCTGCCGCGAACCCGAACGTGCGCGCGCTCGCCGAGAACGCCGAGGCGGTGCTGGCGATCACGATGTTCCAGGGCGTCGCCGTCGGCTGGGCGGATCTCGTCCTGCCCGGGACGAGCTACCTGGAGCGCGACGGCACCTACGTGAACCTCGAGGGTCGGCTGCAGAGGCTGCGCCGGTCGGTGATTCCACCCGCGCCCGACGAGCTCGCCTGGATCTCGAAGCTCGCCGAACGCTTCGACATCGACGTCTCGCCCTATCCGTCGGTCGTGTTCGACGAGCTGTCGGGCAAGTGCTATGGCGGCATCTCGTACGCCGAGGTCGGCGAGCACGCTCGGCTTCCCGCCCGGCCGGCGGCCTCCGAGGCTGCCGCGCCGACGACGCGCCCCCGGCCTCCGAAGGACGACAAGGCCGGCGGGCTGAAGCTCGTACGCTATCGCCCGCTCTTCTCGGGCCCGGCGGTCGAGCGCGTACCCGAGATCCAGTTCCAGCGACCCGCGGCGGAGGTCGAGCTGTCCGCGAAGGATGCGCGCAAGCTCGGGATCGCGAACGGCGACGCGGTGACGGTGGGCTCGAACGGCTCGTCGCGCGAGTTGCGCGCCCGCCTCAGCAAGACGCTGCGTGCCGGCACGGTACGCATCGCCGACGAGCATGCCGAGGGTCTGCAGCCACAAGTCGAGGTGACGAAGAGGTAATGCACGAACCGTGGTGGATCAGCCTTCCAAAGGCGTTCGTGATCATCAACCTGCTGCTCGTCACGTTCGCCTACCTGACGCTCGTCGAGCGGAAGGCGATGGCGCGGATGCAGCTGCGCTACGGCCCGAACCGCGCCGGTCCGTACGGCCTGCTGCAGCCGGCCGCAGACCTCCTCAAGCTGATCCGCAAGGAAAGCTTCTTCCCGGCAGCCGCGATCAACGCGCCGTACATCCTCGCGCCGGTGCTCTCCGCGTTCACCGCGCTCGCCGCGTTCGCCGTGATCCCGTTCGGGCCCGGCTGGACGATCAGCGGCTACCGCGTCGACGGCTGGATCGCCAACGTTCCGATCGCGCTCATCCTCGTGTTCGCGCTCGGCTCGGTCGGCATCTACGGCTTCATCGTCGGCGGCTGGGCGTCCGAGTCCAAGTACTCGCTGCTCGGGTCGATGCGCACCTGCGCGCAGCTCGTGTCGTACGAGGTCTCGCTGGCCCTCTCGGCGCTCGGCGTCGTCCTGATGGGCCAGTCGCTCTCGCTGGTGGACATCGTGAACAAGCAACAGGCGACGCTCTGGTTCTTCATCCCGCAGTTCGTCGGTCTCGTCTGCTTCTTCTTCGGCGGAATCGCCGAGACGTCGCGCGCGCCCTTCGACCTGCCTGAGGCCGAGCAGGAGCTCGTCGCCGGCTACCACACCGAGTACAGCGGCATGCGCTGGGGCCTGTTCCAGATGGCCGAGTACATCAACCTGATCACGATCTCGGCGCTGATCGTGACCCTGTTCTTCGACGGCTGGCACTTCCCGTGGGTGCACGCGCTCGACCGGCTCGGCCCCCTGTGGTTCGTGCTCAAGCTCTTCGTCCTGCTGTTCGTCTTCATCTGGCTGCGGACGACGCTCCCGCGCCTCCGCTACGACCAGCTGATGAGCTTCGGCTGGAAGATCCTCCTGCCCGTCGCGACGCTGAACGCGCTCGTCACGGCCTTCCTCGTGGTGTTGCTGTGAAAAGTGCTGCGCACTTTTCACAGGTTGTGGCTAGTCCCTTCGCTTCGCTCGGGAGACCCGAATGAGTCCTCAACCCTTTGACACGCTTAAAGGCTTCGGGGTCACCTTCAAGCAGATCTTCAACAAGCCGATCACGCAGCAGTACCCGGAGTACAAGCGGCCGCTCTACCCGCGCTTCCGCGGCCGGCACCGGCTGCACCGACACCAGAACGGCTTGGAGAAATGCGTCGGCTGCTCGCTGTGCGCGGCCGCTTGCCCCGCGGACTGCATCCGCGTCGTCGCCGCCGAGAACACGGCCGAGAACCGCGTCTCGCCCGGCGAGCGCTACGCGCGCATCTACGAGATCAACCTCAGCCGCTGCATCTTCTGCGGCTACTGCGAGATCGCGTGCCCGTTCGACGCGATCACGCTCGGCAACGAGTTCGAGCTCTCCGAGTACTCCCGCGACGACCAGATCTACACCAAGGACATGCTGCTGGCGCCGCCGATCAAGCAGGTGCCCGTCGCCGACCGCACGCTCTACGACACGCCGATCCCGTACTACAAGGAGCATTCTTGACTGCGGCCCCCTCACGTCTGCCTCGCACTCGCCAGGGCGCTGCAACGCTCCGCCTCGCCGCGTCCTCAGTCGCGCCCGTAGCCTCCGGCTACGAGCACTCCCTGCGTCCTTGCGACGCGGGCGTTTCGCGGCTGGCGAGCGCGATTCAGCCGCGAGGTGACTGCTAGATGGGCAACTTCATCGTCTGGGTGGTCTGGTTTTTCGCGGCCTTCGCGTGCATCGGGAGCGCCGTCGCGGTCGTCACGTTCTCGAACCCGTTTTACTCTGCGCTCGCGCTGATCGGGAACCTCGCGGCGCTCGCGGTCCTGTACCTGCTCATCTCGGCCGAGTTCGTCGCCGCAGCGCAGGTGCTCGTCTACGCGGGCGCCGTGATGGTCATGTTCCTCTTCGTCATCGCCTACCTCGGCGGCGAGGAGGAGACGCCCTGGGCCGGCGGGCCGACCTGGCAAACGATCGGCGCCGTCGGGGCCGCTGCCGCGCTGCTCGTCGAGGTGATCGTCGCCGTGGGCCTGAAGGCCGGCGGACGACTGTCCGACGAGGCGTCGGTGCGCGGGACGTTCGGCAGCCCGGCCCAGATCGGCCGCTTGTTCCTGACCGACCATCTGCTCGCGTTCGAGATCACGTCGATCGTGCTGCTCGTCGCCGCCGTCGGCGGGGTCGTGCTCGGCCACCACGAGAAGGGGCCGCACGATTGGGGCAGCGCAGTCCCGAAGGAAACGCCTTGATCGCGATACTCGGTCCCGAGCTCAACTGGTATCTAGCGCTCGCCGGCTGCCTGTTCGCGATCGGCTCGCTCGGCGTCCTGCTGCGCCGGAGCCCGCTGATCATCCTGCTCTCGCTCGAGATCATGCTGAACGGCGCCAACCTGGCGCTGATCGCCTTCGCGCGGGCGCACGGCCAGGGACGCGGGCAGGTCTTCGCGCTCGCCGTGATGGCCGTCGCCGCCTCCGAGGTCGCCGTCGGGCTCGGGCTGATCGTCGCGATGAACCGGCGCAAGCTCCCGCTCGACGTCGACCGCCTGCGCTTCCTCCGCGGATGATCACGGGCGGCTGGATCTGCCTGGTCGCGCCGCTCGCCGGGGCAATCGCGATCACGGTGGCGGGCAACCGCCTCTCGCGCGCCGGCGCCGGCATCGTGGCGACCGGCTCGGTGGTCGTGGCCTTCGCCGGTGCGCTCCTCAGCTTCTTCACGATGCTCGGCAAGCAGGCGCACGAGCGCGCGGACCTCTCCACCGCGTGGACCTGGCTCGGCGCCGGCAACTTCCACGTCGGGATGAGCATCCTCGTCGACCCGCTCTCGGTCTTCATGATGCTCGTCGTCAGCGGGGTCGGCGCCCTGATCGTCGGCTACTCGATCGGCTACATGCACGGCGAGGCCGAGGAGCGGCGCTTCTTCGCCTACATGGCGCTGTTCGTCTTCTCGATGCTGCTGCTCGTCGAAAGCGGGAACCTCCTGCTGCTGCTCGCCGGCTGGGGAATGGTCGGCCTCTGCTCGTACCTCCTGATCGGGTTCAACCAGGAGCGGCCGGCGGCGGTCGCGGCGGCGAAGAAGGCCTTCGTGATGAACGCGATCGGCGACGGCACGATGGCCCTCGCGCTCTTCCTGCTGATCCAGCACACGCGCACGCTCGACTATGCGACGACCTTCGCCCGGATCGGCGCGCTCGACAACAACCGCTGGGTGGTGAACCTGATCGCCCTCGGCCTGCTCGGAGGCGCGGTCGCGAAATCCGCGCAGCTCCCGTTGCAGACCTGGCTTCCGGACGCCATGGAAGGCCCGACGCCCGTCAGCGCGCTGATCCACGCGGCAACGATGGTCACCGCGGGCGTCTACCTGATCGTCCGCGTCCACCCGCTCTTCGAGGCCGCGCCCAAGGTGCAGGATCTCGCCGCCGGGCTCGGCGCCGCGACCCTCCTCCTCGCCGGGCTGATCGCTCTCGTCCAGACCGACATCAAGCGCGTGATCGCCTACTCGACCATGTCGCAGATCGGCTACATGTTCCTCGGCGCGGGAGTCGGCGCGTACTCGAACGCGATGTTCCACCTGATGACGCACGCGTTCTTCAAGGCGCTGCTCTTCCTCGCCGCCGGCATCGTCATCCACGCGCTTGCGAACGAGCAGGACATGCGCCGGATGGGCGGTCTCGGGACGCTGATGCCGTTCACACGCTGGATGTTCCTGATCGGCTCGCTCGCGCTCGTCGGGCTGATCCCGTTCTCCGGCTTCTTCTCGAAGGACTCGATTCTCGCCGCGGCGCTCGACCGTGGCTGGTACGGGGACGTGCTCTTCGCGGCCGGGGTTGCCGGGGCTTTCCTCACCGGCCTCTACACGTTCCGGATGTACTGGATCGTCTTCGGCGGCTCGCTCTCGCCGTTTGCGCGCGAGCATGCGCACCCGGGGCACGGCGAGGGGCCGCGCACGATGCTCTGGCCCGTGGGCGTCCTCGGCCTGGGCGCGCTCGTAGCGGGTTGGATCCAGTTCGCGCCGTTCTGGCACCCGGTCTCCGACTTCCTCAGCGTGGTCGCGAAGCCGCTCGTCGAGCCGAGCGGGTGGCAGGAGCTCGCCGCCAGTGCGCTTGCAATGGGCTTCGGGCTCGCCGGCATCGGCGTCGCGTGGATCTACTACGGCGCCCGGCGTGCGACCGTTCCGCGCGTCGCCAGCGTGCAGCGCGCCCTCGAGCACAAGCTCTACTTCGACGAGGCCTACGATCTGGCGTCCTACCGCCCGGCGACCGCGTTCGCGCGCTTCCTTTTGCGCGACGTGGAAGCGCCGCTCGTGCACGGCACAACGGCCGAGATCGGCGACACGGCCGCCTTCGCGGCCCGGCGCCTGCGCAACACGCAGACCGGGCTCCTGCGCACCTACGCCCTCGCGATGGCCGGCTCGCTTGCCGTCCTCGCCGTCGTCTTCGTGGTCGTGCGATGAGCTGGGTCACCTTCCTGCTGATCTTCCTGCCGCTCGCCGGCGCACTGCTCGTCTGGCTGCTGCCGCTGCCGCGGAACGCCGTGGGAGGACTCGCCCTCCTCGTCGCCCTGGGCGAGGTGGCGCTTTGGATCCTCGCGCTCGTCAAGTTCGACTTCGGCCGCGGCGGGCTCCAGTTCGAGCAGCACCGGACGTGGTTCAGCGACCTGAACGTCTCGTACCACGTCGGCTTTTACGGCTTCTCGCTCTGGCTGACCGGGCTCACCGTCGTCGTGCTCACGGCGGCAATCGCGTATGCGCTGTGGGCCGGCCGGGAGCGGGCGCGCGCCTACTTCGGGCTGATGCTCTTCCTCACCGGCTCGATCGTCGGGGTCTTCACGGCCCAGGATCTGCTCCTCTTCTACGTGTTCTGGGAGGCCATGCTGATCCCGCTCTACGTGCTCGTCGGCGTCTGGGGCGGGACGAACCGAGTTCGCGCGACGGTCACGTTCGTCATCTACACGATGGCCGGCTCGCTGCTGATGCTCGCGTCGATCGTCGTGCTCGGCCTTTCGCAGGGGACTTTCGACCTCGTGCAGGCCGGGACGAACTCGAGCCCCTGGATCTTCCTCGGCTTCGTCGCGGCCTTCGCCGTCAAGGCTCCGTTGTTCCCGCTGCACGGCTGGCTTCCCGACGCCTACCGCGAGTCGTCGCCCGAGGTCGCCGCGGTGCTCTCGGGCGTCGTCTCGAAGGCGGCGGCCTACGGCTTCCTGCGCATCGCAATCGCCAAGTTCCCGCAGCCTGTGCACGACTTCCGCGTGCCGCTGCTCGTGCTCGCCGCGATCGGGCTGATCTACGGGTCCATGTGCGCCTTCCGCGCACCCGACGTGCGCGGCGTGATCGCCTACTCGTCGCTGGCGCAGATGGGCCTGATCACGATCGGACTCTTCGCAGGGAACGACTTTGGCTTCGACGGCGCGGTGCTGCAGATGGTCAACCACGGGCTGATCTCGGCGACGCTCTTCCTGCTCGCCGGAATGATCGAGGCGCGCACGGCGACCGGCGACTTCGCGCTCCTCGGCGGCATGGCGCGAGGACGACCTGCGCTCGCCACGCTGCTGATGACGACCGGCGTGATCGCGCTCGCCGTGCCGCTGTCGACGAACTTCGCAGGTGAGTTCCTGATCCTGACCGGAGCCTTCTTCCAGGCCTGGGGCTGGGCGGTCGTGGGCGCGGTGTCGATCGTGCTCGCGGCGATGTACATGCTGCGGCTGGTCTCCGGCGTCCTGCACCGTGAGGTCGGGGGCGCGATCGGGCCTGAGGATCGCGACTTGCGTCCGGCGGAGCTTGCCATCGTCGTGCCGCTCGTGGCCTGCCTGCTCGGGCTGTCGGCGTGGCCGTCGGCGATCTCCGAGCGCGCGTTCCCGGACGACCAGCCCCGACAAGCGGTGACCCGCGGGTTCGCAAACGAACCTCCTGGGCCGCGAACCGTGACCATCATCGTGACCCCGTCGATCCAGGTGCCGGTACCGTGATCCAGCGGCCGCACGTCGACTGGTTCCTGCTCGCGCCTTCGAACGCGCTGCTCACGGCCTCGGCGATCTGCCTCCTCGGCGCCGTTCTCTTCCCGACCGGCGCGCGCCGGGCCGCCACCGCGGTCGTCTGCGCGGCAGGGTTCGTGACCGCCTTCGTCTTCGCCCTCCTGCTCTTCCTCAAGAGCCCCCACGCGCACCAGGAGATCGGCGCCGCCGTGATCCGCGACCGCTGGGGCGCGCTCTCCACCATGCTCGTCTCCGGGGCGGGATTCCTCACCGTCCTGCTCTCGGCGCGGGAGCGCATGAAGAACGACCACATCGGCGAGTACTTCGCGCTGCTCGCCGCGGCCGGCGGGGGCATGGCCTTCCTCGGCATGTCCTTCAACCTGATGACGCTTTTCCTGGCGCTCGAGTGGTTCTCGATCTGCCTCTACGTCCTGTGCGCGATCGGCGAGCGGGAGCGCTCGCTCGAGTCAGGGCTCAAGTACCTGATCATCGGGTCTTTCGGCTCGGCGATCCTGCTCTTCGGGCTCGCGCTCGTGTACGGGGCGACGGGCGAGCTCAACTTCGAGTCGATCGCGCGAGCGACAACGGCGCAGGGTCTGCGCGGGGACGCCCTCCTCGTCGCCGGTCTCGCCATGATCCTCACCGGGCTCGCCTTCAAAGCGTCCGCGGCCCCGTTCCACCAATGGACGCCCGACGTCTACGAAGGTGCGCCGACGCCGGTCACCGCGTTCATGTCGGCCGCCACGAAGACGGTCGCGCTCGTCCTGACGTTCCGCATCCTCACGACCGCATTCCCGCAGGAGGCGCGCCTCTGGACGTACGCCGTCGCGGCCATCGCCTGTGCCTCGCTGGCGATTGGGAACATCGCGGCGCTCGTCCAGCGGAACGTGAAGCGGATCCTCGCCTACTCCTCGGTCTCGCACGCCGGCTTCATGCTCATCGCCGTCGCCGCGAACAACGCCCTCGGCGCCCGGGCCCTCATGTACTACCTCGTCCCCTACTGCGCGATGTCGATCGGCGCCTTCGCGGTGCTCGCCGCGCGCGAGCGCGAGCTCGGGAGAGCGGTCACGATCGACAACCTCGGTGGCCTGTTCGGCTGGGAGCGGCCCTTCCTCGGCGCCTCGCTCGCGCTGTTCATGTTCGGCTTCATCGGCTTCCCGCCGACAGGCGGATTCGTGGGCAAGTTCTATATCTTCGCCGCCGCCTGGGACCGAGGCTGGACGTGGCTGATCATCGTCGGCGTCGCCGCGACCGCGATCAGCCTCTATTACTACCTCGGGATCATCCGCGCGCTGTTCATGCGGCCCTCGGGTGCACCCCGCCTCGCGCCGGCGGGCGGCTCACCGCCCCGCGAAGGGCTGCTCCAGCTCTGCGTGCTCCTGTGCGTCGGCGTCACGGTCGGCTCGTTCGTCTTCGTCGGCCCGCTGATCGACGTGGCACGGCACGCGGCCGCGGCGCTGCCGCTTTAAGCGGCGGACACGGCATTGCGTGCAGGTCTATGCGCGTTCACGCACCGCGAGGAGGCGCAGCCCCTCGACGCGGGCGGTCAGGGCGACGACGGCTTGGAATCCGTAGAGCGCAAGCGCGGCGACGAGGGCCGAGTTGCCGAGCGCGGGCACGGTGCGGTCGAGCTGCGCGGGCGAGCGGACCGCGGCGGCGAGCACGACCAGCCCGAGTGCAATGCCTCCGAGCGCAGTGAAGGCGCGTGCACGAGCCTCCTCATCGGAGCGCGGCGGCGCCTCGACGAGTCCGCCGAAGCCGCTCAAGGCAGCGCAGGCGGCCGCGGGCACGGCTGCGACGACGAGCCAGTACGCGAGCTCGTGCCGTCCGTGCGAGTCTGCGAGCAGCGCCGCGAAGGCGAGGGCGGCGGGAAGAACACGAGCCGTCATCGCCGCCTCGATTCGCCGCTCGGTCCGGTCCTCCTGCGTTACGCTCGCCGCACCATTTACCGAGGACGAAAGGAGAGTCATGCCGGATGTCGCCCTGACCTGGCTCGGCCACGCCACCTTCCGCATCGACAGCCCGGGAGGCAAGCGGATCTACGTCGACCCGTTCTTGACCGGGAACCCGAAGTGCCCCGAAGGGGAGCAGCAGCCGGAGCGCATGGACATCCTCGCGCTGACGCACGGGCACTCGGACCACCTCGGCGACACGATCGAGCTGATCAAGAAGTTCAAGCCGGACGTCGTTGCGCAGGTCGAGCTCAAGGGCTGGCTCGGCGGCCAGGGCGCCGAGGTCGGCGACCTCCCGGGAATCAACAAGGGCGGCACGCAGGAGGTCGACGGGATCCGGTTCACGCAGACCGACGCGCGCCACTCCTCGAGTGCCGAGGACGGGACGTATCTCGGCGAGGCGTGCGGCTACGTCATCGAGCTCGAGAACGGGTTCAAGATCTACTTCGCAGGCGACACGTGCGTCTTCGGCGACATGCAGCTGATCGGCCGGATCTACGAGCCGCACGTGGCGGTCTTGCCGATCGGAGACTGGTTCACGATGGGCCCGCGCGAGGCCGCGGTCGCGCTCGAGCTGCTCGGCGTCGAGCGTTGCGTCCCGTGTCACTACGGGACGTTCCCGCTCCTCACCGGCACGCCCGCGAAGCTGCGCGAGCTTGCCTCGGGGGTGGAGATCCTCGAGCCGCAGCCTGGGGAGACGGTCGAGCTTTGATCCGCCAGCGCTGGTTCGGCGCGACCGGGAAGCGCGTTCCCGAGCTCGCGGTCGAAGGCGATGCGGGCGTTCCGGTGGGCCAGGCGCTCGTGCTCGACGACGTTTCGGACGAGGAGCGCCTGCATGCGGAATACGAGCAGGGCACGCCGATCGTCGTCCGCGCGCGTACTGCCGAGGAGGTTCGCCGTGCCCTCGCGCGACCGGAGGTCGCTTCGGTGCTCGTGCCCGAGTCGGCCCGCGAGCTCCTCGACCTGGATCTCACCGAGCTCACGTATGGGCCCTGAGCCGGTCGTAGCGACCTACTCGATCGCGGCATGCGATCTCGGCGCGGGCGAGTGGGGCGTTGCGACGCAGTCCAAGTTCCTGGCCGTCGGCAGCGTGGTCCCCTGGGCCGAGCCGCACGTCGGCGCGCTCGCGACCCAGGCTTACGCCAATCCCCGCTACGGGCCGGAGGGGCTAGCGCTGCTGCGGGCGGGACGCTCGGCCGAGGAGGTCGTCGCCGCGCTCACCGAAGCCGACGCTGCCAGCGAGAGTCGCCAGCTCGGCGTGGTCGACGCTGAGGGCGGTGGCGCGAGCTTCACCGGCAAGGACTGCGACGACTGGGCCGGAGGACGGGTCGGCGACGGCTACGCGGCGCAAGGGAACATCCTCGTCTCGGGCGACACGGTCGAGGCCATCGCGAGAACCTTCGAAGCGAACACGGGCAGCCCGCTGGCGGCGCGCCTGATCGAGTGCCTCGCCGCCGGGCAGGCCGCGGGTGGCGACAGCCGCGGCGAGCAATCCGCCGCGCTCCTCGTCGTCGCAAAGGACGGCGGCTACGGAGAACTCTCGGACGTCCTCGTCGACCTGCGCGTGGACGACCACGAGCATCCGATTCCCGAGCTGCAGCGGCTCTACGGGCTGCACCAGGCGATCTTCGGGAAGACGCCGCGCGAGGAGTGGCTCGAGGTCGACGAAGCGCTCCGCGCTGAGCTCCGCGAGCGGCTCGCGCGACAGGGCTTCGAGGGCGACCTCGCCCAGGCGTTCTTCCACTGGGCGGGCCGGGAGAATCTGGAGGAGCGCGTCGACGGCGTGGAGAGCGTCGATCCCGTGGTGCTCGAAGAGCTCCGCCGCGTGAGCTAGCCGCTCGCCGCAGCGTCGACCACGGGGCCGAAGATCTCGTCCACCAAGGGCTCGAAGGCGTCGGGCAGGAACCCGTCCTCATCGGCGTACTCGCGGAGCTGGTCGAGGTACGACCTGAGCTCGGCGACGTGAGCGCCCTCGGTGTCGCCCACGCCCTCGACCAGCGCCTCGAGCGTGGCGTAGTCCCAGCGCGAACGGTTGAGCTGGGCCAGGTCGCCGGGTGCCGCGTCGGGATCGAGCTGGCGCTTGGCCGAGTCGAGCCTGGCCGCCACCTCGGCGAGCCGGCGTTCACGTTCGGCGAGCACGGCCGACTTGCGGAGCAGGTCGGCCCTGACGGCCTCGCGGTGCCGGTCGGCCTCTTCGACAGTCGCCCGCCGGGCGTCGAGCTCGGCGCGATCGTCGGCCAGGCGGCGCTCGGCGCGGCGGAGGTCGAACTGCCGGGTATCGAGCTCGGCGGCCACGCGTCCGAGCTCCTGGAGCTGAGCATGGATCTCCGCTTCGCGCCGCGCGATCGTGTCCGAGTGCTCGGAAAGCGAGTCGTCGGCGCGCCGCCGGCCCGCTTCGAGGTCCACGCGCGTCGCCGCGAGATCGTCCCGTTCTCCCGCGAGCGCCTCCTGAAGCCCTGCCAGCTCCCGGGACATCGCGGTCAAGTCGATCTCCTGCTGCTCGAGGCGGGCGGCTTCCTCGCGCTGCCGCTCCCCGGCTCGGCTCACGTCGCGCTCGCGCGCCTCGAGGTCGGTCTGGCGCGCCTTCAAGCCCTCCTCGGCCGCGCGCGCGTCGTCCGCGCGACGCGACACCGCGGCCGACGCCTCGGTCGCCGCGGCTTCCTCGCGCTCGACCTGATGGCGCCGCGTCTCGAGCTCGAGCCGCTGTGCCGCGAGCTCGCGCTTCTCGGCCGCAAAAGATGCACCAATCGCCTTCAGCTCCGCCGCAGCCTGGGTGCGCTCGGCGTCCAGGCGCTCGCTCTCCGACAGCTTCTCCGCCAGCTGGGTCTCCAGTCCGGCCAGCTCAGCTGCCCGCTCCTCGAGCCGGCTTCGCTCGTCGGCGAGCCTTTGCTCGCTCACGTCGAGCTCCGCGCGGACGCCTTCCGCGGACGCAACCTCCGCCGCGAGGGCCGCTCGCGCAGCCTCGACCTCGCGAACGGTCTGAGCGGCGACCTCGGCCTCTTGCAGGGCCTGGTCACGCCGCCGCTCGGCTTCCTCGAGACTGTCGAGCGTCTGCTCGATCGCCTCCCGCAGCGCCTCCGATTTCGCGGTCCGGATCTCCAGGTCTTCCTCACGGGCGACGCTCTCGCGTTCGCGGGCGGCGATAGCCGCCTCGCGCTCGTCGAGCTGCTGGCGGCGGGCGATCTCTGCAGCGTCTTCGTCGGCGGCCCGCGCGGCCCGCAGCGCCGCGAGTTGCTCGACGAGCGTCGAAAGCTCGGCCTTCTGATCGGCGAGGCGGCTGCTCTCCTGCCGCCGGCGCGCCTCCTCGTGGTCGAGCTCGGCCCGCAGCGCGGCGATCTCCTCGGCGCGGCGCTCCAGCTCCGCGGCGCGCTCGTCGAGCAGCTGCGCTCGGCGGGCCAGCTCCTGCTGCGGGTCCGTGCTCATCCGTCGCCGGGCAGCCGGACGCCGACTGCGCGCTCGCGGAGGCCGGGAACGGGATCGGCTCGCGGGCGCGCGACGAGCATGACGGCACCGTAGCCCTCACCGGCGACCGAGTCGACGAGCAGCTGGAGCCCCAAGGCCAGAGCGAACGACTTGTGCGCGTGCTCGCCCCCGAAGGGGACGAGGTCCTCCTCGTTGGCGTGCCCGGCGATCACGTCCCCCCAGGTGATCTCTCCCATCGAGACGTCCACCACGATTGGTTCGCCGCCGGAGCTCGGAATCCCCACGGCGAGCGGATTCGTGCCTGCGAGCTTCGGGCCGCCGGCCGGGTGGCCGAGGCGCGCGGGGGAGGTGGCTGTGAGCGCCGCGACGAGGCCACCGTCCGCGAGTCTCCGCACGTAATGGCCGAGCATGCCCGTCGGGAAGCAGCGCTCGGCGACGACCACGCGCGCGTGCTCGGGCGGCTCCGCGAGCTGGGAGTCGACGATGGCCGCGAGCGTGAGGTAGCCGACGGCGCCGCGGCCGTGCCAGCGCTCGTAGCCCGGCTCGGAGAGCACGCGCTCGGGGCGCGCCGTCGGATCGATGCCCTCCAGCGTCTCGAGCCATTCGATGCGCGAGTAGCCGTGGCCGAGCTTGCCGCGGCTCTCGGCGTCGTCGAAGTGCAGGAAGAGGCGCGCCGCAGCCTCGGGAGCGAACCCGAGCGCGAGCAGCCGCTCCTGGGCCTCGGCAGGCGTCATCGTTTGCTCCGACCCCTCATCTAGGTCCACGCGCGTGCGCGCGCGGGTCCCCACCCAACTTGAAGGGTGGGGATCGAACCACCACCCTCTGCGAGGGACGATATCGCCGACCGGCGCGTGTGTCTGTGCCGATTCCGTGCCGAAAGTGTGCCCTCGCGGCCGGACCGGGAGCGGTCAGGAGAGGACGGTGAGCGGCTTGACGATGCCCACACCACGCTCGCGCTTCAGGCTGATCAGCTCCTCGGCGATCCGCGTGATCTCGCGCGCGCTGTCCGACTCCGGCTCGGCCGAGACGAGCGGCTCGCCCCGATCCCCCCACACCCGTAGCGCCGAGTCAAGTGGGATCCGGCCCAGGAGGGGCAGGCCGAGCTGGAGCGCCAGCTCTTCTCCTCCGCCCATTCCGAACACGTCCCCGCTCATGTTCTCGATCACGCCGACCAGGCGCATGTTCGTCTTCTGCGCCATTGTCGCCGCGCGAGACGCTACCTCCTGCGCCGCCCGCTGAGGCGTCGTCACGACCACGACCTCCGCGCGCGGCAGCAGCTGCCCGAGCGAGATCGACACGTCACCGGTTCCCGGCGGCATGTCCACGACGAGCATGTCGAGCTCGCCCCAGTGCACATCGGAGAGAAACTGCTCGAGCGCCCGGTGCAGCATCGGCCCACGCCACATGACCGGCTGGTTGTCGTCGAGGAAAAACCCGATCGACATCAGCTTTAGGTCATACGCGACGGGCGGGACGATCATCTTCTCGACGAGCACGGGCTTCTGGTGGATGCCGAGCAGGTGCGGAATCGAGTGCCCGTACACATCGGCGTCGAGAATCCCCGTGCGCTGCCCGAGCCGCGAGAACGCGACCGCCAGATTCGCACTCAACGTCGACTTCCCGACACCGCCCTTGCCCGAGCACACCGCCAGCACGCGCGTCGAGGCGTCGAGCGAGATCCCCTTCGTGCGCTCGGTGACACCCCCGCGCAGCTTGGTCGTCAGTGCCTGCTTCTCCTCGGGGCTCATCACGTCGAAGCGGAGCGCGACCCGCTCGACCCCGGGCACCGCCCCCACGTGCCGACCGACCTGGTCCTCGAAGCTCGAGCGAAGCGGGCAGCCGGCGATGGTCAGCGCGATCGTCACGACGACGTCACCGCCGGAGATCTCCACCGAGCGAACCATGTCGAGGTCGGTGACCGGCTTCCGCAGCTCCGGGTCGATCACCTGCTCGAGCGCGCGGAAGATTTCGTCGCGGGAAGGCTCGCTCATCATTACGAGGCTAGCGTTTCCAGCGCTTTCGCCGCCGGTGCGAGCGGCCGGGGATCCTCCAGCACGGGCGCAAACAGGTCGCCGTGCCGCTCGACGCGATCGAGCGCCTCGCGCATCCCGAACGACCGCGGCCGCACGTCCTCCGTCAGCTCCTCCCAACGCAATGGCGTCGAAACAGGCGCGCCGGGCTTCGGCCGGACGGAATAGACCGACGCAATCGTCTTCCCGTGGCCGTTCTGACGGTGGTCGACGAGGACGCCGCTGCGCTTCTTCTTCAGCCACTCGGTCGTCACGAGACCGGGATGTCTGCTCTCGAGCAGGCGGGAGGCACGCTCGGCAAAGTCGTACGTCTGCTTGAACGTCGACCGGCGCGTGATCGGCGCCACGACGTGGATGCCGTCCGCCCCGCTCGTCTTCACGTAGCCGGGCAGGCCGAGCTCATCGAGCAGCTCGCGAATCAGGTGCGCGACGCGGATCGCATCGACGAAGCCGTCGTCGGGCGGGTCGAGATCGAAAAGGACGAAGTCGGGCCGATCGGGCTTGTCGACGCGCGAGTACCACGCGTTCATGTCGATGCAGTTGTTCTGCACCATGAAGAGGACTGCTTCCACGGAGTTAACGAGCGCAAAGTCGACGAGCCGCGACCCGCCGCCGCCGCCCCGCGGCCACGTCCGAAACTGACGCGTCGGGATCCAGTCCGGCAGGTGCTTCGGCGCTTGCTTCTGGAAGAACACCTCCCCGTCGATGCCGTGCGGATAACGCTTCATGGTGAACGGGCGATCGCGGAGGTGCGGGAGCAGGGACGCCGCGGCCTGCTCGTAGTACGCGAAGAGGTCGCCTTTCGTGATCCCGTCGTCCGGAAACAAGACGCGGTCGGCGCTCGAGAGGCGAACCTCCCGCTTGCCTTTGCTCATGGCGCTAGGCGCTTCTTCATCCACAGGGCATTCCTGACGGCGAACACTTCCCAATCATTGTTGAAATAAGCGAGCACCTCGACCTCGTTGCTCCATTGCTCGAAGCGGCCGGCCCACTCCTCCAGCTCGGCCTCGGAGTAATTGCCGCGCCGGCCACGCGAGCCGTAGTGGAACCGCACGAACGTCCACGGCGCGGTGAAGACCTGCGCCTGGAACGGCTTGACCTCGGGCCGGTCGGCGATCACGAGCGCGACGCCGTACTCCCGCAGGAGCGCGTACACGTCGTCGGCGAACCACGACGGGTGCCGGAACTCGACGCAGTGCCGCCCGGCGGGGAAAGCCGCACACGCGGCGGCGAGTCGGTCGTCGTCGCGCTTGAAGGTGGGCGGCAGCTGCCAGAGGACCGGCCCCAGCTTCGGCGAGCGCACAAGCGGCTCGATGCACGCGTAGTAGCGGCGGAGCCCCTGGCCCAGGTCGCGCAGCCGCTTGATGTGCGTGAGGTAGCGACTCGCCTTCACCGAGAAGAGGAAGTCGGGCGGCGTCTGCTCGACCCAACGGGCGACCGAGTCCTTGCGCGGCAGGCGGTAGAACGTGTTGTTCACCTCGACCGTGTCGAAGTGGCGCGCGTAGTGCTGGAGCCACAGGCGAGCGGGCTTGCCCTCGTAGAACTCGTCCTTCCAGGACGCGTAGTTCCAGCCGGAGCAGCCGATCCTTATTTGCTTAGCGCCTCCGCGAGCTTCCTGCACGTCTCCGCAGTTCCCGCTGCGACGACGCGTGAACGCCCCTCGAGATCGAGCGGCGCGCCCGCGAACGGCGGATCCTCGAAGAGGTCGATTGCAAGCCCGCACTCGCGGACGAGCAGCTGCGCGGCCGCGATGTCGACCGAGCGCGCCGCCTTCAGCGAGCAGACAGCATCGACGCGGCCCGCGGCGAGATGGCAGAGCGACAGGGCCAGCGACCCCATGATCCGCAGCCGGTACGCGAGCCCGACCATCGCGGCCGCCTGCTCGGCGACCAGCGAGGTGAGCGTCGCCTCGAAGGAGAGGATCTCGATCTCGTCCCGCGGCCGCTCGGCGCCGAGCTGCTCGCCGTTCAGGAACGCGCCCTCGCCGCGGCGTGCCGTCCACTCCTCGCGCGTGCCGAAGTCGTAGACGTACCCGAAGAACACGTCGCCCATTGCGGGCCCGTCGGCGACGCCGATCGAGAGCGAGAAGAACGGGATCCCGCGCTTCGAGTTCAGCGAGCCGTCGATCGGGTCGACCACGACGTAGGTGGAGCCGCTGCCGACGATGCCGACCTCCTCCGAGACGATCGTCAGGTCGTCGATCCCTTCGAGCCGGGCGAGAATCGCGCGCTCGGCAGCCGCGTCGATCGCCGTTGTGTCGTCCCCGCCCTCTCCCTCGCCGAGCACCGCTTGGCGCTCGCTCGGCGGCATCTCCGCGAGGATCGCCGCGACGTCGGCCGCCGCCGCACGACAGAGCGCGAGCCAGTCCGTCGGGACCTCGAGGGAAGTAGATTGCACTGACCGTGTTTGCCGGGTCACGTCGCGGGATCGTATGTCCGGCCTGAGCTCGCCGGGGACCGAACGCGAACAGCGGATCCGCTGGCGGCACCGGCTCCCGCGCGGCGGACCGGTGATTCGCCACGACGCCCTGATCGACCTCGCGCGCGGCCGCAGAGTCGTGCACGTCGGCTTCGTCGACGAGCTCGCCGCATCCAAGCTCGCACAGGGCGTCTGGCTGCATTCCCGGCTCGGGGCAGTAGCGTCGTCGATCGTCGGCCTGGACGCGGACGCGGAAGGCGTCGCGTGGGCCCGCAAAGCGGGATTCGAGGCGCACGTGGTCGACGCCCAGTCGGCCGACGCGGTCGCCGCCGTCGAGCTCGAGCCGGCGCAGTTGGTCGTCGCAGGAGAGGTGATCGAGCACGTCGACGCGCCCGGGCCGTTCCTGCGGGCGCTCCGAGAGCTCGTGCGGAACGACGGTCGGCTGGCGCTGACGACGCCGAACGCGTACCGGCTGCTGAACTTCATCGCTCCGCTCACCGGCGCGGAGCTCGTCCATCCCGATCACACTGCCTGGCACAGCCCGCAGACGCTGCGAACTCTGCTCGAGCGGAACGGCTGGGCCGTCGAGGAGATCGTCTACTACCGCAATCCGCGCCGCAGCGTCCAGCTAAGCGATGGTTGGCGCGCCTTCGCGGTCGGCCAGCTCGCCAACGCGGCCCGCGCCACGCTCGGCGGCCTTGCCCACGTGGCTCCCTACTGGAGCGACGGGATGCTCGTAGTGGCCCGCCCGAGCGACGCGTAGGCCTCGTCCGCCGTGCCCGGCCGCTCCCGGCGGCGCAGCTCCGGCAAGAGATAGGCGTCCCGCGTCGCCTCTGCCACAGCTTCGACGGAGCACCGGTCGACGATGCGCGTGCGGGCCGCCTGCCCCAACCGGCGCCTGAGCGCGGGATCGGAGAGCAGCCGCTCCAGCGCGGCCCGCAGGCCCTCGACGTCCCCGGGCTCGACGAGGAGGCCCGACACCCCGTCTTCGACCACGTCGGGGATTCCACCCACAGACGTTGCGACGACCGCGCGCCCGCAGGCCATCGCCTCGAGAAGGCACACCGGCAGGCCTTCGCTGTGCGAGGGCAATACGACGACCGCGGCGCGCGATTGCAGCCGGACGAGCTCCTCGTGCGGGACGAAGCCGAGCGCGTCCGGAACGAGCTCGCGAAGAGGCCCGTCGCCGGCGACGACCAGGTTCATTCCCTGCGTCGCGGCCGCAAGCTCGCGGATGCCCTTCTCCGGTGAGAGCCGGCCCGCGAACAGCACCTCCGGAGGATCGGCTTCCGGCGCGATCGCAGGGGGCACGTCGACGCTGTTCGGCACGATTCGGACGTCCGCCGCACCGCATCGGCGCGCGGCTTCCGCCAGCGCCTTGGACACACAGATCACGACCTTCGCCCGACGGACGATGAAGCCGACGAGGCCGGGTCGGCGGCGGGCGAGCTCGAGATCGGAAAACCGTCCCGCCGACCCTGACCCGTGGAGCGTGAGGACGAACGGCCGCCGTGCGAGCACGCAAATAAGGCCCGCGGCGAGCCAGTGCGCGTGGACGAGGTCGCCACGCCGAGCCACGCGGCGAACCGCCAGGATCATCGAGAGGACGAGCAACGGGGCAAGCCAGGGCCGGCGCCGCACGTTGTGAACGATCCCGCCGCCGTACGCGAGCCCGAAGTCCCGGTAGCCGCCGGGCGCGAGAACCTCGGCGTCGACGCCGCCCGCGCGAAGGCCCTTGACCAGATCGGCCACGAACCGGCCGGCGAAGTCACCGTCTTCGCGGGGATACGACGTGGTCAGATGGACGACGCGCGGAACCCGCAAGGCGTTCATCGGGACCGCCAACCGCTCTCGCCGCAGCGCTGTCGGCGTTTGCGAAGCCGTCCGCCCGGCCCCGTCCGTTCAGTGCAAATCGGCCGCAAAAGTCTCGTTCCCCCACAGCCCTTGTACTCCTGTCAGGGCCGAGTTACAAGGCGACCCTCAGTCGAGCGGATACAGCAGCAGGCCCGAGGTCAGCTTCGGGAAGAAGTACGTCGTCTTCTGCGGCAGCACCTCGCCGCGCCGGGCGTACGCAAAGACGTCCTCGATACGTGTCGGCCGCAACAGGAAGGCGCCCTCGGCCTCGCCGGAGTCCACCGCGGCCACGGCGTCGGCCCGCTGGGGCGTGTACGTGACACCCTGAGCGCCGGCACGGTCGACGATCTCGACGTCGAGGCCGTCGCCACGCAAGAGCTCGTACTCGCCGCCGCGGTAGAGCACGACGCCGGGAAGATCGTCCTCCGGCTCTTCGATCGGCTCGCCGCGGACACCGTTCACCCGCTCGGCCACCCGATGCGTGGGGAAGATCGTCAGCCCTTCCTCGCGGGTCGAGACGAGGACCACCATCATCCAGGCGCTCGCTTCGGTGCCGTCCTCCTCGTGAAAGGCGAGCGCGGTCTCGTAACGATGGTGACCGTCGGCGATCAGCAGCTCAAGCGCCGCGAAGTCCGCGGGATCGGCGTCCACCCGCCAGAGCCGGTCGTGTCCGATCTCGAGATCCGGCTCGCGCGCGGGCACCTCGACAGGCGGCCCGTCGTGGAGCAGGAAGATCGGTTCGAGCTGGGTCCGCGTCGCGCGCAGCACGCGTAGGCGCCCTTCCCTGGGCCCGGCGTGCGTGCGCTCGTGCGGAAGGACGACTCGCTTCTCGTAGGGCTCGAGGTGCAGCGCCGCGACCAATCCGTTCCGGGTGCGCTCGACGCCGTCCGGGCCGACGTAGGTCTGCGAGAGCGCCCAGAAGGCCGGCTGCTCGTCGCGCGTCAGCACCCCCTCGGCGCGCCACGCGGCGAGGTCGCGCGCCGCCTGCTCCTCCGAATCGGGCAGCGTGAGATGGACGATGTTGTGCGGATCGCGCGCGAGATACTCCGCTCGCTCGTCGTCCGAGATCACGTCGTAGGGCGGCGCGACGAGCGCTTGCAGCGGGCCCGCTTTCGCCTCGTCGTAGCGCTCGGCGCGAAAAGGACGGACGTCCGCCATCTGCGGGCGAGCCTAGCAGCCGTCCACGCTCCTAGAATCGACCCGTGTCCGTCATCGCCGAGCTTGCGGAAGGGCGTACCGTCGAAGGGGTCTACGCCGTCTCGCGCAAGCGCCGGTTGCAGACCCGCGGCGGCTCGCCGTACCTCGCGCTCGAGCTCGTCGACACGAGCGGCCGGATCGACGCTCGTGTCTGGCAAGACGTCGACCTGCTCGACGCGCGCTTCGCCGAAGGCGACGCGGTGCGGGTGCTGGCGCGCGTGGAGAAGTTCCACGACCGGCTGCAGCTCGAGGTGCGCTCGCTCGAAGCGGCGCCCGACGCGGATCCATCGAGCTTCTCGCCGGCGATGCGGCGCGACACGGACGAGCTCGACGGCTTCCTCGAGTTTCTCGCCGGGGAGATCTCGCACACCGGCCTACGTGCCGTCGTATCGCGCTTCGTGGACGATCCGGCGGTGCGCGCGCGCCTGCGCGAGCTGCCCGCGACGCCGGAGGGCCACCACGGCTACGCCGGTGGGTTGCTCGAGCACACGGTCGGGGTCGCCACCCTTGCGCGCGAGACGGCCCAGCTGCACCCGCGCCTCCGCATCGACTTGCTCGTCGCGGCAGCCCTGCTCCACGACGTCGGGCGCATCGACGAGCTCGGGCGCGGCCCGGCCTTCCGCCCGACGGACGAGGGCAGGCTGCTCGGCCACGTCCACCTAGGACTCCGCCTGATCGAGGAGCGCGCCGCGGCCAACCTGGATCCGGGCGCACTCGCCGAGCTGCTGCACGCCGTGGCGTGCCATCACGACCTGCGTGCGGCCCGCACGGCCGAGGCCGCCGTCCTCTTTCACGCGAACCAGCTCGACGCCGTCGCGGCAACGCGACCGGTGGACTAGGAAGCGAGCGCGCCGCGAAGCTCGGCGACCGCCTCGGGGATGAGGCGGTAGTAGGCCCAGGTTCCGCGGCGGGAGGCCTCGACTAGGCCTGCTTCTCTGAGCAGGCGCAGGTGGTGCGAGATCGTAGGCTGCGAGAGCTCAAAGGCGGCCGTGAGGTCGCAGACGCAGCTCTCGTCCGTCGCCGCGAGCCGGTTCACGATCGCCACGCGCGTCGGGTCGGCAAGCGCTTTGAACCGCGCCGCGAGCTCCTTCCGCGAGGTTTCCGAGAGCGGCGCCACGTCTGGGCCGCAGCAAAGCGTCGGGAGAACCGGCAACGTCTTCATTGACGTCCATCAATGTATCACGTAGGCTCGTTTGCATCGACATCTATCGATGAAAGGAGGAGCGATGCCGAGCTGTTGCGACGAAGGCTGCGGGTGCGGCTGCGGCTGCTGCTAGTCAAACGTGGCCGCGGAGGGTCCCGGGTCTTCCGTGGCCGCCTAGGAGGGCCGAGCCCTCCTAAACGTTGAAGCGGATGTTCAGTACGTCGCCGTCCTGCACCTCGTACGTCTTCCCTTCGAGGCGCTGCAGGCCGCGACGCGCGGCTTCGCTGTGGGAGCCCGCCTCGACGAGGTCGTCCCAGCGGATCACCTCGCAGCGGATGAAGCCGCGGGCGATGTCCGAGTGGATCGTCTCGGCGGCCTCGAGCGCGGTGCGGCCGCGCCGCAGCGTCCACGCGCGCGTCTCCTTGTCGCCGGCGGTGAAGAAGCTGATCAGCTCGAGGGAATCGGAGAGCCGCCGGACAATCTCGCCCAGGGCTGACTCGCCGCCGTCCCGGAACGTCGCAGCCTCCTCGTCGCCGAGCTCTGCAAGCTCCGCCTCCAGCTTGAGGTCGATCCCTCCCGGCCCGTTCTCGATCGAGATCAGCGGCTTCGTCGTCAGCGGCTCGAGCTCAGGCGGAAGCTCCGGCTCGTCGCGGACTGCACCGCCCGCGTCGAGCCGCGCAAGAAGCGCTTCGAGTTGGCCGGCCTCGGCCCGCACCTTCGGATCGCCCGACTTCGCCAGCTTCGTCACGCGCTCCAGCCGTCGCTCGACATGGTCGCGGTCGGCGATCTGCAACTCGAGCTCGAGGTTCTCCAGATCGCGCGCGGGATTGGCGTCGGGCGAGAAGCCGTCGAGGACGACGAGAAGCGCGTCGACCTGGCGCAGGTTCCCGAGCAGCGCCGGCCCGGTGCCGGGCACGTCGACGACGCGGATCGCGGCCGGCGTCACCTTCTTCGCGTCGACCACCGCGGCGAGCTGCGGAAGCCGCGGGTCGGGAATCGCAGCGACGCCCACGTTCGACTTGTCCGTCTGCGACGCGTACGCGGTGATCTCGGCCCCAGCGCGGGTCAGCGCGTTGAACAAGGTGGTCTTCCCGGCGTTCGGAAGACCGACGATCCCGACCTCGAGCGCCACTCAGCGAGCGTCGGGCGCGATCTGCTTCTGCAACGAGACAAGCGCGCGGTGCTGCAGCGACTTGATCGCGCCTTCGGTCTTCTCGAGGATCGTCGCGACGTCGCCGTTCGGGAAGTTGAAGACGAACTTGAGCGTCAGCACCTGCTGCTGCTCCGGGGAGAGGTTGTCGATCAGGGCGAGCATGCTCTGGCGGCCGATCGACTGCAGGGCTTCCTCCTCGGCCGAGCGCTCCTCCGAGCCGGGGGGCTCCGGAACATCCTCCTCGGGCTGCCAGCGGCGGTTGGCCCTGAAGTGATCCATCGACAGGTTGTGCGCAATGCGGAACAGCCACGCCGAGAACGGTGCGGACTGCCAGCGAAAGCGCCCGATCGACTCCAGCATCTTCAGGAACGTCTGCGTCGTGAGGTCCTCGGCGTCGTGCCGATTTCCCACGGTCATGTGCAGGTAGCTGTAGATCCGGTCGAAATGGATGAGGTACAGCTCCTCGAGCGCGTCTCGCTCACCCGCCTGCGCGCGCTCGACGAGCTTGCGCACCTGCGCAGTCGAGTCCTTCGGACGCTCGGCTTTCGCCGTTTCCTCAGCCACGCCAGGGAATTGCCCGCCCGCGCGGTGCGCTAAGCGTCGCCGAAGCCAACCCGGCCGCCGGGCCGGTACCGCTTGTAATAGACGACGCGCTTCGGGACGACCCGGAAAGTCCCGTCCTGCGCCTCGACGAGCACTGCGTCGTCGCTGCCGGAGTCGAGAGCCCGCTCGAGCGCGTCGGCCGACGCCGGCTCCACGAGCGCGCCGATGATCTGGCCACCGTCGAAGGCCAACTCGATGCGGATCCGCTCGTTGCTAGCCACGCGACACGACCTCCGCGAGAACCCCCTGGACAGAATCGGGATGCACGAACGCGACCTCGAGACCGAACAGCCCGCGACGCGGCTCCGTGTCGATCAGCTCAGCGCCCTCCTGCTCGAGCTCAGCGAGGGTCTGGCGAACGTCCGCGACCTCGTAAGCCACGTGGTGCATCCCGGGGCCGCGGCTCGCGAGGAACTTGCCGACTGGCGTGTCGTCGCCGAGCGCGGCGAGCAGCTCGACGCGGCTGTCGCCCACGAGAACCACCGCGGCTTCGACACCTTGCTCAACCACGGTCTCGCGATGCTCGAGCTCGGCGCCGAAGAAGCGCCGGTACGTGTCGAGCGCCACATCGAGATCCTCGACCGCCACGCCCAGATGATGGATGCCGCGCGACTCCACGGCCTTCGACTCTATCGAGACGGAGGATGGTTAGACCGTGTAGCGGCGGGGAGGAATCGGGGTCGCCGCCGCCTGAATGGGCAGGGCGCGAACCGCTCCGACCAGATCGCTCGCGCCCTCTTCCCGCTCCGTCGAGCGGAAAATGTCGAGCAGCTCCTCGCGGCCGAGCGTCTCCTTCTCGAGGAGTGCCGCGGCGACGCGGTCGAGCGGGGCGCGGTGCTTCGCGAGCAGCCGCAGCGCCTCCTTATAGGCCCCGTCCGTCAAACGTGCTTGCTCCTGGTCGCGCACCCGCTTCGTCTCCTCGGAGAGCGCGTAGTTGTCCGCGCGCATCGTCCGAGACATCACTTCCTCGGACATCCCGTATTCGAAAACCATGGCCCGCGCGATCTCGGTCACCTTCTCGAGGTCGTTCGCGGCGCCGTTCGTCACGCGGCCGAAGACGACCTGCTCGGCGGCGCGACCGGCGAGCGCGATCTTCATCCAGTCGATCAGCTCGTCCCGCGTGTGCAGGTACCGCTCCTCCTCGGGGAGGTGGAGTGTGTAGCCGAGGGCCTGGCCGCGCGAGACGATCGTCGCCTTCTGCACCGGGAAGCCCTCGCCCATCAGGTGGGACATGAGCGCGTGACCGCCCTCGTGGTACGCGAGGATGCGCTTCTCCTTCTCCGTGACCACGCGGCGAGTCTGCAGGCCGGCGACGACGCGTTCCATTGCGGCCTCGAAGTGCTCCTGGCGGATCTCGACCGCCTGCTCACGGCCGGCGAAGATCGCGGCCTCGTTGGCGATGTTGGCGAGGTCGGCGCCGGTGAGACCCGCTGTCTGCCGCGCGATCAGCGAAAGGTCGATGCCGCCTGCGAGCGGCTTGCCGCGCGTGTGGACGAGGAGGATCTCCTCGCGTCCGGCGAGGTCCGGCGGCGAGACGACGAGCTGGCGATCGAAACGGCCCGGGCGCAGGAGTGCGGGATCGAGATCCTGGAGGCGGTTGGACGCGCCCATGACGATCACCTGGTCGCGCGAGTTGAAGCCGTCGAGCTCGACAAGGAGCTGGTTCAGCGTCTGATCCTGCTCGCGGTTGAAGCCGTGTCCGGTGCGGGCCATCCCGACGGCGTCCAGCTCGTCGATGAAGATGATCGAAGGTGCGTTCTTGCGCGCCTCCTCGAACAGCTTGCGGATGCGCGACGCGCCCAGCCCGGCGAACATCTCGACGAACGCCGAGGCGCTCTGCGAGTAGAAGCTCGCCCCCGACTCGTGAGCGACCGCCTTTGCGAGCAAGGTTTTGCCGGTTCCGGGAGGCCCGTACAGGAGGATGCCTTTCGGCACCTGCGCGCCGAGCACGGCGAAGCGCTTCGGGTAGCGGAGGAAGTCCACGACCTCCTGCAGCTCCTCCTTCGCCTCGGTCACACCGGCCACGTCCGCAAAGGTCACCGAGGAGCTCGAGTTCGGCTCGACGACGGCGGGCTTGATCCGCGGCATCATCGCGAGGGTCCGCCACAGCAGGTAGCAGACGAAGATCATCAGGACCAGGAAGACGACGGGCAGCCAGGTCTGGACCAGGTTGGGGATGTCCGAGAAGCCGGCGGCGACCATCACGTGCTCCATCGGCACCGAGACCGGAAAGCGTTAGAAAGTGCCGTACGCTGCATGGACCAATGGGCAGACGTCTACGAAGGGCGCGCCTCTGGGTCGGAATTTCTCTCGTCGCGCTTGTGGCCGTGGCAGCCCTGCATCTGGCGACGAGAGACGGGTCCGCTGGTCGCCCAGATGCATCAAGTGTCGCTGCACGCGACGTGGCGACACGGTTCGCCACCGCGTCGATTCATGGCGATTGGCTAGAGGCTAAGCGACTCATCGCGCCAGGCGCCAATTATCCGGGCGGCGCATTCCTGCAGAAGCAAGCCGATTTCTTCCTGCAACGGCAGTTCACGATTGATCGGCCGGCGCGCTTCGCGAAGGGGCGCTACGTGTTCCTCCTGCGGGGGCGTAGTGGGGAGCCGAGCGGCGCCTACGTTGCCGAAACGGCAGAGCTGGCCGTCGAGCTCGCTCGCCCAGCTGGACGGTGGGCCGTCAGCGAGTGGCAGTTCGAGCCGCTGGAGGTCGAGGTTTCCGCGCCGTAGAGACCTTCACTGAGCGGCTAGATCCGCAGCGGCCCGGTCGGACATCGTGAATTCGACATCCCTATCGCGCCAAGCGGCCAGGCACGCGGCGGTGCGCTCCGCGTCGAGCCCTCGTGCGGCGTCCTCGACAAAGCGCACGCGCCGGCCCCGCTGGAGGAAGCCGAGGATCGCCGCGTTGTCGCAGATGTCGGTCGCGACGCCGAAGACGACGATCTCCTCGGGGTCGAGCGCCTCCAACACGGCCTGCGTGTTCGGGTTGGTGAAGACGTCGAAGCTCTTCTTCAGCAGCAGGATCTCGCGGCGGCCTTCGACCAGTCCCGGCACGAGGCCGGGCGGATACGGGAGCAGCGCGAGGGGGAGCGGATCCTCCTGCTCGGTCTCCGGGATCTTCTCCGCGCCGCGCGTGCCGCGCAGGCAGTGGGGCGGGAACGTGTTGGTGAAGTCCGGCTCGTCGGCGATCTCCGGATCGGTAAGCTCGTGGTCGTCGGCAGACGCGACGTGCGGGATCCCGGCCGCCCGAGCGGCGTCGACCAGCCGCTTCATCGCCGACGCGGTCTCCTCGGCGCCCGGGACATAGAGCTTCCCGTGCGGAAGCATGAAGTCGACCTGAGTGTCGACATCCCAAATGATGCGACGCGTCACGGCTCGAACCGCACGATCGCGCGCTTGCCCGACTCCCGCACCGGCTTGAAACCGGCGCGGCGGAAGAGCTCGACGCCACCCATGCAGTCGCGCGGATCGTTCGCGTGCGGGTACGCCTCGACCGCGCGGGCGCCCTTGCGCTTCGCGTGCGCGAGCGCGGCGTCGAGCAGCGCGCTCTGAAGGCCCTGGCGCTTCGCCCGCGGGTCGACGTAGAAGCAGACGAGCGAATAGACGCCTTCCTCAGTGTCCCGCGGCTTGTACTGGCGCGAGGTCAGCAACTGTCCGAACTCGTCACGCGGCGCGATCGAGACCCAGCCGACCGGCTGGCCGTCGTCGTACGCGAGGAGGCCCGGCTCACGCTCGGCGAGCACGATCCCGCGCATGTTCCGCTTGTTCTTCGCCGGATCGCCGGTCCGCTTCCGCCACCACATGCACCAGCAACCGGCGGTCATGGGCGTGCCGCCGCGGGGGCCCTTCCGCTCGAACAGATCGGCAAGGTCGGCCCACCGCTCGCTCCTCACGGGATGGATCTCGAGCGCTATTCGACGGGCTCCAGGCGCGGATTCGGACGGATGCGACGCCCGACCTTCGCCGACGGGCGGCCGTCCGTGAGGACGATGTCGGACGTGAAGTCGTTCGAGCCGCGGATCAGTGAGGAGCCGATGCCGTAGGCGTCGACGGGAACTCCAGTCGTCTCGAAGGCCGAGATCCGCTCGGCGGTGAAGCCTCCCGAGGCGACGATCCTGACCTCCTCGAAGCCGTCGCGGTCGAGCGCCTCGCGCACCTTCCAGACCAGGCGCCCGTTGACGCCGCGGGGGTCGAAGTCGCCCATCTCGTTCCAGAGCGAGCGATCGACGAGCTGGCCGGACGTGTCGAGGCGCACACCCCAGAGGCGCGGCCCCAACGCACGTGCAACCTCGAGCGAGGTGCGCACCGAGTCGTTCTCGAAGTCCACCAGCACGACGACGTTCAGCTCGGCCGGCGCCCACTCGGCGAACTTCGTCGCCGCGAGCACCGTGTTTCCGCCGTACGCGGCGATCAGCCCGTGCGGGACGGTTCCGACGCCCTGGCCGCCCCACCACGACGCTTGCTCGTCCGTGGTGACGCCGATCGGCGCGCCGACGATCCGGCCCGCGACGTACGCCGCGTAGCCGTCTCCCGTCTGCACGCGGTGGTGGTCGTGGCGCGCCGGCATGAAGATGATCGGCTTTCCGCGGGCCGCTTCGAGCACGCGGACGACGTTCGTGGTGATGAGCGTGCGCCGCGAGAGCGTGCCGAGATACAGGGTCTCGAGGTGCGCGATGTTCGTGTAGTCGCCCTCGATCGTCATCACGGTCTCCCACGGCTCGACCTTGTCACCGTCGTAGAGCGCGTGGACGGTCAGGCCGTCGAAGCCGTCCCGGGAGCAGAGCTTGAGGATCGCGATCGCCTCGTCCATCCCGCCGAGATAGGCGTGGTTGCGCTGGAAGACCTGCATCAGGACGCGCGGCCGGCGCCCGTCGGCGAGCAGCGTCTCGCGGGCATGGTTGAAGTACGCGTCGGTGTAGTAGCCCTTCCGCATCTTCTCGACGGGAAGGTCGAAGATTTCCGGCGGCAGGCGCCGCCTCGTCTCAGTCGTCGTGCTCGAGCTCAAGGCAAGCCTCGAGGGCTGCGTTCGCCACTTCGAGCTGCTCGGGTGACGGCTCGGAGGTGGCGAAGCGGTGCTGCAGCTCGTGACCGGGACGGGCGAGCGCCTTCGAGAGTCCGTGATCGGGGTTGCGCACCATCCAGGAGAAGATCTCCGCCGCGGCGCCGAGCGCGCCCACCGACGAGGCCAGCCGCGCGGGCCCACGGAGATGGGCAGGCGCCTTCGAAACGATCGCGTTCCCGACAGCTGTGGTGGCGAGGATCGGCCCCACGAGGTGCGACCCGCAGCGCTCGTGCTCCTTCTCGCGCGGCTCGCCGTGCTCGTAGGTTCCGATCGAGACGTGCTCGGCACCGTGGTAGGCGGCGAGGTCGCCGCCGCGCAGGGCGAGCGCCGCCGGAGCGACCGAGAGCAGGCCGCTGAGGAGCTCGCGCGCCGCCGGCCCGAGGTACTTCGAGTCGCGCACGACGCGCACGACCACCGCGCTCGCGACCATCGACGCGGCGACCGCAGGCCGTTCGAACGGGAGCCGCGCCTCGGGGACCGCGCGGCGCACGCGGGGGAGCAGCGCGATTGCCTCGAAGATCTTCGCCGCGCCGCGCAGGATCGGCAGCTTGATGTCCGCGGCGCGAAGATTCTTGCGCTCGGCGACGACCTTCAGGTGACCATCCGGCAGCCGGACGGCGCACGCCCAGGCGGTCGGCCCGTGCACGAGCACGCCGTTCGGGAGCGCCATCCCGCCGAGCCGGATCTTCTCGTCGTGAGCCATCTCCCGGAGGTTATCGACTCAGAGTCGAATTCCGCCAATCCCCCGCGCGACGTGGCGGAGGAACTCCACACCGAGCTCGAGGTCGTCCACGGGAACGCGCTCGTTCGCGGAGTGGATCAGCAGCGCGGCCGTCTCGGGATCCATCGCCTTCGACGGGAAGAAGCCGTACGCGACCGTCCCGAACGCCTCGCGCATCCAGTGGCTATCGGTGAACCCGGCGACGATCACGGGCACCGCGCGGGCCTCGGGCTCGATCGTCTGGACGAACTCGTCGATCGCGTCGAAGAGCGGCGTGTCCAGCGGCGAGCGCGTGCCGCCCTGCCCCTGGATCCACTCGAAGTCGTACTCACCGTCGCCCAGGGCTTCCCGCACGATCGCCTCAGCCTCCTCCTGCGACTGATCCGGAAGCAGCCGGCAATCGACGGTGACCTCGCAGGCGGCCGGGATCACGTTCCTCGTCTGCGAGGCCGAGATCTGCGTCGGGGAGAAGGTCAGTGCGAGGAGCGGCTCGACAAACGCCCCGAGCAGCGGGTGGATCGCGCTCGCCAGCGGAACGATCTCCTCGGCCGCGGGCGCGTCGGCGCCCGTGAGCGTGCGCACGAGCGCCTCGATCTCGGGCTCCAGCCGCGGCTTCGGCTCGTAGGCGCCCAGACGCTCGATGAGCGGCGCCGCCTTGACGAGCGCGTTGTCGGCGATGCCAGGCATCGAGGCGTGGCCGCTTCGGCCGCGCACCGTGAGCCTGAACGGCGACGACATCTTCTCGGCCGTCGCGCAGAGGTAGAACGGACGGCCGCCGAGCTCGAGACGATCGCCGGCGCCCTCGTTCACCGAGTACTCGGCCCGCACCGCCTCCGGATGCTCCTTGACCAGCCACTGCAGGCCGAAGCCCTTCCCCACCTCCTCGTCGGCGGCCGCGACGAAGATCAGGTCGCCTTCCGGCTCGAAGCCCTCGCGCGCGAGCGAGGCGATCGCGACCGCGCTCGCGGCCACCTCCCCTTTCATGTCGAGTGCGCCACGTCCCCAGATCTCGCCGTCGCGAAGGTCTCCCGACCACGGATCAGCCGACCACTCCGCGGTGTCCGCGGCCACCGTGTCCGTGTGGGACAGGAAGGCGAGCCGCGGCCCGCCTCCTCGGCCCGGGATTCGCGCAACCAGATTCGCCCGCTCGGGCACCTTCGCGTACAGCTCGCAGGAAACGCCGTTCGGTTCGAGGTAGTCGCGGAGCAGCTCCGCGGCCTGCGTCTCGTTCCCGGGCGGGTTGACCGTGTCGAGCCGGATCAGCTGCTGAAGGAGATCGGCGACCTCGTCGCGGACGGAGACGGTAGCCACTACCGACGGTCTCCAAAGATGAGCAGGTAGTCGCGCGGCACCGCGACCCCGTTGCCGGTGCGGAACCCCTCGCAGTACTCGACGTACGCGAGGTGGAACTCGTCGCGCCGCGCCTCGTCCATCGCGGCGAGCATCGCCTTGAAGGGAGGCGCCGACTGAGACCAGAACTCCCAGACCTCCTCGCCGGACGCACCGTCGATCGTCCACGTCGCCCGCTCGATCGTCAGGTCGTACGCGTCGCCGAGAAGCTGCTGAACGTACTCCTCGTCGCCCCACCGGAACGGCTCGCGGCCCTCCGGCAGGTCGAGATCGAAGCGCCTGAACAACTCTCCCAGCCCGGGGTTAGGGCGCCACGTCGTGAGGCCAAGGCGGCCGCGGCCGACGCGGCCGAGCTCGCCGGCGGTTGCCCGGTGGTCGGGCGCGAAGATCACGCCGAAGACCGAGGTGACGACGTCGAAGGACGCGTCCTCGTAGGGGAGCTTCTGCGCGTCGCCGACCTCGAACTTGACCGGTAGGCCTCCGACCTTCGCCTGCGCCGCCTCGATCATCGCGGGCGCGATGTCGATCCCCACGACGTCCGCTCCACCGCGGGCGGCGCGCAACGCAACCTCGCCGGTGCCCGTCGCGACGTCGAGCCACCGTACGCCCGGCGCGGGCTCGAGCCGCGACACGACCTCGTCGTGGATCGGTGCGAAGCGCTCAGCGATCCGCTCGTACTCCGCCGACCCCCAGAGCTCGGCGGCTTCGGTGCTCAGTCGGACTCCTGCGCCAGCGCTGTCAGCTCGTTTCGGACCTCCCACAGCTCCGGATAGAAGCTCTTGTGGATGAGGCGGCCGAGCACCTCCACGGGCGTTCCCTGCGTGCCAACGACCTTGTCGCCGATGATCCGGGCGACGACCTTGTAGTGCCGGATCCGCCAGAGGGTCACGCGCTCGTCCCACTCGATCAGCGCCTCGGCAAGCTGGTACAGGTCTTCGTGCTCGCGCCCGCGCGTGTAGACCTCGAGGAGCGAGAGTCCAGCAGCCTCGCGCGCCTTCCAGAAGGCCTGGCCGAGAGACGGGGAGACGCGGCGGATCTGCCGGAACCCCGGCGAGTCGAAGCCGCTGCCGTGCCCGAGCACTCGCCGGATCTCCTGGTACTCCCACGGCGACATGTGCTCGAGCATGTCGAGCGCGCCCGTCGCGTACTGCATGCAGAGGTGGGAACGGCGCAGCAGGCGCAGCGCGGCCGCGATGTCGTTGCTCTCGACGAGCTCCGTCGCGCCCTCGACCTCGTTCCAGGCGAGCTGCAGCCAGAGCTCCGAGGACTGGTGCACCGTCTGGAAGAGCAGCTCGTCGCGGTGGACGCGCTCCTCGGGCTTCTTCTGCAGCGAGAGCAGCTCCTCGGTGTTGAGGTAGCGCTCGTAGTCGCTGGGCGCGGAGCCCGGGAGGATCGGCTCGGAGAAGTCCTCCGTCTCGGTCGCCACGCAGGAGAGAATACCCGGGCATGAGCGATCTCTTCTCCGATGCCGCCGCCCAGCGCGGGCCCGCCGTCGCGCCGCTGGCTCTGCGACTGCGCCCGTCGACGCTCGACGAGTTCGTCGGCCAGCAGCACGTGCTCGGGCCGGGCTCGGCATTGCGCCTTGCGATCGAGGAGGACCGGATGGGCTCGGCGATCTTCTACGGGCCGCCGGGAACCGGGAAGACGACGCTCGCTCGAATCGTCGCGGGCGCGACGGGCGCGGAGTTCGAGGAGCTCTCCGCGGTCTCCGCCACGGTCAAGGACGTCAGGGAAGTTCTCGCACGCGCGCGCGACCGGCTCGGGATGCAGGGGCAGCGCACGATCCTCTTCCTCGACGAGATCCACCGCTTCAACAAGGCTCAGCAGGACGCGTTGCTTCCTGCGGTCGAGGAAGGCCTCGTGACCCTGATCGGAGCGACAACCGAGAACCCGTACTTCGAGGTCAACGCGGCCCTTCTTTCGCGGTCGCAGGTCTACGAGCTCGAACCGCTCTCCGACGACGACCTGAAGGAGCTCGTGCGGCGTGGCGCAACCGAGCTCGGCACCGACGTGCCCGAGGAGCTCGTCGCCTCGATCGCGACCCACGCCGGCGGCGACGCCCGCAGCGCCTACAACATCCTTGAGCTCGCGACCCAGACCGCGCACGCCGCGGACGAGCCGCTGTCGCAGGATCACGTCGAGGACGCCGCGCGCAAGCGACCGCTCGTCTACGACAAGGGCGGCGACCAGCACTACGACTTCACCTCGGCGTTCATCAAGTCGATGCGCGCGTCCGACCCTGACGCCGCGGTCTACTACCTGGCCGCGATGCTGGAGTCGGGCGAGGATGCTCGCTTCGTAGCGCGGCGCATGATCGTGCTCGCGTCCGAGGACATCGGGAACGCCGATCCGCGCGCGCTGCTCGTCGCGGTTGCGGCCGCGCAAGCGGTCGAGCACGTCGGCCTCCCGGAGGCGCGGCTGAACCTGGCGCAGGCGGCGATCTACCTGGCGAGCGCGCCGAAGTCGAACGCGAGCTACAAGGCGATCAACCGCGCGACGCAGGACGTGCAGGAGCGAGGGAACCTGCGTCCGCCGAAGGCGCTTCGCGACGCGAGCTACTACGGCCGCAAGCTCGGACACGGCAAGGGCTACATCTATCCCCACGACGACCCGCGCGGATTCGAGGTGGACAACCTTCCCGACGAGCTGAAGGGGACGCGTTACTACGAGCCGAAGTCGAGCGGCGAGGAGGAGCCTCGTGACCGATAGTCGCCGGAGCTGGCTCCGCTCGTGGTGGCTGGTGTTTGCGCTCTGCCCGTTCTGGACGCAGTGGATCTCCTTCGTCTACATCGGCCTGCGCGCGAAGCGGCCGCTGTGGATCGGGTGGGGCGCCGTCTACGGCGCGACCGCGCTCGCGTCGCTGATCCTCGTCAACCAGGCTGGGATCCTCGACGGGATCGGCGTGACCGGGACCTTCGGCATCTGGCTCGTCGCGCTGGTCCATGCACTCGTCGTGCGCAACGAGTACGTCGAGCGACTCGATGTCCTCGAGGATCCAAGACTTACGCAGGCGCGGCTCTTGGAGCGGCGCCGTGCCCTCGTCACCGAGCTCGCGCGCGAGCATCCGCACCTCGCCGAGCAGAGCGGCGTGGGACGACCCGACGTGAAGGATGCGTTCGACGGCGGCCTCGTCGACCTGAACCACGCCTCGGAGCGCGCGCTGACCACGCTTCCCGGGGTCGACAAGCGGCTGGCGCACCAGATCGTCCTGATTCGCAGCCGTATCGGCGGTTTCAGCTCGCTCTACGACGCGGGGTCGCTGCTCGACATGGCGCCCGGCGTCGTCGACGACCTCCGCGACCGCGTCGTCTGCCTCCCCATTTAGTCCGAGCCGCGCTCGATGCGGCGCGCCATGAACTCGCGCACGTCGCCGTACTTTTCCGGGAGCGCACGGTAGGCCGCCGCCTGGCGAGCGACGTCGTAGTCGGTACGCCTGAATTCGAAGTCGCCGCCATCGGGTCGTAACGCCCACGCGGCGCGCACGTCGCCGTCGAGCGGCATCCCGACGCTGCCGGGGTTGACCAGGTCGGCGCCGTTCGGCCCGGGGCGCCTGAACTGCAGGTGGCTGTGCCCGAAGACGACGGTGCGGTCGCGCACGCCGTCGAGCATCTTCTCGTCGTCCTCGCCCGGCTCCCGCGCGAAGCTCTCGACGTCCGAGAGCGGCGAGCCGTGGACGTAAAGGACGCCGTCGTGCTCCGCCCGAGTCGGCAGGTCGTAGAGCCGCTCGACTTCGTTGGCGAGATCGCGGGCCATCAGCTTCGTCGTGGGCGCGATCTCCGGGACGTCCTCGGGCGGCTCGGTGAGCCAGCGCTCGCCGTTCCCGCGGATCCAGGTCGCGTGCTCGAGCTCTCGCAGGCGCGCGAGCGTCGGGCTGCCGAGCGGCTCGGGAGCCACGTAGTCGCCGCCGAGGAGGTAGCGATCCGCACCGGTCTTCTCTGCCTCGGCGAGCACCTCTTCGAGCGCCGGCAGGTTCCCGTGGATGTCGTAGAGGATCGCAACGAGCGGCACGAAGGAGGAGCCTAGACTCCTGACAATGCGGCTGCATCTGCACGAGTGGGGCGATCCCGAGGCGCCGGCCGTCGTCTGCCTCCACGGGATCACGGGGCACGGCCTGCGCTTTCGGCGCCTCGCCGAGGAGCGGCTGGCAGGCCGCTTCCGCGTGCTCGCGCCGGATCTACGGGGGCACGGACACTCCGGCCACGAGCCGCCGTGGACGTTCGGCACGTTCGTTGACGACGTGCTCGAGACGATCGACGCATCCGGCGTGGACTCCGCGGCGTGGGTCGGACACTCGTTCGGAGGGCGGCTCGCGCTCGAGATCGCCGCGGCGGCGCCCGAGCGCGTCGAGCGGGTCGCACTGCTCGACACGGCGTTCCACGTCCTCCCCCACGTCGCGCTGTTCAGGGCCGAGACCGTGGGTGAGGACTATGCGTCCCCGGAGGAGGCGGTCGCGGCGCGCCTCCAGACCGACCCGGGCTCGCCCCGGGAGTTCGTTGAGGAGGACGTCGGGCAGCACCTCGAGCTCGCGTCCGACCGCACCTACCGCTTCCGCTATTGCCGGAGCACCGCCGTCTCGGTCTACGGCGAGCTCGCCACGCAACCGCCTCCGCCTCCGCCTGAGACGCTGCGGGTGCCGGTTCTGATCGTGCACGCGCCCGCGTTCGGACTCGTGCGCGAGGAGCACCTCGCGGCCTATCCCGACGCCGAGATCCTCGCCGTGCCGGGCGGCCACATGGTCTATTGGGACGCCTGGGAGCAGACCGCCGACGCCGTCCAACGCTTTCTAGAGAATGCGAGCGCCTAGAGCGCTGGCCACGAGCTCGACCGCGAGCCGCGCCGTTTCGTTCTCGCGGTCGAGGATCGGGTTCACCTCCACGACCTCCAGCGACTCGGCGAGCCCCGACTCGGCGACCAGCTCGAGCACCAGGTGCGCCTCGCGGTAGGAGAGGCCGCCGCGGATTGGCGTGCCGACCCCGGGCGCGACGTCCGGGTCCAGGGCATCCATGTCGAGACTGACGTGGACGAACCCGGGCCCGGCGATGTGCTGGAGCGAATCGCGCACCGCGGTCTCGACGCCGTTCCGGTCGAGGTCGCTCATCGTGTGGACGCACACGCCGAGCTCTTGCATGAACTCGCGCTCAGCGGGATCGAGCGAGCGCGCGCCGAGCAGCGCGACCCGGCTCGGCTCGACGGCGGGCAGTGGCCAGGCATCGCTCTCGAACTCGGGCCCGGCGAGGCCGAGCGCAGCGGCGAGCACCATCCCGTGGACGTTGCCGCTCGGGCTCGTGTCGGGACGGTTCAAATCCCCGTGCGCATCGATCCAGAGGACGCCTCCAGGTCGCCCGTGCGCGCGGGCGAGCCCGCCCAGCGTGCCCAGTGCGACGGAGTGGTCGCCACCGAGGACGAGCGGCTCGTACCCGTCCGCGACCGCACGCTCCACCAGGGCGGCGATGCGCTCGGCAGTCACCTTGATCTGCGGAAGGAAGCGCATCGACTCGTCGCCGACGTCCGCAGCCTCGGCGACCGCCGTCTCGACATTCCCGAGATCGACGACCTGGCGTCCGAGCTCCTCGAGCCGCGTCTTCAGCCCCGCATACCGAATCGCGGACGGCCCCATGTCGACACCGCGCCGATCCTGCCCGAGGTCGAGCGCGGCGCCGATCACCGCGACCGGCTTGGGCTGATCCGCAGACATCGGTTGAAGGCTACGGGAGTGGGCAGAACCGAACAGTGCGCAAACCAACCGCTCGTTCTGGCAGCGCCGCTACCGTCGCGTAGGCCCTAGTCGCTGCCATTCCCCAACTTGCCCCGCGCGATCAAGCGGCAGCGGCGACTGCAGCGTGGCTAACGCTTCCCCAGGCTGACCACAATATTCACCTTGCCCCGGTTAGGCAGCACAGTCCGCGGCTCGGGATTCTCCCAGATTACTCGGCCTTTCTTGACGCGGTTCGAGTAGGCGCGGCCGATCTTGCCGACGCGGCAATGGGCGCTTGCGATCGTCCGTTCCGCCCGCGCTCGCGTCGTCCCGGTTACGTTCGGCACCGCGCAGACGACTGCCGGCTTGGCGAGGAGCACGGAGACCGTTTTCCCAAAGGCCACCGTCGCCAGGTCCGGTCTATCGTCGCCGTTCAGGTCGCCGATTGCGACCGACCGATGGAATCGTCGGACGCGTCCGATGGGATAGAAGAGCGCAGCTTGGACGCTGCCGCCACCCTTGTTGAGCAGCACGGACACCGTGCCGCTCCCGTCAGAGTTCGCGGTCACCAGATCCGGCTTGCCGTCGCCGTTCAGGTCGCCGATCGCGACCGACGGAGGGCTGACGCTTCCAGTCGGATAGACACGTTGAGTCCGGAAGGTACCGTCGCCCCTGTTGAGGAGCACCGAGACGGAGCCGGCAGGCTGGAATTCGGGCGAGTAGTTGCCACCGTCGTTCGAGACTGCAAGGTCCGGTTTTCCGTCGCCGTTCAGGTCGCCGATCGCCACCGACAGAGGCTCGTTTCCCGCGTCATAGTCGCGTTTGACCCGGAAGGTGCCGTCGCCCTTGTTGAGGAGCACGGAGACGGCTCCTTCACCCAGGTTCGGTACGGCGAGATCCGGCTTGGCGTCGCCGTTCAGGTCGCCGATTGCCACCGCCTCCGCGTAGGTGCCGGTTGGGTAGTCGAGCTTGGCACGGAAGGTGCCGTCTCCCCTGTTGAGCAGCACCGAGACGGCGCCCCCGGCGACGCTTCTCGCCACGGCGAGATCCGGCTTGACGTCGCCGTTCAAGTCGCCGATCGCAACCGACAGAGACGCGTTCCCCGCTCGATAGTCGAGCTTGGCTTGGAGGCTTCCGTCGCCCTTGTTGAGGAGCACTGAGACGGTGCCCGCATCGACGTTCGCGGTCGCCAGGTCCGGATTGCCGTCGCTGTTCAGATCACCGATCGCGACCGTGGCCGGCCTCCGTCCCGTTGCGTAGTCGCGTTTCGGCCCGTAGCTACCGTCACCCCTGTTCAGCAATATCGAAAGGGTGTTGGCACCCTTGCCGGAGTTCGCGGTTGCGAGATCCGGCTTGCCGTCGCCGTTCAGGTCGGCGATCGCGACCGGAAGGGGGTGGGGCCCGGTCGGGTAGCTGTGCGCACCGGCGAACGAGGGGGGCGAGGGGGGCGAGGGGGGCGAGGAAGCGAACGACGATACGACTCGGGGAGTCAACCGCGCCCCGCTGCCGACAACTGCCGCCGAGATGAGGAGGGGAAGCGCGGCGGACCGGAACATCAAGGCTCAAGGGTATGCGGCACGTTCGAAAGTGGCGAGGGCCGGGATCGAACCGGCGACACCACGGTTTTCAGCCGTGTGCTCTACCAACTGAGCTACCTCGCCGCGGGGCGGAGTGTAGCCGTCGCAAAGAGCGACAATCTTCGGAGCTGGACCCTTCGCATCGATCGGCCGATTTCATAGGTTCGCTCCTCAGTCCCTTCGTCAGAGGAGGAGCTTTATGGCAACGATGGCGGCGACGGTTCGGGGATCGGTTCTCGAGCGCCGCTTCCGCTTCGCCGAGCACGGCACCACGCTCGCGCGCGACACGATGGCCGGCGTGACGACCTTCATCGTCATGTCGTACATCATCTTTCTGAATCCGATCATCCTCAGCTTCACCGGCGTCAAGGGGCTCGAGGGCAAGGGCCTGCCGTTCGACGGCGTGCTCACCGCGACGTGCGTCGTGGCCGGCGTGATGACGATCGCCATGGGGCTCTACACGAACCGGGCCTACGCGATCGCGCCCGGACTCGGCCTGAACGCGGTCGTCGCGTTCCAGCTCGTCGCCACCGAAGGGCTGTCCTTCCCGGCGGCGATGGGCCTGATTCTGCTCGAGGGCGCGGTCGTGACTGCGTTTGTGCTCACCGGTCTCCGGGAGCAGGTCATGCGGGCGATCCCACTCGAGCTCAAGAAGGCGATCGCGATCGGCATCGGTCTCTTTATCGCGTTCATCGGGCTCTACGACTCGGGCATCGTGGCCCGCGGGACAGGCACCCCGGTCACGCTGGGCTCGTTCACGACCTGGCCGATCCTCGTCACCATCGTCGGGCTCGTGATCACGATCGGGCTCCGCGCACGGGGCTTCCGCGGCGACCTGCTCGTCGGGATCATCGGCACGACGATCATCGCGACGTTGATCAACTGGGGGACGAACTACTCCGCGTTCACGACGCCCGGCGTCGCACGCTGGCCGAGCAAGATCGTCGACACGCCGAACTGGTCGCTGTTCGGGAACTTCAACTTCGACGCGTTCTCGAAGCTCGGCGTCATCTCAGCGCTCGTCTGGGTCTTCGCGTTGTTCCTGTCGGACTTCTTCGACACGATGGGCACGCTCGTCGGGGTCGGCAAGCAGGCCGGATACCTCGACAAGGAGGGCAACCTCCCTGACATGAAGAAACCGCTGCTCGTCGACTCGCTCGCGGCGATGGCGGGCGGCGCGGCGTCGACCTCGTCCGCGACCACGTACATCGAGTCGGGGGCGGGAGTCGGAGCCGGCGGGCGCACGGGGTGGGTGGCCGTGATCGTCGGCGCCCTGTTCCTGCCGTTCATCTTCATTGCTCCGCTGATCGGAATGGTTCCGGCCCAGGCCACGGCGGCCGCGTTGATCATCGTCGGCTATCTGATGATCAGCTCGCTGACCGAGGCGGAGGAAGAGGCCGAGCCCGGAACGAAGGCGGGCGGGATACGACTCGCCGGAATCGATTTCCACGACCTCGCGATCGGGCTCCCGGCGGCGCTCGTGATCATCATCATGCCGCTGACCTACTCGATCACGAACGGGATCGGCTTCGGGTTCATCGCCTACACGCTGATCCGCGCGGCTCGCGGCGAGTGGAGGAAGATCCATCCGCTCATGTGGGCGGTCTCGGCGGCGTTCGCGCTCTACTTCCTCGTGCCGCTGCTCCAGACGCACGTCAGCTGGATCTAGCCCTTTTCGTCTACGTGTGGGCCGGTGCGCACCGGCCCACACCCTTGCGGACAGGCGCAAACTGCGGAAACGGACCATGAAATTTGGGCCTTGTCAGCGCGGCCGCCGTCCGTACGGTGCGAGTGAGGACGAACTGCGGACAGGGAAGCGCACGTTGCACGGGGGAGCGCGGCCGCCCAATCGGGGGATCAGGCGGCTGATGCGGAGAGCTTGCGGGCGAGGAGGGACGTACCCCTCCCGCCCGCCAGCTCGACAAAGTCTGAGAAGTTGCGCGCGGCGAGCTCTCGTCGCAGGCGCTCGGGCGGGACGTAGATGGGGGTCTGCGCCCCGCCCGAAAAGCTGAAGACGACGTAGCCGCCCACCGCGACCAGCCGCGCGACCTCGCCGAAGAACGGAATCATGTTGGCGTGCGCGACGAGGTCGAACGACTCGTCGTCGAACGGCAGCTTCGACGCATCGCCCGTCTCGAAGCTGACACGGTCCCGAAGCTCGGCCGGCGTCTTGCGGCGTGCCTCCTCGACCATTCCGGGAGCGAGATCGACCCCGACGACCTCTGCTTGCGGGAAGCGACGGGCGATCGCGAACGCACCCGCCCCGGTCCCTGTGCCGACGTCGAGCGCACGCCGCGGGGCCGCGGGAAGCGCTCCCAGCGCCGCCTCGAACGTCTCGAGGTGATCCGGGCCGAGAATGGTGTCCCACTCGCCGGCGAGCCCCTGGAACTGCCGGCGCATCGGCGCGCGGACCAGCCGCCAGAGCTGTGGCTTGACGAGCACGGCGTTCGTCGCGAGGCGCGCGAAACGGCGGCCGAGCGACGCGATCACGGGACGTCCACGTCGATGCGGAGCTCCTGGCCGGGCCGCGCGCGGAGCAGATCGGCGGCGTTCCCGTTGGAGATCGCGATCGACACGTTGCTGTACGAGTCCTCGTAGAGCACGAGGTCACCCCTGCGCGCATCCGAGAACGTGCGCGCGGCGACCGCGTAGTACCGGTCGCCGCCGAGATCGAGCTCGACGCGCCTTCCGGGAGCAACTCCCACGGAATCGAGGTGCTCGCGGCTGACGTTCAGCTGCACGTTCCCGAAGTGGTCGACGTACAGCACGGTCGCACCGATCCGCGAACGGCCGACATCCGCCTCGGGCAGCTCGAGGCGAGCGAGCGCGTCTGATGCGAGCGGCGGCCCGAGCTCGGCAAGCGCGACCCCGCACGCGAGATGCGCGGCTGCCGGCGCGAAGAGGTCGCGCCCGTGGAAGGTTCGGGAGACCTGGTCGAGCGCATAGTCCGGGTTCGTGAGCTCATGCGCCTCGGCGATGCCCCCACACCGGTCCGCCGCGGGGAGGAGCAGGCCGTTGTCGGGCCCGACGAAGAAGCGCCCATCTCCGGAGCGCAGGGCGAGTGCGCGTCGAGCGCCGCCGACGCCCGGATCCACGACCGCCAGGTGCACTCCCTCCGGCATGTACGCCATCGTGTTCGCGAGGACGAGCGCGCCCTGCAGCACCTGCTGAGGCGCGATCCCATGCGTGATATCGATCACCTCGGCGTCGGGTGCGATGCGCTTGATCACGCCGTGACACGTTCCGACGAAGTCGTCCGTGAGTCCGAAATCGGTCAGGAACGTGATGAAGCTCGGCACGTCGGCGGAGATTACTGCGCCGCGGCGGCGGCGACGGCTTCGACCAACCCCTCCAGATCGTGCGTCTTCGCCTCGGCCACGACCCGCAGCCCGAGTTGCTCGGCCGCGCGTGTGGTCTGCGGTCCGATCGAGACCACGGGAACGTCCGCGCCGAGCGCGCCGAACGACCGAGCCGCGGATCCGGACGCGAGCACGACGACGTCGCCCGCAGGCACTTCGGCGGGGCGCACGAGGGTCGTGTCGTAAAGAGGGACGAAGTCGGCGCCGAGGACGTCGATCAGTGTCCGGCGCGCTCCGCCGGCCGCCGCAACGAGCACCCGGCCGGGTGGGTGCGGGAACTCAGCGAGCAGGCCTTCCTGCGTCGAGACCTGGGGGACGAGCTCCGGCTCGAGCCCGTGCTCTCGGAGGGTCTCGGCCGTTCCGGGGCCGATCGCGGCGAGCTTCGGCAGCGGCCCGCGCCGACGCTCCGCGAACTCCTTCACGCCGTTCGGACTGGTCAGCACGACCCAGTCGTAGCCCGCCGTGTCGACCGGGTCGTCACCGGTGCGCACGATCTCGATCAGCGGACAGGGGACGACCTCGTGCCCGAGCGCCTCGATCCGCGCGACGAGCGGACCGGCCTGATCTCGCGGCCTCGTCACGATCACACGCACAGGTCGTTCCGATCACGCCTTGCCATGGAAGGGGTCCAGCCCCACCCAATCAACAGAGTGGGGAGGCTTCCTCCCGCCACCCACTGCGAGCATGCCACTGAAAGGCGCACGTGTCTGGGCCAACTCCGGGCCGAATTCGTCACGTGGAGGCGCCCTGGGCCGCCGCGAGGGCGACCAACTCGGCAGCAAGCGCTCTCGGGTCGTCGCCGCTGCGCCGCTCGATCCACGCGCCGGCCTCGTCGGCGACGAGCGCTGTCAGCCTGGTGCCGTCGTGGTGCGCCGCCACGGGCGAGAGACAGCCGCCCCCGATCGCGGCCACGCACGCGCGCTCGGCCTCGACGCGCCGCCGCGTCTCGGGATGGTCGGCCGCCGCGACAAGTTCTTCCTGCCCGCTACGCACCTGCAGCGCGAGCGCTCCCTGGCCCGCCTCCGGGAGCAGCTCGTGCGGGTCGAAGCGGTGCCCGATCTCGGAGCCCAGCCCGAGCCGGTCGAGGCCGCACGCCGCGAGGACGACCGCGTCGAGCCCGCGCTCGCCGCGCTTGCGGAGCCGCGTGTCGATGTTCCCGCGCATGGGCTCGATCGAGAGCGACGGCTCGAGCGCTAGCAGCTGCGAGCGGCGCCGAATCGACGCCGTCCCGACACGCATCCCGGGCCGGATCGCCTGCGCGCCGCACAGCGCGTCGCGCGGATCCTCCCGCTCCGGATACGCACCCACGACGAGTCCCGCCACGTCTGTCGAGGTCATGTCCTTTGCGGAATGGACGGCGACGTCGATCCGACCCTCCAGCAGCGCCTCCTCGAGCTCCTTGACAAAGACACCGCGGGAGCCGATCTCGCCGAACGGCTTCGTCCGGTCGCGGTCGCCCGCGGTCGTGATCGGCACCAGCGCGATCTCCACCCCCGGCCGCTGCAAGCGTGCGACCGCGAGCTCGGCCTGGGTGACGGCGAGCCTACTGCCGCGGGAGCCGACGCGGATCAGCACAGCGGAAGCGGCCGGCCTTCGGGGCGCCGCAGGGACGCGCGCCACGGGGCCGAACGCGCACGAATGCGGTCGGAGCCTGGACGGGAAGCGGCCGGCCGATGAGCTCGGCGAGCTTCAGCGCTGCTCCTCCTCGAGGCCGAACAGGTGCCGCACCGCCTCAGCATAGACCACCCCATCGGCTGCCGCGGCTGCCTGCTTCATCCGCACGGTCGGGAGGTGCAGGAGCTTGTTCACGATCTGCGAGGTCACCGACTCGACGGCAAGGCGCTCGCCTTCGGTCAGGCGCCCGAGCCGACCCTCCGCCTTCGCGAGCTCGGCCGTTCGGATCTCCTCGGCGCGCGCGCGCAGCGACGCGATTGCCGGCACGACGTCCAGCGACGCGCGCCACTCACGGAAGCGCTCGGCCTCGTCCGCCACGATTGCCTCGGCGCGCTCTCCTTCCTGCCGCCGGCCCGCGAGCGTCTCGGCAACGACCGCCTCGAGGTCGTCGATGTCGTAGAGGTAGCAATCGGGCAGGCGGCCGATCTCCGGATCGACGTCGCGCGGAACCGCGAGGTCGACGAAGAGGAGCGGGCGGCCCTTGCGACCGGCGACCGCCGCCTCGACGTCGGCTCGCAGCAGCACGAAGTCCGGCGAGCTCGTCGAGGAGACGACGACGTCCGCGTTGCGCAGCTCTCCGGCGGCCGCGTCGAGCGACATGGCCTCGCCGCCGAAGCGCCGGGCGAGCTCGGCGGCGGCATCGACGCTTCGGTTGGCGACCCAGGCGATCTCCGCGCCCCGCGTGAGGAGGTTCCGGGCCGCGAGCTCGCTCACCTTGCCGGCGCCGATCACGAGGATTCGCCGGCCGTTCAGCTCCCCGAACACCTGCTGTGCAAGCGCGGCGGCAGCCGAGGAGACCGAAGCGGGGCTCTCGCCGATCGCGGTGTGCGAACGAACCTTCTTCCCGGCGTAGAGCGCCTGCCGGAAAACGCGATCCAGCACGGGCCCGGTGGCGCCGGCCTCGTACGCCGAGCGCACCTGCCCGAGGATCTCGCCCTCGCCCGGCACGAGCGAGTCGAGACCGGCTGCGACGCGGAAGAGATGGAGCGCGGCCGCCTCGTCGCGAAGCCGATAGAGCGCCGGCGCCAGCTCGTCCTCCCTCAAACCGGAGAGCTCGAGAAGCGCCGCCTCCGCTCGCGACTCGGCGTCCGGGCCAGCCATGTACAGCTCGGTGCGGTTGCACGTCGAGAGGCACACGGCCTCGCCCTTCGCGCCCGCCAGGGCGCGCGCGAGCTCGACGACCTGCTCTCTCGGAACGGCAACGCGCTCGCGCAGCTCGACGGGCGCGCGATGGTGGGACGTTCCGACGAGGACGAGGTCGCTCATGCGAAATGCGTCACGGGAAGGCCTAGGCGAACCGCAAGGACGAGCGCGAAGCCGGCCAGCGCGAGATATGCAGCGCGCCGCCCACGCCACCCGGCGCCGTAGCGGAGGACGAGGAAAGCGCCGTACACGAGCCAGGTCACGACCGTGACCGCCATCAGCGCGTCGAAGCCGCCGCCGTTCGAGCGCAGCCGTAGAAAGCCCACGCCGATCCCGAGCGTGAGCGCCGGCAGCGCCACGGCGATCATCCGTCCGCCGAGCTCGTCGAGCGTCGCGAGCGACGGCACGGAGATGCGCAGGACGCTGGCCGACCGCGACTTCAGCCGCCGTTCCTGCCAGAGGTAGAGACCCGCCAGGAGCGCCGCGAGGGTAAACCCGGCAAATGCCGCGAGCACAAGGCCGACGTGCAGGACGAGGAACAGGTTGGAGTAGTGGCTCTCGCTCCCGATCCCGGTCCCCCCGCCCGCACGCGCGAGCGCGAGGAGCCCGAACGCGAGCGGCGCAACGCCGAGGCCGAGCATCCGGTAGCGAGCGCGGCAGCCCCAGATCAGGTAGCCGCTGACGACGAGCCAGACGAACAGGTTCAGCGACCCGGCCCAGCTCGCCCACGGGAAGCCGTCTGCCCGAGCCGCCTGCGCCGCCAGCAGCGCGGTCTGCGCCAGCCAGCCGATCCGGATCCCCCAGGTGCCGAGCCGTCCCGCGAGGGCCGGGCGACGCGAAGCGCCGACGAACGCCACGGCCGCCTCGCCGTACGCGATCAGCGCCGGCCAGAACAGCAGCTCAACCACAGCTCTCCGCCTTCCTCCGCTTCGCAAGCTCCGCCAGCTCGCCGACCTCGCGCTCGAGCCGCGCCAGCTTCGTCGCGATGATCAGGACGTAGGCCAGCACGCCGACGAACACGACGAGATACGCGGCCGCGACGTACTTCTCGCCGGGGGTCACGCCAGGGCCTCCCGCAGCTCGCGCAACCGCGCGTCCAGGCGCTTCCCGCTCAGCTCCACGGCGTTCAGCGTCGCGGCGAGGGAGAGCATCGCGGCCAGGCAGACGCAGAACGTGAAGAACATCTTCCCGGACATCTGCGGCCCCGCCGAGGTGAAGACGGTCGGGTGGATGAAGTCGCTGGCAAGCCGGATCGCCAGGAAGCTGACCGGGATCAGCGCGACGCCGAACAGCGCGTACACCGCGGAGAAGTTCGCGCGCTGCGGGCCCGGGTCGACCGAGAAGCGCAGCATGAAGTACGCGCAGTAGAAGAGGAACAGGACGAGGAAGAGCACGAGCTGGTTCGAGCTCCAGGTCCACCAGACTCCCCACGACGCCCGCGCCCAGATCGAGCCGGTGAGCAGTGTCAACGCGCCGAAGATCACGCCCTGATGGATCGCCACGTAGCTCTCGAGATCGGCCCCCGGCTCGCGCTTCCACAGGTGGAGCAGGGCCTTCCACGCGCCCCAGCCGAAGCAGCCGTACGCGGTCAGCGCGATCGGAACGTGGAAGTAGAAGATCTTCTGCGAGAGGCCCTGGTCGGCATCGAGCGGCGCGAAGAAGAAGACGAGCGCGGTGGCCGCGGCCACGAGCCCGAGGGCGAGCGCCGCGAGCGCCGGCAACCGGCTATTCGGTGACGACATACTCAAAGGAAGCCCAGCAAATGATCGCAAAAACAGCGTCGTAGAGCGCGAGGAAGGCCAGGTAGCGGCCGCCGTTCGCGACCACGCTCGCGCCCACGCCGCCGACGACGATCGGGATCGCGAGCGGCAGGAAGAGCAAGGGAAGGAGCAGCTCCCGGGCTCGGCCGGCGGAGGCCATCGCCGCGAGGAACGTTCCGACGGCGCAGATCCCCAAGTCGGCGAGCACGACGGCCGCGATCGTCGTCCCGTCCACGCCCGAGAAGAAAATCGCGAACGCGGGCAGCGCGACCAGCTCGACGAGGCCGAGGAACACCAGCACGGCGAGCGACTTCGCGAGCCAGATCGCGCTGCGATCGCAGGGCGCGAGCACGAGCCCGTCCAGCACGCCGCCCTCGCGCTCCGGCACGAAGGACCGCCCCAGGCCGAGCAGCGCCGTGAAGAGAATCGCAACCCAGAGCAGACCGTTCGAGGCGAGATCCGACGAGCCCGCCGGGAGTGCGAAGTGGAAGACGACGAGCGTCGCGATCACGAACAGCAGCATCGCCGGGAGCGTGTCCCGCGCCCGCAGCTCCAGCAGCAAGTCCTTGCGCGCAAGCGCGCCCACGTCCCGCGTGTAGCTCACGCTGCGAGCGCGAGGCGCGCGGAGGCGAGGGACTCGATGCGGGCGGAGTCGTGGGTTGCGACGACGAAGGTCGCGTGGTCACGGCGCTCGGCGAGCTCGCGGTCGAGCAGCTCGGCGCCGCCGGCGTCAAGAGCGGTGAACGGCTCGTCGAGCACGAGCAGGGTCGGCTCGTGGAGGAGCGCGCGGCAGAGCGCGAGCCGCTGCGTCATCCCGCGCGAGTACGAGGCGACGCGGTTGGAACGCGCGTCCCAGAGCCCGAAGCGCTCGAGCAGCATCCCGATGCGCTCGCGCCGCTCGGGGATCCGGTACAGGCGGCCGTAGAGGTCGAGGTTCTCGAGCGCGGTCAAATCGCGATAGACGAGCGCCTCGTGCCCGAGGAATCCGACCTGCTCGCGCGAGGTGTCGACCTCCAGCTCGCCGCCGGTCGGGAGGGCAAGCCCGGCGCAGAGTCGCAGGAGCGTCGTCTTCCCGGATCCGTTCGCGCCCGTCACGAGCAGGAAGCCGCCGCGAGGCAGCTCGAAGTCGAGCCCGCGAAGCACGCGTTTCTCGCCGAACCGCTTCTCGACCTGCCGCGCGCGGATCATGCGGCCGAGTCTACGTCTGCACGTGCTCGGTCGGGTCGCCCTCGAGGAGCTCGACCGCGTGCTTGAGTGCGGGCTTGAGGACCTCGAAGCCGTCACGCACGCCACCCGGCGAGCCCGGCAGGTTGACGATCAGCGTGCGGTCGCGCACGCCTGCGACCCCGCGCGACAGCAGTCCGTGCGGCGTCTTCGCGATCGAGTCCATCCTCAGGGCCTGCGCGATTCCGGGCGCCTCCCGGTCGAGCACCGACTGGGTCGCCTCGGGCGTCACGTCCCGCACCGCGAGCCCCGTTCCGCCCGTCGTGAGGATGACCTGGACAAGCGGCGTGAGCCGGCGCAGCGCATTCGCGATCTGCACGCGCTCGTCGGGGACGACCTGCCGTTCGACCCCGAAGCCCTCGGCGAGGAGGAGCGCCTCGAGGAAGTCGCCGCTCTCGTCCGCCCGCTCGCCGCCCGAGACGCCGTCGGACACTGTGATGACGGCTGCCTTCACTCTTTGGTCTTCTCGAGCAGACGGACCTCGGAGACGACCATGTCCTTGTCGATCGCCTTGGCCATGTCGTAGACGGTCAAGGCCGCGATCGACGCGGCTACGAGCGCCTCCATCTCGACGCCGGTCTGCGCGGTGGTCTCCGCCGAAGCCGTGATCTCGACCGAGCCTTCGCCGACCTCGAGCGTCACCTCGACGTGCGAGAGCGGCAGCGGATGGCACAGCGGGATCAGCTCGCTCGTTCGCTTCGCGGCCATGATCCCGGCGAGCTGCGCGGTCGTCAGCGCATCGCCCTTCGGCAGCTCGCGCAAGCGGCGCGCCGTCTCGGGAGCCATGTGCACTCGTGCACTTGCGACCGCCCGGCGGCGCGACTCCGGCTTTCCGCCGACGTCGACCATCTTGACGCTCCCGGACTCGTCCACGTGGGACAGGTCGCTCACCCGCGGTACCGGCGGGCCAGCCGCAGCAGTCCCCGGCGGAAGCGCCACGCGCCGCGGAGGCGCGGCCAGAACCCGCTCCCGTAGAGGGTGCCGAGCACGCCGCGAAAGCCGTCCACGACGCGGGCGTCGTACGGATACCACCACGGCGAGCGGAGTCGGCCTCGGTCGTGATCAGTGAACTTGATCCGCGAGCACTCGTAGAGGCCGTGCTTCGAGTGCGTCCGCCCGAAGCCGGAGTCCTTGACCCCGCCCCACGAGGCCTGGCCTGCACCGAAGGAGTAGGCGACGTCGTTCGTCCAGACCATGCCCGCGTCGAGGCGCTGAGCGATCCGCCGCGCCCGGGCCGCGTCCTTCGTCCAGACGCTGGCGCCAAGCCCGTACCGGGACCCGTTCGCCAGCCGCACGGCATCCTCCTCGCCGCCGAACGGCGCGACGGTCACGACCGGGCCGAACACCTCCTCCCCGAGCTCGGCTCCGGTGAGCACGGTCGGCTCGTAGAACCACCCGGGGAGGCCGATCTGCGCCCGGCGCCCGCCGACGACCACCTCCGCGCCGTTCGAGCGCGCCTCCTCGACGAGCCGCTCGACCCGTTCGCGCTGCGCCTCCGAGATCAGCGGACCGAGCTGCGTCGTCGCGTCCTCGCCGCGCCCAAGGCGGAGCCGCGTCGCCGAGGCCGCGAGCTTGCCGACGAACTTCTCGTAGGCGCTGTCCTCGACGTAGAGCCGCTCGACGCTCGTGCACACCTGGCCGCAGTTGAGGAACGCGCCCCAGAGCGCGCCGTCCACCGCGCGGTCGAGGTCGGCGTCGGCGAAGACGAGCATCGGATCCTGCCCACCGAGCTCGAGGCTGACGGGCCGAAGGAGCGCGCCGCACTCGGCGGCGATCCGCGCGCCGACAGCCGCCGAGCCCGTGAAGAAGACCTTGGCGATCCCGTCCGCCCGCACGAGCTCGTCTCCCACCTCTCCGTCGCCCTGGACGATCTGAACGAGGCCCTTCGGCGCCGCCGTGAACGCATGCTCGATCCACATGGCCGTGAGCGGAGTCAGCTCGGAGGGCTTGACCAGGACGGCGTTGCCCGCGGCGACCGCAGTGGCAACCTGGCCGAACGGAATCGCGAACGGGAAGTTCCATGGCGTCACGACCGCAACCACGCCGAGCGGCTCGTAGTCCAGGTAAGCGCGCTTGTGCTGCAGGTACGGCTGCGGCATCCGGAGCCGCTCGCGCGCGAGCACCTTGTCGGCGTTCCGTGCCATCCACCGGGCCTGGTCGACCGCGGGCAAGAGCTCGCTCGTGAACGACTCGGCGAGCGGCTTGCCGGTCTCGGCCGTGACGGTCGCGGCCACCTCGTCCATCTGCTCCACCACGAACCGGATCGCGGACTCGAGCACGCGCCGCCGCTCCTCGAAGGTCGTGAGCGCCCAGCCGGCCTGAGCCGAGCGCGCGGCGGCGGCGAGCCTCGGGATGTCCGCCGAATCGGTGAGCGGGACCGCGCCGACCGGCTCGAGCGTCGCCGGATTGAAGGAGCGGAGCTCGGGTGTCGCGACGCGCTCCCTCGTCGCCGTCATGCCCGAATCGTAGTGCCGCGGACGGCGTCCAGATCTGAGAGCTGGGAGTCGATCCACGCTCCGACGTCGTTCTCGCGGACGTGCGCGCGGATCGCCTCCGCGCGACGACGCCTCGCGTCGCTGCCGAGCTGCAGCGCGTCATGGATCGCCTCGGCCTGGCCGCTCAGGTCGAAGGGGTTGACCGTGAACGTCCAGTCTCCGAGCTCATCGTGTGCGCCGGCGTTCTCGGAGAGGATCACGACACCGTCCCGGGTGTTCACGAGCGGCGCCTCTTTGGCGACGAGGTTCATCCCGTCGAAGATCGCGTTCACGAGCAGCACGTCGTATTGCTTGTAGGCCGCGACGGCCTGCGGGAAGTTGTCGGCGATCTGCAGGTCGATCGGCGTCCACCCCGGGGTCTGGAATCGGTCGTTCACGGAGCGCGCCGTGCGCTGGATCGCACCGAGGTACTCGGCGTATTCCGGGATCTCCTGCCGGGACGGGTCGAGCAACGCGAGCATCCCGACCCGCCCGTGCATCTCGGGGTGCGCGTCGAGGTAGAGCTCGAAGGCGCGAAAGCCGCGCAGGACGTTCTTCGAAGGGTCGGTGCGGTCGACGCGCAGGATCAGCTTCTCGGGACGACGCTCCACCAGCTTGCGCTCTTCAGCCAGGACGGCCTCGCTGGACGCCAAGTCGTCGAACTCCCGCGCGTCGACCGAGATCGGCCGGGCAGTGGCGACGATACGCCGGCCCTCGTAGTGCGCGACGCCGCTCTCCGACGGGCCCTCGGAGCCGGCGATGTCCCGCGCCGAGCGCAGGAAGTTGCGCTGCCAGCGCGCCGTGTGGAAGCCGACGACGTCGTTCGCAAGCAGCCCGTCGTGGACGGCGAAGCGGATCCGGGGCGGCAGGATCTGCCAGTAGTCGGTCTGGGGCCACGGAATGTGGACGAAGTGAGCCAACGTTACGTCGGGCTTGCGCGAGCGGACGAACCGCGGCGCGAGGTACAGGTGGTAGTCGTGGAAGAACACCGCCGCGTCAGGCTCTCGTTCGAGCTCGTCGACCACCGCCCTGGCGAAATTCCGGTTGACAACGACGTAGCCGTCCTCCCAGGCCGTCTCGAACCCCCGGTCGAGGTTGGGGGTGCGCGCGAGCTCCCACAGGTAGTGCTGGAGAAACCACAGCATCGGGTTCGCGACGACGTTGTAAAACCAGTCGTAGGCCTGGGGATCATGCTCGACGAGGCGCAGGTGGTAACGCGAGCCATCGCGCGCCTCTTCTTCGCGGGCGCCTTCGTTGCCCTCTTGGGCAACACTCCGATCCTCCTCGGACATCGCGCTCGCAATCCAGGTCACGTCGTGGTGCGAGACGAGGCTCCGCAGCGCCGTCACGAGGCCGCCACCGCCGCGGCGCGCGACGCGCTCACCGCCCTCGCGCGAGTACGACACCGGCCCGCGGTTCGAGACGACGATCAGCTTCCGGCGCTCACCCACATCGCCGAGGGTAGCGGCGCTCAGGCTGCGCCGGCAGCGACGGTCGCGACCTCGGCGCCGGCCGTGTCGTTCCCGTAGAGCCGGTTGAAGAGGACGAGCCAGTCGCGGAGCAGGCGGGGCGTCAGGAAGTGGCGCCGCACGTACTCCTTGCCGCGCAGAGCCCGCTGCCGGGCTTCCGCCGGGTCTCGCAGGATCTCGATGCACGCCTCGGCGCACGCGGTGGCGGAGTCGACGAGCCAGCCTGTCTCGCCGTCGGTGATCTGCGCGACGATGCCTCCGACGCGTCCGGCCACCGTCGGCCGCGTCTTCCACAGCGACTCGGTCACCGTGAGCCCGAAGCCCTCCTTGATCGACTTCTGGATCACCGCGGCCGAGTGCACCTGGAACGCGTTCACCTCGACCGAGCCGACGTTGTTGAGGTTCGAGAGGATGTAGATGTCCGGGTCGCCGGCGGCGTACGAGACCGTCTGGTTGTAGAAGTCCCAGCCCTCCGGGTCGTCGTGCGCCATCGAGCCGACCAGCGCGAGCTGGATGTCCGGGAAGCGCTGCTTGACCAGACGGTAGGCGTCGATCACGCCGAGCGGGTCCTTCCAGGGATCGAAGCGGGAGACCTGCGTGAGCAGGGGCCGCTCGACGTCGATGCCGAACTGGTCGACGATGTAGGCGGCGTCCTCGGCCGAGAGCGCCATGTTCTTCGGCGCGAGCGGGTCGATCGCCGGCGGCCAGATGTAGCACTCGGGCAGGCCGCTCGCCTTCGGCACGTACTCGCGCATGTGAAAGATCGCGGCGTCGTAGCGACCGAGCGACGGGATGATGAAGTCGAAGACGTCCTTGTTGGGCGTCGAGAAGTCGATGTGCCCGCGCCAGATCCACTTCGCGGTCGAGTCGGGGAAGTAATCGATCATCCCGACCGGCTGCGGGTCGTGGACGATCACGAAGTCGTACTCGTCCTCGAACTGCTTCGCGTTCAGCTCCTGGTAGCGGCGAAACGTCTCCTGTTGCTCCTCGCTCAGCCCCTGCGGGTTTCCCTGAAGCGCGTTGTGGATCGTCTTCGTGACCTCGAAGAACTCGCTCTCGCCCTGGATGATCCGCCACTCGACCTCGAGCCCTGCGTCCTGCATCAGCGGCACCAGCGTGTAGTTGATCTCGGCGACGCCGCCTCCGAAGGCCGTGGCCGAGAGGTGCACGATGCGCTTGCCGGCGAGCGGCTCGGCCAGGCGGCGGATCTCGTCCATCAGCCCGCGCGTGGCGATCGTCGCGTAATCCGCGAGCGACTTGTGACCGGTGTTGACTTGTTGGAGCATGGGCGTCGAGGCGAGGTCTAGGCCCCAGCCAGCACGCGAGGATAGCTACACGGACTCAGGTTGGGAGCACCTTGACGAACCGGAGCCTCGAGCCCGTTCCGCCGGGTCGCTCGGCCACCTCGAACTCGTCGGCGATCGCCCGGATGATCGCGATCCCGAGCCCCCCTTCGGTGAGCTCGGTCGCGTCCCTCTCGGTCTCGTCGGCCTCGAACCCCTCGCCCTCGTCCAGGACCTCGATCACGAGCCTGTCCTCATGAAGCTCGTAGAGGATCTCGACGCTGCCCTCACGGTCGGCGTACGCGTGCCGCACCGAGTTCGAGCACGCCTCGGTCAGCGCGAGCTTGAGGTCGGCAAGCGTCTCGTCGGGGAGCGGGCGGACCCGCGAGAGCCCGGTCAGGGCGAGCCGGCAGAGCGTGATGTACTCCGGCTTGGCCGGAATCGTCAGCCGAACCGCTCGAGTGCCGTTGTCGTCCACGCCGCCCATAGGTGCGATTTCTGCAGCTTTCACCAGAAGGATCTACTTCCATCTGGCGAAAATTCCAAACCTGGCCAGTAAGTCCTCTGCCGAGGCTTCTTGCCACTGCGCGAAAAACTAACCCGGGATCTGCAGATGTCGGCCGCGGCGAGTCGAGCGGCGTTTTCACGTGAAAACGCCATCGGCCCGCCCGGCCCCCCTACTATGCCCCGGGATGTCGGCCACGCGTCAGAGCGCCGCCCGGCGCCCGCGGCGTGGGTCGATCGAGCGGCCCATATCGGCGCGGATGTACCGCGGGACCTGGCTGCTCGTGGCGATTCCCCTCCTCATCGCGGCCTTCACGGTCACCCGGCCCCGCGCGCTAGCGGCGCCTACGCTGCCGCCCTCGTTCGACCAGAACGCCGCCCGTGGTGTCGCGGTCGACCTTTCGCGACGTTGGGCCCTTCGACCACCGGGCTCCACCGGCGCCGCGAACTGGCTGAAGGGCACGCTGGAGCCGTATGGCCTCAAGCTCGAATCGGATCGGTTCTCAGCCGAGATCCCGGGCGTTGGTGCGACGACGCTCGAGAACGTGATCGCCACCGTTCCCGGAAGCTCGCGCGACACGATCGTCGTGATGGCCCACCGCGACGACCTCGGGCTGGGCTCGGGCGCGGACGACAACGCCTCCGGCACCGGTGCGCTTGTCGAGCTCGCGCGCGCCTACGCCAGCCCGACCCGCGCGCCCGCCGATCAGTGCGGCCCGACCCGAGTCTGTCCGTCGCACACGATCGTCTTCCTCTCCACCGACGGCGGCGCTTTCGGCGGAATCGGCGCGGAGCATTTTGCCGCGACCTGGCCCCGCCGGTCCGACGTGGTCGCAGTGCTGAATCTCGACGCGATCCTCGGGCCGGGCCGCCCGCGGATCGAGCTCGCCGGAGACGAACCGCGATCTCCGGCTGCCGCCCTCGTCGCCACGGCCGCTACGCGTCTTCTCGAGCAGAGCGGCGTGGCGCCGGACCGGCCGAGCGCGGTCCGCCAGCTCGTGCAGCTCGGCTTCCCGTTCAGCCTGCAGGAGCAGGCGCCGTTCGTCGCGCGTGGTATCCCGGCAATCACCTTCACCTCGACGCCGGCCCGGCCGCTTAGGCCGTTCGCCGACCTGCAGGAGACGCTGCGGACGCGGCACGCCGCCCTGCAGATGGGCGAAATCGGGCGCGCCGCACAGGAGGTGCTCACCTCGGTCGACCAGGGCCTGGACATCGCCGGCGGATCGTCGAGCTACGTCTACCTGGGCTCCCGAATCGTGCGCGGATGGGCGATTGAGCTCGTCCTCATCGCGGCGCTCTTCCCGTTCCTCGCGGCAACGATCGACCTGTTCGCGCGCTGCCGGCGCCGACGGATCCCGATCGCGCCGGCGCTGCGCAGCTATCGAACCCGCCTGGCGTTCTGGCTCTTCGTCGGCGCCGTTTTCGAGCTCTTCGCGCTGCTCGGCGCGTGGCCAACGGGAGTCTCGCGGCCCGTTGCGCCCGAGACCGCCGCGGGGCACCACTGGCCGGTCCTGGCGCTTGTGGTGGCCGGACTCATCGTAGTCGGCGGCTGGCTCGTGTCCCGCGCGCGGCTGACACGGCGCGGGGACGTGGCGACTGCGGATGAGCTCGCGGGGGCGACGGCAGCTCTGCTGGCTCTGGGAGTCGTCGGGCTCCTCGTCGTCGCAACGAATCCGTTCGCGCTCCTGTTCGTCCTGCCCTCATTTCACGCGTGGCTGTGGATCCCACATCTGCGGGACCGGTCGCCCTGGCTGCGGGCCGCCGTCTTCGCTGCCGGGCTCGCCGGCCCGCTGCTGCTGCTGCGGATGCTCGCGGCGGAGGCCGGGACCGGATTCTCCACGCCGTGGTACCTCGCCGAGCTCGTCTCGATCGGCTACGTGCCGATCCCAGTCTTCGCGATCGTCCTCGCCTGGGCCGCCGCCGGCGCCCAGCTTGCCGCGCTCGTGACGGGACGCTACGCCCCGTACCCCAGCGTCGCAGACCGCGGGCTCGGGCCGATCCGCTCCGGCGTCCGCCGAGCCCTGCTTGCATCACGCGCGCGGAACCGCGCATCGGGCGAGACCGAGCGAGCGTTAGAAGGGTGATGCGCCGGCTAGCTCGACTCACCGGGACGCTGATGATCGCCGCCGGTGTCGGGACGCTCGCGTGGGCGCTGCTCGTGTGGCAGTGGCAGGACCCGTTCACGGCGATCTACACGCATTTCAAGCAGCGCGAGCTCGCATCCGCCTACGCCAAGCGCTTCGAGGCGTTTCGGCCGCCGGCGGCGGCGGCGGTGTCACTCGTGGCCGAGCGCCGGGCCGTCGCCCGCGAGGCGCGCCGTTACCGACTGACGTCGCATCGCGGCGAAGCGCTAGGCCGCATGCGGATCCCCCGGCTCGGCTTGAACATCATCCTCGTCGACGGCACCGACCACGAGAGCCTCAAGCGCGGGCCGGGCCGGTATGCAGGCAGCGCCGAGGATCTGACCGGAGTGGTCGGCAATCCGCCCCGGGACTACATGCCCGGCGAGGGGCAGCTCGTCTACGTCGCCGGCCACCGGACGACCTACCTCGCGCCCTTCTCGCACATCGACCGCCTGCGCAAGGGGGATCCGGTCACGCTCGAGCTCCCGTACGCGACGTTCGAGTACCGGATCTCCGTCACCCGGATCGTGCCTGCGAGCGACCTGGCGATGCTCAAGACCCACCGACGGGAGGTGCTCGTCCTCCAGGCCTGCCATCCGCGCTTCTTCTCCTCGCACCGCTACCTGGCGTACGCGCGGCCCGTGCGGATCATTCCGCGCGGCGGCACGCCGTTTACGCCCGTGGCCACCGAAGCCGTCGCCGCCGCGAAGTAGCTCACTTTCAGGCGAGACTCAAGAAGCGGACGGGCTCGCCGGCCTCTAGCTCGCCGTCACCCCGTGGCACGAAGACAAGCGCGTCCGCCGCGGCCGCCCGGGCGATCATGTGCGACTCCTGTCCGCGCAGCGGCTCGAGCACAACTCCAGCACCGTCGACCGACGACCGGGCTCGAACGAGCTCGTCACGACCGTCGCTTCGCCGCAGGCTCGCGGCGAGTCGACCCACGTGGAAATGCGGCCCCGGATCACGGAGACCCTGGAGTGCGAAGATCGCCGGGCGGACGAACAGCTCGAAACCGACGAGCGACGAGACCGGATTCCCGGGCAGGCCAAAGACAAGCGTGCGCCCGCGCACGCCGAAGGCGATCGGTTTGCCAGGCTTGACCGCGACCCGCCAGAACACCTCCTCCACACCGAGGGAGCGACCGACCTCCCGCACGAGGTCGTGCGGGCCGACCGAGACTCCGCCGGAGCTGACGAGCACATCGGCGCCGAGCCCGTGCTCGAGCGCATGCCGATGCGCGTCCTCGTCGTCGGGGACGGGGGGGAGCACCTCCACCTCGGCGCCCGCGCTCGCGAGTGCCGCAGCGAGGATCGTTCCGTTGGCCTCGTAGACCTGACCGGGGGCGAGCGGCTGGCCCGGCGGGCGCAGCTCGGTGCCCGTGGTGAGGACGGCGGCGCGCGGGCGGCGCGCGCAGGCGACCTCGGCGATTCCGGCTGCCGAGAGCGCACCGAGCTGCGCGGGTCCCAGTCGCACCCCTGGCTCGACCACGGGCTCACCTGCGCCCAGGTCGCCGCCGCGCGGGCGCACGTTCGCACCCACGTCGGCAGCTGCAGTAAACTCCGCGTTGTTGCCATGTTCGACAACATACTCGATGGGGACGACGGCATCCGCTCCGTCGGGAACCACCCCGCCCGTTGCGATCGCCATCGCCTCGCCCGTCTCGAGAGCGCGCGGCGCGGGCCGCCCAGCGGCGATCCGAGCGCCGACGCGAAGCGTCGCCGGAATGTCCGCCGCGCGTACGGCGTAGCCGTCCATCGCCGAGCTTGGGAACGGCGGCAGGTCGACCACCGCAAGCGCCGGCTCGGCGAGCACGCGGCCGGCCGCATCCCCGACCGGCACGGGCTCGGCGGGCAGCGGCTCGACCCGCTCCAGGATGAGGGCTAGCGCCTCGTCGATCGCAAGGAGTTCCCGCACAGCGCGGCATAAGCTATCCCCATGGCGGAGCAGGTGATTCGGGGCCGCTACCGCCTCGAGCAGAAGATCGGGGACGGCGGCATGTCCGAGGTCTGGCTGGCGACCGATCTCGAGCTCGACCGGCCCGTGGCGCTGAAGCTGCTGGCCCCGAACGCCGACCGCCAGCGCTTCGAGCGCGAAGCCCGCGCTGCCGCAGCCCTGTCGCATCCGAACATCAACCAGCTGTTCGACTTCGGCGAGGTCGAGGGCCGGCCCTACATGGTGCTCGAGTTCCTCCCCGGCGGGACGCTCGAGGATCAGCTCCTCGACGACACCCCGCTTCCCGACGAGCAGACCGGACGCATCGCTCGCGACCTGGCGGGCGGGCTTGCCCACGCACACGCGAACGGGCTGATCCATCGCGACCTCAAGCCGTCGAACGTCCTCTTCGACAGCGAGGGGCGCGCAAAGATCGCGGACTTCGGGATCGCGCACATGGGCGACGCAGGCACGCTGACCGAGGCCGGGACCGTGCTCGGAACGGCGGCATACATCTCTCCGGAGCAGGCGGCCGGCGAGCCCGCGGGCCCGGCGAGCGACATCTACTCGTTCGGCGTGATCCTGTTCCGGATGCTGACCGGCCGGCTGCCGTTCGAGTCCGACCAGCCGCTGGAGCTGGTCGCCATGCACCGAGATCTCTACCCGCCGGCGCTCGAAGAGATCCGCCCGGACGTGCCGCCGCGGCTCGAGAGCCTTACGGCCGCGGCGCTCGCGAAAGACCCGCGCGACCGTCCTGCAGACGGCAGCGCCCTGCTCGCCGAGCTCGGGGCTGCCGGCGGCATCGAGGCCACGCAGGTGCTCGGCGCGCCACCTCCACCACACCGCGACACTGGCCGCCGCCGAGCCACCCCGCGGAGGCGCTTTCCGCTCCCTGCACTGATCGCCGGGTTCCTCGCCGCGGGCGCGGCCGGGCTGGGTGTGGCCTATCTCGCGACTCGTGGAGCCTCCTCCGCCGCGCCGCCGACCACGACCACCCAAGGCCATACGACGCGGACCACCAAGTCGACCGGGACGCAGGAGCAGTCGCAGGCCACCAGCGCGCCGAGCACGACAACGACGACGAGCACCGCGCACACGACCACACGCCAACCGCCGCCGCCCACCTCGACCCCCGCGCCGCCGACCACGGCTCCACCGACGACGACGACGACAGTGCCCGTCACAACCGGAACCACGGTCGATACCACCGTTCCTACGCTGCCCTAGGAGGGCTTGGCGGAGCGTCGCTCGGCTCAGACGACGTTTCGTCGAGCCCCTCTAACGCTAGGCTCCGGCCGTGATCTCCGTCGTCGTTCCCGTCCACGACGAGGAGCGGACGGTCGCGCTCCTCTACGACGAGCTCGCCTCCGCGCTCGATCCGCTCGGCCAGGAGTGGGAGGCGCTCTTCGTCGACGACGGCTCCCGCGACGGGTCGTTCGCCGCGCTCACGAGGCTGCACGCGCAGGCCCCGAACGTGCGCGTCGTCCGCCTGCGCCGGAACTTCGGCAAGGCGGCGGCCCTCGTCGCCGGCTTCGACCAGGCGCGCGGGGACACGATCGTCACCATGGACGCCGATCTCCAGGACGATCCAGCCGAGCTCCCGAGGCTGCTCGCGAAGCTCGAGGAGGGGTTCGACCTCGTGTCGGGCTGGAAGACGCGCCGCCAGGACCCGTGGTCGCGCCGGGTGCTCTCGCGGATCTTCAACGCCGTGACGAGCTGGATGTCAGGCGTCCGGATGCACGACATGAACAGCGGTCTGAAGGCCTACCGCGCAGAGGTCGCGCACGGCCTGCGACTCTACGGCGAGCTCCACCGGTTCATCCCGGTGCTCGCCCACCACCGCGGCTACCGGATCGCCGAGCTGCCCGTCAACCACCGTCCGCGCGAGCACGGGCGCTCGCGGTACGGGCTCGAGCGCTACCTGCGCGGCTTCCTCGACCTGCTCACCGTCTCGTTCATCGGGCGCTACCGGCAGCGGCCGCTCCATCTCTTCGGCGGGCTGGGACTGCTGCTCGGCCTCCTCGGGACGGCGATCCTCGTGTACCTCACGATCGTGAAGCTGCTAGGCCACGCGATCGGCAATCGGCCGCTCCTGACGCTCGGCGTCCTCCTCGTCGTCGTCGGGATGCAGTTCTTCTCGCTCGGCCTGATCAGCGAGATGATCACGAGCCACCACGAGGAGCGCGCCGCCGAGCGCGAGCGGGCCGAGCTGCACGTCGACGAGATCCTCGACTAGAGCGCACACTTGCGCGTGCTGTATTTCGGGACGTATCAGCGGGACTACCCGCGGAACGTGCTTGCCATTGCGTGCCTGCGCCGGGCGGGAGTCGAGGTCGTCGAACGCCACGTCACCGTCTGGAAGGGACAGGAGAACTGGTCGGCGAGCTTCTCGACCGCCGCCAAGCTTGCCGTCTCGCAGCTCGCGCTGCTCCGGCCGGCCCGCCGGTTCGACGCCCTGATGGTCGGCTATCCCGGCCACTTCGACCTCCCGGCCGCGAAGGTCGCCGCGCTCGGGCGGCCGATCGTCTTCAATCCGCTCGTCTCGCTCGAGGACACGCTCGTCGAGGACCGCGCGCGCTTTCGCCGCGGCTCGATGTCCACCCGGGTGCTCGGTCGGATCGATCGGCAGGCTTTCCGGATGGCGGATCTCGTCGTCGCGGACACGGAGGCCCACGCCGACTTCTTCGCGGGACACGCCGACATCCCGCGCGCGAAGGTGGAGGTGTGCCTCGTCGGTGCCGACGACCGGATCTTCCAGCCGGGGTGGCGCCTGCCCGCGCGCTTCTCCGCGTTGTTCGTCGGCAAGCTGATCCCGCTGCACGGACTCGAGACGATCCTCGCCGCGGCGAGGCTGGCGCCCGAGATCCCCTTCAGGATCGTGGGCAGCGGCCAGCTCGACGCTTCGCTCGACGACCGGCCCGACAACGTCGAATGGGTGCCCTGGGTCGAGTACGAGGAGCTGGCCGGCGAGTACCACGGGGCCGGGTGCGCGCTCGGGATCTTCGGGACGACCGACAAGACCGCTCGCGTAATCCCGAACAAGGTCTTCCAGGCACTCGCCTGCGGGACGCCCGTCGTCACCGCCGACACCCCCGCGGCGCGGGAGCTGCTCGTCGGCGGCGAGAGCGCTCTTCTCGTTCCTCCCGGCGATCCGAGCGCGCTCGCCGCGGCGGTGCGACGCCTCGCCGCCGAGCCCGCGCTCGCCGAGCACCTGAGCGGCGGGGGGCTCTACACGTATCGACAGCGCGCGAGCGAGGAGGCGCTGGCGCCGCTGTGGCGCGCCGCCGTCGAGCGGGCGATAACCGCGTCGGCGTGACCGAGCGGCGGCTCTTGGGCGCTGCGATCGCGGCTTACGCAGCCGGGTTCGCCGCGCTCTCGATGCTCCGGCACCAAGCCTTCGAGACCGGCCGCTTCGACCTCGGGAACATGGTCCAGGCGGTGTGGGCCACCGCGCACGGACACCCGCTCGCGGTCACCGACCTGCACGGGGAGCAGTTCTCGCGCCTCGGAGCGCACGTGGACCCGATCCTTGTCCTGCTCGCCCCGCTCTGGTGGCTCTGGCCGAGCCCGGATCTGCTCCTGACCGTTCAGGCGGCCGCGGCGGCGCTCGGCGCGATCCCGGTCTTCAAGCTGGCCCGTAAGCATCTCGGCGACGATCGAGCCGCCCTGGGCTTCGCGCTTGCCTACCTGCTCCTGCCGGCGGTCGAGTGGCTGACGCTGAACGAGTTCCACCCGGTCGCGCTCGCGTGCCCGCTGCTGCTCTGGGCGTTCTGGTTCCTCGACGAGGATCGGCTCGTCGCCTTCGCGGTGACGGCGCTCGGCGCCGCGACAACCAAGGAGGAGATCCCGCTCGTGCTCGCCGGATTCGGCATCTGGTACGCCGTGTCGCACCGCAGGCGGCTCGCGGGTCCTGCGATCGCCGTGGCAGGACTTGCGTGGACGCTGCTGGCCGTGCGAGTGGTCATGCCGCACTTCAACGACGGCGCCACCTCGAGCTTCTATTCGCGCTACAGCGAGGTCGGCGGGTCCCCCGGCGGCGTGCTGCGGACTGCGGTTCACGACCCCGGAACCCTGCTCTCCACCGTCTTCGACCACAGCGGATCCCACTACCTGTTGCAGCTCTTGCTGCCGCTCGGCGGGCTCTTCCTGCTCGCGCCGGTTGCGGCCGTCGCCGCCCTGCCCGAGCTCGCGCTCAACCTCCTCTCGGCCACGCCGCCCCAGCGCTCGATTCACTTCCACTACACGGCCGGAGAGATTCCGCCGCTGGTCGTCGCCTCGGTGCTCGGGGCAGCGAGGCTCGCGCGGCGCCGGCCGAACTCCGCTCTTCCGCTCGCAATGGCAGCCGTCGCGCTCGCCCTCCTCGCCAATTACCGCCTCGGCGCGATCCCGCTCTGGAGCAACCTACCCGGCGGGGAGGACTACCAGGCGCGCGCAGCCTCGGTCTCCCGGCACGACGAGATCGCCGCCCGTGCGCTGCGCCTGATTCCGCCCGGTGTGCCGGTGGCAGCGACGAACTCGCTCGGCGGGCACCTCTCCGCGCGCCGGCGCGTGCTCAGCTTCCCCTTCGTCGAGGACGCGGACTGGATCGCGGCCGACGAGACACAGCCGGGCTACTCGGACCGGATCGCGTACCTGCCGACCGCGGTGCAGCTCTCGTGGCTCCGTCGCAATCCGTCCTGGCGGCTCGTGTTCGAGCAGGACGGCGTGCTCGTCTTCAAGCGCGTCACAGTTAGATAGGAACAGCCTGGCGCAGGAGGTAGGCGGTCAGCCCGAGCGCGAGCCATTGCGCGGCGCGATCGTCCTCCGCCGCGGCAAGCGGAACCGTCCAGACGACGTACCAGGCGGCCAGGTACGGAACGGCGAGGAGAAGCAGCGCGGCGGCCAGACCGAGCCGTGCACGCCCGCGCCACGCCTCGCGCGCGAGCCACAGGTAGGCGAGTGCGAACGCAACGGCGAAGAGCGTGATGGCGAGCCAGCTCGGCACGCCGAGGTCGCCGAGGCGGTGCGGGAGCGCGAAGCGCGTCTCCTTGTTCGCGTTCCGCGCCAGCGGGCCGAAGGCGCCGAGCCAGGCGAACCCGTAGCGCCAGCTTGCGAGCGCGCCAACCACCACTGTCGTCGCCGCGAAGCCCAGGTAGGACACGCGGCGCCCCGCAGCCCGCGCCTCGAGCAACCGCAGCGGGAGGAAGACCAGCGGGATCCACTTCACGAGCACGGCGAGGGCCCAGGCAGCACCCGCGAGCTGCCGCCGCCCGGAGGCCGCAAGGGCGAGCGCGGCGAGCACGAGCGCCGCCATCCACGCGTCGCTGTGGCCGCCGCCCGCGAAATGCAGCGCGAGTAACGGGTTCCAGCCGACGAAGGCGGCCGCAAACGCCGGTCGCGCCGACAGCCGCGACGCGAGCCAGGCGGAGAGAAGGACGAAGAGGGCGGCCAGCGACTTGTAGATCCACGCGGCCGCGTCGTGCGAGCGTCCTGCCGCCAAGGCAAGCGGCTCGGACGCGAGCATGAACGCGGGGCCGTAGACGGAGGTCGTGTCGCGCCAGCCCGCGCCGACCCACGGATACGCGGCCTCTTCGGCGACGTCGTCGGGCGTATCGCGATATGGGTTGCCGCCGTCGACCGCGGCGATGCGCCCGTAGTCCCAGTAAGTCCACGCGTCGCTCGAGATCAACAGCGGTCCTGCAAGCGGGGCGAGCTGGATCGCCACGGCGACCGCGCCGACCGCGGCCAACCGGGCGCCTCGCCCCGCGAGGAAGCGCAGGCCCAGCGCGTAGGCGACGAACGCGGCCGCGGAGCACCCGAGATAGACCCAGGCCCAGCTGCGGTCCCCGGTGAGCGAGCCGGCAAGGCCGGGGGAGAGCGGCGAGTCGTCCGGCCACGCGCACGCGACGCACGCTGCGACGAGCGCGAGCACGGCTGCCCCGCACGCGAGCGCGCCGCGACTTCGGCTCCTCACTAGGGAGTCGGCGGAGGCGGCGGAGGCTCGGTCGTGGGCGGTGGTGCGGGCTCAGTCGTCGGCGGAGGCACCGGCGCCGTCGTGGGCGGCGGCGCGACGTGCGTCGGTGGCGGCGCCGGGCCGCGTGCGGTCGACGTAGCCGTCGTGGACGACGTGCTCGGCGTGTACGAGCCCGTGCTCGGCGCGTAGCTGTAGCCGTAGTGGCCCCGGGTGAAGTCGCCGTACGTCGGGTACACGCTCGGCAGCGGGAACGGGATCGCAGGCAGGCGATAGGTCGCCTTCAGCATGAACAGGTGCCAGATCGTCGCGGGGAAGTTCGCCCCCGCCACCGCGAGTCCGTGCACGTTCAGCATCGGCACCTCGCCGCGCGTGTAGCCGATCCACACAGTGGTCTCGAGGTTCGGCGTGTAGCCGCTGAACCAGCCGTCGGCGTGGTCCGAGGTCGTTCCCGTCTTTCCGCCGGCCGGCCGGCCGATGTTCGCGCCGGTGCCCGTCCCGCTGGTGATGTTCTCCTCCAGGACGCGCGTGACCTCGTACGCGACTCCATCCGAGATGACCCGCTTACGTTGCGGCCGGCCCCAGCCCGCGTCGGTGTCGACCTTCCCACCCGGCAGGACGACCTTGGTAATCGCCATCGGCTTGGAGTAGATCCCGCCCGCGGCGAAGGTCGCGAATGCGGATGCCTCGTCGAGCGGCGAGATCACGACCGAGCCAAGCCCAATCGACGCGACCGGCTTGAGCGCCGCGGTGACGCCGAGGCGGTGCGCCATCTCCGCGACCTTGTCCGGTCCGACGTCGAGCGTGAGTTGCGCGTAAACGGTGTTGTCCGACTTGAGCGTCGCCGTCTCGACCGAGATCGAGCCCGCATACGTGTGGTCGTACGTCGTCACGTCCCACGGCGGGATGCACCACGGCAGCGCGTCGCAGTGGAACGGCGCGGAGGTGTAGTACGTCGACGCCGGGTTCATTCCCTGCTCGATCGCCGCGGCGAGGACGAACGGCTTGAACGTCGAGCCGGGCTGGCGTTGGGCCTGCGAGGCGAGGTTGAACTGGTTGCCCTTCTTCCCGGGAGTCACGGCGGTCATCGCCTTGATCGCCCCGGTCGCCGGATCGATGGACACGACCGCGGCGGCCGGGTCCGTGCTGTACGGAAGGGTCTCGCGGATCGCCTCCTGCGCCGCCTTCTGCATCTTCGGATCGACCGTCGTGTAGACGCGCAGTCCTCCTGAGCGAACCGTGTTCGAGCCGTACTCGCGCTGCAGCTGCTCGCGCACGTACGAGAAGAAGTAGGGCTCGCGGATGTGCGTGTAGAGACGCCCCGCCTTCAGATTCAGATGCCGGTCCGCCACGACCTTGGCATAGCGCTCCGGCGTGATCTTCCGGCTGCTGAGCAGCGCTCGCAGAACCTCGTCGCGACGATCGAGCGCGACCGCGGGCCGGTGGAATGGGTCGTACGTCGTCGGCGCCTGCGGCAGGCCGGCCAGCAGCGCCGACTGCGCGAGGGTCAGCTTCGACGCGTGCCGGGAAAAGTACGTCTGCGCGGCCGCCTCGATCCCGTACGCGTGGTTGCCGTAATAGACCTGGTTCAGGTAGGCGGTCAGGATCCGCTGCTTCGACCAGGAGCGCGACAGCTTGACCGCGAGGCACGCCTCCTTGAGCTTGCGCTTGAGCGTCTGCTCCTTCGAGACGGGATAGAGGTTGCGGACGAGCTGCTGCGTGATCGTCGAGCCGCCCTGGACGACCTTGCCGGCGCTCACGTCCTCGTAGAGCGCGCGGGCGATGCCCACCGCGTCCACCCCTCCGTGCCCGTAGAAGCGCCGGTCCTCGATTGCAACGGTCGCGCGGGCCATCCACGGGTTGATCTGGGAGCGGGGCACAGGCTCGCGATTCCGTTCGGCCGGGATCGGGCCGAGCAGCGAGCCGTCGCGCGCGTAGACGAAGGTGTTGGCGCCGATCTCGACCGGTCGCAGCGTCTTCAGGTCGCAGCTCGAGCGGAGGGCGACGGCCCCGCCGAGTCCTCCCGCGGCCAGGGCGATCGCGACGATGACGAGCAGGACGCCGACGATCGCGCCCGCGCGACGCTTGTGGCGCTTGCGTCCGCGATGCCGCTTGCGTGCTCGGCGCGACGGGAAGATCGGATCGTCGTCGGGCCGGCCGCGCCAGGCGCGAGGAGGCGGGCTCATCCGAAGACGCCGGCTGCGCGCAGGCGCTGGTGGGCGCGCAGGCGCAGGTCGCTCTCGAGCTGCCGGGCCGACTCGACGTCAGGCGCCCACGTGCGAACCGTCACGGTGGCGTTGCCTTCGAGCGAGGTCACGAGCACCTCTGCACGCTCGTCGCCCGCCTCGCGGCGCAGCGTGTCTACGAGCTGCTGGAGATCTGTCTGGAGAGGGACCTGCACGGTGATCTGGGCGAGCTGCTCCCGGGCGCGAATCGTCGAGTTCAGGATGGTATCCGAGGCGAGCTTCGCGTTCGGGATCACGAGCCGCGCGTCGTCCAGCGTGCGGATAAACGTGTAGGTGAGGCCGATCTCCTCCACGACGCCGTCCGTGTCGTCGACCCGTACGCGGTCGCCGAGCCGAAGCGGCTGCGCGGAGGCGATCAGGATGCCGGCGACGAAGTTCGAGAGCGTCGTCTGCGCCGCGAAACCGATGACGAGGCCGAGGATCGCGGAGGAAGCGAGCAGGCCGCCAGCGACCGCGCGAACCGCCGGGATCACGAGCAGCGCGGAGAGGATCCCGACGAAGACGACCGAGAACATGATCGTCCGGCGCAGCACGCGGTAGCGGGTCGCCTGCCCGGGCCCGAGCTGGCGCTTCGAGATGCCGCGGTCGATCAGGCGCGCGACGACGGCTGTCACGAGCAGAACGGCTCCCACGATGGCAAGGCGGTGCCAGAGAGGCATGCGCGAGCTATTCGACGGCGGCTCGGCGCTTCCCGCCCGGGATCACAGCGGCTGCCGGCCCGCGAACCCCTCGTCGACCCCGTGCCAGTACTCGATCCGTTCCTCGCCGAGCTGCCAGCAGAGCTCGATGTCCCTCCCGTCGCGCTGCGCCGCGAAGTCGAGCAGCCCCGTATCGATGTCTTTCACCTGCGCGCCGTGAGACTGGATCGCCCGCACGCAGCGCGCGACCTCGCCCTGCTCGCGCTCGATCGTCTCCTGCAGGCCCGCGAGCTCCCCGCGATCCAGGCCGCCTCCGTTCCCGGCGATCTTGCCCGCGAGCTCGTTCCAGCGCGTGCCGGCGGCGGCTAGAGCGTTGCGGTGCGCGACCATCGACTCCGCGAGCGGACGGACGTGCTCGAGCGCCGCGTTCGCCTCCTCGACGGTGAAGTAAGGCCCCGGCACCCCATCTATCATCCGTCCCGTCGTGGCCGTCGGTCAAAGCGTGGGGGATCGGCGCGCCGGAGACGTGCTGGCGATCTTCCTCTGGAGCCGTGCGGCGATCTGGCTCGGCGCGGTCTTCGCCTTCGCCGCCTTCGAGCCGAACCGCCACCCGCGAGCCGCCCGTTGGGACAGCCCGCTGATCCACGACCTCGGCTGGCCGCTCGACCTGTGGGCACGGTGGGACAGCGTCTTCTTCGTCCGCATCGCGGCGCACGGCTACGACGCGGGCTCGTCGGCGTTCTTCCCGCTCTATCCAGCAGCGGTCGCCGTGCTCGGACGGCTCTTCGGAGGCCACTACGTGCTCGCCGGAACGGTGCTCTCGCTCGTCTGCTGTTTGGGGAGCTTCCTGCTGCTTCACCGGCTCGCCGAGGACCGGCTCGGAGTCGACGGAGCGCACAGGGCCGTGCTCTACCTCGCCGTCTTCCCGACCGCGCTGTTCTTGCAGGCGGTCTACAGCGAGTCGCTCTTCCTGCTCTGCTGCCTCGGCGCGTTCGTGCTCGCCGAGCGGGGGCGGTGGCCTGCCGCCGGAGCCGTCGCCGGGCTCGCGCTGCTGACCCGGCCGAACGCGCTCGCGCTGCTTCCCGCGCTCGCGCTGCTGGCCTGGCGGTCGCCCGTTCGCGCGCGCGCGCTGGTGAGCCTCGGCGGCGCACTCATGCTTGCCGCCGCGTATCCGCTCTACCTGTGGCACCGGCTCGGTGATGCGTGGGCGTTCGCCCGCGCGCAGGAGCTCTGGCACCGCCACCTCTCGCCCTTCGGGCCCCTCGGCGGGATCTGGGACGCGCTCACGAAGTGGACGCCGTCCGGCGCCGCCCCGCGCCACGCCGTTGCGATCAACGCGCAGGCGCTCGCCTTCCTCGTCCTCTTCGCCGCGCTCAGCGTCGTCGCGTGGCAGCGGTTCGGGGCGCCGTACGGACTCTTCTGCGCGCTCAGCCTCGCGCTGCCGCTCAGCGAGCCGAGCTCGCGGTGGCCCCTACTCTCGCTCCCGCGCTTCGGGCTCGCGGTCTTCCCGTTCTTCCTCGCGCTCGCATGGCTCGGCGGAAGGCCGCGCATGCACACGGCGATCGTCGCGGTGAGCTCGATCATGCTCGGCATCGCAACGGCGCAGTGGGCGCTCTGGCAGTGGGTCGCTTGAAGGCGGCCGAGCTGGACGCGGTCACGATCGACGCCTACGGGACGCTCGTCGAGCTTGACGAGCCCGTGAAGCGGCTCGCGGCGGCGCTCCGCGAGCGCACCATCCATAGGGCGGACGTCCAAGTCGCCGCCGGGCTGAAGGCGGAGTTCGCCTACTACGCGGAGCACAAGGTGGAAGGCCGAGATGAGGCGAGCCTGCGCGAGCTTCGCGAGCGCTGCGCCGGCGTGTTCCTCGAAGGTGCGGGGGTGACGGAGATCGACGCGGCGAGCTTTGCCGGGGCGTTCGGCGAAGGGCTTGCGTTCCGCGTGGTGGAGGGCGTGCTTCAAGCGCTCGAGCGGCTCCGATCACTCGGTCTCGTCCTCGCGGTCGTCTCGAACTGGGACGTAGGGCTGCCCGAGCACCTCGAGCGGCTTGGCCTCGCGCACTGGTTCAGCGAGATCGTGACCGCTGCCGCCGAAGGCGTGGCCAAGCCCGACCCGCGGATCTACGCGGTCACGCTCGAGCGCCTCGGGGTCGATGCGGCGCGCGCGCTCCACGTCGGCGACCATCCCGTTTACGACGAGCAGGCGGCACGGAACGCCGGAATGCGGTTCGCACCCGCGCCGTTAGCCGCAGCCGTGGAGACACTCGCTTGAGCACCGTCGCCGAGCGCGAACGGAGCACCGCGAGGCTCGGCTTCTGGCTGCTGACGATCGGCGCGATCGCTGCGCTCGGCTACGCGGCGCGCTTCACCACGCACAGCAAGACGTCGGATCGAAGCGTGCTCTACCACTGGAGCACCGCGGCCGGCGGTCTCTTCCAGTTCGCGATCTTCCTCGCGATCGTGCTCGCGATCAGCGGCGGAGCCCAAGAGCGGCTCGCTCTTCGCCGGCCTCGTTCCTGGAAGCGCGCCCTGGGGCTGGCAACCGCGGTCTTCTTCGTCTCCTGGATCGGGCTCGGCCTGCTCGACAAGCTCGTCCACGGCGGCCGGGAGCAGGCGCTCACTCCGGATCGGTGGCAGTCGAAGCACGCTGCAGCCTTCGCGGCGAACTTCCTCGTCATCGCCCTCGTGGCTCCCGTCGTCGAGGAGCTGCTGTTCCGCGGGCTCGGCTTCCATCTGCTGCAGCGCTTCGGCGACGCGACCGCGATCGTCGCAACCGGCCTGGCATTCGGCCTCTACCACGGGCTCGTGAATGCGCTTCCGATCCTCACGCTGTTCGGGATCGCGCTGGCCTGGCTCCGCTCGCGAACCCGCAGCGTCTACCCCGGGATGCTCGTGCACGCGGCCTTCAACGCCGTTGCCCTGGTTGTCTCCGTGACGATCAATGGTTGAATTGCGGGCGATGCGGCACATCGTCGTAGCCGGGGCCATGGCGCTTGCGTTCGCACCTGCGGCGTCCGCGAAGGACGCACCGGCGATCCAAGCCAGCGCGAGTCTCGGCGCGGCGCCCCTAGCCGTCACGCTCACCGCGACTGGATCGGCGGCGACGTACCACTGGGAGCTCGGCGACGGGACGAGCGCCGACGGTGCCGTTGTCACGCACACGTACGCAGCCGGCCGCTTCACCGCGACCGTGACCGACGGCGACTCGTCCGCGACCGTCCAGATCGTCTCGGTCGGAATCACGCTGCGAACACCGCGCCATGCAGTCGGCTACGGCCGCCGCCTGACCCTGGCTGGAGCCGTCGTTCCAGCGGATCTGGCGAGATTTGCGGTGCTCCGGGCGGGCGTCGGCGTTCCCGCGCGCGTGAAGCAGTTGCGCGGCGGCGCGTTCCGGACGACGTTCCGCGTGCGTGCGCCGGGTGAATACACCGTCTCCGTCAGCGGCGTGCCCTCTACGCCCGTGCAGGTCCGCGTGAAGCCGAGGCTCGTGACACGGCTGGACGGCGCGCCTGCGGTCGGCCAGCGGCTCGCGTTCGTCTCCCGGCTCGTCCCGGCCGGGTCGGGAACCCTCCACGTGCGCATCTGGAAGAACGGCGCGCTCGTGGCGGACACCGACTATGCGGCCGCCGCGCGGATCCCGCTCGACACCGCCCGCCCACGCTCGTACCGGATCCAGGTCACCTCGAAGCCGGTCGAGGGCTGGGTCGCCGTCGGCAGGAACGTGCAGACGGTCGTCGCGCAGCCGCGCCTCGCCTACGGGTCGCACGGCCCGTCGGTGCCCGCGCTCGAGCAGCGGCTCTGGGAGCTCCACTACGCGCTCCTGCGGGTCGACGGCAGCTACGGAGCCGATACCCGCGACGCGGTGATCGCCTTCCAGAAGGTGACCGGGCTCCCGCGCACCGGCGCGGTCGACGCGCGACTGTGGGGCGCGCTCGGTCGTGCCTCCGTCCCGCGGGCTCGGTACCAGAGCGGCAACCACGTCGAGGTGGACAAGACGCGTCAGGTGCTCTTCGAGGTGCGCGACGGCAAGGTAGTGCTCGTCGTCCCCGTCTCGACCGGAGCGACCGGGAACACGCCGCTCGGGACGTGGCACGTCTACAGCCGCGTGGCCGGCTGGAGCTGGGTGCTGTGGTACCCGACGTATTTCCTGCGCGGCTTCGCCATCCACGGGTATCCGGACGTGCCGACGTATCCCGCGAGCCACGGCTGCGTGCGGGTGCCGATGTGGGTCGCGACGCGCCTGTACGCGATGCATCCGTACGGCTTCACGATCCGCATCTACGTTTGACCCGGATCGCGGCCTTGACCGCGATCGCCGCTCTCGTCTGCGCGTGGCTCGTGTACGCGTACGCATTCGGCCACGGAGGGAGCCGGCCGCTGGGGTGGCAGGACTTGACCGGTCAGCTCGGCCCGGCTGAGTTTCCGCGTCCCGCGGGGCGCGTCTTCGGCTCGGCGGAGGAACTGCGCCGCTACCTGATCGCGGCGATGCCCGGACGCACGCCGAAGCTCCCCGGGATCGATTTCCGCAGGCGTGAGGCGGTGCTCCTGGCGACCGGTCCCCGGTCGAGCACCGGCTACGCGGTCGAGGTCGAGAGCGTGCGCGAGCAGCGCGGCCGTGTCGTGGTCCACGTCCGCGAGCGAACGCCGAGCCTCGGAGATCCGGTGGCGGCGCGCGTGACGTATCCGTACCGTCTGATCACGGTGCCCCGCCGGAACAAGCCGGTGGAGCTCATCTGGGAGGGCCGACCGTGACCGATCCGCTGATCGCCGAGCTCCGCGAGCGAATCACAGCCGCCGACCGCGCGATCCTCGCGGGCGTGAACCGGCGGCTCGAGCTGGTTGACGAGCTGAAGCGCCATAAAGAATCGGTCGGCGTCGATTTCGTCGATCCCGAGCGCGAGCGCCGGATGATCGAGGAGCTACGGGCGGAGAATCGGGGCCCGCTGTCGGACGAGGGCGTCGAGCACCTCTTCCAGGAGCTCCTCGCGCTCACCAAGCGCGAGTTGCGCTAGCCAGGCTCCTCGTCCTCGACCGCGAACTGGTCGGGCGAGACGTTCTCGAGGAACTTCTTGAACTCGTCGACCATCTCTTCCTCGTTGACCTCTTCGCCCTCGAACTCGATCGCGGACTCCTCGATCACGGACTCGGCCGCGTAGATCGGGGCGTCGGAGCGAATCGCGAGCGCGATCGCGTCGGAGGGCCGCGAGTCGATATCGACCTCGGAGCCGTCTTGCTGGACGGTGATCTGCGCGAAGAAGGTGTTCTCGCGCAGCTCCGTCACGGTGATTCGGACGACCTCGGCGTTCAGCTGGCCGAGGATCTCGGTCACCAGGTCGTGAGTCATCGGGCGTGGGGTCGAGGCGTTCTGCAGCTTCATGAGGATCGCCGCCGCCTCCGGGTGACCGATCCAGATCGGGAGGAAGCGGTTGCCGTCGGCGGTCTTCAGCAGCACGATCGGCTGCTTGCCGACCAGGTCGAAGCTGACTCCGTAGATGACCATCTCGACCATGCGAAAGGCGCCTCGCAACCCATGTTAGCTCAGCGTCTCCGAGTCAAACCTCAGGCCGGCCGGGGCCCTCCTCGACGTCCGAAAGGGGCACGCGAAGCCGCTCGCCGGTCGCAGGATCCTCGAGCTCGGCCTGCCGGTCGGGCACGCTCATCGGGTCCAGTCCGCGAAGGACGTACTGGGTGCCTTGATAGGTGACGAGGTCGCCGATCCGCATAGCCGCAGTTGCGAGGACCCCCGAGCCACGCAAGGGAGGGATCGGCCTCCCCCGAAGCGGGGAACATCCCCTGCATCAGCGTCCCTCGAACGAGCTTCTGTCGTCCGCTACCATCGCCCGGCTCGGGCGATTAGCTCAGTTGGTTAGAGCGCCGCTCTGATAAGGCGGAGGTCCCTGGTTCGAATCCAGGATCGCCCATGCGATGCAACTGCGGTCGTCCGCTGACCGCGCATTCGACGCGTTGCCGCCGCGGGCAACCGCGTGCTCTGCGTATTGACTTCCGCTCGTCGCTTGATGAAGATCCCTGTCAAATCTCTACACAACGGGAGGACCCCGATGAGCACACAGCAGGGTGACTGGCTGCGGGTCGATGATCACGTCAAAGAACTCGCCGCGGAGAGCTGGAACACTTACTGGCGCGAGATGGAGGCCGAAGAGGCTCTCGCCTTCTTCAAAAATCCAGCGCAACGTCTGCGCGACGACAACCTTATCGGGGACGACTTTCATGTCGAGTTCCGCGAAGTCAACGCGCGCCAGAACTTCGAGGCGGCCGGACCCCGTTGCACACTTCTTATGGTCTTTCCCGACGAGAAGGTCGCTCTAATCACGTCCTACCGTCACCCCTGACCGCTGACACTGCCGCGGGCACGATTTCAGCTCGCCTAGCACCAATCGTCAAACCGACATTCGGCTCGGATACGGAGGCGGTTCTGTCGCGCGACCTCCGAGTCCGGCGCCTCGACAACGCGTGGCTAGTCCATTTCCGTGCCGACGCACCGGCGAATCTCGCTTTTTCGCTCGGGGATCAGGCCTTCCAGCTACTGACCGGGTTCGGATCGCCGGCGCGGGTCGGCGACCTAGGGCCCGAGGCCGCGAAGTTGCTTCAGCCGCTGTTCGAGGCTGGGATGCTCCTCTCGCTCGAGTACGAGGTCGCAGGTCAGAGAAGCGAGCTTACGAATTCGGAACTCCTCGACCTGCGCCGCGCGGTTCCTGCCGACATCGTCAACCTCCTCGAGCTTGAGACCGTTGTCCTCTACCTACTTGCCCGTGAGAATCCGATGCCTGGCGTGGTGTGTGAGCTTGGCAGCTACATGGGCGGCTCGGTGATCCCGCTCGCCCTCGGGGCGGCGAGGTCCAAGCACTCAAACACGGTGATCGCCGTCGACGACCACGAGTGGCACCGCCACGCAGTCGCGGAGGTCGACTCCTCTCTCATCGAGCGATTGCCGTCGACGCTACCGATCTTCGAGCAAAACCTCGAGCTTGCCGGGGTCGCCGACCGCGTGCGGACAGTCGTCAGCGACACTGCGGCGGCCGCTGCGCGCGTCGACTCCGGCGTGAGCCTGCTGCTGGTTGACGCAGGCCATGACGAGCGCTCCCTCCGCGCCGACATCCGCGCGTGGCTGCCCAAAATCGCCGGGGGCGGGATCGCCGCCTTCCACGATTACCGAAACTCAGCGTGGCCCGACGTCGAACGGATAGTGGATCAGCTACGCGCCGATTTCACGGCGTTCACAGCCCTTCAGACACTCGCACTCGGGCGCATCGCCTGACCGCACTAGATGCTGCGCGTTACGTACACAAAGCTCCGCCCAGAGTTCCCCGACCTCGAGCACCGAGCGCCGGCGATCTCACCACAGCATCGGCGGCTGGCGCGGCTGACCCGGCCGCCGGCGTTGCCTCACCAATGCCCGCCTTGGCGGGACGCTGCGGAATACGGAATCCTGCTTCGCTACCCGTACGGCGGGTTCGTTCACGTTCATGGCGGCGCCCCCGCGCGCGTGGAGTACGCGACCGGTGTCGTCAAACAGGCAGGTGGGCCGTTCGTCGACGCGTTCGCCGCTAACTATTTTTCGATTCGCGTCGGTTACCGGTTTCGCACTCCCCACGGAATTGGCCTCCTTGTGGCAGCGGCAATCGACGACGGCGCGCCGGCCCCAGCGGTGCCCGGTCTCATCGAAACGTGGTGGTACCCACGCCCACTCTTCATCGTTTTCCACAACCCGGCGCCCTCCGAGGCGGTGACCTTCCGACCCGGCGACGCGTTGTGCCTGCTTCTTCCGGTTCCCTGCGACGGCCTAGACATCCGAACGATGACCACCACGGAAGAAGAAGAGGTCTCGCGCGACGACGAGGAGTACCTCGCCGAGGCCGCGCGTCGACCAAATCTCAACTGGATCAGCATCGAGGGGGTCGGCTTCTCGCACAGGTACCGGTTGTTCTCGCGCAGCCGGCACCGGCGATCGAACTAGTTGGTCAGTGCAGGATCTGCGTGCGCTTCAGGTAGTCCTCGACGGCGAGCAGGAACGAATGGTCGCGTGCCAGCTCGGACAGCGTGACCTTCGTTTCGTCGTCGAGCTCCTGGTCGTGCGCGAGCTCGGTCAGGAAGCTCGTGAGGCGCCCGGCCTGCGACATCGCGGCCATGCGGAGGAAGATCTGCTTCGCCTCGTCGTTCTGAGAGATCGCTTCGAGCGATTCGATGTCCTGGAGCCAGAGCCTGAGCATGACATCACTTCAACGTCCCGCTCTCGCCTGGGGTTACGGGGGCGACGTTCCACACAAGCGCTCCAGCGTCTCCGCAAGCTCCTCGAGCTGAACCTCGTCCTTGACGTCGATCTCGACCCGGCCCGAGAGGACACGTACCGGGCGGCCGGTCAGGCGCTCAGCCGCAGCGCGAACTCTGGACGCCAGGATCGGGTCGACCGCGTGCGTCGCGCGCCTCGCGCGCGTTCGGGCGCCCGAGAACCGCGCCGCGCGCTCTGCAGCGCGCACCGACATGCCCTCACGCACGATCCGCCGGGCCAGCGCGCGGCGGTCGTCGTTGCCGGGGACGGAGAGCACGGCACGTGCATGGCCCTCCGAGAGCTGGCCGCGCTCGACCATCCCGAGGACGTCCTCCGGCAGCTCGAGCATCCGTACGCGGTTCGAGACCGCGGGCTTCGAGCGGCCGACCCGATCGGCCACGTCGCCGAGCGGCAGGTCGAACTCGTCCATCAGCACCGCGTAGGCCCGGGCCTCCTCGACCGGCGAGAGCTGCTCACGCGCGACGTTCTCGACCAGCGCGAAGAGGAGCGAGTCGCGGTCGTCCGCCTCGCGGATCAGTGCCGGAACGGTCGGCTGGCCGGCCTCCTTCGCCGCCCGCCAGCGCCGTTCGCCCGCGATCAGCTCCCAGCCGCCGGCAGTGCGCGTGCGCACGACGACGGGCTGCAGGATGCCCTGCGCGCGGATGGAGTCGGCGAGCCCGGATGTGGCCTCGGCGTCGAAGTTGCGCCGCGGCTGCCGTCCATTGGGATGGATCGACTCCAGGGGCAGGTGCACGAACTCCGGCAGCGGCGCGGCGCCACCCATGAGCACCTCGAGGCCGCGGCCGAGGCCTTTCCGCTCAGGAGCGCTCGACAAGCTCCATCGCCACCTTCCAGTACGCGTCGGCGCCGCTCGAGCGGCGGTCGTGGGCGATTGCGGGGAGGCCGAAGCTCGGGGCTTCGGCAAGGCGGACCGAGCGCGGGACGGCCGTCCGGAACACGAGATCGCCGAAGTGGCGGCGCACCTCGTTGGTCACGTCGGCGGCGAGCCGCGTACGGCGGTCGACCATGGTCAGGAGCACGCCGGCGATCGCGAGCCGGGAATTGAGCCGGGAGCGCACGAGCTCGATCGAGCGGACGAGCTGCGCCAGTCCTTCCAGCGCGTAGTACTCGGCCTGCACCGGCACGAGCACCCGGTCAGCGGCGGCCAGCGCGTTCACGGTGAGTGGGCCCAGCGACGGCGGACAGTCGAGGAAGACGTAGGAGTAACCCTGGGCACCGGACGCGAGCGCCTGCGCGAGGTAGCGCTCGCCGTCGTCGCGACGCGACAGCTCCACGACCGCGCCGGCCAGGTCGGGCTTAGCCGGAACGAGCGAGAGGTTCGAGAACGCGGTCGGCAGCGCCAGCTCGGAGAGAGGCGCGCCGTCGATGAGGTCGTAGCTCGAGGTTCCGTTCGCCCGCATCCCGAGCCCGGAGGTGGCGTTCGCCTGCGGATCGAGGTCGACGACCAGGCACGGCTCCCCCGCCTCGGCGAGGCACGCTGCGAGGTTGATCGCGGTCGTGGTCTTCCCGACCCCGCCCTTCTGGTTTGCGACCGCGATGATCCGCCCTCCCACAGCCCCCAAGTCTCGCTGTCGCTGCGGACGTACAGAGGGCGCCCTGAGGCGCCCTCTTGCAACGGATGTGGCCGGTGCCTACTTCTTGAAGCTGGCGCGGAGTTCCTTGACCGCCGCGCGGGCTGCCTCGAGCGCCTGCTTTACCTCGGCCCGCTGCTGCTTCAGCGTCGCCCGGGCGTCCTTCAGCGTCGCGCGAAGGCCCTTCAGCGCCTTTGCGTCCTTGGCCGCGGCGAGGTCGGTCTTCAGCTGTGCGCGATCCGCCTTGAGAGCGGCCTCGGCGGCCTTCCGGTCGGCCCGCAGCTTGGCGAGATCCGCTTTGATCGTCGCGCGAGCCGCTTCCTTCGTGCCGCCCTTCGCAGCTTGGGCATCGGCGGTGAGCTTGTTGGCGTCGGCGATGACGACGTCGTGCCGCGTTGTCGCGTCGGCGACGAGCTTGGCCAGGTCGGCCTTGACCGCAGCCGCCGGATCGGTGTCGGCGAGCGCGGCGGAGGGCGCGAGCACTCCGAGCGCGAGCGCCATTGTGACGAGAGTGAGTGTTTTCTTCATATCCAGCATCGTGCAACCGTTCTCGGGGCGGCGGGTTATGCGGACGTAAAGCGTGCGCTCAGGCGAGCGGGCGCTTCTTCGCCATTCCGGGCCGGCGCGGGAAGCCTTCGGGCGTCGGACCGACCTTGCGCAAGATCAGGAATCCGTCGGCCTCTTCGAGCTCCCCTGCCAGCCTGGCGGCGACCGCCCCGACGCGTCCGACTTCCGCCGAGGGCCCAACCCACAGGATGGCCGCTCCGCCGGGGCGTACGAGCGGGAGGCACCATTCCGCTGCGACCGGAGGCGGCGCGAGCGCCTTCGCAACCGCAACGCCGTACGCATCGATCTCCTGCTCCTCAGCGCGCCCCTGGATCACGCGCGCGTTCGCGGGTGCGTGCTCGCGCAGGAACGCGCACTTGCGCCCGTTCGCCTCGAGCAGCGTCACCTCCCGGTCCGGCAGCGCGTACGCGAGCGGGATTCCGGGAGCGCCTCCGCCGGAGCCCACATCGACGATCGGGCCCTCGAACGATCCAACGATTGCGGCGCCGCGCATCGAATCGTCGAGCAGCACGCGGCGTGCTTCGCCGCGATCCCTGAGCGACGTAAGCCCCGGCGTAGCCAGGAGCGCGTCGAGCCAGGACTCGAGTGGCTGGGCATTCACAACGACAGCATGAGCCAGCGGCGACAGAGGAGTACAGTTGACGGGAGACAGGACTTGGAGCTTGCCGGACGACGCATCGACTTCCGCGGCTCACGACGAAGCGTGCTCATGCTGGCGCTCGCCACGGCGTGGCTCGCCGCGATTCCGCTCCGAGCATCGGCCTCCGGAACGGCATCAGCGTCGATCGAGTACCGGATCGTGCTGTCCAGCAACCGCGACGGAGCGACGCGCGCGTACAGCATGCTCCCCGACGGCTCGCGTCTGACGCCCCTCCTGGCGCACAACAAACGCCTTACCCCTCTCGCGACCTCAGCCGACGGCGGCACGGTTCTCTATCGGAGCGACAGGTACGGCCTCTACGCCTCTCGGGCGAGCGGAACGGTCCTGCGGCGCCTCACAAGGGATAGCGCGTTCGACGCGGCACTCTCATCCGACGGCAGTCTCGTCGCGTTCACGCAGGAAGGGCGCCCCGGCATCTGGATCGTCGGGAGCGACGGGCGCGGCACCCGCCGTCTCACGCAGCGCGGCGACTCGCTGCCCGCCTGGGCCCCTGACGGCTCAGCCATCGTCTTCGCCCGGAGCATCGGCGAGGCGGCGGCCGCCCTCACGGTGCAGCGGCTCGATGGGCAGCCACGCGTCGTCGGATACGGGGACTTGTTCCAGATCGCGTGGTCGCCCGACGGAAGCTGGATCGCCTATTCCGACGACCGCGACAACCCGAAGTGGCACGGTCTGTGGCTCGTTCACCCAAACGGAACCGGCCGCCATCGCGTCTCGCGGACCTCCGAGAGCTTCGCATGGTCGCCGGACGCGCGCCGACTCGCCGTCGTCAGTGGCAGACATCTCACCGTCGTCCGCACCAGCGGAGGCACGACGCGTTTCCCGACTTCTGTATACATCGGCCGCGTGCTCTGGGCGTCCGATGGGCGGCGCCTCGCCTTCAGCTCCGGCTATCCCAGCCAGATTTGGCTGGTCGACGCGAACGGCCGCGGGCTGCGGGCCGCCACAGATACCGGCTCGAACGAGCTCATCGGCTGGACGCCGCTCGCGCCGACGCTGCCTCCGGCGAGACCGATCCCGCGAACGGAGAAGGTCGTCGGCTCCCGTGCGTTGACAATCCGGACGAGCGTGACCAGCCTCGCAGCGGACGGCCGGCGCGTCGCGTTCAGCACGGGATCGGCCCCCACGGATTGCCGGCACGTCACCGTCTGGACACCCGGGCGGTCGTTGCGGCGCTTTCGTGTCATGGCGCCCTGCAGCGAGCCCGCCGACGGCATCGGCCCTGTCGCCCTCGGTGGGACGCGCGTGGCCTGGCTCTGGGTGAGCGGCACCGGGAACAACGAAGAGACCGCGGTGATCAGTGCGACGCTCGCGCATCCCGCCTCCCAGGTCTATTACGGTCACGCCGCCACGAGTCGCGGCAGCGGCGCCGGCAACTCGGCCAACGCACCGGTCGGTGATGGCAACCTCATCGTGTTCACGGTCGAGGACTACTGCGACCCGAGCTCCGAGCCGAGCGAGCCGGACTGCCCGCCCGACTCTAGTGGCCCTCAGCTCCAAAAAACGTTCCTCTACCGGATCGGCGGCACGCAGACCTGCGCTGACGCCCGCGGATGCACGCTCGTGGCCAAGGCACAAGGAGAGCTGGATGCGCTCGCCGTCGACGCAGGACGGATCGTCGTGTCGACCGACACGGAAGTCCGGGTACTCACGACCGGAGGACGAGTCCTGCGGAGCTTCGTCGGCTCGGCCGACGCGGCGGCACTCTCCGGGAATCAGCTCGCGGTGCAGTCTGCGAACGTGATCGACGTCTACGAGCTCTCCTCCGGCCGGCGCGTCGTTCGCCTTCCCGCGGCAGGGGACGTGAGCCTCGCAGGCCTTCAGGACGGCATCCTGGTCACGACGTCCGGCCCAACGGTGATCCTGCGCCGTCTCGCAGGTGGCCGACCGATCTCCGTCAACCAGGGCGGAACAGCCCGCGCGCAGCTCGAGCGGCCCGGCCTCTTCGTCGCCGGCGACCACCGGCTCACGTTCACGCCGATGGCAGAGCTTCTGCGCCGCTTCGGCTAGGACGAGGGGTTGACGACCACGTAGCGGTTCGGCTCGGTGCCTTCGCTCGAGGTCTCGACGCCGTCGTAGTCCTGCAGGCGCTGGTGTACGACCTTGCGCTCGACGGCGGTCATCGGCTCGAGCTCGACCGGCTCGCCGTCCTCGACGGCGCGCTCGGCGCTTCGTACTGCGATCGACTCGAGCAGCTCGCGGCGACGGGCTCGGTAGCCCGCGGCGTCGACGACGATCTCCTTGCGCGTGTCCTCGAAGCGCCGCCAGGCGATCGAGTTGGCGAGGTACTGAACCGCGTCGATCGTCTGGCCGTGCCGGCCGATCAGCATCCCCAGGTCGCCGCCCTCGCAGGTCACGACGATCTGCTCGTCGCCCTCCTCAACCTCGACCCGGCAGTCCAGGCCGATCGCCGCGACGACGCGCTCCACCAGCTCTCGCGACTCGAACGCGAGGTCGCTTTCGTCGACAGCCTGTGGATCGCGCCGCTCGGCGAGCACACGCGACGCCGTCGCCATCACGCGAGCCGGTTCATACCCCACCCCAAGCAATCCGCGCTCCCCTTCGGAGACCACCTGGAAGACGACGGTCGACTTGTCGAGCCCGGGCTGCGCGCGCTCGAGCTCCCGTAGCGCGGCCCATTTCGCTTCGCCCACGGTCTCGCCGGTCGCCTCGACGGAAAGCGGCTCGAGCTCCTCGGTCACCGCCGGGACTTCTTCTTGCGCTTCACCTTCCGCACCTGCTGGGCCTTGGGCTTCGCCGCTGGCGCAGGCTTCGGCGGCGGAGCCGAGCCGCGCTTGGCTCCGTTACCCGAGTCGTCGCCGCGAGAGGATCTCTTCGGCGCGGGCGCCGGCGTGCGCGGGACGAGCCGGCGCGTGACGAGGCCCTGGCCGACCGTCCACAGGTTCGTCGTCACCCAGTAGAGCAGCAGTCCCGTGGGGAACACCGCCGTCCCGACCGGATGGAGGATGAAGATCGCGAAGACGAGCGGCATCGCGAGCATGAGGATTCGCTGCGATCTCTCCATGGTCGTCGACATGTAGTACGTCGAGGCGAGCTGGCTCACGATGTAGACGACGATCAGCACGTAGCCCGACCAATGCGCGGTGATCGAGTCGGTGATGTTCGGGACGACGTGCAGCCACGAGAACTTGCCCGCGTCGACCGCGGCCTGGCCGCCCGGAGGGTGCCTCGAGAGGTTCCGGAGGACGTAGTAGAGGGCGAAGAAGACCGGGAGCTGCGCGGCGATCGGCAGGCACGACGCGAGCGGGTTGATCTGGTTCTCCTTGTAGAACTTCATCAGCTCTTCCTGCTGCTTCTGCCGGTCGTCCTTGTACTTCTTCTGGATCTCCTTCATCTGCGGCGCGTGCTTCTGCAGCGCCTGCATGGAGTGGATCTGCTTGACCGTCAGCGGGACGAGGACCATCCGGACGATCACCGTCAGCGCGATGATCGACCACGCCCACGGCAGGCCCGCCGTCCCGTGCAGCCAGTCGAGGACGCTTCGGAGCACGTTCTCGATCGGCGTCAGCGGGCTGGCGAGAACCGTGGCAATCACGCAAGCCTCCCGCGGAAGAGCGTCTGGTCCTCGGCCTGATCGACACCGCCGTGACTCCACGGATTGCAGCGGAGAATCCTCCAGCCGGCGAGCACCGAGCCGCGGATGAGCCCGTAGCGCCGCAGCGCATCCAGCGCGTACTGCGAGCAGGAGGGGTGGTACTTGCAGCTCGCCGGTACGAACCGGCCGATCGTGAACCGGTAGCCGTAGACCAAGCCAATCCCGACGTATTTCATGCCGCCGCCTTCTGCACGACCTCATCGACGCGCTCGCGGAGCCAGTCGAAGCCGCGGGCCTCGGTCGCCTCGACGAGGCCCGGACGCACGATCAGCACGTAGTCGCGGCCTCGCTGCACCTGCGGCAGCAGAGCGCGCCAGACCTCGCGGAGCTGGCGCTTGATCTTGTTCCGCACCACGGCTCCCCCGTTCGCCTTCGGCACCGCGAGACCGAGCCGCGGCTCGCCGTCCACGTCCTCGCGCGGGAACCAGTAGAGCACCAGGAAGCGAGTGGACACGGACCGCCCTTGCCGGTAGACGGCGTCGAAGTCCCGGGAGCGGGAGAGGCGGTTGCGGCGCTGCACGGTGTCCGCGGACAGCTTAGGCAGCCTCGGCGCCGCTTGCGGTGCCGAGATTCAGGTCGTGCGGACGTTGGCCGCATGACCGTCTGAACCGACCGGTCGACCCCATGGCGAACACGCTCACGCCGACAAGCGCTTGCGGCCGCGAGCGCGGCGGCGCTTGAGGATCGCACGGCCGCCTCGTGTGGACATGCGCGCGCGGAAGCCGTGCTTGCGCTTTCGGCGTCGAACGTTTGGCTGATAGGTCCGCTTCAAGAGGTGCCTCCAAAAAAATCCCCCTTCCGGGGGCCCGTCGAGCGGCCAGTATAGATGAGGTCCGCGAGCCTCGGTTGTCCACAGCGGAACCCCCCGCAAGCGGGCAGTAATCGGCCCGTTCACCAGACTGTTTCCACAGGTGTGGAGAGGAATGTGGACGCCGGAAAAGCCCTGCAAATCACCGTTTCTTACACCGTCGTCATCCGCATTGTTCCACGCGCTCGACGCTGGTATGTTAGGCGCTCCCTCGAGCTGCAAAGGAGCAAGCGAACCGGCGTGGAGCGCCAAATTGAGCTGACTGCGGAGACCCTGTGGAACGAAGTCGCCAGTCGGCTCAAGGGGGCACTCAACGAGACCACGTACCGCACGTGGTTCGCCGAGGCAGAGGGCCTCGAGCTCACGGACGACACGTTCTCGATTGCCGTCCCGAACGACTTCACGCGCGAGTGGATCGAGGGCCATTTCGTCGGCCTGATCAAAGCCGCCGTCCGCGATGCAACCGGCGTCGAGCGGCGGATCAGCCTGACGATCTCCGACCTCACCGCGGAGCCGGCGGCCAAGACGGCCGAGCCGCCGAAGCGCGCAGAGGGCGAGCTCGCGAACATCAACCCGAAGTACACGTTCGACCTCTTCGTGATCGGCTCGTCGAATCGCTTCGCCCACGCGGCCGCGCTCGCGGTCGCCGAGGCGCCGGCGCAGGCGTACAACCCGCTCTTCATCTACGGCGGCACCGGGCTCGGCAAGACGCACCTGCTGCAGGCGATCGCGAACTACGTGGACGAGCACTCGGCGGACCTGACCGTGCGCTACGTCACCAGCGAGACATTCATGAACGACTTCATCAACTCGCTGCGCGACAAGCGGATCGAGGGCTTCAAGCAGCGCTACCGCACCTACGACCTGCTGTTGATCGACGACATCCAGTTCTTCGAGTCGAAGGAGCGGATCCAGGAGGAGTTCTTCCACACCTTCAACTCGCTCTACGAGGCCGGCTCGCAGATCGTGATCTCGTCGGACCGGCCGCCGAAGGAGATTCCGACCCTCGAGGAGCGGCTGCGCTCGCGCTTCGAGTGGGGACTGATCACCGACGTGCAGCCGCCCGATCTCGAGACGCGAATTGCGATCCTGCGCAAGAAGGTCAAGACCGACTCGATCCACATCGCCGATCCCCAGGTGCTGACCTTCATCGCCAGCCGGATCTCGACGAACATCCGCGAACTCGAAGGAGCGCTGACACGCGTCGTTGCGTTCTCGTCGCTCACCGGGCGCGCGATGACGGTCGAGCTCGCCCAGGACGTGTTAAAGGACGTCTTCCCGCAGGGCGAGATCCCCGCGGTGTCCATCCAGCGCATCCAGGAGCTCGTCATCGAACGCTTCGGGCTCTCGCACGAGGAGCTCGTCGGCGACCGGCGATCGCAGAACATCGTCTATCCCCGCCAAGTGGCCATGTACCTCTCCCGCGAGCTCACCGACTCGTCGCTGCCGAAGATCGGCAAGGAGTTCGGCGGCCGCGATCACACGACTGTGATCCACGCAACCGTGAAGATCGCTCGCCTGATCCGCGAAGATCGCTCTGTGTACAACCTGGTGCAAGAACTCACCGCACGCGTCAAGCAGGTGCGCTGATTCTGTGGAGCATCTCGCCGGCGCCGTCAGGCCTGTTGAAGACAGCGACTTGTCCACCGTGGGCATCCACCGCGAAACTGGCTCTGGCAACCGCGGGAAGGCCGTCTTCCCCGGCGTCCACACTCCTTACTGTTACTACGAACTTTTTTAAAGAAGGAAGATCATGGAAACAGAAGTGATGGTCGGATCGGGAATGCAGATCACCTGCTCGAGAGACGAGCTCGTTCAGAAGCTCGGCGTCGTTGCGCGAGCGGTCTCCACGAGAACCGCGGTTCAGATCCTCGCCGGCGTGCTCTTGCGCGCCGAAGGGGGACAGCTGCACCTGGCCGCGACCGACATGGGGCTGTCGCTGTGCGCCTCGAGGGACGCGCAGGTCGAGGGGGAGGGCTCGGTGGTCGTTCCCGGGCGGCTGCTCGTCGATCTAGCGCGACTCCTGCCGGAGAGCGACGTGACGATCGAGCACCGCGTCGAGGAGGGCATCGTTCGCATCGCGTGCGGCTCCTACGAGTCGCGGCTCAACACCTATAACGCCGAGGACTTCCCGCGGCTCCCCGAGCTCGACGCGCTTACCACCTTCTCTGTGGATCGCGAGGCCTTGCTCGACACAGTCGCCCGCGTCCAGCGCTCGGCGTCTCGCGACGAGTCGCGCCCGGTGCTCACCGGGATCCTCGCCCGCTTCGAGCCGGGAAAGCTCGTCATGGCCGCGACCGACTCCTACCGGCTCTCGGTGAAGGAGACGCCGCTCGAGGGCGAGGTGCCGGAGCTCGAGGCGATCATCCCCTCGAGGGCGCTTTTGGAGCTCGCCCGCATCGCGGTCGCCGGCGACGAGATCGAGCTCGGCGTGCACGAGAACCAGGTCATCTTCAGCATCGCCGCCGAGGGCGTCTACCTGACGACGCGCCGCATCGACGGCCAGTTCCCGAACTACAAGCAGCTGCTTCCGGAGACCTTCGAGCACGACGTGACCATCCCGCGGGGAGAGCTGCTCGACGTTGTTCGGCGCACCTCGGTGATGGTGCAGCGCAACTCGCCGCTGCGGCTGCGCTTCGCGGAGGGCGAGTTGACGGTGACCGCACGGACGCAGGACGTCGGAGAGGCGACTGAGTCGCTGCCGGTGCAGTACGCCGGCGAGCCGCTCGAGATCGGGTTCAACGCGGAGTTCCTCAAGGACGGCGTCGAGTCGATCACGTCCGACGACCTCACGCTCCACCTGATCAGTCCGCTCCGGCCGGCCGTGATCGAAGGCGACGGGGACGACTTCCGCTACCTGATCATGCCAATCCGTCTCGCCGGCTGATCGTCGGCTCGGTCTCGCTCCGGAACTTCCGCTCCTACGAGAAGCTGGACCTCGGCCTCGAGCCGGGGCTCGTGCTGGTGGTGGGGAGAAACGGGGCGGGCAAGACGAACCTGCTCGAGTCACTGCACGTCGGCACGCAAGGCTTCTCGCCGCGCACGCGCTCCGACGCGCAGCTGATTCGCTTCGGCGAGGAAGCGGGGCGCGTCGCGCTGCGCGGCGACCGAGGCGGTGTGGCGGTCGAGCTCGAGGTGACGCTCCAAGCACGTGAGGGCAAGCGCGCCCGCCTGAACGGCGCGCCGGTGGGCACCGCCGAGCAGCTGCGATCGGAGGTCTCGACGCTCGTCTTCACACCGGACCGGCTGGTCGTCGTCAAGGGAGGCCCGGCCGCGCGGCGCGCGTACTTCGACCGGGCGCTCGGCCGCCTGATCCCCGCTCGCGCAGGCCTGTCCGCCGAGTACGGCGCTGTGGTCGCGCAGCGGAACGCGGCCCTGCGGAGGATCGCCGGCGGCTACTCGTCCCGCGAGGCCCTCGAGCCGTGGACCGCGAAGGTCGCCGAGCTGGGCACGCATCTCGTGCAGTCGCGCGGCGAGGCGATCGACGTCCTGTCACCTGCGTTTGCGGAGCGCGCCGAGGAGCTCGGGCTTCCCCAGGCCTCCCTCCGCTACGAGGGCGAGCCGCCGACCGTTGCCGCCCTCGACGAGCGCGAGGCGCGCGACCTCGAGCGGGGCGCCACGAGCCTCGGCCCGCACCTCGACGACGTGTCGATCCTCTCGGGCACCCGCGACCTGCGCAGCTTCGGCTCGCAGGGCGAGCAGCGCCTCGCCGTTCTGTCGCTTCTGCTCGCCGAGGCGGAGGTGATCGCCGACCGCCGCGGTGTTCCACCGCTGCTCCTTCTAGACGACGTGCTGTCCGAGCTCGATCGCGGCCGGCGGAAGATCCTCGCCGAGCGGATCGCGCTCCGCGGCCAGGCGCTGATCACGGCGACCGACGCTGGCGCGCTCCCGATCGATCCGGCGCAGCTGCTCGAGGTCACGCCGGGAAAGGTGGCCCTAGGGTGAGCCGCAGCTGGATGCCCCAGCCGATCGGCGGCGAGGTCCGCCGCGAGCTGTCCCGCTACGGCCCGGCGGCGGGGATGGCGGACATCGTCCGCGTCTGGCCGGAGCTCGTGGGCGAGGAAGTGGCGCGGAACGCCTGGCCGGCGCGCATCGCCCGCGACGGGACGCTGCACGTCCACACCAGCTCGTCCGCGTGGGCGTTCGAGCTCGGCCAGCTCGCCCCGACGATTCTCGAGCGGCTCCTGGAGACGCTGCCGGAGAGCTCGACGCCCGCGCTCAGGTTCGCCGTCGGGCACCTCCCCGAGCCCGAGCCGACCGCCGTCGAGCGCGCCGGTCCCGAGGCTCCCAAGCCCGGCCCGAGGGAGCGTGCGGCGGCCGCGGAGTTGACGGCGTCCCTGACCGATCCCGAGCTGCGCGAGCTTGTCGCCCGCGCCGCCGCGGCAAGCCTCGCAAAGAGCGGCTAAAGCCTCGCTTTCGAGGCCGGTGACGACCGGTCTTTCTGGTAGACTTCGAGGTGCCCGCAAAGCGGAATTTTGCAGGGCTTTTTTGATGGCTGAGACCACATATACCGCAAAAGACATCACCGTTCTCGAGGGGCTCGAACCGGTCCGGCTCAGGCCGGGCATGTACATCGGCTCGACGGGTCCTCGCGGCCTGCATCACCTCGTCTACGAGGTCGTCGACAACGCCGTCGACGAAGCCCTCGCGGGCCGCAACGAATCCGTCGAGATCACGCTCCATCCCGACAACTCGGTCACTGTCGTCGACGCGGGCGCAGGCATCCCGGTGGACATCATTCCCGAGCAGGGCCTCCCGGCTCTGACGGTCGTCCTGACGAAGCTGCACGCCGGCGGAAAGTTCGGCGGCGACGGCTACAAGGTCTCGGGCGGCCTGCACGGTGTCGGCGTCTCTGTCGTCAACGCGCTCTCGTCGTGGCTGCGCGCCGAGGTGCGCCGAGACGGCAAGGTCTACCGGCAGGAGTTCGCCCGGGGAGTGCCCCAGGGCGACATGGAGATCGTGGGCAAGTCCGACAAGAGCGACACCGGCACGACGATCTCGTTCCTTCCCGACGCGGAGGTCTTCGAGGAGATCGAGCTCTCGTACGAGACGCTCGTCCAGCACCTGCGCGAGACCGCGTTCCTCACGCGAGGCTTTCGGATCAAGCTGATCGACGAGCGCGCGGGCGGAGAGACCATCGAGTTCCGCTACGAGAACGGGATCAAGGACTTCGTCGCGCACGTGAACGCGAGCAAGGACCCGATCCACAAGCACATCATCTATTTCGAGGGCGACGCCGACCAGGGCGCGGTCGAGGTCGCGATGCAGTGGACGACCAAGTACGTCGAGTCGGTCTTCTCGTTCGCGAACAACATCAACACGCATGAGGGCGGAACCCACCTGTCCGGGTTCAACGGTGCCCTGACGCGCACGGTCAACGCTTACGCGCGCAAGGAAGTCCTCCTGAAGGAGAAGGAGGACAACCTCGAGGGCGACGACGTGCGCGAGGGGCTCGCCGCGGTCATCTCCGTGAAGCTCCGCGAGCCGCAATTCGAGGGACAGACCAAGACGAAGCTCGGCAATCCCGGCGTCCGCGGCCTGGTCGAGTCGACGGTCAACGCCGGCCTCGCGCGGTTCTTCGAGGAGAACCCGACCGAAGCGAAGCAGATCGTGCGCAAGGCGATCGACGCCTCGCGCGCCCGCCAGGCTGCGCGCAAGGCCCGCGACCTCACTCGCCGCAAGGGCGCGCTCGAGAGCTCGTCGCTGCCCGGCAAGCTCGCCGACTGCCAGATCAACGACCCCGAGTCGGCCGAGCTCTTCCTCGTCGAGGGCAACTCCGCCGGCGGGTCAGCCGTCGATGCGCGTGACCGCGTCTTCCAGGCAATCCTGCCCCTGCGCGGCAAGGTGATCAACGCCGAGAAGAACCGCATCAACAAGGTGCTCTCGAACCTCGAGATCCAGGCGATCGTGACTGCGATCGGCACGGGAATCAGCGAGGAGTTCGACATCACCAAGCTCCGCTATCACCGCGTGATCATCATGACCGACGCCGATCAGGACGGCTCCCACATCCGCACGCTGATCCTGACCTTCCTCTACCGCAACATGTCCGAGCTCGTCGAGCGCGGCCACGTCTACATCGCCGTGCCGCCGCTGTACCGGGTCAAGTTCGGCAACCGCGAGCAGTACGTGGAGAAGGAGGCGCACTTCGAGGAGCTGCTCGTGCGCGAGCGGATCAAGGACATGGACCTGGTCGCCCGCGACGGATCGTCCAGCAAGCTCACCGAGGCGCGCTGGGGGCGGTTCACACGCGCGCTGACCGAGTTCGAAGGCTGGTCGTCGCGGCTGCGAGCCGACTTCGGCAACGCCGAGGCCGACTTCGTCGTCGCACACCGCCTCGTCGAGACCGACGTCGATCTCGCCACCGATGTCAAGGCTGCGCTCGGCTCGCTGGACACCAACGGCTATGACCTCGACGTCGTCTCCTCGAGCGCCGAGGAGTTCCGCGTCAAGATGATCGAGCGCGAGACGAGCGCCGCGACGCACGTGATCGTGCCGACCGCGCTGCTGACCTCGCCCGTCTACGCGAACCTGCGCAAGGCGTACCAGCGACTCGGCGAGCTCGTGGGCCTGCCGCCGTTCACCATCCATCAAGGGAAGAAGAACCGCACTGCAGAGACTTTCAGCGCGCTCCGCGAGCAGTCAGTCGAGCTGGCGAAGGACGGCATCCAGGTCTCGCGCTTCAAGGGCCTCGGCGAGATGGACGCCGACGACCTGCGCGACACGACGATGGACCCGTCCAAGCGCGTGCTCGTGCGCGTGGAGGTCGAGGACGCCGCGGCCGCCGACAGCATCTTCTCGATCCTGATGGGCGACCAGGTGGAGCCGCGCCGGCTCTTCATCGAGCAGAACGCGAAGGACGTTCGCTTCCTGGATGTCTGAGGTCGCGTCCGGTCCAGGAGGCCCCCTAGGGCCAGGCCGCATCGAGACGCGCGAGCTCGAGGCGGAGATGCGCTCGAGCTTCCTCGACTACGCGATGAGCGTGATCGTCGCGCGCGCCCTTCCGGATGTGCGCGACGGCCTGAAGCCCGTCCACCGCCGGGTCCTCTACGGGATGCACGAGGCGGGCATGCAGCCCAACCGGCCGCACAAGAAGTGCGCGCGCATCGTCGGCGACGTCATGGGCTCCTACCACCCGCACGGCGACACGGCGATCTACGACACGCTCGTCCGGATGGCGCAGCCGTTCTCGCTGCGCTACCCGCTCGTCGACGGGCAGGGCAACTTCGGGAACATCGACGGCTACCCCGCAGCCGCGATGCGTTACTGCGTGGCCGGCGACTCCCGCGTCTCGACTCCGACCGGCACGCTCCGGATCGACGCGCTTCACCCTCGGCTCGCGCCGGACAGCGAGCGCGAGATTGAGCTTGACGTTCTCGACCGACTCGGTCGTCCCGTCCGCGCGACGAAGCTCTTCCATTCGGGCGACCATCCGACGCTCCGCATACGAACGCGCGAAGGCTACGAGATGACGGGAACGCACAACCACCCGGTGCTCTGCCTTGTCGACGTGGTCGGAGTGCCGATGCTGATGTGGAAGCTGCTGGAGGAGGTTGCACCCGGTGACCGCGTCGCGATGTCACGCGCCCCGCGGCCGGTTGACGTCGACCTCCCGGAGGACGATCGCCGACTGGCGCTTCTGCTCGGTGCGTTCGTCTCCGAAGGCTGGGTCAGCGAGTCCCGGGCGGGGTTCAACAACGTCGACAAGGAGTTCTTCGCGGCGGTCGTGGACGCGTATGACCGTGTCGTAGGAGGGCCGCGCTACGTGTACTCGCGGACGATCGTCTCTGGCAGCGTCCTTCACGAACTCGACGTTCAGCGGATGGACGCGCTGCTCGAGAGCGAGCTCGCGTGTCTCGCCGGCTCGAAGGCGGCCGCAAAGACCATTCCGGAGCGCGTCTGGACGTCGACGCAAGCATTTAAGCGCGTCTTCCTGCAAGCGCTCTTCACCGGCGACGGGTCGTCGTCGCTGCTCCCACGAAAGACGATCCAGGTCTCCTACTCCACCTACAGCGATCAGCTCGCGCGCGACGTCCAGCTCTTGCTGCTCGAGTTCGGGATCGTGAGCCGCCTCTGCCGCTACGCCAAGGGCGAGACCAAGGTCGTGATCACGAACCGACGTGACGCGCGGCTCTTCGCGCGCAATGTCGGCTTTCTCGGTGCCAAGCAGGCGAAGCTCGACCGCGAGCTCGACGCGATCCCGCGGGAGAGCCGCGCGCTTAGCCACGACCACGTCCCGTTCGTCGCCGACTACATCCGATCGGAGAGCGACGACCGCTGGCTACACCGCCACAACATCGACCGGGCTGAGCGCTGGGAGCGCGGTGGGGCCGCGATCCTCGAACGCATCGAATCGGCCGAGGTCCGCGCTGTCGTCGAGCCGCTCGTCAGTGGCGACTACTACTACGCCGAAGTAGCTTTGGTGGAGGACGCAGGCGTGCAGCCCGTCTACTCGCTTCGCGTCGCCACCGACGATCACGCCTTCCTGACGAACGGGTTCGTCAGCCACAACACCGAGTGCCGGCTCACGCGTCTCGCCACCGAGATGCTCCGCGACATCGACGCCGACACCGTCGACTTCAAGCCCAACTACGACGAGTCGCGGCGCGAGCCCGTCGTTCTCCCCGCCCGCTTCCCGAACCTGCTCGTCAACGGCTCGACGGGCATTGCGGTCGGCATGGCCACGAACATCCCGCCACACCACCTTGGCGAGACGATCGACGCCCTCGTGGCGATGATCGACGACCCGGCGATCGACGTCGACCGCCTGATGAAGCACGTCAAGGGCCCCGATTTCCCGACCGCCGGGATCATCCTCGGCCGCGAGGGGATCCGCGAGGCCTATCGCTCCGGCCGCGGCCGCGTCGTCATGAGGGCCCGCGCGCACATCGAGGAACTCCGCGGCGGCCGCACGGCCGTCGTCGTCACCGAGCTTCCGTACGGCGTCAAGAAGGGCGGCGACGAGGGCGTGATCTCGAAGATCGCCGATCTGGTCAAGGACGGCGTGCTGAGCGAGGTCGCCGACCTGAAGGACCTGTCCGACAAGTCCGGGATGCGGATCGAGGTGCACCTCAAGCGCGACATCGTCCCGCAGGTCGCGCTCAACAAGCTCTTCAAGCATACGGCTCTGCAGTCGACCTTCGGCTACAACGCCGTCGCGCTCGTCGACGGAGTCCCGAAGACGCTCGGCCTGCGCGACCTCCTCTGGCACTACCTGGTCTACCAGCGCGAGGTCGTCACCCGCCGGCTGAAGTACGAGCTGCGCCAGGCCGAGAAGCGCGCGCACGTCCTCGAGGGCTATCTCATTGCGCTCGACAACCTCGACGAGGTCATTCGCATCATCCGGGGCGCCGACGACACCGACGACGCGCGCGACCGGCTGATGGCGCGCTTCGAGTTCTCCGAGATCCAGGCTCAGGCGATCCTCGACCTGCGGCTCCGCGCCCTCACCGGGCTGGAGCGGAAACGCGTCGAGGAGGAGTACAACGACCTGCGCGAGCGCATCGCCGAGCTCCGCGCGGTGCTAGGCGACGAGGCGCGCATCGACGCGGTCATCCGCGAGGAGCTGCTCGAGCTGAAGACGATCTACGCGCGCGACGACCGCCGCACCGAGATCGTCTCCGCCGAGGGCGACCTCGACCTCGAGGACCTGATCGCGGAAGAGGACATGGTCATCGCGATCACGCGCTCGAACTACATCAAGCGCCTTCCGGTCACCACGTACCGCGAGCAGAAGCGCGGCGGCATCGGCGTGATGGGCATGGACATGGCCGACGACGACTACATCGAGCACCTCTTCGTCGCCTCGACGCACGACTACATCCTCTTCTTCACCTCCGTCGGCAAGGTCTACCGGCTCAAGGTGCATGAGTTGCCGCTCGGCTCGCGCCAGTCGAAGGGGCGCGCGATCCAGAACCTGCTCCCCTTCACGCAGCAGGAGCAGGTGCGTGCCGTGATCCAGACGCGCGACTTCAAGGATGCGGAGTTCCTCGTTCTCGCGACGAAGAACGGCGTCGTCAAGAAGACGAAGTTCAGCGAGTACAACACCCCGCTGAAGGCCGACGGGATCATCGCGATCAACCTGCGCGACAAGGACGAGCTGATCGGCGTGCGGCACTCCTCGGGCGACGACGACATCCTGATGGTCTCGCGGAAGGGCCAGGCGATCCGGTTCAACGAGAAGGAAGCCCGGCCGATGGGCCGTGCGACCTCGGGCGTGCAGGGAATGCGGCTGCGCGCCGGCGACGAGGTCATCTCCGTGAACATCGCGCAGAACGACGCCGACCTCCTCGTCGTGACCGAGAACGGCTACGGCAAGCGCACGCGCATCGACGAGTACCCGATCAAGGGCCGCGGCGGGCTCGGCGTGAAGACCGTCCAGCTGACCGAGGCGAAGGGCCAGCTCGCCGGCGCCCGCGTCGTCCGCGAGGGCTATCAGGTGATGCTGATCTCGACCGGCGGCACCGTGATCAAGATGGCCGCCGAGGACATCAAGCGCTCCGGTCGCTCGACGCAGGGCGTGATCGTGATGCGCCTGCGCGGCGACGACGAGCACGTCTCTGCCCTGGCGCCCGTGGTCGAGAGCGACGAGACGGCCGAGGACATTGTTGGCGAGGCCGAGGTCGATATCGAGGCGCCTGCGGCCGAAGCCGAGGTCTCGACGAACGGCACGGAGCCGGAGCAGCCCGACCCCGCGGCCTAGCCTCCTCCTTTGCAAGCCAGACAGTCACTCGTTCGAGTGATCGGTTGCGGCGGGTCCCGACCCGACATGAAAAGAGCCCCCACCCTGGGTCAAACCGATATGAGGACTGTTCGGGAAAGGTGTTCCTGATGGCCGTAACGAGACACGTCGACCTGCTCGAGCCGATCGATCTCGCGCAGCACCTCGGCAAGGTCGAGCTCTATCTCGGGCAGGTGTGCCAGATCGCCGGCATCTCCAAGATGCAGCTCGACTACTGGACGAACAAGGCGCAGATCCCGACGAAGGGCAAGAAGCAGCGGATCTACGACATCAACGCGCTCGAGACCGTGATGCTGATCAAGCAGGCGAAGGACAAGGGCCTGAACCTTGGCGCAGCGATCGACGCCGCGCGCACCTTCCGGATGCTGGCGTCGCAGCAGCACGCCGAGTAGCGCTCACTGCTCTCGCTTGGGCCGTGCGCTGCGCAGCGCGGCGGCCGCATCCTCGGGCGGCACCGTGTTGACGTGGATCCCCGCGCCGAGCTCGATTCCCGCGGGCACGGCGAGCCGTGGGAGAAGCTCGAGGTGCCAGTGTTTGCCGTTGTGGAGCCACGCGTTGAGCGGGCTCGGGCCCTCGACCGCATAGAGCCTCCGGACGATCTCCGCGAGGAGCTGGAGCGCCGACCCGAGCAGGTCGCTCTCCCAGGCGTCGGGCTCGGGGTCTGCGGGGGCGATCCGGACCTCGTACGGAAGCCGGCTCGCGAACGGGCAGAGCGCGACGATGCCGTCGCGCTCGAGCACGCGCTCGCCTTCGAGCATCCGCGTCAGGTCGGTTTCCTCGCGCACTGCGGGAGGCACCTCGTCGAGCCAGACGAGCTGCGAGTGGGAATGGGGCAGGCTTGCGCCGGCGGCTTGGCCCTCGTTCAGCAGTGCATGCACGTAGCCGTCGGAGCTGCGGGCGCGCAGGCGCCAGGCCTCGGCGACCCGCTCGAGCTCGTCGTCCTCCAGCTCGCCGATCGTCCTGACGTGACGAGGCGTGTGGACGACGACCTCCTGCCGCTCGAACGCCGGGTACAGGTTCGGGACGACCCGCACGCTCCACGGTCCCTTGAACGGAAGACGCAGCGTCTCCGGCGGCGTGCGGTCCTCGCGTCCCTCGCAGAACGGACAGGATGCGAGCTCCTCCGGCGTCGCCGGCTCGATTGCGCCGACCGCGGCTCCCGGCCTGCGGGCGCGCGCGGGCGCGACGACGACCAGTCGCCCCGTGACCGGGTCGCGGCGGAGCTCGCCGCTCAGGGGTTGGAGCCGGCCTTCTCGAGGAAGGGCTTGAAGAGGTCGATCGGCGCCGGGAAGACGATCGTCGTCGCCTGAGACGAGCCGAGCTCGAGGAGGGTCTGGAGGTACCGGAGCTGAAGCGCGATCGGGTGATCTTCGATCACGAGCGCCGCGTCCTTCAGCCGTTCGGAGGCCTGGAACTCGCCTTCGGCGTTGATGACCTTGGCGCGCCGCTCACGCTCGGCCTCGGCCTGCCGCGCCATCGCGCGCTGCATCCCGGCCGGGATCTCCACGTCCTTCACCTCGACGATCGCAACCTTGATTCCCCACGGCGCGGTGGCCTCGTCGATGATCGCCTGCAGGATCGTGTTGATCTTGTCGCGCTCCGACAGGAGCTCGTCGAGCATGTGCTGGCCGAGCACCGAGCGCAGCGTCGTCTGCGCGATCTGCGACGTCGCGACCATGAAGTTCTCGACCTGAACGATCGCCGAAGCGGGATCGACAATTCGGAAGTAGGCGACCGCGTTCACCCGCGCCGGCACGTTGTCCTTGGTGATCACTTCCTGCGGCGGGATGTTGAGCGTGATCGTTCGCAGGTCGACCTTGACCATCCGGTCGATGATCGGGATCAACAGGAAGAGCCCCGGTCCCTTCGGCGGGTCGAGCAGGCGGCCGAGCCGGAAGACCACGCCTCGCTCGTACTCCCGCGCGACCTTGATCGCCGAGAAGAGGAAGAGCAGCAGGATGAACGCGAGTACTGCGACGGCGATGAGAGCGGGGATCATGCAGGCGTCCTTTCCGGGATCACATCGATCCTACGGGTTCGCGGTCGTGGTGGACTTCGAGCGTCAGACCGTCGAGCCGCTCGACGCGGACGCTCTGGCCGGGTTGCAGCGGCTCGCCGTCGGCAGCGCGCGCCTGCCACAGCTCGCCGTTCAGGAACACGAGACCGTCGCGCCGCACCTGGCCCTGCGCGCCGACGAGCGTGTGCGCGCCCACGGTCGGGGGCCGGCGCCTGACCTGGACCGCCTTGCCGATCGCGAACGCCCAGAGCAGCCCGAGCCCGATCGCCACCGAGAGCACGAGCGGCTTGGAGACCTGGTAGGGCGGCGGCACGTTGTTGAAGGTCATGATCGCACCCACCGCGAGGCTGATCAGCCCGGCCACGGTCAGGGCTCCATGCGACACGACGTGGACGTCGATCACTAACAGCCCGAGGCCGAGCAGGACGAGCGCGACCCCGCCCCACGTGATGGGCAGGATGAAGGCGCCGAAGAGCGAGAGGACGAGAGCGACCGCTCCGAGCGCGCCGGGGAGGACGACGCCCGGATGGAAGATCTCGAAGCCGATCCCCGCGATTCCGGCGAGGAAGAGCAGCGAGACGAGATTCGGGTCGATCAGGACGTTCAGGAACTTGTTGAAGAACGACGGGTGCACCTCGTCGATCCGAGCGCCGGCGAGGTGGAGCGTGAAGCCCTTCGGGACGGTCTTCCTGCCGTCGAGCTGGGTCAGCAGCGCGGGGAGGCTCGGCGCGACGACGTCGATCACGTGCATCTTCAGTGCCTGGCTCGCGGTCAGGTTGGAGGCCTGCCGGACCGCCTGTGCCGGCCAGGTCGTGTTGCGGCCGTGACGCTCGGCCAGCGCGGTCAGCGAGGCGACCGCGTCGTTGATCACCTTGCGGCGCAGGTCCTTGCCGATGTTCTGGCCCGTGCCGTTGATGGGCGTCGACGAGCCGATGTTCGTCTGCGGCGCCATGGCCAGGATGTCCGCCGCCTCGCTGATCCAGACGCCGGCCGAGGCGGCACGCGCACCGTCGGGGGAGACGTAGACGATGACGGGGATCGGCGACGCGAGTTCGGCCTGGTAGATCTTCCGCATCGATTCGAGCAGGCCGCCGGGCGTGTCGAGCAGGATCACGACCGCGTCGTAGTGATCGCTTGCTGCCCGCTTCAGCTGATGGTTGACGTACCCCTGCGAGACCGGGTTGACCTCGAGGTCGAAGTGGACCGCTAGCACCCGCGGCCGTGCCGCGGAGGCCGGTGCCGCGAGCGCGAGAACGGCGCCTACGGCCGCGCCGGCCCCAAGAAATCCCCGCAGAAACCGCGTTTTCACAACGTAAAACTCTATCAGCGGCAGGGTCGCAACCCTTGCCAGCGAAGGGCGCCTGGGTACCCTGGAAGCCTCCGCGGGTCGTTCGCATGAAGCCGTTTCTCGCCGCCTTGATCGCGCTCCTCGTCGCGCCTGCCGCAGCTCAGGGCGCGGGCGTGGCCGTCGTCTCTCGCGATGCGCACGCGGCGGCCGCTCGTCTCTCGACCTCGAGGCAGTTCGACGTCGTCGGCGTCCACTGGCAGGGCTCCGGGTCGGTGCGGATCCGCACACGCAGCGTCTCGGGCCGCTGGAGCCGCTGGATCGATGCGGCGCCCGAGGCCGAGGATCTTCCCGATAGCGGAACGCCGGAAGCCCATGGGTCGCACGGCTGGCACCTCGGAAACCCCATCTGGGCCGGAGCGTCGAATGCGATCCAGTACCGAACGTCGGGCCGCGTCGCGAGGGTGCGTGCCTTCTTCGTCTCGAGCCCGGTCTCCAAGGTGCCCTTGCGCCGGATCGCGCTGACCTCCCAGCCGGCCGTCATTCCGCGGGCCGGCTGGGGCGCGGACGAGTCGGTCCCGATACGACGCCAGGGCGCGGTCTACGCGACCACGTTGAGCGCGGCGATCGTCCACCACACGGCCAGCACCAACTCGTACACCGCGGTCCAGTCCGCGGCGCTGATGCGGGGCTTCCAGGCCTACCACGTGAAGTCGAACGGGTGGGCGGACATCGGCTACAACTTCCTCGTCGATCGCTACGGCCAGATCTTCGAGGGCCGGTACGGCGGCATCGACCGCAACGTCGTCGGCGCGCACGCCCAGGGCTTCAACACAGGTTCGGTCGGGGTCGCCCTGATCGGCACGTTCGAGTCCACCGGCATCAGCCCCGCCGCCCGCGCCGCTCTGGTGAGCCTGCTCGCCTGGCGGCTCGACGTCGCGCACGTGGATCCGCTCTCGACCTCGAGCTTCCTTTCCGGAGGGAACCCGCGCTTCGCCTCCGGCATGGCCGTGCCGCTGCGGGCCGTCTCGGGGCACCGCGACACCGGCTTCACGAGCTGTCCGGGCGCGATCCTCTACGGGACGCTGCCTGCGATCGCGCGTGACGTGGCCGCGTTCGGCGGCCCCAAGCTGTACGCGCCGGTCGTGCGCGGGGCGATCGGGGCGCCGATCCGGTTCACGGCGCGGCTCTCGGCCGCGCTGCCGTGGACGGTCACCGTGACCGACTCGGCCGGGACGGTGGTTGCGACAGGGGCGGGCTCCGGGACAGCCGTCGACTTCACGTGGGACGCGACGCTCGTTGTCCCGGGCTCGTACTCGTGGCGGATCGACGCCGGAGCGACCGTGCGGCCCGCCACCGGTACGATCGGCGGGAAGGCGGCCGCGCTCGCCCTGCAGAACGTGACCGCGTCGCGCCTGACCTTCAGCCCGAACGGCGACGGCAAGGACGAGGAGACGCGGATCTCGTACACACTCACGCGCCAGGCGACCGTCACCGCGTCGCTGACACTTCCGGACGGCACACCCGCCGCCACGCTCTTCACCGACACGAAGGCGGCCGGGCGAAACAGCTTCGTCTTCCGCGGCCAGGGAATGGCCGACGGCGAGTACCGGATCGTCCTTACGGCCGCCGCGGGCGGCAAGACCGTCGCCGGATCGGTCTTGATCGTGGTCAACCGGACGCTGGCCGGCTTCGGCGCGTCGCCACCGGCGTTCTCCCCCAACGGGGACGGGCGTCTCGAATCCGTCTTCTTCCCGTTCTCGCTCGCCTACGCGGTGCAGGCGAGGCTGCGCATTCTGCGCGGGACGACGGAGATCGTCCCCGTCTTCGACAGCCCGCTCGGGGTCGGCCCGCAGCGGCTGAGCTGGGACGGCAGGGACGCCACCGAGGGACGCGTGCCCGACGGCTCGTACAAGGCCGAGCTGACCGTGACCGACCAGCTCGGCGCGGTGACGCAGACCGCACCGTTTCGGATCGACACGACGGCACCTCGCCTGCGCGCTCTTTCGCTCGCTCGGCTGCGATTCACCCTCGGCGAGCCGGCGCGCGTGACCTTCACGGTCAACGGACGGCGGATCGTGCTGGAGGAGAAGCGCGGCACGTTCCGCGTTCCATTCGGAGGCAGACCCCGACGCGTCACTGCGGTGGCGATGGACGCGGCCGGCAACCGCAGCCCGACGCTCAGGCTTCCCTGATCCAGTCGGCGTAGGCGAGCTCGAGCCGCTCGAGAATCGCGGCGAGAAGCTCCGGCCGAGAAATGCTCGCGCCCTCCAGCCGCAGCGACGTGGCGCCCTCGGGAAGCTCGTCTGCGCTCTGCAAGACGTTGATCCCGATCCCGAGCACGACGACGCCGTCGCGCGCCTCGGCGAGGATCCCGGACAGCTTGCGTCCGCCGACCAGCACGTCGTTTGGATGCTTCACCGTCGGTTCGACGCCTGCGGCGCGCACAGCCTCGGCGACGGCGCCGCCCGCGACGAGCGAGAGCTCCGGCCAGCGCTCGACCGGTAGCGTCGGGCGCAGCAGTACCGAGCAGAGCACGCTCGAGCCGTGCGGCGCCAGCCACTCGCGCCCCAGCCTCCCGCGGCCCTCGGTCTGCTCCTCGGTCGCCCCGACGGCACCCTCTGGATCGTCAGGGGCCAGCAGGCGCTGCGTCGAGGCCGTGACCGCCGCATAGACGTACCGCTCGCGCCCGAAACGCCCACGGAGCAGGGGCGACACGACCTCGGGAGACAGCGAGTCGTCCACCGATGCTTAGACTAGTTCCCAAGCGTGCAACCTCCCCTTCGCAAGCCGCGTCCAATCGAACGATCTCTCCGTCCCGGAGGGGTCCTCGTCTACGAGAGGCTGAGCGACGCGATCTTGGTCAAGCGGGCAAAGGACGGCGACGAGCGGGCCCTCGCGGCGCTCTGCGAGCGGCATGCGCCGAAAGTCGAAAAGCTCGCGCGCCATCTGCTCCGCGACCAGGAGGACGCCCGCGATGCGGCCCAGGAGTCGCTGGCGAAGCTCTGCGTGCGGATCAAGCAGTTCCGCGGGGAGTCGCAGCTCGCGACGTGGCTGCATCGGCTCGTGGTGAACACCTGCCACGACGTCGCGGTGCGGCAGCGTGCGCGACTGCACGAGCCGCTGCACGAGGACGAGCGGGTCTCGTCCGACGCAGATCCCGCCCGCGAGGCCGATCTGGCCTCCCTGCGCTCCGAGCTGCACGACTCCCTGGCCGGCATCCCGTCGGATCAGGCGCGGGTCGTCGTCCTGAAGGACGCGCTCGGCTTCTCGTTCGAGGAGATCTCGACCGCCTCCGGCATGCCGGTTGGAACCGCGAAGTGCTACGCGCACCGCGGCCGCAACCGACTCCGCGAGCGGCTCGAAACACGCGACGTCGCGTGACGCTGGCCCTTCCGCTGCAGCGCGCAGAGATCGAGGCGATCCTGCCGCACCGGCCGCCGATGCTGCTGCTCGACGAGGTGCTCGAGCTCGAGCCCGGGAT
>Ga0193747_1000026_pt1 | contig 107156 bp, 92 predicted proteins | sample L1m2metaG_FD_143048 | JGI IMG/M metagenome (GOLD analysis project Ga0193747, IMG submission 143048) | Soil microbial communities from a riparian zone of the East river system, Colorado, United States - L1m2 | ecosystem: Environmental > Terrestrial > Soil > Riparian zone | place: USA: East... | reverse complement strand
CGCAGATGAAGGCCAATGAATTATGGGACCCTATGAAGCTAGTCAGCCAGTTCAGCCAGGTCTGGGTTGTAGCAATCTCAATGTTCACCGTCGTCGTTGCGACGCTGGCCGTTAATATTGCCGCCAACGTAGTATCGCCCGCCAACGATTTCGCCAACGCATTCCCGCGCTGGATTTCTTTCAGCACCGGCGGGCTGATAACAGGTATCATAGGCATTCTGATGCAGCCCTGGCGATTGCTGGCCGACCCCAAGAGATATATTGACGGCTGGCTAGTAGGTTACTCCGGCGGCATGGGCGCGATTGCCGGAGTGCTGATTGCTGATTACTGGTTGGTACGCAGGAAGCAACTAAAACTTCCAGACCTCTATCGAACGCAAGGCGTTTATACTTACGCTGGAGGCTGGAACTGGCGCGCGGTCGTTGCTACTCTGGCGGGCTGCTTCTTCGCGTGGATAGGAGTCTTAGTTCCCGCACTGCATACGCTCTACAGTTATGCATGGTTCGTAGGCTTCGGCGTAGCCTTTCTTGCGCATTACGCGCTGATGAAACTCTCTCCGCCGCGAGCGGCTATCGAGGTTGAGGCGGACGCGCTGGAACAACAGGCTCAGGCTTAAAAATTTCTGAAAACTTCTCAAAAGGAAATGTTGATTTATGGCAAGAACAGTTAAATGCGGTCTGATTCAGGCGACGAACGTTGCGCCTACGGACGCGCCGATTGAAGAGATCAAACGCGCGAACATCGAAAAACATATTCACATGATAGAAGATGCTGCGCGACAGGGCGTGAAGATTCTCTGCATGCAGGAAGTTTTCACCACGCCCTATTTCTGCGCAGAGCAGCAGACGCGCTGGTACGAGGCCGTAGAAAAAATTCCTGATGGGCCAACCGTGCGCTTGATGCAGGATGTTGCGCGCCAGCACGAGATGGTCATCGTCGTGCCCATCTACGAAGAAGAGATTACGGGCATCTATTACAACACTGCCGCAGTGATTGATGCCGATGGAAAATATCTAGGGAAATATCGCAAGAATCACATCCCGCATGTTGCGCCCGGATTCTGGGAGAAATTCTATTTCCGTCCGGGCAATCTGGGCTATCCCACTTTCGAGACGGCCTACGCGCACATAGGCGTTTACATCTGCTACGACCGTCACTTTCCTGAAGGCGCACGCGCGCTCGGGTTGAACGGAGCAGAAATTGTTTTCAATCCTTCAGCAACCGTCGCAGGTCTTTCGGAATATCTCTGGAAACTCGAACAACCGGCGCACGCCGTCGCCAACGGTTATTTCATAGGCGCAATCAATCGCGTAGGCCATGAGCAGCCCTGGGACATTGGAGAGTTCTACGGCCAGAGCTATTTCTGCGATCCGCGCGGACAGTTGGTAGCCGAAGCGCCACGCGACAAAGATTTTCTGGTCGTTGCAGATTTGGACTTAGACATGATACGTGAGGTGCGCAACACATGGCAGTTCTTCCGCGACCGCAGGCCGGATAGTTATGGGCCATTGGTTGCCGATTAGTAAAAGAGCGCAAGTTGAACTTGAATCTAATTACGGGCAGAAGACAAGTCCTCGGCCCCTACAGTTCTCAATTAAGACGAGCCATATATGACCACTACACACGAATCGCCGATTAACATCGAACAGATTGAGCAAAACTTCAGCGAGATTGCGCCTGCGCTCACCATCGCCGAAGCTATGTTCGAGGCGAACCGTTGCGTCTATTGCTTCGACGCGCCCTGCACGCGCGCCTGCCCGACGCACATTGACGTTCCGGCATTCATCAAGAAGATAGCGAGCGGGAATCTTCTAGGCTCTGCTCGCGTCATCTTCGACGCGAACCCGATTGGAGCGACGTGCGCTCGCGTTTGCCCCGTAGAAGCTCTCTGCGAGGGCGCGTGCGTTGAAAACGTCTTGATGGACAAGCCGATTGAGATCGGGCGTCTTCAGCGATACGCTACGGATTATGTGATGGAGCGCGGGCGCGAGCTTTTCAAAGCCGGAGAGCCGAATGGGAAATCCGTAGGCATCATAGGCGCTGGCCCCGCCGGAATCTCCTGCGCCACATACCTGGCGCGACTGGGCTACGACGTAACCATCTACGACCGCAAGCCTCTACCCGGCGGGCTTAACACCTACGGCATGGCCGAGTATAAGATGACGCAAAAGGTCTCGACCGCAGAAGCAGAGATGGTTGCAAGTCTCGGAGTCAAGTTAAGTCTCGACACGGAGATTGGAAAAGATATTTCCCTATCCGATCTGGAATCGAAGCACGACGCAATCTTTCTTGCCACCGGACTGGGCGCGACTCAGCGGCTGAACATTTCGGGCGAAGATTTGCCGGGTGTGTACGACGCGCTCGATTTCATAGAAAAGATTAAGGCGCGTGATTGGGCCAATGTTCCTATTGGCCGCACCGTGGCAGTTATTGGCGCAGGAAACACTGCGATTGATGCCGTCACGCAGGCCAGAAGATTGGGCGCGGAGCGCGTGCTTATGATCTATCGCCGCTCGGAGCGTGAGATGCCCGCGTACAAATACGAGTACGAACTGGCGAAGCAGGATGCAGTGGAGTTCTGGTGGCAGACCGCGCCCGTTAAGATTCTGGCAAGCAAAGACGGCTCGCGTGCCGTCGCGCTTCGCTGCGTTCGCATGGAGTTGGGCAAGCCTGACGCTTCCGGTCGCCGCTCTGCGCAACCGGTCGCAGGCTCTGAGTTCGACATTCCCGTTGACATGATAATCAAGGCTCTGGGCCAACAGAAGATGCGCGCCTTTTTTGAAAATATCTCCGGCGTGAACATGGACAACTCAGGACGCATTCGTGTCAACCGCGAGACTATGCAGACAGACAATCCTAAATATTTCGCTGGCGGCGATTGCGTCAACGGCGGGCGCGAGGCCGTTGACGCTTCGCAGATGGGCAAGCTCGCTGCGATGGGCATTCATGAATCGCTGACAGGCGAGCATGTGGAATTTGCGGGCGCAAGGTTACCGCAGCATGAAGAGACACAGGATGTTAAATCGCATTAGCAAATTGGGAGCGAGACGATGGCAGACTTAAGTGTAGATTTCGCTGGTATCAAATCACCAAATCCTTTCTGGCTGGCTTCTGCGCCGCCGACGAACATGGGTTCTATGGTCGAGCGCGCGTTCGACGCAGGCTGGGGCGGCGCTGTGTGGAAGACACTTGGCGAGCCGATTGTAAACGTCTGCTCGCGCCTGGCCGCTGTGGACATGGGGCCGCAGCGCATGATGGGCTTGAACAACATAGAACTCATCACAGACCGCCCGCTCGATGTGAACCTGCGCGAGATACGCGAGTGCAAGAAGAAGTATCCGAAGAACGCGCTCATCATTTCGCTCATGGTCGAATCCAGGCGTGAGGCGTGGCATGAGATTGCGAAGAAGGTCGAGGACACGGGCGCGGACGGCGTCGAATTGAACTTCGGCTGCCCGCACGGCATGTCAGAGCGTGGCATGGGTGCCGCTATGGGACAGGTGCCGGACTACACCTGCATGGTTACGGAATGGGTGAAGGAGGCTACAAAGCTTCCGGTCATCGTGAAGCTCACGCCGAACGTGACGAGCATATTGCCGCCGGGGCGCGCGGCGGTCAAAGGTGGCGCGGACGCGCTCTCGCTCATCAACACGATCAACTCTGTCATAGGGGTTGATCTTGAAACGATGATACCGCACCCGAATGTCAATGGAATGAGCGCGCACGGCGGTTACTGCGGCCCGGCTGTGAAGCCCATAGCGCTCAACATGGTCTCGGAACTCGCACGCGATTCCGAAATAAACATTCCCATCAGCGGCATAGGCGGAATTTCCACATGGCGCGATGCTGCGGAATTCCTGCTGCTCGGCTCAACCACAGTTCAAGTCTGCACGGCTGTCATGCACTACGGCTATCGCATCGTCGAAGACATGATTGACGGGTTGTCAAACTATCTGGACGAAAAAGGGTTCAATAGCGTCAACGACATCATAGGCATGAGCGTGAGGCGCGTGACAGATTGGGGCAACCTTGATCTTCATTACAAAACAGTCGCGCGCATTGACCACAGCCTTTGCATTCAATGCAACCTCTGCCACATAGCCTGCGAGGACGGCGCGCACCAGTGCGTCCCGCTTGTAGAAATCAACGGCAAGCGATTCCCTGTGGTTGACGAACACGAATGCGTCGGCTGCAACCTCTGCTACCTTGTCTGCCCTTCGCCCGGCTGCATCTCTATGGTTCGCCTTGATGACGGAAGCCAGCCGCTCACCTGGCGCGAGATGACGAGTAAACAAGAGGCACCCCTCAGCGGCGACTGAAATGCTCGGCGCGGAAACCAGAGAGGTAAATAGATGAAAGTTTTCCAGGAACTTGGAGCGCTCATAGAAGAGCGCTGGAAGGATAAGAATTACGATGATGAGATTTTCCCTGCTATTGCCGAGCAGGCGCTCATGGAAGCGGATTTGCTCAATCGCGTTGACCCGTGGGAGATAGTTCGCTGGACGCAGACCACAACTCAGTTGCCGCTTCAGCAGGACATTGACGCGAAGTTCGGCAATCCTCCGATTACCCTGTACAACGGCTCAAGATTCTACGTTGACATCTATTTCTGGCTGGACGGAACAACGGAAATTCACCAGCACTCATTCTGCGGCGCGTTTCAGGTTTTAGCCGGATCAAGCATACACAGCCACCACCAATTCGAGCTTGTGCGAGAGATTAACTCGCGCTTCCTGGTGGGACACACTGAGTTGAAGAGCGTGAAGCTGCTGCGCGAAGGCGACGTTCAGAAAATCCTTCCGGGCAACCAATACATACATGCTCTTTTTCATCTTGAGAGGCCGTCGGCCACTATTACTGTAAGAACACAGGGGCTGCCGAAGGAGTTGCCTCAGTACAGTTACCTCAAACCTCATATAGCGCACGACCCTTTTTATAAAGAGACGCAGATCATCAGAAGACTTCAGACCACATCGCTACTGCTACACATGAAGCACCCGGAGGCAGACTCGTTCATTGCCGATCTCATAAGCAACGCGGATTTCCAGACCACTTTTTACCTGCTCAATACGACGTTCACATACCTGTCCGACACAGATCTTTCCAGCCTGTTCAACTCGTCCGCAGGCACGAAGCGCTTTGACTCGCTGCTGGAAAAGGCGCGCTCAAGACACGGGGCGCTTGTGGAATTTCTTCCGCCTGTCTTCGACGAGATGCGGCGACAGGGCAACATCATCAAGCGCCGCGCGACTATCACTGACAGCGATCATCGCTTTTTCTTAGCCCTGCTATTGAACGTTCCAGACAGAATCAGGCTTCTGGAACTGGTCAAATCGCGCCACCCGGAGCGTGACCCTGTGGAGATTGTGACGGACTGGGTTGACGAATTGACTACGACAAAGGTTTACGGCTCGACGGAGCAGAACGTTCTGGGGCTGAGTGACTTTGACGATCTGCATCTTTTCGTCTTCCAGTGCATGCTCGCGGGAATGAACGAAGATGAGAGTAAGCTCGCTCTGCATAGTGAATATCCCACAGAGCAGGCGAAAGAGTTGGAAGAAAGACTTGAAGGCGTCTGTAGCTCTTTACAGAGCTCATTACTTTTCAGAGACCTGTTCGGCGCTGCGAAGCAATCGGCAGACACAGCGAAAGCTGTAGTTTGAATTAAGTCAGGTCAAAGGTGAAAACATTTGATTTTTAATTTCTAACTGCACGTCTAAAGACGTGCCCTGGCTTTCGCCCTTAATTTAGCGAAGGTGGTTTTGGGCTGAGAGATTATTCTTTTCTCGCCCGACTTCTGACGAGGGCTTGCGTTTCCGAGTTTTCATCTTCTCTTCCGTGAAGTCTTTCGCGGCTGTTCGTCGTACAAAACCTTGTGAATTATAAGGCTCAAGCCTGAGATTGATTTCTTCTCTCTCTTATAACGCCGCGCAAGAGCGTCAACTCGGGCGAAGGCAGCCTCGCTCAATAAAATCTCTCCGGCCCGCGCCAAATCTTCGCCCAGCTTTGAAGCGATGTTCACCTCAGCGCCGTAAAGGTCTTCGCGCTCTATGAGTAGAGTTTCGCCGTATCCTATGCCGAATTTTCCATAAAGATCCATCTCTTCGGGCAGCATAGTATTCGCGGCTGAGAAACGATTCAGTATGTCAATCGCCGCATCAACGGCCTGCTCGACTTCCGGGAAGACTGCAAAGACGTTATCGGCCTCCCACTTTATAACTTCGCCTTTGTGCTCTTCTACAGTCGGCAGCGCAATCTGGTGCATACGGTGAATCATCGCCAGAAAGTGTATGAGACCATGCTTTATCGTAAGCCTCGAAAACCCGGACATGTCCATCACAAGCACGGCGCGGGTTTCACCGAAAGTTTTATTAATCTTCCGGTCAATACGAGATGCACGCTCCGGGTACTCGTTTCTCTCTTGCAGAAGCTTGCTGAACTTGTCCCACGTCTTACTCTTCATATTTCGGCCAAGCTGAATCTACATCTGTATAAATTATCAATTGAGTGTGTGGCGAGACTTACTCATCCCACACTCAGGTGGAATCCGCTCTATCTCTGCGCGCATGAACTTCAGGGCAATCGGAATAATAGCAGAATTTCAGAGTGAGAATTTTCGGGATTGTGCGAACATGACGCCTCTATGAAACACTTGCCTGCTTGAGAGGAGGTGTTTCATAGAGGCGTCAATATTCGCGTAGCTATTACGGCTTAAGCCTTGAAGCGCACATGCACATGATTGCCATGACCGGCGGCATGTCTGGTCAACCCTTCATTGATCGTCAGCGGATCGTTGAAAAAGATGACTTCAATGGCGAAGCTGTTTCTGATGAGCAGAATCAACTCTCGCGTTCGCCCGTGCGAGAAGTTGGCTGCGCCGATGTTGGTCGGCTCGTTGACGCCGTTATTGGTGAGCGGCCTCAAATCAACATCAAGCCCGTCCTTATGTGTTTTGTGGGGAGGGAAATTGCCGCCGCCTCTGCGGCTTATATCGCCGACGCCAATCACTATGTCCGGGTGTATTGCGTTCCACAACTCGCCCAGGTGCTGAACATTGCGAATCGTTGAGGCTCGCCCAATCTGGTCTGCGCCGCCCGGCTCGCGATTATAAGTCTTGTAACCTATGCCGGACTCCGGCAGCACGACATCAATCGAAGTGCTACTGGATAGCTCCGGTTTGTGAACAGCCTGCGGCGCGGCCAGAAGCAGTGCCCTGTATGTCTCGTCCGTGAGAATACCGCTTGGAGGATTCATGCCGTGCTGCATCTGAAAGGTCTTGAGTGCCGCCTCCGTCTGCGGCCCGAAAGTTCCTAACCCTGTGCTCACCTGCGCGATAGTCATTCCGCCGACCGCGACGAGCCTGTCTTGAAGCCCACGTACGACCGGGCCTGTGCTCCCACTCTTGACGCCCTCGTTGATTTGTCGCACCGCCGTTTGCGTCGGAAGATCAAATGTCCCGTTAGCGTCGAGATGGTTGTCGGCCTGAAAATGTTGGAGCGCCCCTTCGGTGACTGGCCCAAAGCTGCCCGCGCCGCCCTGCTTCTGCGCCGGCGTCATGTAGCCCAGGTTTATCAACTCGTCTTGCAGCCGCTCGACCTCTGCCCCCTTCATACTGCGGTGAAGAATTTCGCCGGTCGCCGTGCCTGTGGCTGCGTCACCCAATCTCTTTCTGACCCTATCGGCTGCTTCGCCAACGGTGATTAATCCGTCCTGATCAACGTCAAGCCCTTTGTTCTGGTTATAGCCTACGCTGGGTTTGCGGAAGAGAACGAAGTTACTGCCTTTGCCGATGGCCGAAGGCATAAGCACGGCCATGTATGCGTCTTCAATCGTCTTCATCCGATTTTTAAAGGGCTTAAGATATTTAGCGACAAAATCAAGCTGATCTTCCGCCGTCATCTTAGCCAGCGCACCTGTGTTCGTTCCAAGGTCTTTCGCTGTTTTGGGCATAAACTGGATAAGACCGACCGCGCCGCTGCCTGCGGCATTCCTAACCGAGGGACTGAACGAACCGCCGGTCTCAAAACTCATCACGGCCATCAGAAAATTTGGATTGATTCCAAGGTCGGCAGCGATTTGCATGACCTTATCTTTGAAAGCCTCACTCACCTTATCGCTTCCCGGAATGTCGAGCATAATGATAGAGCCGCTTGCGTCTGTGTCTGCCATGTTTCTTCCTCCTTCGTGGGTGTAATTGGAGACTGAGGTAAAGTAGGGATATAAAAAGGCTCTGCTGAAATCCCTCTCGACCAGAACAATCTTGGGAAATCGCAGAGAAACTATCTTACCGCGAAAGCTTGCGAGCGTGCATAGCAAGAATTTGGTTCGACCAGCCAAGCGAGCGCTACAGCTTTGACCCAGACGAGCACCCTGTTCAGCTACGCTTGTGAGTTCCGGTCGTGACTTATACCTTCGAGCGCCAGACTTGTCAACCTAAATAATGTGAGCACGATATGCAGTCCGCCGGAAGCATCGTTTGATTAAGCCATCTCGTTATTTCTTTCGGCAGCTTTGTCGCTCAGTGCGGTAAGCCATGAAGGCGAGAGCGGCGAGCCACTGTCCTTTCCCTTCGCGTGGCGCTTACCAATGCCGCCGGGCGCTGGCAAGAGTCTATTGATTAGTCCCAGCATATCTGCTGTCAGTCCCGGAAAGAGTCCGTGGAATTTGACTGCAAGCTGAGCTTGAATGGTGAGGACAATCTCAGCATCGCCGCGCTTACATGCCGCAATGATCTGTCGTGCCGCGCGCCCGGCCATCATCGAAGACAGAGGGAGCGAATCACTGATACTGAACCAGGCATACTCTGCGCGGTTCTTCCCTTTGAACGTCGCGTTGCGCGGGCTGCCCGTTCGCATCAGTCCGGGGCAAACTGTCGTGACCACGATTCCGTCTTTCTGCAATTCAGCGCGTAAACCTTCAGAAAGCCCGACCAGCGCAAACTTGCTTGCGCTGTAGGGAACAAGATGCGGGACGCTTATCTTGCCGCCTATGGAAGAGATGTTCACGATGCGCCCCTGCCCGCGCCGGCGCATTTCCGGCAGCACAGCAAAGGTCGTATAGAGCGGCCCCCAGAAATGCACACGCATCGCTTCGTCGAAATCCTCGACCGTCATCACCTCGATTGGCCCAACCTGAATAACGCCAGCGTTGTTCACAAGCACGTCAATCTGGCCGTAATGATCTTGCACAACCTTAACCATCTCGCATACCTGTGACCTGTCCGTGACATCGCACGGGACGGCTAGAACCTCCGCGCCTCGATTCATCAAATCGGCACGCGCCCGCTCAAGCTCGTCAACATCACGCGCGCAGATGGCAAGCCTTGCGCCCTCGCGCGCAAACTCACGCGCCATCACAAGCCCCAGCCCGCGCGACCCGCCCGTAATCAATGCCACGCGCCCGTGCAGTTCGTACTCGCGCCACCAGTTCCACAACACACGCGCCGCCAGAAAACCGCCCACGCTCGCAGCAGCCAACATTAATCCATCACGGTTTCGATTCTCCATCCATCCCCCTCTTTAATTGCGGATTGCGGATTGGAAAGCAGATTGAAGACTGAAGCTGTTAATTTAGTTTCAAGCTCTACTTAAATCCGCCTGTCCGAAATCCCCATTCTGCAATTGAGCGATTCCGCAATCACTTGAACTCTGCCACCACAGGCGTGTGGTCTGAAGGGCGCTCCCATGTGCGCGGCTCACTGTCAATCCATGAAGCAGCACACTGCTCGGCCAGTGGCTTCGTGACCCAGATGTGGTCTATACGCAGCCCTGCGTTGCGTCGAAATGCCCCTTGCCGGTAATCCCACCACGAATAATGGCCGCTCTCTTCCGTATGCAGCCGGAATGCGTCCACGAATCCCCACTCTTTTATATTGAGTAGAGCTTCGCGTTCGCGGCGGCTGAAAAGCACGTGCCCTTCCCACAATTCAGGGTCATGAACGTCACGCTCTTCGGGCGCAACGTTGAAATCGCCGCAGAGCAGAACCAGATCGCTCTCCTTATACTTTTCATCAAAGAGCGCACGCAGGCGACGCATCCAATTCAACTTGAATGCGTACTTGTCCGAGCCAACAAAAGCCCCGTTCGGGATGTAAACGTTTACGACATGAATGCCCGCGATTGTGGCCGAAAGCAGGCGCGCGTGCGCGCCCTCTTCATCGTCCGGGAAACCGCGCTCGACCATTTCAATCGGCTTTCTGGAAAGAATAGCCACACCGTTGTAAGTTCTCTGCCCGTGCGTTTCCGATATATAACCCAGTTCTGAAAAAGCTTCCGCAGGAAATTTCTCGTCTACGCACTTTATCTCCTGAAGACATAGAAACTCCGGGCGCTCCATCTCAAGCCACTTCGTGACAATGGGCAGACGCGCGGCAATCGAGTTCACATTCCAGGTAGCAATCTTCAATGTTCGATTCACCTATAAGAGGCAGAGGCCTTGCCCCATGCCTCTACAATGTTGTAATCAACCCTGCGAGCAGCGCGCCGCGCTGCGCTATCTCTCTCGTCTTGATATGCTCGTGCGCGGCGTGCGCCCCGTCGCCGTCAATGCCGAGTCCGTCCAGCACTGGCGTTCCTATCGCCGCTACGAAATTTCCGTCGGAAGCTCCACCAACGCGCGCCTCGCCCAACTCGTAATCCAGCACGGAGGCTACATGCTTTGCCTGCTGGTAAAGCTCAACGACTCCGGTTGACCGCTCAAGCGGAGGCCGGTTGATGCCTCCGCCTATGATTAACTGCACGCGCTCGTCGTAAGGCTTCAAGCTTCGAATGGCCTGAGCGATTCGCTCGGCTTCAGCCGCAGTGCCGAATCGAACATCAATCTCGGCTCTGGCTTCCGCCGCAACTACGTTCACGCGAGAACCACCCTCGACTGTTCCCACGTTGACGGTTGTTCCGCGCTCAAGATCATTCATAGAATGCAGCCGCTCAATCTGGCGAGCGATTTCAAGAACCGCGCTCGCCCCCTTCTCCGGCTCTAATCCTGCATGCGCGGCGTGCCCCTTTGCTTCAAGCGTGAATATTCCAGTCCCCTTTCGCTCTGTCTTTACTCTGCCTCCGGTAGCTGGCGGCTCAAGCACCAGCGCGTACGCGCTTCGCTTTGCCTCTTCCTCGATCAAAGGGCGACCTCGTACGCTACCAATCTCTTCATCGCAAGTGAGAAGCAGGAGGACTGGCCGCCTCGGTCTGAAATTCAGAACAGAGCAAGCGCGAAGAGCTTCTACTGCGAGAGCGCAGTTCGCTTTCATATCGAAAATTCCCGGGCCATAGACACGCCCTTCCGCTTCCCGCCAGAGACTTTTCCACGATCCGAGTTCGTGAACGGTGTCAGTGTGCCCGATGATTAATATCTGTTCACTGTCATCTGCTCCGCCGAACGCCCGCACGCGCAGGTGCGCGCCATATTGCTCGCCTTCAACTAGCTCCACAGAAGTCACGCCATCAATCTTTCGCGCCTGGTCTGCCAGCAGGCTGACTACGGCGCGAATCCCTTTGGCGTATCCCGAAGGCGATTCCGTCTCGACAAGCGCGCGAGTGAATTTAAGAAACTCGCGCTCGCGCCGCTCGAAATATTCGAGCAACTCTTTTCCCTGCGATGCGTAAAATTCCTGAAAGCTCATCCGGCCTCAAACCCTACGTCTCTCTTTTCGCACGGTTATCTCATCAACTCGCTTCTGATTAACATTGAAACCGATTCCGGGCGCGTTCGGCACTTTGATTGTCCCGCGCTCAGTAACCGTCACAGGAGGCTCAATGATGTCCTCTTCCCAGTAACGCGCGCTCGCAGAAACGTCTCCCGGCAATTGAAAATTTTCGAGCGTGGACATGGCTATGTTGTGTGCGCGTCCAACTCCGGATTCGAGCATCCCGCCGCACCAGATTGGAATGGCGCGCTCGCCTGTTAACTGCTCGACTCTCTTTGCTTCTGCATGCCCGCCTACACGTCCCAGTTTCACATTGATGATGCGACACGCGCCCATCTCAATCGCGTGCTCTGCGTCGGCGGGCGTTCTTATTGATTCGTCCAGGCAGACCGGAGTTTTAATTTGACGTTGCAGCTTAGCGTGATCGAAGATGTCGTCGTAAGCAAGAGGCTGCTCAATCATCATCAGGTTGAACCTGTCCATCTCCTGAAAAAGATGAGCGTCGGCAAGCGTGTAGGCTGAGTTTGCGTCGCCCATTAACGGTATATCTGGAAAGCGCTCGCGCACCTTTTCAAGAACTGCAACGTCCCATCCCGGCTTGATCTTAATCTTGATGCGCTGGTAGCCCGCGCCCCTTTCCTTCTGAATCTTTTCGAGAAGAGCTTCGGGCGTCTCCTGAATACCGATTGAGACTCCGCATGCTATTTCATCACGAACGCCGCCCAGATATTTCCAGAGAGGGATTCCGGCACGCTTTGCTTCCAAATCCCAGCACGCGGTTTCGACCGCAGCTTTCGCCATTCGATTTCCGCGCACGGCTTTCATCAAGCTGTTAACTTCGCCCGCACACTCAATCTCTTTACCTACAACCATAGGCATCAGGTAATCCGCTATGGTATTCCAAGCCGTCTCCGTCCACTCCTCACAATAAAACGGCCCTTCGCCCGCAGTGCATTCACCCCAACCTTCCGCGCCGTCCCGGTCTGCAACACGCACCAGCAGAATGCGCCGCTCGGTCGTTCGCCCGAAGCTCGTCTCGAAGAAATGTATAAGCGGCAAGCGAATCTCGCGCAACTCAAGACTGATTGTCTTCAAATTTTGACTCCAATAAAATGAGAACGAATGAGCGCATTATGCCCTGTTGACTTGTAAAAAAGAAGTGAAGGAGTTAAGAGGCTGACAACATACAGCCCGCGTGAGCGGGCGGCAGAGCGTATCATAGGACTGCCGCTCGTCTTCGATAGCTCGCTCTTCATTCCCGCGTTCTACTTAAAGTCTGCCCTGTATCGAGCATTAGTCAGGATTTCTGGGTACTTGATTCCTGAAGCGGAAATGGCTTGAGTTGCTTATTGAATCTGATAAACTGCGAAAGCTTATGATGTTCGAGGTGAATGATACCGTCAAGCCTGTAACATAACAACTCACCCCGAGCTACTCATCTTAGCATGCACCTCATCAAGCTATGTTATCTCCTGGCGCTAACCTGAAAGAGCGTTACCGAATTCTCCACAAGATCGGTGGCGGCGGCTTCGGCTACGTCTATAAAGCTGTGGATGAGGCTTTCGGTTGTAGTGTAGCCATCAAAGAGACCAAAGAAAGAATTGTCAGCGATGACCAGAGGCTTGATGAGGAACAACGCAAGGCTTTGGAGGAGAAGCTACGTAGGGCTTTCGAGCGAGAGGCCAAACTGCTTCGCGGATTGAATCATCCCTCTCTACCGCGTGTGACCGACTATTTTTCAAGGGCGCTGTTTCGTGCGGAAGATTTCAAAAACATAGCAGGGCTGGTTGTCAAACTTCGGGATGCTCGTGATCCGTTATCAAAGTACCTGCGTGGTCAACTCTCTATGGGCGTACAAGGACATTTGGACGAATACGATGACTCTGCGCCTTTGACGGAATCTCTTCAGAGCGCTCTGATGGGTGAGCTTAATCTATTACTCAAAGGCCCTTCTCTTTTCGATGTGCGGCGCTTTGAACAGATTAATCTGGCCGGGTACATTCATAAATGGATTGAGCAGGAGCCGGAGGGCGAGAGCCGCATACGCCTCAACAGGTCGCTTTTGGAGCAGGCATATCCAGATGAAATATCTAAGAGCCTCTTCGAGCAGTATCTCGTCATGGACTTCATAGAAGGAGAAGACCTAGAGGCTCTATTGAACAAACGCTTGCGGCAGCATCAAGGCCCGTTTACCTGCAAGGAGCTTCTGCCCTGGGCGGACAAGATTCTGGACGCGCTCGAATACCTGCACACACGGCCCGATGCTATCATTCACCGCGACATCAAACCGTCCAACATCAAGCTAGCGGACAACGGCGAAATTTATCTGCTAGACTTTGGCCTGGCTAAAGGTGCGACCGGGCAGATGGCAACAGTAGTTGATGGGAAGCTCGTTTCCAGCGTGATCGGCTTCACGCGCGCGTATGCGCCGCTTGAGCAACGGCTACAGAATAAGGATATAAGGCCGCAGAGTGACCTATACAGCCTGGGCGCGACACTCTACCATCTGCTAACCGAACGTATTCCCATCGAGGCTCCTTTCCGGGACGAAGCCTTACAGAGAAAACAGGGCGACCCATTGCCAACTGCCCACGAAGTCAATGCTGCTATTCCGTTAGCGGTCTCTAAAGTTATCTCACACGCGATGGAGGTGCGCTGGTGGGATCGCTTCGACTCCGCAAAAGAGATGCGCGCCGCTCTTGAGCGCGCATGCCGGGAGATTGCCACGACGCAACCGGATGAAGAGAATCAACCCGGCTCTCAATCATCGCCTGATTCCAAAGACAAAATTTCTACGCTATTGATTCAGCCGCCGCACGAGCCAATACTACAGGGCAACATAGAGCCAACACCAAAGCCCTCCAAATCGCCCACACGCCTGCGCAGCCTGCGTCGTCCCTGGCTCATCGCCGCGCTTGCGCTCGTATTGATTGCGGGACTTGCCATTTCTATGCGTTCAGTTTTTCCACACTGGTTTTCAGCTAAGCAAGACATACAGGCGTCACAGCCGCAGGAGAATCTCAAGCCGTCTTTAAGTCTCAAGAAAACACTGGATGACTTCGTGAATGATCGCACGAAACATATATGGTCTGTAGCTTTCTCGCGTGATGGCAGCATGGCGGCGAGCGCCAGCGAGGACGGCACAATTATTCTATGGGATACAAAAACATGGCGTCCTAAATTCCCTCCGTTGAAAGGACACGCAGGCGCAGTCTATTCGGTCGCATTTTTGCCTAATGGAAAAATTCTAGCCAGCGGCGGCCAGGACGCGACCATCAGGTTGTGGGATACACAGGCAGGACTACCATTGCTAAATGTTCTACGACGTGAAGACAATAAAGCTGTTCTCCGTTTGACCTTCTCACCTGATGGCGATTTTCTGGCAAGTTGCAATGGTGAACACCCGGAAGACGGCGGAGAAGAGATAAGGCTATGGAGTGTGAATAACGGATGGAAACCAAAAATTCTTAAAGGACAGGCAATAGGGATATTTGCCATTGCATTTTCACCGCTTGATAGCAACACATTAGCCAGCGCAGGTAGAGACGGTCAATTGCTTTTGTGGGATATAAGTAATACCGGGCCACCTGCCAAGTTGAAGGTATATAACCGAACGCTCACTACGATTGCTTTCTCATCCGATAGCAAGTACCTAGCCTGTGGTAGTAGTGACACTACAATTAAAATATGGTTATATCAGCCACAGACGAAGAAAGGGACAGAGCTAGCGCCGACTGAGCCGCACAGTAGTCTCATAACTTCAATCGCCTTTTCACCGGATAACAAAACTCTGATTAGCGCCAGCATTGACACTACAATGCGATTATGGGATGTGACGGCTCAAACTCCCAAGCTTCTCTGGGCAGGTCAAGGCGAGATTCAAGCTTCTCAATGGTCTGTAGCATTTTCACCTGACGGACAAACGCTTCTGACTGGGGGCGATGATAATGTGGTCAGGGTCTGGCAGTACACTGCAAGCCGGTAAACAACTTCACGTCTCATCTGACTAGAAAGGAAGACCATCATTCCCCTATGTCTATCAAACAGTCTCTCTCCGTAACGCGAATATTCCTCTTCGCCGCAGCATTGCTCCTTTCCATAGGCGGCCTCTCCTCAGCATCCGGCCAGATTCCGAATCAAAAGTTTGCAGGAGACTCCGGCCCTACAGCGCCCAATCCCAAACCTTACCTTAATCGCGTCTCAGGCAGGCGGTCAGCTATCGGGCTTGCTATCGAGGCTGGCAATGCTGCGCGTGATAGAGGTGACTACGAGCAAGCCCTGGTTTTCTATAAAAAGGCTCAGGAATTGAATCGGCAGGATGCTCGTGGCTTCTACGGCATGGGCAATATCTACTCCGACCTATTCTGCGATGACTCCGCGATTGAAGCTTATCTCAAAGCCATTGAACTTAAGAGAGATTATCTCGAAGCAATGGTAGCGCTAGGTAACTCTTACTCTTACCAAGAGCGTTATGACCAAGCCAAAGAGCAGTTTCAGGCAGCTTTGCGCCTTGCGCCGAATAGTGTTGACGCCAACATCGGGTTGGGTCTTGTTTACTCAAGGATGAAAAAGTATTCAGATGCCATTGCTCAGATAAAGCATATCATTAACACTCAATCAACATCAGTCGAAGACAGAGCAGCAGCATACATTGCACTGGGGGATGTTTACGACGACCAAGAGAAATGGCAAGAAGCTATCGCACAATGCGAGGAGGCACGCAAACTTAAACCCACTCTCGCTAGGGCTTACCTTAAATTAGGCATAGCGCAATTGGAAAAGCCATTTCTATTGGTCTACCTGAGCAGATGGGAATGCAAGACAGGGAAGAACAACTCGCATTAGCGAAGCAAGCGACAGATAACATAAAGACAGCCATTCAAGTATATAAGCTCAATCGCCCCACAGCCCATTATTTCTTGGGGACTGCCTTGATACTTCAATCACGCTATCAAGAAGCGGAAAGCGAATTCAATCTCTACTTTGCCAGAATTAAGGAGCTTGAAGATCGGCTGACTTCAGTGGCTGCAATATGTAATTCACATAGCTCTGGATTCAAACACCTCAAAGCGATGGGATACTTTTCCTTGGGTATGATGCACCTTAGCGAAAGCCTTCGAGAATCCGATAGCCAACGAAAAACAGAACTTCTTAATAAAGCTATTGACCAATTTAAGCGAACCTACGGCGCAGAACAAGCCTTTACTGCGGCCTATTTTGAACTTGGATTCATCTATTCCATGCAGGGAAATTACGAGGAAGCAATCAATCAATATAAAAAGGCAACTGATTACCAAACCGATAGATCACGCAAAGCCGGTACATATGCGACTATCGCGGAAACGTATATTCATTGGCATCACTATGAAGAAGCCATTGATTATATAAACAGGGCGCGGGAATCTGATCCAAGCTATGTCGGAGTATATGCGCTACTGGGAAGAGTCCATTTTTTACAGAAACATTACGTAGAGGCGATCAATGACCTTCAAGAAGCGCTTCGTCGTGAAACCAGCAACGCTGCAAAAGCTCAGACAATAAAATTTCTAGCATCAGCTTATACGGGGTTTGGAAGCGCTCTTTTGTCTCAAGGCAATTATAGCGAAGCGATCAATGAATTCCAGAAGGCTCTTCTTTACGAGACCGTAAACTCCACCAAAGCTCAAATACTGAGAATGCTGGGCTTCTCTTACTACGGGTTGAAACAATATCAGGAGGCGGTTGAATCTTTTAATAAAGCCATTGAATTGTTCACAGAAGTAGGAAGGCCAGACCCGATTTGGGCGGCGACGTATATTGATCTGGCAAATGTATATATCACACAGGGAATGTATGATGAAGCAATCATCCCAGCCAAAAAAGCAATTGATCTAGGGGTTGAAGATTCTCTTCAAGCATACACAGTGCTGGGTGCTTCCTATTGGAACAAATACACCAAAACCCACGATAGAACATATCTTGACGAATCAATCAACTGGCTTAAAAAGGCCATTCAAGTTAATCCAAATTCTCCTCTGCCGTATTCCTATTTAGGATTAGCCTATGTTGAAGCTAAAAACAAAGATGCGGCTCTTGAACAACATCAACAGCTTGTGAGATTGAACTCGCCGCTTGCCGAAGAGTTGATGAAGAAGATCAATCAAATGAGGTAATGCCGCGAAGAAAAGGAAAAGGTGACCTGTGTGCTTTGCTCTAAGCGGTAGGAAGATGGAAACTCTTTAGCACTACGTTGTGAGATGATATTTACAATTTCCCGTGAGTGGCCTACTCGGTCGAGACTGTTCCTTCGCCGCGTAGCGCCGCGTGCATTGTATGCCATGAGAGGCTTGCGCATTTAACGCGCGCAGGATAATCGCGCACGCCCGCGAAGATAGTCAGACGCCCCAGATGATTTGGCTCACTTTGCTCATCCAATTCGCCCGTCACCATACGGTGAAATTCGTCGAACAGGGTTTCGGCCTCCTCCCTGCTCTTTCCCTTAATGCTTTGCGTCATCATGCTCGCCGCAGCCTTGGAGATTGCGCAGCCAGACCCCTCGAAGCTGATGTCCTTCACAACGCCATCTTCCAACTGCATGTAGACGGTTAGCTGATCGCCGCACAACGGATTGAACCCTTCGGATGTCCGATCCGCACTCTCTATTTTCCGAAAGTTACGCGGCTTCTTGTTATGGTCGAGTATGACTTGCTGGTATAGTTCGCTGAGTTCTGACATAGATTAAAAGCCGCGAATAGTAAATCGTGAATCGTGAATAGAGGTTGAAGAACGATGTGGCTTAATAGTTTCTATTACGATTCGCAATTGATTGTTTTTATCTATTAACGATTCACGATTTACTATTCACGAAAACACCTCTATAACTTTTTCAATTGCGCGGGCGAGCGTGTCAACTTCCTCTCTGGTGTTGTAGAAGGCGAAGGATGCGCGTGCGGTCGCGGGAACTTTGAAGCGTTGCATGACGGGCTGGGCGCAGTGGTGTCCGGCGCGCACGGCTATGCCCTCTTGATCCAGAATAGTTCCTATGTCATGCGGGTGAACGTCTTCGATGATGAACGAAAGCACGCTCGCCTTCTCGCGCGCAGTTCCGATTATGCGAACGCCCTCTATTGACGAAATCCGTTCGGTCGCGTAGCGCAGCAGCTCATGCTCGTAAGCGATGGCCTGTTCCCTATCTATCGAACTCAGATAATCAATCGCTGCGCCTAATCCAATCTGTGAAGCGATGGCAGGAGTGCCAGCCTCGAACTTGCTTGGCAGGCCAGCGTAAGTCGTCTTCTCGAATGTGACAGTGCGAATCATGTCGCCGCCGCCCTGAAACGGGTTCATCTTTTCCAGAAGCTCGGTCTTGCCGTAAACGATTCCGCTTCCGGTTGGCGCGAACATTTTATGTCCTGAGAAAGCGAAGAAATCGCAGTCCAAATCCTGAACATCAACAACCATGTGCGGAGCGCTCTGTGCTCCGTCAATGAGCACAGGCACGCCCATCTTGTGCGCACGCGCCACAATATCTTTCACAGGGTTGACGGTGCCGAGAGCGTTCGAGATGTGCCCGACCGCTACCAGCTTCGTGCGTTCGTTCAATAGAGCGTCGTACTCTTCGAGTATCAACTCGCCCGCATCGTTCATCGGAATGACTCTAAGATGCGCGCCCTTCTCTTCACAGAGCATCTGCCAGGGAACGATGTTCGCATGATGCTCCATCGCAGAGATAATTATCTCGTCGCCCGCGCCTACGAACTTTCGCCCGTAGCCGTGCATCACCAGATTGATGCCCTCGGTCGCGCCGCGCACAAAGATGCACTCGCGTGCGTCGCGTGCGTTGATGAAGCGGCGCACCTTCTCGCGTGCGCCCTCGTAAGCGGTCGTCGCGCGCTGGCTCAGGTAATGCACGCCGCGATGAATGTTCGAGTGTTCTTCCTGAAGATACTTCGAGCCTCGATCAATTACGACCTGCGGCACTTGCGAAGACGCCGCGTTATCAAGATAGACGAGCGGCTTACCATTAACAGTCTGGCTCAAGACCGGAAAGTCTGCGCGAACTCGCTCGACATCCCACACGGCGCTCGAACCAGACTGCTTCTGTTCGATTGTTTTCTCTGTTGCGATCATGTTCTTGAAAATTACAGAGCTTCAAGACGAGCGTTCAGACGATTCAGAACCGCTTCATCCAACTGCGCCTTGATAGAATCAACCTTAATCTTGTCAATAACCTCTTCAGCAAACCCGTAAGTCAGAAGATTTCGCGCGAGGTCCGGGTGAAGACCGCGACTCGTCAAATAGAAAAGCTCTTCCTCATCCAACTGTCCAACGGTCGCGCCATGCGCGCATTTTACATCGTCTGCGAAAATCTCCAACTGCGGTTTGGTATCAACGCGAGCGTCGTCCGAGAGCATCAGATTCCTGTTGGTCTGAATTGCATCCGTTCCCTGAGCGCCATGTCGCACGAAAACTTTGCCGTTGAATACTGCGCGTGATTTCCCGTCCAGAATGCCTTTGTAAAGCTGGCGACTGGTGCAATGCGGCAATTGGTGGTCAATCACGGAATGCGTGTCTGCGTGCTGCCCATCTTCGACAATGTATAGGCCATCAATCCAGCACTCCGCGCCTTCACGCTTGAAATTCACAGTGATGTCATGGCGCGACAATTTAGCGCCGAGCGTAATGGCCGTTGAGTTATAGCTGCTGTTGCGGCCAAGCTCCGCGACTGTGCGGGCTATGTGATAGCTCTGCTCGCTCTCGTTCTGAACTTTGTAATGCCTGACGCGCGCTCCTTCTTCCAGGACTACTTCGATTACAGCGTCTGTTAAGTATTCGCCGTCGCCCATGCTTGCATAGCTTTCAATCACTGTAGCTGAACTTTCACGCCCTGCTACGATAAGCACGCGCGGGAATGAAAGGAGTCGCTCGTCACTTGAAGATGAAAGGAAAAGCAGATGAACGGGAGTCTCAACCGTCTGGCCCTTAGGAAAGAAGAGGAAAGCGCCGCCGGAAAGGAAAGCAGTATTGAAAGCCGTGAAAGGCTGCCCGTCAAATCCGGCACCGCGCGACAGATGCTCGCGCACAAGCGCCGCCTGCTCGCCCTCCGCGAGCGCCTCGGCCAGATTTATAGCAACCACTCCGCGCGGTAAACCTTCAAGCGAAGACAGCCGCTCGTTGAAAACGCCATTGATGAAGACGAGACGGCTTGATTTTGCCTCTTCATAAACGAACGGGGCAATCTGTTCGGGCGTTATCTCGCTTGCGACATCGCGTCCGACTACAGTCTCGAATTTAGCCCTGGCAATCTGAGCTACGTTGGTATACTTCCATTCCTCCTGCTCAGGAGTTGGAAAGCCGTTGAGAGTAAAACTCTCGAACGCTTCGTCGCGCAGCCGCTTCACCCACAAGGCCACACCGCCGGACTCGTTCTGCAACTCCTGATGAGCGAGCGAGTATGAGTTCTCTTCTTTTACAATTTGCGTTGACATCCCTGTAAATCAGCGAGCGCCGAGCGCGCTCCTCTCCGTGCCCATGTTCTTAATCCAGTCGTAACCCTTCTCTTCCAATTCAAGCGCCAGTTCTTTCCCACCCTCGCGTACGATGCGCCCGCCCGCCAGAACGTGAACGTAATCGGGCACGATGTAATTCAGAAGCCGCTGGTAGTGCGTTACCAAAACGATTGCGTTATCCGCATTGCGAAGTTTGTTGACGCCGCCCGCCACTATGCGAAGCGCGTCAATGTCCAGACCAGAATCGGTCTCATCCAGCACGGCCAGCTTCGGCTCAAGCACGGCCATCTGCAAAATCTCGTTGCGCTTCTTCTCGCCGCCCGAAAAGCCCTCGTTCACAGAGCGGCTCATAAAGCTCTCGTCCATCTCCACTATTTTGGCGCGCTCTTTAAGAAGGTCTTTGAACTCAAGCGGGTCAAGCTCCTCTTCGTTCAAATGCTTGCGCTTCTCGTTGTAAGCGAGCCTGAGAAACTGCGAATTAGATACGCCCGGAACTTCAATCGGATATTGAAACGCCAGAAAAATTCCGGCGCGTGCTCGCTCGTCCGGCGGCATCTCAAGAAGATTTCGCCCCTCGTAAAGCACCTCGCCCTTCGTCACTTCATACTGCGGATGCCCCGCCAGAACTTTCGCCAGCGTTGATTTCCCTGACCCGTTCGGCCCCATGATGGCGTGCACCTCGCCTCTGTTAATCGTCAGGCTAATCCCCTTCAGGATTTCTTTGCCCTCAACGCTCGCATGCAGATCACGAATCTCTAGCACTATGCTCTCCTTCGGAGAGCCGTGAATCGTGAATCGTGAATCGTGAATAGATTAAAGCTAATTTCTATTCACGATTCACGATTCACGATTCACGGCTTTTAATCTACCCAACGCTTCCTTCAAGCTTTAATCCGAGCAGGCGCTGGGCTTCGACGGCGAATTCCATTGGAAGCTCGCGGAAAACATCTTTACAGAAGCCGTTGATTATCAGGCTTATCGCGTCCTCCTGAGAAATCCCGCGCTGCTGAAGATAGAACAACTGATCCTCGCTTATCTTAGAGGTTGAAGCCTCGTGCTCGACGCGCGCAGAGTTGTTCATCACCTCTATGTAAGGGAAAGTGTTTGCGCCGCAATGTGAGCCAATTAGCATCGAATCGCATTGCGTGTAGTTGCGGGCACCCTCTGCCTTCGGCATCACCTTCACAAGCCCGCGATAGCTGTTGTTCGATTTTCCAGCCGAGATGCCCTTCGAGATGATAGTCGAGCGCGTGTTCTTGCCCAGGTGAATCATCTTCGTTCCCGTATCAGCCTGCTGCGCGTGGTTGGTGAGCGCGACCGAGTAGAACTCGCCAATCGAGTTCTCGCCCTGCAAGATGCATGAAGGATATTTCCAGGTTATGGCCGAACCCGTTTCAACCTGCGTCCACGAAATCTTTGAATTTCGCCCGGCGCATTTGCCGCGCTTCGTGACGAAATTGTAGATGCCGCCCTTGCCCTCTTCATCGCCCGCGTACCAGTTCTGCACGGTTGAATATTTAATCTCTGCATCGTCCAGCGCCACAAGCTCGACCACAGCGGCGTGCAATTGATTTTTGTCGAACTTGGGCGCGGTGCAGCCTTCGTTGTACGACACAGACGCACCCTCTTCGGCGACGATGAGCGTGCGCTCGAACTGTCCGGACTCCTGATTGTTGATTCGGAAATAAGTTGAAAGCTCCATAGGACAGCGCACGCCTTTTGGGATGAAGACGAATGAGCCGTCGGAGAATACCGCGCTGTTCAAAGCGGCGAAGTAGTTGTCGCCGACCGGAACTACCGAGCCAAGATACTTTTTGACAAGCTCCGGATAATCCTGAAGCGCGTCTGTGAATGAACAGAAGATTACACCGTGCTTCTTCAGCTTCTCTTTATAAGTGGTTGCAACCGAGACGGAATCGAAAACAGCGTCAATGGCAACGCCTGCCAACTGTTTCTGCTCCTGCAAAGGTATGCCTAGCTTCTCGAACGTTCTCAAAAGCTCAGGGTCAACCTCGTCAAGGCTAGCCTTCGCAATCTTCTGCTTGGGCGCGCTGTAGTAGATGATGTCCTGGTAGTTAACCTCCGGGTAAGTGACGTTGGGCCAATGGCGCGGCTCTTTCATAGTGAGCCACTGGCGATATGCCTTCAGACGAAACTCAAGCATCCACTCCGGCTCGTTCTTCTTCGCGGAGATGAGCCGTATGGTATCTTCCGACAACCCACGCGGAATGGTATCGGATTCAATGTCGGTCACGAACCCGTATTTGTATTCCCTGTTTGTTAGTAGCTCTATGTTGCTCATCTTATTAGTTCGATCAAAGTAATGAGAAAACCCTCTCAGCTTAAATGCTTCCCGGTCGCGTGCGGATAAAACCGCTCTATCTGGTGCAGAGTGGCGTCAACATTTTTCTCCGACCCGACCAGTTGCGCCAGCGTCACTTTCGAGAGCGACTCCTGCACAATCTCGTGTATGCTCATGATGACGGGACGAATGCCGCAGTCGCTGGTATGCACGCATGTGTCCAGCACGCCCGTGTAGCTCTTGCAGTGGCCGCTGATCTCTTCTTCGTCCATCACGTGAATGACCTCGCTCAGGCAAATCTCCGAGGCTGGACGCGCGAGGTAATAACCGCCCTTTGTTCCTCTGAGCGATTGAACCAGCCCAGCCTTGCTCAGAATCCACAGAAGCTTTCCGGCGTTCGCCACGGAAATGCCCTCGCGCTTTGCCATCTGCGCGAGCGTCAGCGACTCGCCATTCTTCAAGCTGGCTAATTGAACCAGGCATCGCAGCCCGTACTCTTCCTGCGCCGAAACCTTCATCAGATAATCCTTAAGTTTCAGGATTTGAAGGGATTATATCATACCTTACTTTTAAGTCAAGATTGGAGGGAAGAGGTCAGAGGCTAGAGGCTAGAGGTTAGTGAAAGCAGTTGACTGACCTCTAACCTCTAACCTCTGACCTCTTCTCTTTTCAGAGCGTGAAATTAAAGGAGAGAAAACCGGTCATGCGAACGGGCTGGCCGTCTAACATAGCGGGCTGGAAACGCCAGCGTCGCGCGGCATCAATCGCCGCCTGCCTGAGCATCTGAGGCCCCGTCACGTTCACTACGTTGACGACAGCGCCCCTCTCATCAACTTCCATGTAGACGACGACCATGCCCGTCACGTTAGCGCTGCGCGCAAGCGGTGGATAACTTGGAGAGATTTTCTGCGAAGCCCTTTCCGCCAGCGAGCCTACATTCAAAGTCTTGGCCGCGTGCGCTGCGCTCTCGCCATTTTGCGGGCTTGGTGCGGGCGCTGCCTGTTGTTGAGATTGCGCTGGAGGTCTGCGCGTCTCACGCGCCGGGGGTGGCGAGGCGGCGGCTGCGGTCGTGCGCTCAGGCGAAGCCGATGGCGCGGGTGACGCCGATTGCTGAGCAGCGGCAGGAGCAGGCTGAACCGTGCTTGTAGCTTGCGGCTGCCTGCTCACAGGACGATTCACTGCGACGGTCGAAGGATTGATTCGCGCTTCGGACGTGGCAAGGCGCTGGCGCGCGTCTGCGAACTCCTGCTGCCAGTGCTGGCGGTCTGTATCGTCACGCGCGAGCGTAGAGCGCACGCTTATCACGTCTTCAAGCAATGCTGCCGCGTCGGTGCTGTGCGTGTCTGCATCGCTAATCTCTTTCGCCTGCTCAACCACACGCTCAAGCAGCAGTCGGATGCGATCAAGATCGTTCAATGCTTCCTGCGGCAAATCCCTGTCAGCGATGTTAATGCCGAACGAGCGGTAGCGCTCAAGGTGCGAGCGTGCGCCGTTTACGGTCTGCCCCGCAAGCGCGAAGTATGTGCGCTGTGAAGCTTCGTTGTTTGACGTGCGAGCCTTGTAGGTTGCTACGAGCAGCGCGTCTGCGCGAGTGTAATCTGCTTCTTCAAGGTAAATCCCCATCAACATCAGACGGGCTATCTCACGCACTGTGTCGTCGTTCGTGGCGCTGATAATCGAATCAAGCTCAAGAGCCGCAGGCGGCAGGTTGTGAGCGGCTGCGAGGGCGCGCGCGCGAACAAGTCTCTTCTGCATGGCCTCCGGGTCGGGGGCTTGAGCCTGTGCAGGTTGCGTCTGGGCTTTCACGCCCACGGATGAGAAGAGAACCAGTGCGATGAGGGACAGCCAGACTGTATTTCTTTGGGGATTACCATTCACTATAAATACTCCATATAGAAGAGGTGTGCGCGCCTCAAGGCAAGTTTCGTGAACGCATCCTAAACCCGGATGCGCCCCGTTGGGGCTTACCTTGAGACTTGAAACAAGCCTCTGTGAATTAGTTTCCGCTTGGCTGCGAGCCTTGAGGGGCTAAACTCCGCAAGATGCGCTCGCGAAAGATGCGTGCGCGTTGCTTTATAGCGTTTTCGTCCAGAGTTTGCAACCTACGGTCGCGCATTACGACACGTCCTTCGATGATTACGGTGCGCACGTCGGCTGCCTTTGTAGAGTAAACAAGGTCTGAGTAGATGTTGTAAAAAGGCGTCTGGTTTAGTGAATCCTGGTCAACGATGACTATATCTGCGCGCTTTCCCTGCTCAATCGAGCCGATTTCCCGCTCCATGTGAAGCGCACGCGCGCCCCTGATCGTAGCCATCTCGAAAGCCTGCTCGGCAGAGACCACGCGCGGATCGCCCGTTGCCACCTTATGCAGTTTCGCCGCTGTGTCCATCTCCTCCCACATGTTCAGATCGTTATTTGAAGCAGCGCCGTCCGTTCCCAGCCCCACGCTCATATCCTGCGCGAGCATCTGCGGCACGGGCGCAACACCCGAAGCAAGCTTCATGTTCGACTGCGGGTTGTGAACTATTCCAACGTTCAATCGCTTCAGAATCCCAAGCTCTTCTTCCGTAGGGTAGACCATGTGCGCGGCTATCACGTGATCGTTCAAAAAACCTATGCGGTCAAGATAGGTAACAGGCGGCGCGCCGTGGTCGCGCGTGATGTCTGCAACCTCCTTCTTCGTCTCGGCAACGTGAATGACAATGGGCGCGCCCGTGCGGTCTGAGAAAGCTCGAATAGCTCTCAGGTGCTCTTCCGAGACTGTGTAAGGAGCGTGAGGCGCGATTGCGGGAGTTATAAGATGATTCCCTTTCCACTTCTTCACGTACCTCTCCGTATAGGCCATAGCCTCCGCGTTCGTCTTGTTATCGGCGACGGGAAAATCAATGACCGTCTCGCCCAAGATTCCGCGCACGCCGGCGCGCTCGGTCTCTTCAGCAATAGCATCCTCGAAGTAGTACATGTCGCAGTAGGTCGTCGTGCCCCCGCGAATCATCTCGGCCAGACCCAGTTGCGTGCCCGCCCTCACGAAATCTTCCGTAACGTTTCTGGCCTCCGCCGGAAAGATGTATTTCGTCAGCCACTCGTTCAAGTCCATGTCGTCCGCCAGGCCGCGAAACAGGGTCATAGGTATATGCGTGTGGCCGTTGACCAGGCCGGGAATAACCACCTTCCCCGTCGCATCAATCGCCTCGCGCGCTATGTACTTTCTTTCAATCTCAGCCTCTTCGCCGACGGCAACGATTCGACCGGCGCGTATTGCTACGGCTCCGTTTCTTATCACTCGACGCTGCGCATCCATCGTCACAACGGTGCCGCCGCGAACTATCATATCAACGCGCGAGCGGCGGCCTTGCGCCAGCGCCGCGAGCGGAAAGCAAAGTAAGAAGATAAGCAGCAGTGCTATGGTTGATTGCAGGCTCATTTCCCTCTCGTGGCCTCTTTAAGAAATCTGGCGTCGAAAGCGCGCGGCAATAGCTCGCTCATTCTCACAGTCTGCGAATCCCCATTGAGATTCGCCAGTATTACCGTAGTATCACGACAAAATTCCCAGATAATCTGGCGGCACGTGCCGCACGGCGGCGTCAATGATTCAGTCCCTGTCACTACAGCCAGCGCTTTGAATCGTCGCTCGCCCTCGGAAAGAGCTTTCCAGATTGCTACGCGCTCGGCGCAGACCGTCAGTCCGTAGCTTGCGCTTTCAATGTTGCAGCCCGTGTAGATTTTCCCGTCCTCGGTTTCGACCGCCGCGCCGACCTTGAAATTCGAGAAAGGCGCGACGGATATTTCGCGCGCGCGTCTCGCGGCCTCAATCAATTTCCCCTCGTCAATTTCGCTCAAGCTTTCCCTCCCGTGCTGGCAAGCGCCTGCGCCAGACGCTCGCGCACCTTTCCGCTGATTAGATCAATACCTACAAGATTGTACCCGCCTTCTGGAATTATGACATCCGCGTAGCGCTTCGACGGCTCGACGAATTGCATGTGCATAGGGCGCACTGTGGCAAGATACTGTTCTATGACGGATTCAAGCGTGCGCCCGCGCTCGTCTATATCGCGGCGAAGTCTACGTATGAAGCGTATGTCATCGGGCGTATCAACGAAAATTTTTATATCAATCTGTTCCATAATGCGCGGGTCAGCGAAAATAAGTATTCCTTCGATGATGACAATCGGCTTCGGCTCAAGCGGGCGGGTCTCGTTCTGCCGCGCGTGCGTCCTGAAATCATAGACGGGAAGCTCAACAGGCTCGCCCGCCTTCAACCTTCTGATGTGATTCACGAGCAGGTCGTTGTCGAGCGCGTCCGGGTGGTCGAAGTTAACCTGATGCCTGTAATCGAGCGGCATGTCCTTCAGGTTGCGATAGTAAGAATCCTGCTGTATGAAAGCCACGTCCCGCGCGCTCACGGATTCCAGAATCCTGTTAGCAACGCTTGTCTTACCCGATCCTGTCCCGCCGCAAATGCCAATAATCATAAAGAAGTGATGAGTGATAAGTGATGAATGATGAGATAAGAACTAAAGGCTTTTTCTTATCACTCATCACTGTAATCTAGGAATAATTCTACGCAGAAGCTGCTTGAAGGTGTCTCGAACGCGAGCGCCGATTTCTATCACTTCTTCGTGGTTGATAGGTTGATCCAATAGACCCGCCGCGAGGTTCGTGATGCAGGAGATGCCAAGAACTTTCATGCCCATCTGGCGGGCGATGATTGCTTCGGGCACGGTGCTCATGCCAACGGCGTCCGCGCCGAGCGTGCGAAGCATGCGTATCTCTGCGGGCGTTTCGTAGCTTGGGCCTGTCAGGGCTGCGTAGATGCCGCGCCTGATCGCTACGTCCATAGAGTGCGCTTCTTCTACGGCTATCTCCTGAAACTCGCGGTCGTAGACTTCCGTCATGTCCGGGAAGCGAGCGCCGAAACGTTGGTCATGCGAGCCGCGCAAAGGATTGACGCCCATCAGGTTCAAGTGGTCGCTGATGACCATCAGCGCGCCCTGGTCGAACTCTATGTTGATGCCTCCAGCCGCGTTCGTCAGTATAAGAGACTGAACCCCCAGAAGCCACAGCATCCTCACGGGGAAGGTCACTTCGTCAAAGCCGTAGCCCTCGTAGTAATGAAACCTTCCCTGCATCACTGCGACCGGCACGCCCTTAACTCTTCCTATGACAAGTCGCCCTGCGTGCCCCTCTACGGTTGGCTGCGCGAACCCCGGAATCTCGGAATATGGAATGGCAACGGCGTCTTCAAGATCATCCGCGAAAGCTCCCAGGCCGCTCCCCAAAACGAGCGCAACGCGAACATCTTCGTCTCGCCGTGCTCGTACAGTTCGCGCGGCGTGCTCCGCCCGCTCGTAAAGCGTTTCTGCGCTCATCTCTCTTTCTCGTAAGGCTGCCCCAGCGCGCGCGGCGCTCTTGAAGTCCCTATGAATCCTGCGAGCACTATGATGGTGAGCAGGTATGGAATAATCTGTATGAACTGGTTCGGAATCTCTTCGCCCCCGAACCTGACGCCCTGAAGTTGAATAGCTATGGCGTCTGTGAAGCCGAAGAGCAGGCATGCGAGCATAGTCTGGACTGGCCGCCACTTTCCGAAAATTAGCGCTGCGAGCGCTATAAAGCCGCGACCCGAAGTCATGTTTCGCGTGAACAAAGACGATTGGCCGATTGAAAGATATGCTCCGCCGATTCCGGCGAGCGCACCTGAGAGCAAAACTCCCGTGTAACGAATTTTCGTCACGCTTATCCCGGCAGCGTCCGCAGCCTCAGGGTTTTCTCCGACCGCTCGAAGACGCAGGCCGAACGGCGTTTTGTAAAGCACGTACCATGTGACGAAGACGAGCAGGAAAGCTATGACCACAGGCGTCCACGGTATCAGCTTGTTAACAGGTATCTGCGGCGTAGAGCCTGTGGAAAGAAAGAGCGCGCCACTGATGAATGGCGGCAGTCCTATCATCAGTATGTTAATTGCCGCGCCTGTTACGACCTGATCCGCTTTGAATCGTATGCACGCGACGGCGTGAATCGAAGCGATAAGGACGCCCGCGCCGATTGCCGCTATCAATCCCGCCCAGGGGTTTTGAAGGTAATGAGTGACGGACGCGGCTGTGAAAGCCCCGGCCAGCATCAACCCTTCGAGCGCAATGTTGATGACGCCAGACCTCTCGGAATACAGCCCGCCGAGCGCAGCGAGAATCAGCGGTGTCGCCAGCCTTATGGTTGAGAGCAGAAGCCCTACGTTAAAAAGGTCGCGCATGTTTTTCAGTTTTAAGTTTCAAGTTTGAAGTTTTCAGCCTGGACATTTCTTAAAGCTGAAAACTAAAAACTGAAAACCGTTTCTCACACTTTCGATCTCTTCAGCATCCCGAAGCGGCTGAATGCGCCACGGAAATTCGGTTTCACAGCTACGAAGAGGATGACGAGCGCCTGTAGAATTTGAACAATATCTTTAGAGACATGATCTGTGAATGCGTCGACGAAGATGCCGCCGCGCAGCAGGACTGCGAAAAGAATCGCGGCCAACAGAACGCCTACAGGGTGATTGCGACCCAGCAGCGCCACCGCAATTCCCGTGAACCCGTAGTTGTCCGAAAATCCGTCGTAGTAGCGATGGTGATACCCAAGTACCTCGTTAACCCCGACCATTCCGGCAAGCCCGCCAGACACGGCCATAGCAAGCACAATCTGCTTGCGAACGGATATTCCGCCATACTCTGCTGCGCTAGGGTTCGCGCCCGTCGCGCGAATCTCGTAACCCCACTTGGTCTTCCACAGAAATATATAGACGAGCGCGCATGCTATGAGCGCGAAGATGAATGCAAGGTTGAGCGGGATGCGCTCCGGCAGCCCCGGAATAAATTTTCCCAGATGCGCAATGTGCGCGCCATCGCCAATCGGCGCTGATTCCAGAATCGGATCGCCCGGAACTTTGTAGTGATACTGTGTGAAGTAGCTGCAAAGCGCAACCGCCACGAAGTTCAGCATTATGGTATTGATGACTTCGTGCGAGCCGAACCGGGCTTTAAGAAAACCGGGAATCGCCCCCCAGACTGCGCCCGCAAAAATCGCTGCGCATATAGCCAGCGGCACGAGAATCAGCGCCGGAAGAGTCATCCACGAATAGCTCACATTATGACCGGACACATCAACGACCACTCCGCCGAATTTCATAGCAACCCACGCGGTCGCAAACGCCGCGACGTACAACTGTCCCTCGGCTCCTATGTTCAGCAACCCGCAACGGAACGCGACGGCCACAGCCAGCCCCGTGAAAATCAGCGGCGTCGCGTTAAAAAGCGTGTAGCCTATGCCGTCCGGCCATGAGAAGGCATTACCAAGCAACTGCCTGTATGTCTCTATAGGGCTATCGCCTATCGCAAGCACGAAGATGCCGCCGACAACGAAAGCGGCGACCACCGCAATGAACGGAAAGAGCAGTTCGCGTAGAAGCTTCATAAGAGCAGTGATGAGCGATGAATGCAGAGTGATGAATGATGAATAAGTAACTTATTCATCATTCATCACTCTGCATTTATCACTATCTTTTCCCTCCCGTCATAAGCAATCCTATCTCTTCGTTGCTCGTCTGCCTGGGGTTAACTTCTCCGACTATCTGGCCGTGATAGATGACAAGCAACCGGTCTGCAAGCGCTGTGACTTCTTCGAGTTCGGCGGAGACGAGCAGGACAGCGCACCCTGCGTCGCGCAGCGCGACCAGCTTGCGATGAATGAATTCTATAGCACCGATGTCAACGCCGCGTGTGGGCTGCGAGACGAGCAGGAGTTTCGGATTCAATCCAAACTCGCGCCCGATTATCAGCTTCTGCTGGTTGCCGCCTGAGAGTGCGCGCGCCGGTAAGGCAGGGTTCGGCGGTCTCACGTCGAAATCTTTTATGACCTGTCGCGTGCGCTGAAGAATCCCCTTTTCGTCAAGAAGTATTCCGCCGGGGCCTGTCACGGCGGGCTGGCGATAATGAATCCCAAGAATAGAATTTTCCGCCAGATCGAAATCCAGAAGAAGCCCGCGACGGTGGCGGTCTTCCGGCACATGAGCTATGCCAATCTCTTTCCTGTGACGCGCGCTCGTATTCGTTATGTCGCGCCCTGCGAACTCGACTTTACCGCTTATGCGCGATTGCTGAACCAATCCCGCCAGAGATTCAATCAACTCCGTCTGCCCGTTTCCCTCCACGCCAGCAACGCCCACAATCTCGCCAGCGCGCACTTCAAATGAAACGTCATCCACTCGCGGCGTCCCGTCCACGGCCATCACCACTAGATTCCGCACACTTAAAACCGTATCGCCCGACTTCGCTTCGGGCTTCTCGACGCGCAGGAGCACATCTCGCCCGACCATCAACCGAGCAAGCTCTGCGGCGTTCGTCTCGCTCGTCTTCAGTTCGCCCACAACCCGCCCGTCACGCATCACTGTAACTTCGTCCGAGATTGCGAGCACTTCCGAAAGCTTGTGCGTGATGATGACGACCGTCTTGCCCTGCTCGCGCATGCGGCGAAGTATTGCAAAGAACTCTTCCACCTCCTGCGGCGTCAGAACCGCCGTAGGCTCGTCCAGGATTAGTATGCGCGCACGGCGATAGAGAGCTTTAAGAAGCTCTACGCGCTGTTGTTGGCCCACCGAGAGAGTTTCAATAGTTGCGTTCGGGTCAACCGCCAGCTTGAACTCGTCCGAGAGCGCGCGAATCTCGGACGCAGCCTTATCCAGATCGAGCGCCGTAGCGCCGCCCGGCTCCGCGCCGAGCACAATATTTTCAGCGACCGTCATAGGCTCGACCAGCATGAAGTGCTGGTGAACCATGCCTATGCCCAGAGCAATCGCGTTGTGTGGAGTGCGGATTTCATGTACTTCGCCGTCAACCAGAATCTCGCCGCTATCCGGCGTGTAGAAGCCGTAAGCGATGCGCATAGCCGTTGACTTGCCCGCGCCGTTCTCGCCCACAATGGCATGGATAGTCCCGGTCCTGACCTTGATGTTCACATGGTCATTCGCAAGCACATCGCCGAAGCGCTTCGTTATGTTTCTGAGTTCAAGCATTATTAGAGGTCAGAGGCTAGAGGTTAGAAGTTAGTCAAAGGCTTTTACTGACCTCTAGCCTCTGACCTCTAACCTCTTCTTTATTGCGCCATTGCGTCTGTGACTTTGATTTGTCCGTTGATTATCTTCTGCTTAGCAGCCTCGGTTTCGAGAATTATTTCGGGCGAAATCAGCGAGCGGTTGTTGTCGTCCATGGCGTAGCCTACGCCATCCTCGGCCAGACCGAATACGTGGGAGCCGCCCTTGAATTGATGATTGACGACCTGTCCTACTATGTCATAGACGGCGTTATCAACGCGCTTGACCATGCTGGTCAGAACGAAGCCCGGCTTGACGCCGTTCTGATTGGAGTCAACGCCTATGACGAAGTTTCTGGCGCGACCGTTCTGGCTCCCTGCCTGTTCCACGGCATCGAATGCTCCCAGACCTGAGTTGCCTGCGGCTGTGAATATCACGTCCGCGCCTTTGCCTATCTGGGCCAACGCCAGTTCTTTGCCTTTGCCCGGATTGTTCCATGCGCCGTCTGTGACGCCTACGTAATTTTGAATAATGCGGATGTTCGGGTTGACGGCGCGAGCGCCCTCTTCATAGCCCGTCTCGAACCGGTGAATGAGCGGGATGTCCATGCCGCCTATGAATCCAATCGTTCCCGATTTAGATGTCTTCGCGGCAATCATGCCCACAAGGAAAGAGCCTTCATGCTCGCGGAAGACCAGCGATGCGACGTTGGGCAGATTGCTTGCACCGTCAACGATTGCAAAGTTAATGTTCGGATAGTCGCGGGCTACCTGTTCCATGATTGGCGCTTGCGCAAACCCCACGCCGATAATCAAATCATAGTGGCGCTCTGCGAACGCGCGCATGGCAGGCTCAATCGAAGTCGGGTTGCCCGGTTCAACGTCGCGCAGCACTATGTCCAGCTTAGGTTTCCCGCAAGGCTCGCCGCTGGGCCAAAGTCCGGTCTCAGCGCACTTGACGCCAGCCCACGCCGCTGCGTTGAACGAGCGGTCGTCTTTGCCGCCAATGTCGAAGACTATGCCTACGTGAATCTTGCTGTGGTCGTCTGCGGTTGCATAGCTTGAGGGCGTGCGGCACGCGAAGCCAGCAAGCGCGACTACGCACAGGCAAACCAGAAGAAGAGCAAGAGATAGTTTCATACCGAAATAACTCCCTTGATTAATTTCGGGAGAGTTTGTGGCGGCTCATCATTTATCTCGTAAGCAGCACGAATGCGCGCCGACGCTTCTTCAAACTGAGATTCACTACGGCAATAGAGCGCTCCAAGACTTTCACTGTCGCCGATGCGGTCGCCTATCTTCGCTTCAGCGATGAACCCTACAGCCGGGTCAATCCTATCTTCCACACGCACGCGGCCACCGCCAATCGCAGCCACGGCCAACCCTATCTCAGCCGCATCAATTCTATTGATAAATCCTTTTCGCCGCGATTCTACCTTAACCCCGCCAAGTTTCAAATCCAAAACTTTTCCGGGTTCATCGCACACACGCGCATCGCCGCCTTGCGCCTCTACATTTTTTCGGAAACATTCGAGAGCCGAGCCGTCATCCAGAGCTTTGTGAACTCGCTCGCGCGCCGCATCGAGCGAGCTTTCGAGACCGGAGTTGGTCAGCATTCTCGCCGTTAGCTCGACGGAAAGCTCCAGGACGGGTCGCGCGCCCTCCGCTGCTTCGCCTCGCATTATCTCTATGCACTCTTTCGTTTCGAGCGCGTTCCCGACCGCCTGCCCCAGGGGCTGATTCATGTCCGTGATGAGAGCTTCCGTGCGCACCCCGCACGAATTTCCTGTGCCGACCAGAGCGCGTGCGAGTTTCATAGCATCCTCTTCATCGCGCATGAAAGCGCCGCTTCCTGTCTTCACGTCAAGCACGAGAGTATCCAGACCTGCGGCAAGTTTTTTTGACATTATCGAAGCGACTATTAGAGGAATGGCTTCGACCGTGGCGGTAGCGTCACGAAGCGCGTAGAGCTTTTTGTCTGCGGGCGCAAGCTCTGCGGTCTGCCCCATCATGGCGAATCCTATTCGCTCAAGCGTGGAACGAAACTCTTCGAGGGAAAGTCTGACTCTGTAGCCCGGAATGGATTCCAGTTTGTCTAACGTGCCCCCTGTGTGCCCCAATCCACGCCCCGAAATCATGGGCACGCACAGCCCGCAGGCTGCCGCAAGCGGAGCGATAATCAAAGAGGTCTTATCGCCTACGCCGCCCGTCGAATGTTTATCGGCTTTCGGCTTCTGAATCTCTGAGAAGTTAAGAATCTCGCCCGAATGGAGCATGGCCTGAGTCAGCGCGTTCTGCTCCTCTTCGTTCATACCGTTTAGAAACACGGCCATCAGCAGCGCCGATGATTGATAGTCAGCTATCTCATCATTTGCCGCGCCGCGAACGAAGAACTCAATCTCTTCGCGCGTGAGCGTGCCGCCGTCACGCTTCTTTCTGATAATGTCCTGTGGTCTAAGCAATCTTTTGATCCTGCTCCAGTAGAATCACTGCCTGCGCCGTCACAGCCTCTCCGCGCCCGACTGCATCCAGTCCTTCCCCGGTCTTCGCTTTAACGCTCACACACCCGCAATCAATCTTCAGAGTGTTTGCCAGATTCTCTCTTATAGCAACGACGTGCGGCCTGAGCTTGGGGCGTTCCAGCATCACGGTCGCGTCAACGTTCACAACATGAAAGCCTCGCTCCCCGGCCAGCCACACGACGCGCGCCAGCAGATCAAGGCTATCGGCATCCTTCCATCTTGGGTCACGATCAGGAAAGTGAACCCCAAGATCGCCTTCGCACAGCGCGCCGAGAATCGCATCCGTTATCGCATGAGCCAGCACGTCCGCATCAGAATGGCCTTCCGCGCCGCGCTCCGATTCCACATGCACACCGCCAATGATGAGAGGCCGCCCCTCAACCAGCCTGTGCATGTCGTTGCCTATTCCGACTCGAAACATAGAAGAGGTTAGAGGTTAGAGGTTAGAGGTTAGTTAAAGCAGTTCACTGATCTCTAACCTCTGACCTCTGGCCTCTGTTTCAAAATTATTTCCGCTAAAGCAATGTCTTCGGGGCGAGTGATCTTGATATTACGCGGGTCGCCTTCAACTGTTGTGACGACGACGCCCAGACGCTCTACGAGCGCGCTTTCGTCGGTTGCTTCCGCAGCGCTTGCGCCTGCTTCTTCGTAAGCTCTGCGTAGCAGAGAATAGCGAAAGCATTGCGGCGTGAGCGCGCGACGCAGGCGTGCGCGTTCGAGCGTGTGTATTACTTTTTCGTCTTGAACTTCTTTGATGGTGTCAACGACCGGCGCAACCAGCACTGCCGCGCCGCTCTCTTCAGCGGCTCGAACGGTTCTGGTAATCTCTTCCGCCGTCACCAGAGGGCGCACGCCGTCGTGAATGGCTACGATTTGCGCCGTCGCGCTGCGAATCGCCTGAAGACCTCTGAGCACCGATTCGGCTCGCGTAGCGCCGCCCGCAACAACGCGCGCGACCTTTCTCAAACCGTACTTGCCCGCCAGACCAACGAACCTCGCTGCATCCACGGCTGGCAATACAACGATCACTTCATGAACTTCAGCGCACTCCTCAAAGCGACGGAGCGTGTGAACGATGACGGGCGCGCCCGCAAGCTCCAGAAATTGCTTTGCGCGTTTCGCCCCGAACCGCTTCCCCTCCCCGGCGGCGGCGATGATGGCAACATTCATAAGGGATGAGGGCGGAGGGATGAGGGATGAATTAGATGGAGTGAGCACGTCAACATGTAATTGGATTAACCCACTTCATCCCTCATCCCTCCGCCCTCATCCCTTCTCTCAGTCTGCGGCTGATTCGCTGTGGTCTGTGATGCGCGCAGGGGCGTTCGAGCGCACGTCTCTCACCTGCTGGCGGCGACTGCCTCCATTGGGCGCGCGCGAGTTTTCTATGGACGCGCCGCCTTCGGGCGACTCTTCCCAGAGCTTGCCGAATATCATCTTGCCTGCGGTGGTTTGCAGAACGCTCGTTACGGCGATGTCTGCGTTCTTGCCAATGAGACGGCGCGCGTTGTCCACCACGACCATCGTGCCGTCGTCCAGGTATGCCACGCCCTGGTTGTACTCCTTGCCTTCTTTCAGAATGAAGACGCGCATGGCTTCGCCCGGCAGCACGACGGGCTTCAAGGCGTTAGCAAGCTCGTTAATGTTAAGCACGTTAACGCCGCGCAGTTGCGCCACCTTGTTCAAGTTGAAATCGTTCGTGACTATAACGGCATCCAACTGTTTGCCCAATTCGATCAGCTTCAGGTCAACTTCGCGCACCGCAGGAAAATCCGTCTCGACTATTTGAATGTCGAGCGAGTTGTTGTTCTGAAGCCGGTTGAGCATGTCCAGGCCGCGCCGACCGCGCTGGCGTTTTGACGAATCGGGCGAATCGGCAACCTGTTGCAGCTCTCGTAAGATAAATTGCGGGATGATGAGCGTGCCTGTCAGGAATCCTGTCTCGGCAACGTCTGCTATGCGACCGTCAATGATGACAGAGGTATCAAGAATTTTAAGATCGCGGCGCGAAGCCTTGTCGCTGAAAATTCCGCCGAGCGCTGACAGGTCAAGGTAATCGCCTTTCGCAGCGCCCACCATCAGCCCTACGTAAGCCATGAAGAATGTCAGCGATAGCGTGAGATAGGTCTTCATCTCTGAAGGGACGGCCTGCGACTCCTGGCTGCTGATGAGCGAGCCTATCAGGTAGGCTCCTATGATTCCCATAATTGAGCCGACGGCTGCGCCTATCAGAGTTTTCAAAGATGCGCGCCTGATTCGCAGCTCGAAAAAGATGATTGCAGCCGCAACAAGAGCGCCCACCACTGCCGAGAGAACTCTATTCCCCTGAATCGGATGCAACACGTACCCCGCGCCAACCAGGATCGCCGTAAATACTAATCGTATGAGAACAACGTTCGTATGCATACCAGCGTGCATATTAGCACGCTCTCTGTGCGGCGCGCCACGAAAAGGTTTACGCCGAATCAGAAAAGAGATTTTTGGGGGAAAGACAGGGCGTGGAAGAAGTTAGCCCGTTGGCAAAATTCGTCAAATGCGCGTATTCTTGCGCCTTACTTCGTGATGTACGCACAGGCTTGTGAACCGGTGCGCAGGCAAGCTGAATTTGTTTGAATCTGGTAGGAGTTCACAAAAAAAAGTTTCCATGTCCTCAAGCGGGGCGCATCCCACACCTTTCTACATAAAAGATTACTCCGCAGGCGCGATTATCTTCATAGCCACGCTCATTATCTTCTGGCTATCGCCCGTTCGCGTGCTAACTGATTCGCATTACTCCATGCTGGTCAGCGAAAATCTTTTGAAGTATCACACGTTCGAGATGGATCATTACAGGCTGTTTCATCAGGAGCAGACGAGCGATGGTCGTCCGGTGAACGTCTTCGACTATCATCTGGAAACGGTAAACGGTCACACCTTCTATTTCCTCCCTACGGGCACTTCCGTTCTGTCAGTTCCGTTCGTGGCGATAATGAACGCGCTGGGGATTTCGGCGGCGAACCCGGACGGAACATATTCGCCGCGCGTCGAATTGATAATGCAGGCCAGAATCGCTGCGATTCTGATGGCGCTGCTCGCGGCCACCTTCTTCTTCACCGGCAGGCTGATGCTGCCCCTCATGTGGAGTCTGTTGATAGCGATGGGCGGAGCGATGGGGACTCAGGTATGGAGCACCGCATCAAGGGTGATGTGGAACGACACCTGGGCGATTCTTCTACTCGGCATAGCCCTCTTCATATTGCTCGCGCACGAGACCGATAGGCGCAAACTCAATCCTGTGCTCCTTGCAACGATTCTTTCATGGACATATTTCGTTCGTCCGACCAACGCCGTGCCTATAGCAGCAATCACAATCTACCTGTTCATCTATCATCGCAAGCTTTTCGTCCCGTTTCTGATTACGGGCGCGCTCTGGCTGTCTTGCTTCGTCCTCTATTCATGGCACTACTTCCATAACCTGCTTCCGAGCTATTACCATGCCGGTCGGTTGAAATATAACCAGTTCTGGACTGCGCTGCCGGGCAATCTCGTCAGCCCCTCAAGAGGTCTCTTTGTCTTCGTTCCTGTTCTCTTCTTCGTCCTCTATCTGCTGTTGCGCTATCGCAGAGAGTTGAAGTTTCGCAGCCTTGTCATCACAGCGCTCGTCGCCTGTGCGCTGCATGTGATTGTCAGTTCCGGTTTCTATCCCTGGCACGGCGGCGGTTGTTTCGGCCCGCGCTACACGACGGGCATTGTTCCCTGGCTGGTTCTATTATCGATCCTCGGCGTCGAAGCGATGCTCGACTGGCGAGAGAAAAATGAGAAGAGCATTTCTCTTTTCAAATGGCGCGCCCAACTCGCCATTGGCGCTGCGCTTTTAATCGTCAGCGTCTTTATAAACGCCAGCGGCGCGCTCCTCTGGGATACGTGGCGATGGAACGGCTGGCCTGTCCGTGTTGACGATAACCCGAGGCGCGTGCTGGACTGGCGCTACCCGCAGTTTCTTGCGGGATTGATTCATCCAACGCTCCCCGTAGATTTCCCTGTTGTCGAAGGCGAAACCAGAATTGATTTTAGAAACAAGAGCGCAGATCGTTTTCTATGGTATGGCTGGAGTCATGAGGAAGACGGGTATCGTTGGAGCGACGGGAGAGAGGCCGCGCTTCTCTTCGGTCTGAATAAGATAAGCGATCTCACGCTCCGAATCAGGACGGGCGCGTTTCTGGGGAAAGGCAAGCTCATGCAGCAAAAAGTTCAATTATTCCTGAACGGACAGGACGTAGGGACGCTCGCACTCAGGGACGAGGCGGCGAACGAATATATCTTGGCGCTTCCTGAAAATCTTTTGAAGCAAAGGAATGCACTTATCCTGAAACTGCCGGATGCGGAGTCGTTAGACCGCCTGGCGCTTGGCGCGGATCAGCGGCAGCTTGGTGTGAGAGTGGAGTGGATTCAGATTGAGCCGAGCACGAATGCGCAGTAGAACGCCGATGTGTCAAGATTAGAGGGCATGTTAATTGAAACTAATGAGAGTCGTAATTCATTGCCGCAGGCCGCAAAGAGCACAGAGGAAGCGCAGAGGAGAAAAAGTCATTTGAGATTTCAAATGACTTTGCCTATAAAATACCCCTCCGACACAAATTGCCTATAAAATAGGTGAGTTGCCTATAAAATCGGAAAAGTCTAACGCCTCTTACTTGGCAATCTCTCCGGCAAATTCACTTCATCATCAGCAAGCATTTCCAAAGTTACATTAGCCGCCCGCGCGTATTGTAATAGAATCCTTAGCGGCGGCTCTCGCTTGCCTAGCTCATACTCTGAAACCGCATTCTGCTTGATTATCTCTTCAGCACCTAGCCGTTTAATCATCTCAGACTGGGACAGACCTAAAGCATTCCGAATCTGCAATAACTTTTCGGCTAGACGTTCCGGCTTATGACGCGCTCGCGTTCCCATCAGGCGCGGCCTCCCGATAGGACACAGAGCGACTTGCTTTTAACGGCAAATGCCGTCAACATGCGCTCGCTCAATTTTGCTGCCGTGAGAGTGAACCTTTCAAACTCAACGGCGCTCATCTCTCACGCAAGAGGATTGAGGGTCGAGCAGACGCATAGGCCGTTACTTTTTCAAAGACTAGAACGCGCGCATCATACCATGCGCCACTTCACATTCAACTTATGATTTTTCTCTAACTAAATTCAGGTTCGGGAGCGTGCTGTTCTAAGGGTGAGCGCGCTCCCGATTGCTTGCACGCCCGTTTCATTATGGGGTGAGTCGGGCTGTGCAGGAGAGGCCGCCGTAGTGCCTCCCACGCGCTCGGCGGCCTTGCTTTTGCTAGTTAATATAATTCTGCATTGGTGCTGAATTTCAAGCTTGAAATTTTAGATTTCAGAATTTCAAACTCTCTGTGTGCTCTTCATGGGTTCTCCGGTCTGCCGTAGTGAATCAGCATGCTCTTTACATTCAATTGAAATCTATCTAAAACAGTTCGTCCAGAGCTTCTTCAACAGACCGCACGCCCACTACGCGCAAGCCTAGAAGCCTTTCAAGCCCTGTTGTGTTCGATGCTGGCATAACTATTTTTTTGAAGCCGAGCGCCTGAGCCTCGCGCGCACGCGCTTGCGACTGCAATGCCCCGCGCACTTCGCCCGTCAGGCCGACTTCGCCGAAGACAGCCGTTTGCGCGTCAATCGGCCTTTCTTTGAAACTTGAAGTGATTGCTGCCACGACGCCCAGATCCGCCGCAGGCTCGTCAACCTCAAGACCGCCCGCAATGTTCACGAACACATCATCGCCGAGCATCTGAAGCCCAACACGCTTTTCGAGCATTGCGATCAAAAGAGCCACGCGATTCTGATCCACACCCTGCGTCATGCGACGCCCGGTTCCATATTTCGAGCCTGAAACCAGTGCCTGAATCTCAACCAGCACGGGTCGCGTTCCCTCCATGCATGCGGTCACAACCGAGCCTGCCACGCCCAGGGGGCGCTCCTGCAAAAACATCTCCGACGGATTCGCTACGGCGACCAATCCAGTATTCGTCATCTCAAACACTCCGACTTCGTTTGCAGCGCCGAAGCGATTTTTCGCTGCACGCACTATGCGGTGATTGTGATGGCGCTCGCCCTCGAAATAGAGCACAGTGTCAACGATATGCTCCAGAGCTTTAGGCCCTGCGATTGAGCCTTCTTTCGTTACATGGCCGATTAAAAAGACAGGAATCGTTCTGTTCTTTGCCAGAAGAAGAAACTGGCCTGCGACTTCCCTCACCTGAGAGACAGAGCCGGGCGCGGATTCAATCTTTTCCGAAAAGACTGTTTGAATCGAATCTACGATGACAGCGCCGGGACTCATCTTCTCAATCTCGCCGAAAATGTTTTCAAGATTTGTCTCCGGCAGTAGAAAGAGATTATCGGCCTGCACGCCCAACCGCTCGCCGCGAAGCTTTATCTGCCGCTCGCTCTCTTCGCCGGAAACATAAAGCACGCTCTCGCCTGAAGCGCTCAGCTTGTCCGCGATCTGCAACAGCAGTGTTGACTTTCCAATTCCCGGCTCGCCGCCGATGAGTATGAGCGAGCCTGGGACGATGCCGCCGCCAAGCACGCGGTCGAATTCCGCCACGCCGCTTGGTACGCGGGAGTCGTCTTGCGATTCAATCTCGCCGTATGCGACCGGCTGGACTTCGCGCAGTCGGAATCCGCCGCGCGCAGTGTCTTTCTTAGCAGCGACGCGCGCCCTCTCTTCCACAAGAGAATTCCACTCGCCGCAGTCAGGACACTTGCCCAGCCACTTTCTGGATTGAAAACCGCAGTTCTGGCAGACGTAAACTGTTGCCGGTGCTTTTGCCACTATCTTCTGCTCCCCTTGATCTATTACATGCTAATGCGAAAAATTGTATTGCTCGTATCTAGGGTCGGCTTGAAGCTCGAAATTTTTCAGGAAACCCCAAGCGTCGTTGTTTATCTTCGACGCAATCCCATAATAATTGTGGTCGTGTCCCGGTATCTCGGTTAGATGCACTGTGAAGCCGCGTTGTTGTAATGCGTCGCGCGTGGCTCGCACGTCTGTGAGAGGAAAGAAGGGGTCGTCAGTTCCCACGAAGATTGCAACGGGAACTTTTCGTTTAGCTTCATCGATGAGTTTGAATGCCTGTCTGGGCAATGCGCCAGCATGAATGGCAATCGCCGCAAAATATTCCGACTCAAGCAGCGATATGTATAGCGCGAATATAGCGCCCGCCGAATGGCCGAATAGATAGACCCTGCGCGGGTTGACCGGGTATTTCAATTCAAGCTCTGTGATGAGGTCGTGAATAAAATCAGGCCCGTCCTGCGGCTCTGACCATCCGCTGGAATTGAGCGAATCAGGCCCGGCGATAATGAAACCTTCTCTTGCGGCCAACTCTTTCCACATCTCCACCTGCGACAGGCCGTTGCGATTGGAGCCGTGCAACAGAACTATCAACGGCACGGGCTTCGCCGCCGTCACATTGTCGGGGACAAACAGGTAGTAAGTGCGGTTCTTTCCCTGCGAATTTATCTTCTCCTTCTTAATATCGCTTGCCGCTGCTGTTGATGTAAGAAGGAGCAGGGAGCAGATGAGAAGAAGCAGACGTTTCATTACATTCACCATTTTTCAGAAACCTTTTGCGTCTTTCCTTTGCGCCTTTGCGTGAGGATAAGTTTCACGCTGGAGACGCAAAGGCGCAAAGAGAGAGCGCAAAGGTTTGATGGGCTTCTACGGACTTTGAAATCAGCCGCTATTCGAGCAAGGGTTTTATCTTTTCAACCGGGCGGCCAAGCACGGCGCGTGTCCCTCTCTCTACAATCGGGCGCTGCATCAGGTCTGGATGCTCGACCATCAACCGAATCAACTCATCGTCGGAAACTTCCTGCGCGTCCAGGCCAAGCTCTTTATAAAGAGACTCTTTCTTCCTCAGAAGCTCGCGCGGCGTTATGCCCATTTTTGAAATCAACTCGCGCAGTTTCTTCTCTCCAATCGGCTCTATGTAATAGTTCACCCTGTCGAAATCAACGCCGCTCTCACGCAGCAGTTGATCCGTCTTCCTGCAAGTCGAGCAAGTAGGCTTTTCGTAGACCACTATCCTGTCTTCCGCATCATCCATCTTTCAAAAAGAGTCCTTTCTACGGGAAGATGCCGCGCACGCTTGTTGCTTCGGCCACGCGGCTGATGGCAAGGATATAAGCGCCCGTTCGCATATCCGTGTGATAGCGCTGCGCCGTCTCGTAAACGGATTGGAACGCCGCGCGCATAGTACGCTCAAGCGTGTCGTTGATTCTGTTCTCAGACCAGAAGAAAGAGTATTGATCCTGCACCCATTCGTAATAGCTAACGGTCACGCCTCCGGCGTTGGCGAGTATGTCAGGGACTAGAAACACATCATTGTCCGCGAACACGCGATCCGCGCCGGGCGTCGTTGGCCCATTGGCAAGCTCAGCTATGATGCTGGCCTTCACCTTGCGCACGTTCTCAAGCGTGATCGCGTTTTCAAGCGCCGACGGCAGCAGCACGTCGCAATCCACGTAGAGCACTTCGTCGGATGCAATCTCCTGCGCGCCCGGCAATCCTGCCACAGAGCCTGTCTCAACCTTGTGGCGAAGCGCGGCTGCAATGTCCAATCCATTCTCAGAATAGAGTCCGCAACGCGAATCGCTGATTGCCACCACGCGCGCACCATCAGCCGCAACCAGACGAGCGACGTTAGCGCCCGCGTTGCCGAAACCGTGAACGGAGACACGCGCGCCGGAAAGATTCATCCCGCGCACACGGCATGCTTCGCGCAGAGCGTAAAGACAGCCGCGCGCTGTGGCCTCGTTTCTCCCTTCGGAGCCGCCTAGAGCAATAGGCTTTCCTGTCACCACGCCTAGCTGCGTGTGCCCTTGAACCATTGATATAGTGTCCATGATCCACGCCATCGTCTGCTCGTTCGTATAAACGTCCGGCGCGGGGATGTCGCGGTCAGGGCCAATAATCGGTGCAATCTCGAAAGCGTAGCGCCGCGTCAAGCGTTCAAGCTCGGACATCGAAAGACTCTTCGGGTCACAGACCACGCCGCCTTTGCCTCCGCCGTAAGGAATGCCCACGGTCGCACACTTCCAGGTCATCCACGACGCCAGCGCCTTCACCTCATCTAGCGACACGTTCGGGTGGTAGCGTATGCCGCCCTTCGCTGGCCCACGCGCAATGTTGTGCTGCACGCGATAGCCCTCGAATACTTCCACATGCCCCGAATCCATCTTCACCGGAATCGAAACTATAAGCTGTCTCTTCGTGTTGCTCAGGACGCTGCGCATAGAATTGTCAAGGTCTAGGAAATCCGCCGCGCGATTGAACTGCTGCTTTGCTATCTCGAAAGGATTGAGTTCTTCCCTGGAAATGGTCGCACCCTGTGGCTGGCTCATTCGTTTTCCTCCGAAAGAGATGTGGAATTCAGAGCGTAATAGTTCGAGTGTTTGAACCCAGAATGAAAGAGGCTGAAAGTGTAACTAACTGAACTCGGCTGCGATAATACGCCAATCCAGGCGATTATGCGAATGAGAGAGCGCGCCCGCCATTCACGCTCGCCGGGCGCACTTTCCAGCATGCTAACGACAAGCCACATTAGCACTAACGTTGAATGTAAATGTTGATTGCATCAGAGCGCCCCCGGAATAAGTCCGATGCAATCATTCCTTACGGCCTTCTTCCTTCTCCTCTATCTTGGTGATGTCGCCTTCCGTGAAGAGATAGGTGCGCATGTTCTTGTCAAAGGTGGAGTTCATGCGGCGCAGGTATTCGAGCATCATTATCGCATGCTCTATCTCCTCGTCGCGGTTGTGTTCAAGTATGTGGCGCAGTTGCTCGTCGTCGGTCGCCTGAGCGCGCTGGTTGTACCAGTCAACAGCCTCAAGCTCTTCCTGAACAGATTTAACCGCCCGTGAAAAGTTGAGCGCTTCGTCGCTCATCTCATCGTAGTTCTCATGCCATTCGGCACTTGTAGCCATGCTTTGCGGTCTCCTGATTATTTAAGAGATTAAGATTTCTACAATCCTAATAGAAATAGCCCGACCTGTACAGAGAGGCGGTTAAAAGATTTCCGCTCAAGCTAAAGAAGCAGTGAAAACGGCGTCGAGCGTATGACCGGGATGAGCTTTTATGGAACAAGCCCGGCATTTGCGGAGTCTAATGTAGTGCGCTCCCGCAACGACCCGCGTGGCACCGGCAAATTAGGGAGGACGAGAGATGTTTCAAAATTTGATCGAATCCGAATCGCATGCCGGTGAGTTGAAGCGCAGGAGCAAATTCATGCTGGGCGTAATGGCTCTCTACGGTCTGCTTATGTTTGTCGGCGGCGTCGCAAGCATCTATGCCTACGACGCGCACCTTGAAAATCAGAGTCTTGAATTGACGGCAATGCTCGCGCCTGTCGAAATCTCGCGCGTTGAAGTGCCGGAGAGGCATCAGGCGGCTGCGCAGGTTGAAAGAAGCAGCAATGAGGTGCTGTTTGATACTCGCAGGACACTCATGCTCGACACCAATAACCCGACACTTGCTCCTGACCATGTTTCTACCGAGCGCAGTAATACCCCGCCGATTCGCCCAAACATGCCGGTAGTCATCAGTGATACTGACACCAATGCAATACTCAGGAATTCAGGCGTGTCGGACAGTGTTGGAATCCCCGGCGGCACCGGCCACACATCTACATCACACATAGAGGTTGAGGGAACAACTCCGCCGCCGGTAAGAATAGCTCCGACACCGACTGCGCCGAAGACAGTCCATATCAGCGCCGTTCTTAACGGCAAGGCTGTGAGTCTACCGAAACCGTCATACCCGCAGATTGCGCTACAGGCTCACGTCGGAGGCGTTGTTACGGTTCAGGTTCTTATTGACGAGGCTGGCAGGGTCGTCTCGGCGAAAGCGATTTCCGGCCACGTGCTGTTGCAACGCTCAGCAGAACAGGCCGCTGTTCAGGCGCGCTTTTCACCAACGATGATTGATGCCCAGCCCGTGAGAGTATCGGGCGTGATTACTTACAACTTCGTTCTTCCGTAATAGCAGGACGAAGTAACACAGAGCCTGCTCACGAAAGCTAAGAAAGCATGAGACGTTCGTGAGTAGGCTTTGCTTTCTGAAATATAAAACTATTCGACGGACGAGTTCAGGTAAACTCTTGGGACGCGCGAGCTAATGCCGCACGTGATTTCGTAGGAGAGCGTTCCTGCCTGCTCTGCCACCTCTTCGGCTGAAATGGAGAGTTCCCCGTCACTGCCCATTAGAGTCACAACATCGCCTACTTTAGCGCCGGGCACGTCCGTCACGTCCATGATAGTCAAATCCATAGAGATGCGACCGACTACGGGCGCAAATTGATTGCGCAATATCACTCGACCACGGTTCGACAGCCTGCGCGCGTAACCATCGTTGTAGCCTATGGGAAGCGTGGCGATTGTCATCTCGCGCGCGGCTTCAAATGTACAGCCGTAGCCTATTGCCTCGCCTCTGTGCACGCGCTTGATAAGCTCTATTCGAGTACGAAGATTCATCACGGGCTGAAAGCTTGCAGGCTCTGAAAGAGGCGGGAGCACGTCGCGCCAAAGCCCGTAGAGCACGCCGCCCGGCCTGACCATGCTGCCCCACGATGCAGGGTGTCCGAAAATGCCAGCCGAATTCGCAAGGTCTTCGTAAGTAGGATTCCAACCGCGCTCCCTGAAAACTGCTACCGCATCATGAAATCTTCTCGTCTGCTCTTCTGTGAACCGGTCGTGCGCAGGGTCGTCGGCTGCCGCGAAATGTGTCATCAGGCCGTCAACGCGAATGTTCTTGAAGCCGCGTATTGTGTCCGCGAACTCGCGCGCTTCGTCGAAGCGAACGCCCAATCGTCCCATGCCTGTATCAATCTTGACATGAATATCCGTCACTACGCCAAGCGCGCGCGCAGCACGATCCATAGCCTCTACCATATCAATGCGATAGACGACCGCGACGACATTGTTCAGGATGCATGACTGCTCCTGACCCGGCCAGAATCCGCCGAAGCAGAGAATCGGCTGCGCCAACCCCGCGCTTCTCAACTCAAATCCTTCTTCCGGCAGCGCCACGCCCAGCCATTCAGCACCCTCCTGCGAGAGCCTGCGAGCGCACTCCACTGCCCCGTGCCCGTAGGCGTTTGCCTTCACCACGCCCATCACTTTAACTCTCGGGCCAACCCGCCTGCGCACTTCACGAAAATTCGCAGCCAGCGCGTCCAGATTAATTTCCGCCCACGTCGGTCTTCGACTTATTAACTCAGACTGCTCTTTCATTATTGCCGGTCGCCTAAACAGCCTTTAGAAATTAGCGGACGTGTCAGAGAGTACAAGTCTCCGACACGCCCGCTTTTTCCTACTGCATTTAATGATTTACAGCGCTTATCTTACGTCCGCTGTGCCCTTGCCATTCTGATAATGCAGAGTCACTTCGGAGATTTCGGTCAGGTCTAGATTCTCCCACTCAATGCTATTGCCTGAGCTATCCTCAACCCTCAAATCCCACATGGCCGCATTCTCTCTTGGCGAGAAGGTGATGTGAACGCTCTGTCCATCGGCCAGAGTGTCTTGCCCAAGGATGTCTTCGCCCCACTGGTTCTGGTCATGCGGAGAGACGTAAAGACGATGAATCGTTACGCCCGTAGCATTGTGCAGGGTGAAGTCCTGTTTGCCCGGCGCGTTCTGGGAAGTAGTGGAAGACGAGCCTGAGTTTGAGCTTGAGCCTGAGTTTGAATTCGACGCGCCAGCATTAGAACTCGTAGAGTTCGATGTATTGGTCGTCGTGTTCGTCTTGGTTGTGTTCGTTGTAGTGGTGGTGTTTGTCGTCGTGTTAGACGTGCTCGGAGCCGAGCAGCCTGCAAGTGCGAGCAGCGCTGCGGTCACTCCGCTAATCAATATTTTGTTCTTCATTTCGAGTTCCTTAGATTCCTCCTAGGGGAAGGTGAAATTACATTCCTGATGGTTGCCCGTTTGCAATTACCGCTCGCCGCTTGCAGATGATCCAATCTATGCTGGATTAGATTGTTCTGGAAGACGCGAGCGGTGAAACGATGCTATTCAACGTCAGCCCATGCCCTACCGTTTTTGTAGTGAAGGGTGACCTTGGAAAGTTGGAGTAGGTTGAGATTCTCCCACTCTATTGCGTTGCCCTGCTTGTCCTCGACCCTCAAATCCCATTTAGCGGCTGTCTCACTACGGTCGAACGTAATATCCACGCTCTCGCCATCAGCTAGAGTATCTCGTCCGAGAACGTCCTCTTCCCAGTTGTTTGTGCTATGGGGGGAAATAAATACCTTGTTAATCTCAACGCCGGTCGCGTTGACTAAGGTAAAGTCCTGCTTCCCATGCGCGAACACGGACGGGAGCAACAGCATCGAAAGAGCGCTGAGCGCAACGAGCATTTTGAGCCAGCCAAAATTCCTGAATAATACCTTGTTCATCCTACAGATTTTCCTTTGAAGTGTTTTGGTTAACGGCGAAATATATCGCCAAAAGTGCAGCGTAGATTGGGAAGATACGACTGCGTTGGTCTAATCCTTTATTCTGCAAACGCAGATTTACCTCAGCGATCTCTTTTAGCTAGCGATGCACGAATTATGTTTTGATCCCCAGCAGATTAATCGCTACGATTCTTGAGGAGAAAAATTGCTATAAATAATGGCGTTTACGCGGAAAGATTGAATCCCACAGGCTCCTCGGCGGAGTGTTGTCAAAACCTCATGACTTTATAGCCTCGGATGGATGTAAGTCAACCAACGGCGCAAAGCAGCAATGTCATAGATTGAAAATAAGAGATGGCGATTACCAGCCTTATATTTTCAAAATAGCCCGCTACTCGCAAAGGAGTAGTGGAACAGCCATAGAATTAAGCTCAATGTTTCTACGCCATTCAAATTTAAACATGAATCACTACCTGCAAGGAATAAGCACCTTTGAAGACTGCAAGGCTGGCAATTCAATCGTTGAAATTATAGAACCTTTCGTTTCTTAAATATCTTTTACTCCCTCCACATGTTTTCGAATCGCGTGAACTCTTTAAGGAAGGCCAGCTTAATCGTGCCAGTCGGGCCGTTGCGCTGCTTGGAGAGGATAATCTCCGCGAGTCCCGCGTTCTCTTCAGTACGGTTGTACTGCTCCTCGCGGTATATGAAAGCAACCACGTCCGCGTCTTGCTCAATGGAACCGCTTTCTCTCAAGTCGCTGAGTTGCGGCTTATGGTCTGTGCGCGACTCAGGCGCGCGAGATAGCTGCGAGAGTGCGATGAGAGGAACGTGTAACTCTTTCGCCAGCCCTTTCAGCTCGCGCGAAATCTGCGAAACTTCCTGCTGGCGCGATTCCACGCGGCGAGAGCCGGACATCAGTTGAAGATAATCAACGATGACAAGATCGAGTTTCTTCTGCTCAACTGCAAGCCGTCGCGCCTTCGCTCTCATCTCCAGCACAGAGATGCCCGGCGTGTCGTCAATGAAAATTTTCGCGTCGGCAAGTGTTCCGAGCGCGCCTGCGAGCCGCGCCCACTCGTCGCGTGACAGAAAGCCGTTGCGAAAACGGTGCGCGTCCACGTGCGCCTCGCTGCTCAGCATGCGCATGACCAGCGATTCCTTCGACATCTCCAGAGAGAAGATTCCAACCACCGCTTGCGAGTGGATAGCCGCGTTCTGAGCGACGGTCAAACATAAACTGGTGTTATGGACACACAGATCATTGGCAACAAAATTATGTGTGGCCGGAATCGTTAAATCATAAACCTGCTTGTTGCCGGTGTGCTCTATGGAAACAATCTCATCCCAATAGATTTCACTCGTTGCAAGTTGACAAAGAGGCTGGCTTCCCAGAGCTTCTGCTAAAACTCGCAGGCGTTCACGCGAGAGCGAACGCTTGTTAATATGAATATTTGTGTAGCCTTTGATGCCAGCCCTTCTAGCAAGTGCGCCCCAGGATTCCCGGCCTTTGAGATGCGCAATCTGCTCCCAGATTTCCACCGGAACAAGGTCGCGGTTTGTCTGATACCTTCTGCATTCAAGCGCATCCTCAATCTCGGAAATGGCCTGCTCTTTGCCATGTATGCCAATCTCTCTGATAAAGGTCTGTATGGAACGAGCATCGGTAATATCCAGTTGCCACGCAGTTCTTCTCTCGTCTCTGTATTTGACTGATCGCTTCTTCAAAGAAGCAATGATGCCGAAGCGTAGAAGCAGATGCTGAACCTGTCGTGCAAGGCGTGAGCTTGCGCTGGCGTATCCTAGCTGTGACTGCCCTGTGCTTAATCGCGTAGCCCATCCATCGGTTGCAAATAGACGATTAAGAAAGAGCGCAATTAGTTCTCTACGAAGCGTGAAAATCTGTGGCGGGATAAATTTCGCTTGACTCTTAAAGCCATAAACACCCAGTTGTTTTAGCCACAGCGAGAGCTTGTTATGCCTGCATTCTTTGATTCTGCGCACTCGCAGAGTAAAAGTTCTGTCTGCGCTATTGGCGGGAACAGCTTCCACGCCGCCGAATTCCGAAACAGCTTTTTCAAAATCATGCTGCAAAGCAGGTTTTCCAACTACAAATGTTGGGGACGAGCGAGTCAGGCAGCCATCGCCTATGAGATAAGCAAGCAGTTTGATTTCGCACTCGCGCATCTCCCCTTTGCCGAAGACATCCATGACGCGCGGCACAGCCACTCTGTTGCCTGCACGCAGGCGATAGAGTGGCTGCCAACCATCAATCGTTAGAAACGGATGCGATAGAGTTGTCTCGATTGTACGCCCCAGACGAGTCGTAACTCGATAGACAGGCTTGACTCCATCATCCACATAATCGCTCGGGCTGGTCACTTTGAACTTGAAATCATCGCCAAGCGTTAGCAGTTGGGCGTAGCGTCCACGATAAAGCTCTTCTATGGTAACGATACTTCCATCAGACAGAAGAATTTCGCTATCGAACGCCAGACATTTCCCCATTGACGGGCGCGCAGCAACGACGATTAGATCGGAGGGCTGAAGCCCGGAGGTCATCTGATCCAGATCGTGGAATCCGGTCGGCAAGCCCGTCAAAACCGCAGAGCGGCCAGCCATCTCCTGAACTTTTTCCAGCAGCGCGTCCGCCACAGGCTTCACGTGTGCGAAACCTTGCCGCGTGCGCTCGTCCGCGAGCGCGAAGATGGATTGCTCGGCGTGGTCAAGAATGATTTCGGCCTCGTCCTCTTCTTCCAGCGCTTCGCTCGTTATCTTGTTCGACGCCTTGATTAGCTGGCGCAGCAGCGATTTACCGCGTACTACTTTTGCGTAGTGAGTAATGTTGGCGAAATGTGGAAGGCCGTAGGTGAGATTCGTGATGAATGTGACGCCGCCAACGGTTTCCAGCGCTCCGTCGCGCCGGAGTTCTTCGCCAATCAAAATCGGATTAATCTCCGAGCCGCGCTCGAAGAGCAGGGTCATAGCGTTGTAAATACGGCGGTGCGATTGGACGTAAAAGTCATCCTCTTTGAGAAGCTCTATGGCATGGCTGACGAGAGCGTTGTCAAGAATGATGGAGCCTAAGATTGCGCGCTCGCTCTCGGCACTGTGCGGCATTGGCCGCTCAAGGAACTGGTCGCGGGTCGTGCCTTCTATAAAAGTTTTCATTTCGGGAGACTTGCCTGCGATTATTAATGCGGAAATGGATAAAGAAAAAGCTGCGAGTGTTGTAGAGAGAGTTTTCCACATTGTGGAAAACTCTCTCTACAATTCGCAGCGCAATATACTACATCATGGCGTGATGAGAAAATGGTTTTCTCGAAAAAATTTCACGCGCCCGTGTTCATTGAGAAGATTTATTCACCTTCCGCGCCCTGCGCGGTTTCTGTTGCTGATTCCGGCTCTGTCGCCTCGCTCGCTTCCGCCGAACTCGCCTGTCCTCCTGCGGCTTCTCCGGCAACCGAGACGGGCAAATGCACTACCACTTCACGATGCAGACGCACAGGGACTGTGAACTCGCCAGTCTCTTTGATAGGCTCGCGCAAGGTAATGCGGCGACGGTCAATTTCATAGCCGCGCTCTTTCAGCGCTTCCACTATGTCCATAGAAGTGACCGAGCCGTAAAGATGCCCCTGCTCTCCAACGCGGCGTGTGAAACTCAAACTCAGTGCCCCAAGCTGCTCGGCCTGCCCTTCCGCTGTTGTGCGCTCTCTGGCCTCTTTCTTCAATAGAGCCGCGCGCTCCTGTTCAATCTGCTTGACGTTGCTTGCGGTTGCCTCGACCGCCAGCTTGCGCGGCAGCAAATAGTTCCTGGCGTAACCTGATCTAACTCTGACTATCTCTCCACGCGCGCCCAGACTGTCAATGTCTTCACGCAGGAGGACGTTTGTGTGTGCCATTATTTCTGTTCCTCCCAAAAATTTAAGCTGTGGCGTATGGAAGCAGCGCAATGTTGCGAGCGCGCTTGATCGCCTCGGCCAGCATGCGCTGGTGCGTAGCGCACGAACCTGAAATTCTGCGCGGCAATATTTTTCCACGCTCGGGGATGTAGCCCTGAAGCAGCTTCACATCCTTGTAGTCAATCATATCAACCTTCTCGGCGCAGAAGCGACAGACCTTGCGGCGATGCATACGTCGCCCGCCACCCTGTCCGCGTCCGCCACCCTGTCCCCCACGTCTTCCACCGCCGTCGTCCGCGTCATCGCGGTCGTAACTTCTACCACGCTCTTCGTAATTACTCGACATATCTTTTCATTCCTTCTTCTATCAACAGGCAGCGAAGAGAGCGCTCTATAGTGTAGCGCGTCGCGGTTCGTTGCCTTGCAGAATCTTAATCAACTCGAAGCTAAAAGAGTTTCTTCTAGCTCTCTGCCTCATCGTCGGACGCTGCCCCTCTGCTGCGCCCGCCTCCGCGCCTTTCGCTGCTGGTCGAGCTGAAGGGGCGCTTGCTGGCTTTGCGCGCGCGCTTGGCCTTAAACTTCTCTGCACGTCGCCGGTCTTCGTCAACGCGCACAGTGATGTAGCGTATGATCTGGTCGTTGACGCGCATGCGGCGCTCAAGCTCTGCGATCTCGCGCCCCGTGCCCTCGATTTCGAGCAGCAGGTAGTTGCCCTCGTTCTTTCGATTGATAGGGTAGGCCAACTGGCGGCGACCCATGTTCTCAGCCTTGACGATTACTCCGCCCTGATCCGTAATGATCTGCTGTAGCGTTTCCGTCAAACGTGTGAACTCATCGCCCGGAGTGTCTGTGTCCACGATGAGCAATACTTCGTAAGCTCTATTCTCTGCCAAAATTCATCCTCCTTTTGGATGTCAAGCTTCATGTAAGAAGCAAGAAGGGTTAATGCAGTTTACAGTTTTAAGTTTTCAGTTTTTAGCAGTTAGCTTTTACTGAAAACTCAAAACTGTAAACTGTTGTACTCTGCCATTGCTTTGTCAATGCCGTCTCGGAGGACGGCGCGGAGCGCTTGTTCGCTCCTCTCTAAAATTTTTTCAAGCTCGTCGCGTGACGAGCGCGGAAACTCTTCCAGTACGAATCGCTTCGAGTCCGCGACCGTGTGTTCCGGCTGAATTCCAATTCTGAGCCGTATGAACTCTTCCGTCTTCACGGCGGCGATTATTGATTTCAGACCGTTGTGGCCTCCGGCTGAGCCTCTGCGTCTGAGGCGAATCGTTCCGAAGGGTAGCGCCAGGTCGTCGCTTATGACGATCATCTCGCTTGCCGGTCTGCACTGCTCTTTTTTAGCGAGCAGGCAGTAAACCGCATCGCCGCTCAGATTCATGTAGGTCTGCGGCTTGACCAGCAAGACCGCTTCGCCTTCAACCGCTGCGTTCCCCACGAGCGCGCGGCATTCGCGCCGCTTGATCTCTCGCGCCCCGGCTTCGCGCGCCAGCCTGTCAACGAGCATGAACCCGAGGTTGTGGCGCGTCCCCGCATACTCAGCGCCCGGATTCCCAAGCCCAACGATGAGACGACGCGCGGACATAACAAAAGGGGAAAAGAGGAAACGGTGAAAAGGGAAAAGGTGGATTGAAGATTCTGAAGGAGCAATCTCTATTTTCCCTCTTCCCTCTTCTCCTTTTATCCTTCCTTCTCTGCTCCCTCTTCCTCTTCCTTCTTGCCCTTGCCTATGACTTCAGGCTCGACTGCCTCGCCTTCGACAGGCGCTACGGCTTCGACCGGCTCTTCGCGTACGACGCCAACCGTTGCAACGGCAGTTTCAGGCGAGTCAAGAATTTCTATACCCTCGCTAACAGGGATGTCAGAGATGTGCAGCACGTCGTGAACTTTCAAGCCGGAGACATCAACGTTGATTGCTTCGGGGATGTCGCGCGGCTCGCAGCGAATCTCTATCTCGCGCAGCAACTGTTCGAGTATGCCGCTCTCGTCGGAGACTCCTGCGGGAGTTCCAACCAGATGCACAGAGACGGTGACTTCAATCTTCTCGCCCTGCACCAATCTCTTCAAATCAGCGTGAAGCAGCCGACCGCGAAGAGGATCAACCTGGCGATCCTGGAACATGACTTCGCTCGCGCCCACGCCTTCAATATCAATCGTGAAGATAGTGTTATGGCCTGTGTCCGAGCGCAGTATAGCCGCCAAATCTTTTATCTCGGCGACAGCCGTGACTGCGCCGCCTTCGCCGCCGTAAACAGTCACGGGAACAAGGCCGTTTGCACGAGCGCGCCGCGCATCGTTCTTGCCGCGCCCCTCACGAGGCTTTGCGCTTATCGTTATCTCTTTTCTTTCTGCCATTGTTTTCTCTCGTCTTTCTGCCCTTCAGCAATCAGCCTTCAACCCTCTTCCGTATTGACAAAGGGGGCTGAAGGCCGATTCATCCGACCGCCTTCAATCAAAGTTTTTGCCCTACGCCTTTAGACGAAGAGCGAAGAGACGCTTGTCTCCTCGTGGATAGACTTGATCGCTTTCGCTAGAAGCGGCGCGATGCTAAGTACCTTTATATTTTCCAACTCGCAGGCATGGTCGTTCAACGGTATGGTGTTGGTGACGACCATCTGCTCAATATACGATGTTGACAACTGCTCTACGGCGCCGCCAGAAAGAAGCGCGTGAGTGAAGCAGGCATGAATGTGCTCAGCTCCCGCAGCTTTCAAAGCCTTGGCGACTTTCGTCAAAGACCCGCCCGTGTCGCACATGTCGTCAACTATCACACAGTTTCTGCCGCGCACATCTCCGACTACGTTCATCACTTCGGCAACATTCGCCTTCTCGCGCCGCTTGTCGCAAAGCGCGAGTTCCGCGTCCAGGCGCTTGGCGTAAGCGCGCGCTCGCTCTGCTCCGCCTGTGTCCGGCGCAACCACCGTCAGGTTCGACATAGGGTTCGTCTGGTAGTAACCAATCATCACGGGCGCTGCGAACAGGTGATCCACAGGGATGTCAAAGAAGCCCTGAATCTGCGCCGCGTGCAGATCTATCGTCAGGATTCGGTGCGCTCCAGCCGTAGTAATCAGGTTCGCCGCGAGCTTTGCCGCAATAGGCACGCGCGGTCGATCCTTCTTATCCGAGCGCGCATATCCAAAATAAGGAATCACCGCCGTGATTCGCTCGGCTGACGCGCGCCGGAATGCGTCCAGCATCACCAGCAGCTCCATCAAATTCGCGTCCGTAGGCGGGCACGTAGGCTGCACTATGAAGATGTCGCTGCCGCGCACGTTCTCTTCAATCTGGAAATTGAACTCGCCGTCTGAGAAACGCGCCGTAATCGCCCTTCCCGGATCGCAACTAAGAGAATGGCAAATCTCCTCAGCCAATGCGCGGTTTGCATTGCCCGAAAAGACTTTGATGCCGCCAGTCGTGCTCATAAGTTAGAGGCTAGAGGTCAGAGGCTAGAGGTTAGTAAAAAGCATTTGACTAACCTCTGACCTCTAATCTCTGACATCTGTATTCTTGGCTGGGGCGGAAGGATTCGAACCTACGAATGCCGATTCCAAAGACCGGTGCCTTACCACTTGGCTACGCCCCAATATCAAACTCTCGCTCCTCTGAGCTAAGGCCGCTCTTCCAGCAGCGGCTTCGCGCATTCACCTAACGTCTCTAAGTATTCCTCACGCGCAAGCGTGGCGCAAGAAAAAATTTGCCAGCCCGTCTCTGAACTCAACGATTCAAGAGCGCGTACAGATTCCGCCCTGCTGTCAAAGATGCCGAAAACGCTTGAGCCGCTCCCGGAGAGAAGCGCGCCTTGAGCGCCGCGTCGCAATAATCTCTCTTTCGCGTGCGCAATTTCAGGTTCGAGACCGAAAACCACCGGCTCGAAATCATTGTAAAGAGCCTCAGGTAGAGAATCGGGAAATTGCGCCGTGGCGCGAGAAACAGAAAGAATAGCGGCGCTATCGGCCATTGTCAAGGCGCGCGCATTCAACGATTTGTAGGCTTCTGCGGTCGAAACGCGCACGCCCGGAGTGACTATCAACAAGTGATCTGCATTCACATCATGGAGCGGTGTTATCTCAGTTCCCAGCCCCTTTCCCAGAGCCGTCCCTCCTGTGAAAAAGAAAGGCACGTCAGCGCCCAGATGCCCGCCCAGTTCGACCAGGTTCTCTTTTCTCAACTCAATCTCCCACAGACGCGCGAGCGCCAGCAGCGCCATGGCAGCGTTCGATGATCCGCCGCCCAATCCCCCGCCCGCAGGTATGCGCTTCGTGAGATGAACATCCGCTCCCTTTCTGACACCGAATCTCTCGCGCAACAGACGAGCGGCGCGCAAGATAAGGTTGCTCTCATCCGTCGGTATATCCTGAGCATCTGAGAAGAGCCGCAGGCTTTCATCATCATTGCGAATGAATTTTAGCTCATCATGAAGAGTGACGGTTTGAAAGACTGTGCTTAGTTCGTGGTAATTGTCCCGGCGGCGACCCATGATGCGCAAACGCCAGTTGATCTTTGCGAAAGATGGAAGCGTGATTTCCTCTAAAGACACTTTGGGCGGCTGACCTCTAAAACCTTTTTAGCGCCAGCCGCCCAAATCTTACGTAGATGCGTTGCGGCCTTAGCGCGCGATAAAGACCTGCGTGAAGAAGATGCGGCCATCGGAAGAACGAGCCACACCTATCGCTGAGCGCGTAAAATACCCGTTCAATATATTATCGCGGTGCTTCGCAGAGTTCATCCAGCGCTCGACGGCGAATCCGGCAGGATCGTCGAAGCCCTGATTATAAGCTATGTTCTCGGCAAGCGCGCTCCAGTGCATGATACCAGAGGCGTGCGCGCGCGCAGACATGTCACGCCCATCCGGCGTCACATGATTGAAAAAATTCCGGCTCGCCATCTGTCCCGAAAGCGCTCGCGCCATGCGACATAAATCCTCGTCCCACTCGAACCGCGGAAGACCATTCGCGCGTCGCTGCTCGTTGATAAGCTCAAACGCGCGCCGCTCCATGCTCATCGTGCCAGACGCGGCCATAGAAGCGCTGGAAGCACTGGCAACAGGCACAACCCTCACGGCGCGAGTTTGCGCGGCCTCTCCATGCGCCGTGAAAGGAGATGTGACAAGACGCGCGACGGGGCGCGCTCTTTGAGACTGGCCCAGCGCCACGTTTGCAGTTCCGATTATGATTGCGAAGACAGCGAAGAAAAGGGAGAGACGCGGCCTGCACGGTGCGCTCGGTCGGGGGAACAAATTTTTATGGCTCATTCGAGGGGGTACTTTCTGAGACTTGCCCCACGCAAAATCCCGGTTAGGCTGTGAGGCTAGCCAGCCCTTCCTTGACCTTGCAGGGGCACGCACAGGTCGAAAAGCGTCGAAGCCATATTAACAAAAATGTTTTATCCCAATCAACAACTTTCTTATGTGCTTCTAAATGTTGAAACCTAGTAACTTGTGCCTTATTGCAACTAGAGTAACATCAGCAGTGTGCGGGGCAAGCCCGCTTCGATTGGAGAGATGGTTCGTTCGTGTGGGTTCAGTCCCGAATGCGTGGCCTGTTGTTTAGCTTCGCCTTGATTCTGCCTATGTCTTCGTTGCTGGTTGCTAGAGAGAGAGCTTTTTGCCAGGCCGAGCGTGCCTGCTCAACCTTCCCCTTGCGTTCGAGTATATCGCCGAGGTGCTCTTGAATCGTTAGGGAAGTCGCGTTTCGGCCTGCGGCCTCCGCGAGATTTCTTTCAGCTTCGTCAAGTTTGCCGAGCTTGAAATGGGCCCAGCCCAGGCTATCAAGAAAAGATGAGTTGGTAGGCTCTGCGCGCACTGCGCGTTGTATCATCTTAAGGGCTTCTTCAAGCCGCTCGTTACGCTCTATGAGAAAGTAGCCTAGATTGCTCAGCGCCGTAGCGTCGTCCGGGTTGATTGCGAGAATAAGGATGCTCTACCTTCACGCATCTATGGGAGCAAAGGCGCAGCACGATTATGAATAGGCATGACCGCAGAGATGCTAGCCGCGCCTATCTACTGTTTATCTATCGTTACACATGCCATAGCGCCTACTATTACACAAGTTCCATTACCGTAGCAGTCAATTACTACGCAAACATTCCATGAAGGAATCGGTACAATATCTTGACTGATAGGTGGCAGAGGTGCTGGTGCTACGTCTGCCTTCGTTGGTAATACGAAACTTCCAAGTATTAAAATAGTTGCAAGTATTAGGTTCAGTAGTTTTCTCATCTTTAATCTCCTCGAGGTAGACTGATAGAGCGCGGACAATCTATCTCAGGACGTGACTTTTAGCCAGATCGTCACCTCTTACGATACGCTCGCGTGGCCGGTATTTGTCTTAAAGTGATAATAGATGACGAGCTTGATCTACACGCCAGGTTGCCGAGTAAACAATAGTAGAAGGCAGAACGTGATGCTGGCGTGCAAAGGTTTGGAATTTCGAAGCATCAGGCAAGCGTTCCTTTTGTCGTGGCATCCATGACGCCCTGCCGCTCGAATCCTTCTATTAATCTTCTCCACGCGCCCTTTCTGGGGAAGGCGTAGAGCAGGACGGCGAGTGCGACCACACCAGCGCGAAGCATCTCGAACGGATCACCGGACAAAATCGTCGCTACGAAACCCATCAGCGCCGCTGCGCCGCCGATTGACGCCAGTTCGATTGTGCTTCTCCGAAGGGAACGCAGTAGGCCAGCAGCGCCGCGCACGCCTGCTATGTCCTGCAACCGCATACGCGCAAATTTCGTGCGGCGCAACACAACCGCGCCGAGTCCGAATACCAGTATAGCTATGCGCAGAGCGCCCACGAGCCATGCGTCGCCGGGTCGCGTGATAGCCTGCGTAGCAAGAAAAGCTACTATGACGAGCAGGATTGTGAGCGCTATGAATCCCGCGACCGTGAGCATAGCCGTGCGATAGTTTTGTTCTAACTCTTCGCCCGCACCTTCGGTTTTAAGTTTTTCAGATTCCAACAGAAACCCTCTAATCTTTCCAGAATTCTTAACGACGCATCGCAAAGGGTTGAGCGGATGCTATGCCTTTGAAATTGTCCTTAAAATTTCGAGCACGCGGAAATTCTATCACTCGCGTTTTATGGCTAGCAAACAGTATACGGGTAACGTGTGGAATAAGAAGAGTAAAGTCAGAGGCAAGCGAGGTGAATTAAGGTGGTGTGAATATCGCGCGCGCAAAAACTTTTTCAGCCGCCCTGACTTCAGATTGAAGCGTGGGCGGCTGAAAATTTTCTCTCTTAAGGCTGTGAGCCTGGAGGCGTGCTTGCAGGCGTGGGCGACGGAGCAGGCACTACGGTTGAAGTTGTAGGAGCCTGCTGTGGCTGCGGTCTCGACTGCGGCACTGTCGGAGGCGGCGGCGTGACCGAAGGATTCAAAGTGCTTGGGATTGGGCCTTGCTGGCTTCCCAGCCTGATGGAAGTCCCGCCCGTCCTCTGCTGGCTATCTGCTGGCTGCTGGTTCTGCTGTTGCGGGGCTACCTGATGCGCCGGGGGTGTTCGGATAGAATTTGGAATGTTACCGGGAAGCTGACCATTATTCCTGAAGCCCAGATCAATCAGATCGTCCGTAGCGTGGCTGTCGTGGCTGATGATGACGCCGTTCTTATCAACGTCAACGTCTGCGATGCCGGAGACTTGTCTTAAAATGTTTTCCATCATGCCGGGACGCTGCGCCACAGGCATGCGCTGTCTTACGGGATCGGGAGCAGGTACGGTTGCGCCGATTAGCTGCAACTGCTCGGTCGCTTTCTGCACATACTCGCTGTTAGGGTAATCACGAACGAGTTGTTGGAAATATTTCGCGGCCTCGTCCGGCTCCTCCTCCTCCATGTAAAGTGAGCCAAGTCGCATCAACACTTCATCCATGTAAGAGAAGTTGGTGTACTTCTGCAAAATTTCGCGCAGGCGATCCTGTGCGCCCTTCAATCCGCCTCGACCGTGCTCCTGTCTGCCAACGTAGAAGCGCGCTATCTGAAGATTATGCATCCCAAGATTCTCTTGAACCTGGTAGAGATGCTCCATCACTGCGGGGCGCAGTTGCGTCTGCGGAAACTGCTGCAACAGAGCTTTAAGACGCTGTTCGGCTTTTCGAGCGCGCGTAACGTCTCGGTCTGAAAGCCCCATCTGCCGCATGTCTGCTTCGGCCATCTTCAGCATCACGCGATCTGCAAGCGGGTCTGTCGGGAAGAATGTCAACCAGTCCTGATAGGCTGCCGTAGCCTGTATGAGCGCGCTCGTAGTCCCTTCAAGGTAGAACGAATCCGCAATCGCAAGTTTGGCTAGAGGAAGAAACGGCGAATCAGGATAGGTCGTTACTATCTGCTGGAAGAGCAGACGCCCTACTTCGTAGCGTCCCTTTCTCACTTCGCGTGTAGCAGTTTCAAAAAGCTCGCGGTCACGACCCGGCGCTGTTGTGCCGGTCAAATCAGAATAACGATCATTGCCGCCCCCGCCGCCCAGAAGCCCGAACAGCTTTCTCTTCTTCTTTTTCTGCGGCGTTGTTGAAGCGCTTGCGTTTGCGGCTGCGGCAGTGCGCGCTCCGGCGGTTGCGACCAGAGCGGCCTCTACGCGCGTGTTCAAATCGGCGACCGCAGTCTCCAACTGATCCAGGCGGCTCATCTCAAAGCGCTCGGAGCGCTCGATTTTACCGCCAATTTCGTTCACATCCGCCTGAACCTGCCCGACCTCTTTTCCAAGTCCACGCAGCCTCTCGCGCGGGTCATCCGAGACAGTACGCTGCTGCCCGTTGCGCGGTTGTTGCTGCTGGCTGTTGTCGCTCGCATTCAAAGTCGCAATTGCGCTGTCCAAAGAACGACGCATAGCATCAAGCCGCGAGCGCATGACATCAACGCGCTGTATGGGCGAAGCGTCACTCCCCTGCGACTGGCTTTGCTGCCGCTGCTGCTGTGGGAAAACTACAGACAGCATGCCCAGGATAATGAGAGCGCAAACGGGCGCCGATTTAAGATAACGAACCGTCATTATAAAACCTCCAAAATTAGTGATAAGTGATGAGTGATAAGAAAGAGAAGGAGACAGTAGACCGAAATCCAGTAGTCAGTAGATAAAACTATTTCCTTCTGACTCCTAACTTATCACTTATCACTCATCACTCATCACTTCCTTTCATGCCCACTGCAATGCAGCGTCGCGCAGGGCGCGAACGGCCTGTGCAGGGTCTTCCTTGCCGTAGATAGCCGAACCGGCGACAATTATTTCAGCGCCCGCTTCCGCGATTCGCGCAATGTTCTCAAGTCCTATGCCGCCGTCAATCTCTATGCGCGTCTTCAGTCTTCGCTCGTCTATCATGCGGCGCAGGCGTCTAAGTTTATCGAGCGAAGTCTCTATGAACTTTTGTCCTCCGAAGCCCGGGTTGACCGACATCAGAAGCACGAAATCAGCGTAAGGCAAAGCCTCTTCTATTTCAACCAGCGGCGTCGCAGGATTTATCGCAACGCCCGCCTGCGCGCCCTTTTCCCGTATACAGGTCAGCGTGCGGTGCAGGTGCCGTTCTGTCTCGACGTGAACGGAGACGAGCGAAGCGCCCGCGTCAATAAACCTCTCAACGTAAAGCCCCGGCTCTTCTATCATCAGGTGCGCATCAATCGGAAGCCGTGTTACGCGCGAGATTGATTTGACGACTGGCAGCCCAATCGTTATGTTCGGAACGAAGTGGCCGTCCATCACGTCAACGTGAAGCAGGGACGCGCCGCCCCTCTCGACGGCTTCAATCTCTTCGGCCAGCCGCGCGAAATCCGCTGAGAGAATTGACGGGGCGATTTCAATCATTCCAGGTTGATGCTACTTAAAAAAGCAGAATTTTCGGGACAGTCTACGGTCAAACAAGAGCTTCCTGATGAAAACCGCCGTGACCTTCGCCTTTATGGGATGCGATTTGCGCTTCAAGGGTTGAAAGGCGGAGTTGAAATCTGCGGCACATGCCTGTTCGAGTTCAGATTGCCGCCCGCGCGATTCGCATTCGTATTACGTGTTGAATTAGCGTTATGCTCGTTGGCGTTCCCCTTGCCGCCCGCGTTCGTGTTAAGAGCGTTCGAGTTGTTTGCGTTCCTGTTAGCGTTGGAATTACTGTTTGTATTGGTGTTTCTGGGCCTTCTGGGTCTGTTTTGATTCTCGTTTTCGTTGAGCGGAGCCGGAGTCGTCCCCGAAGCTTCTCCAGCCCCTTGCCCGCCGGTCTGCCCGTTCCCATTCCCCTGCGTCTGTGGCGCTGTATAACCGCTCTCGCCCTCATTAGGCGCTCGCGTCACGTCAACGGCTACGGTCTGCCCGACTTTCACCACCTCGCCCGCATGCGGCACCTGATCCAGAATGATGTTAGGCGGACGGTCTGCGCTGGGTCTAAGAGCGCGCTTTCGTATATGAAGCCCGGCAGTTTCAAGCGCAGACTCGCCAGCCGAATATTCTTTGCCGGTGATGTCCGGCACATGCACCTCGCTACTGCGCAGGCTTAGATAGACAGTTCCCGTCAGGCCGAAGAGAAAAGCGATGGCGATGGCGATGATGATTAGAACTTTTCTTAAAGCAGACAAACCGTAATCCTCAACCGCCACTCTCCTCGAAAATTGAAGCCTGCGCCTATCGTCCTCGTGCGAAACGAGCCGTGAAGCATACGGTTGCGAAGTCTAACATCCGCTCAAGCGGCGCGGCAAGTTGGGGAGCTACAGAGTAGTGGGACAATTTCAAGTTAGAGCGCCGATAAATATTGGCTCAATATTTCAAACTGAACCACTGCCAGCTATCGTCGGCGCTCGAATGCTGCGACGAAAAAGCCGTCCGCGCCGTCCCTTTGCGGCCAGGTTCGCGCCGAGCCATCCGGCAAAAGAAGTTGACCGGGAACATCAACACGAATTTGTCTGTAATCCTCGTGCTCATTGAGAAAGGCGCTGACCACCGATTCGTTCTCTTCCTCTTCGACCGAGCATGTTGAGTAAACGAGTCGTCCGCCGCTACGAACCGCGAGCGAAGCGTTCGAGAGAATTCGCTGCTGCCGCCGTGGTAAATCTTCAAGATCAGACGGTCTGATGCGCCAGCGAATCTCCGGGTTGCGCCTGAGCGTGCCCGTTCCCGTGCAAGGCGCGTCAACAAGCACGCGGTCAAATCGCTCATCAGGAAAAGGCAGCATCGCAAGCGCATCCATCACAATCGCCCCAGACAATTTCGCCTGCTGTCGCGCGCTCCCTTCCAGAACCGTACGCAGGCGATGCTCGTGAATATCGCACGCGACGATTCGAGCCTGATTGCCGGACAGTTGAGCTATGTGCGTGCTCTTGCTGCCGGGCGCAGCGCACAGATCAAGGATGCGCTCGCCCGCTCTAGCGCCAACGACGTGAGCGACCAACTGCGACGCTTCGTCCTGTAGATAGATGCGCCCCGTCTGCGCAAAATTTCTGACCAGCGCGCTTGCTCCTTCGACGCGCCAGGCTTCAGGCGAAACCTGCGAAGAAGTTACAACCGCTCCCGCTCGCTCTAATTCTCCAACTACTTCTGAAGCGTCCGCGAGATTGGTGTTGATGCGAAAAGCAACGGGCGGGGGGTTGTTATTTGCTTCGGCAAACTTGCGCGCTTCGTCGCTGCCCAAAGAGTCAACCCAGCGCTTTACGAGCCAGTGCGGGTGCGAAGTTTCAATAGAGATTCTTTCAATCGCATCGGAAATTCCGGTCGCGGGGTCGAACTCACTTTCACGAGCCGCGCGCCTCAACACCGCATTCACAAAACCTTCAGCCGAGCGCAGGCGCGACCACTTAACAAGATTGACGGATTCATTCACAGCCGCAGACGCGGGCACACGCGAAAGCTTTCTCAGTTGGTAAAGACCAAGCCTCAACGCTAATCGAACGGGCGCATCGAGTTTCGAGGGCGAGCGACCCGAAAAATTCTGGATCAGAGCATCCAGCCAGAGTTGCCACCTGAGAACTCCCAGCACAAGCTCGTAGCAGAGAGCGCGGTCTTCGGCGCTAAGATGCTCTGTGCCTGCGGCTAGAAGGACTGAGGCGAAAGCATTCTCTTCCTCAACGCGCCGCAGGATTGAGAAGGCTGTGAAGCGCGCTGGCGAAACCTGTTTTGCGCCACCGGGCTGTCTATCGCTCGCTCTACGCTCGCTTTTCATCCGAACCTATCGCCCGCGCTCAGGTGCGCTCCGTTCAGAAAATCGCGCGTGAGCATTCGCTTCTTCCCTTCCGGCTGCACTTCATGTAGTTGCAGCAGGCTCCCGCTGCCGCAAGCAACGACCAGCCTGTCGCCGTGCGCTTCAAGAATTTCCCCGCCAGTCGCGCTCCCTTTCCCGTTCTGCGCAACCGATGCGCGCCAGATAATCAGGCGGCGTGAATGAAAAGTTGTGAAGGCATTGGGCCAGGGCTGAAAGCCTCTGACGCGGCGCTCTATCTCTGCGGCATCCCAAGACCAGTCTATCAATCCGTCCTCGCGTTTGAGCACGGGAGCATAGCTCGCAAGCGTCTCGTCCTGCGTGCGCGGAACGATCTCGTCAAAATTTCTGAGAGTTTCGCTCATAAGCTCTGCTCCAGTTTCCGACAGACGCGCCATCAACACGGTCGCCGTCTCCTCTTCACCTATCTTCGTACGCGCTTGCAGAAGAATCGCGCCCGTGTCCAGCCCCTCGTCAACCTGCATAGTCGTCACGCCCGTCTCGCGCTCGCCGCGAACAATAGCCCAGTTGACAGGCGCAGCGCCACGGTATTTAGGCAGCAACGAAAAATGAACATTTAGACAGCCCCTTCGCGGAGATTTGAGGAAAGAGGAAGGGAGTATGCGACCATAAGCGACCACTATGCCCGCGTCCGCATCGTGCGAAGCGAACAGCGCGCACGCTTCTTCCGTCTTAATCTTTGCGGGCTGGTGAACGATAAGTCCGTGCGAAAGAGCAAACTCTTTCACGGGCGGCGCGTGCATTTTGTTGCCGCGCCCGGCTGGCCTGTCGGGCTGCGTCCAGACAGAAACGACATCATGCCCGTCGTCAATCAATCTTCGCAGCGTAGGCACGGCGCTCTCCGGCGTACCCATGAATACTAAACGCATAAAACTTTATCTCACGCTGGAGACTCAAAGGCGCAAAGACAAGACGCAAGACGAAACGCTGCTCAACTCCTTTGCGTTCTTCTTAGCGCCTCCAGCGTCTCCAGCGTGAAACCTATTTTGGATACACGCAAGCTTATATAACGGCGCGATTCTCCGCCGTCATGCTTTCTCGCGCGGCAACTTTTTCCGCTACGACTTTCGCCTGAAGAAAGAGTCCCAGGTAATCAGGCCCGCCCGCTTTCGAGTCCGTGCCGCTCATGTTGAAGCCGCCAAAGGGATGAGCGCCCACGAGTGCGCCCGTGCATTTGCGATTGATGTATAGATTGCCAACATGGAATTCACTGCGCGCTCGTTCGATCTTCTCAGGGTCTGACGTGTAGACGGCTCCGGTCAACCCGTACTCCGTGTCATTGGCAATGCGCAGAGCGTCGTCGAAGTCGCGCGCAGGTATCACGGCCAGCACAGGCCCGAAAATCTCCTCCTGCTCAATCGTGTCTCCCGCCTTCACGTCCGCGATTACAGTAGGCTCTATGAAGAAGCCCTGCTCGCCGTCCGAGCCTCCGCCCGCTACGACGCGCCCGCCTTCGGACTTAGCCTTTTCGATGTAGTCGTTGATCGTCTTGAAAGCTTTCTCGTTGATGACTGCGCTCATCGTCGTAGCATGGTCTGCGGGATCGCCCACCTTTATCTTCGCTGTCTTTCTGGAGATACTCTCAATCATAAACTCATAGACATCCCTGTGGATGATGGCGCGAGAGCAGGCAGAGCATTTCTGTCCCTGAAAACCGAATGCAGACTGCACAACTCCAGTGGCCGCGTCGTCAAGGTTTGCGTCCGCATCAACGATGATAGCGTCCTTGCCGCCCATCTCGGCTACGACGCGCTTAATCCAGATTTGTCCTTCGGGAACTTTCGACGCGCGCTCCGTTATGCGAAGTCCAATCTCCTTTGAGCCTGTGAACGCAACGTAGCGCGTCTTCGGATGGTCAACGATTGTATCCCCGACTTCTGCGCCGGAGCCTGTCATGAAATTCACAACGCCCGGCGGCATCCCTGCCTCTTCAAGAAGCTCGAAGAATTTATACGCTATGGTCGGAGCATCAGATGAAGGCTTCAATACGACAGTGTTTCCTGTAACAAACGAAGCAGCAGTCATTCCGGCCATGATCGCCAGCGGGAAATTCCAGGGCGGGATGACTACGCCCACGCCCAGCGGGATATATTCGAGCCGGTTATCTTCGCCCTGTACTTTCGTCAGCGGTGCAGGCTGTGCGTAACGAAGCATTTCGCGTCCATAGTATTCGCAGAAATCAATAGCCTCTGCTGTGTCGCCGTCGGCCTCTGCCCACGTCTTTCCTACTTCGTGAATCATCCACGCGCTCATCTCTGCTTTGCGCTCGCGCAGCAACGAGGCCACGCGAAAGAGAAGGTCTGCGCGCTGCTCAGGCCGCGTCTTCCGCCATGTAGTGAAAGTCTCGTAGGCGGTCTCAACCGCACGTTGAGCCAGTTCTTCGGTAGCCTTCTGGAAACGACCTACAACTTCCGTGCGCTTCGCAGGGTTATAGCTCTCATGCTTCTTCTCAGTCGTAATTCGCTCGCCGCCGATTACGAGCGGGTATTCGCGCCCCAACTCGCTTCTTACTTTCTCGATTGCCGCACGCATGGCTCGCGCGTTCTCTTCACGTGAGAAATCGGTAAAAGGCTCGTTACGAAACTCGCTGACCATAAGATTCTCCCTCGAATAATTATCCTGGATTTGAAATCTTAAATCTCAAATCAAGTTTTTAAGTTTTAATTGTCGTGATCGGAAATTTTATCACATCCAAAGCAGAAACGCGGTCACAGCACGTAGCGTATGACCGCGTTTCTAAAATTGCATACGGCTTTCTCTCGCCGTTCTAATCCCACTCGCCTGCCTTCTGCAACTTCCTTATCTTGCGCTTGACCAGCTCGCGCTTTAGCGGCGTGGTCTTGTCCAGAAAAACTATGCCGTCGCAATGATCTGTCTCGTGCAGCATGCAGCGCGCGGTCAATTCCATCCCGTCAAGCTCAAACCACTCGCCCTGAAGATTCTGGGCACGCACCACAGCGCGAAGCGAGCGCTTGACGTTGAAGTAGATGCCTGGGAACGAGAGGCAGCCCTCTTCGCCGCTCTGTTCGCCCTCTATCATGAGGACTTCAGGATTGACCATCACGATGCGCTGGTCAGGGTCTTCCCTGACCGAGCAATCCATTACGAACAGTCGTTTCGAGACGCCGACCTGTGGCGCGGCCAACCCTACGCCACGGGATTCGTACATGGTCTCGAACATGTCGTCGGCCAGAATTTTCAGCCGCTCGTCAAACTCCGTGACCGGATCGCCCGGCGTCTCAAGCACAGGCTCAGGCCAATGTACAATCTTCAGCAATGACATCTTTTATTCCTGCGAGAAAAAGGTAAGTCCAGCTTCCCTCACGATTCAAATATTACGACAATCACCCGCCCGCATGCCAGCGAGCAGCTTAGAAGCGCGCAACACGCAGGTCGGTTGCCAGCCAAGGAAACAACTATTATATCTCCGTCTGGAGTGTTCAATCGCGGCTGCTTCTTTGCGCGCTTTCTTTGCGTCCTTGCGTCTTTGCGTGATATTTCTTCATCTTCGGTAAGGAGAAAGCCATGAGCACAAAACAGGAAGACGTGAACATCATTCTTCGACTTTATGAGATGAGGCGCGAGGAAGCCATGCGTCAGGCGCGCGACTGGTTCACAACGGATTTCAATCCGCAGAGCACTCAGGACATCTATGAAATTCTGGTGAGCGAGCACAGCCCGAAGTATAGAATGGTCTCGACCTATTGGGACATGGCCTGCGCTTTCGTCAACCATGGCGCGATTGACGAACAGCTTTTCAACGATGTGAACTCGGAGCACGTAGCTGTGTACGCAAAGCTCCAGCCCTTCCTTGCAGAGTTTCGAGCGACGACCGGCACGCCCTGGTATCTCAAACATCTTGAACTACTGGTCATGCGTATGCCCGATTCGCAGGAACGTATAGCAACGCTGAGAAGATTCATGAAGAGAAGACTGGAAGCGCGCACGAAGCGTGAAGATGAGAGTAGAGTTGTTGAAGCAGCTTCTGAAACAGGGGGCGCTGAAGGCTCAACTTCATCATCTTAAGTTAATAACGCTTCAACTGCTCCACGTATCCGTCGAAATTCCGTCGCATCTCGTCCAGAGAATCGCCGCCGAACTTCTCGCGCATGGCGTGGGCTAAAACGAGCGCGACCATAGCCTCGCCTATTACTCCGGCTGCGGGCACGGCTGTCACGTCCGAGCGCTCGAATGCTGCAAGCTCTTCCTGCTTGGTATCAATATCCACCGAGCGCAATGCGCGGCGAAGCGTCGAGATGGGTTTGAGAAAACCGCGCACGCGAAGTTCTTCGCCGTTCGTTATGCCGCCTTCGAGACCGCCCGCGCGATTCGATAGACGCACGAATGATTTCGCTTCCTCATCGTAAGTAATCTCGTCGTGGACTTCAGAGCCGGGCGATGCGCTAGCTTCGACGCCTGCACCGAGCGAAACGGCTTTGACCGCCGGGATGGACATGACAGCCTGCGCAAGCCTTCCATCAAGTTTCGTATCCCATGAAGCATGAGAGCCGAGTCCCGCGACCACACCGCGCGCCACAACTTCAAAAACCCCGCCGAGCGTATCGCCAGCGCGCTTCTTATCATCAATCAACTCCATCATGCGCGCCTGCACCGCTTCATCAGCGCAACGAAGCGGCGCATCTTCAGGGATGGAAGCAATAGCGTTCCAGTCAAGCTCAAGAGATATCTCCGGCACGCCGCCGAGTTGAACGACGTGGCTGCGAATCTCAGTCTGGAAATTTCCGAGAAGCTGCTTAGCCATCGCCCCGCACGCCACGCGCGCAGCAGTTTCGCGCGCAGACGCTCGCTCAAGTATGTTCCTCAAATCTCTCGCGCCGAACTTCTGCCCGCCCGCAAGGTCTGCATGGCCCGGGCGCGGGCGCTTCACACGACGCGATTTCTCCGGCGGCAGATCGCGCGCCTCTACAGCCATCACCTCAGTCCAGTTCTGCCAGTCCTTATTCTCAATCATCAGCGCCACAGGCGAGCCGAGCGTAAGCCCGTGCCGCACCCCGCTTAGCACCTCAACATTGTCGCGCTCGATCTTCATTCGCCCGCCGCGCCCATACCCCCACTGTCTTCTTGCCAACTCTTGATTAATCTTCTCGACATCAATCGTCATACCCGCAGGCAGACCTTCAACCACCGCCATAAGCGCGCGCCCATGAGATTCCCCTGCTGTGGTGAAACGAAACATATGAGAGCAGGGATGAGGGATGAGGGATGAAATAGGTTGAGCTAATTGCATATTGACGCTTTAGCTCCTTCTTATTCATCCCTCATCCCTCCGCCCTCATCCCTTCTAAAAACTCTTCCCTGAAAATGTTTCCGCGCCCGAGTATGCGGGCGGGATCGAAGGCAAGTTTCAATTGGGCCATCTGGCGAATGTGCTCGTCGCCGTAAAGCTCAAGCAGGTAATCGCGCTTGAGCTTGCCTATGCCATGCTCTGCGGAGATTGTACCGCCAAGCTCTACTGCGTGCGCGATGAATTTTCCGTAAATCTCGCGCGCCCGCCTCGCTTCTTCTTCGTCGCGCGGCATAATGTTGACGTGTACGTGATTGTCTCCTATGTGGCCGAAGATAACGAACTGTAGCCTGCTCGCTTGCAGAGTATCTTTATAAAACGAGAGCATTCCGGCGAACTCTTCATCGGGCACGGCCATGTCCGTGGAAACTTTGCGCTGTCCGTGTCGCGCCAGCCATTCGTTCACAAGAACGGGGAGCGCGTGACGAAACTCTCGCATCTGAGCGCTATCATGTTCATTCAAGGCGAACCACGAATCGTCAGCGAGTGCCCCGTGCTTTTCCATCAACGAATTCCATTTTTCCAGAAGAGCATCTTCATTCTCAACAGTCGTCTCCTGCTCGAAGAAGATAGCGCCGCAAGCGATTTGCGGAATGAGCGGGAATTTCTCACGCATGAATCGAAGCGAGTTTCGGTCGAAATATTCCAGCGCGCGAGCATCCACTTCTTCCGTTAATCTATTCGCCCTAGCCCTCAACGAAATCTCGCGCGCCTCGCTGACGAATGCCAGCAGATTCTCTTCCTCATCGAAGAAGACCACGCCGCTGAAGACTCCCACAGGTTTCGGCAGAAGCTTCACTTCAACCTCCGTTATTACGCCGAGCGTTCCTTCGCTCCCTATGAAGAGATCAACCGCATCCATCCCCTCAGTGACATAATAACCCGAAGCGTGCTTGCGCGTGCGCGGCATTCTGTATGAAGGCAGGCGCGCTTCAATCTTTCTCCCACCGCCCAAAGAAATAACAAGCTTCCCTTCCTCATCCGCAAGAATCTCGCCTCGCCCGATGTCAATCACATCACCCGTAGCCAGCGCCACTCGAAGCCGCTCAACATAATTCCGCGTTGGCCCATACTTGAAAGTACGCGCGCCCGACGCATTGGTCGCAACTGTTCCGCCCAGATAACAACTCCGCTCCGTAGGGTCTGGAGGATACAGAAGCCCTCGCGCTTCAACCTCGCGCTGAAACTCCGCCAGCACAACTCCAGCCTCAGCAACAGCGCGCCCGCCCTTCTCTTCCCTTCTAATCTCTTTTATTCGATTGAGCCTATCCGTCGCCAGAACAATTCCGCCGAAGGGTACGCGCCCGCCGACTATGCCAGTGCCTGCGCCGGAAACAGTCACTGGAATTTTTTCGCGTGAAGCTTCAGCCAGAACTCCCGCTACCTCCTCCGCATTTTCAGGAAAGACAACGCGCGCAGCCTGCCCGCCACGCACGTTGCTTGCATCAACAAGATAAGATTCAATCTCTTCCTGTTCCGATTTAATCAGCATGAATTTAGCTGATGATTGATATAAATCTCATCAGTAATGCTACCGTTTTTACAGAAGTTTAGTGAAACCTGCCTGCACAAAATGATGATCCGACGTAAACGCCTGAGCTATGCTTTCCTTATCCATCACGACGAAGCTGGTGCAATCCGTCAAGCTCCACTCTTTGTCCGGGCGGCCATGATAAAGCACCAGCCCATCATTGAATAATTCTGAGCTAGCAAAAATGATTTGCACAGTCGGCAGCGCGCGAAGGCCGTTAATAAAGTTTGCTGCTTGCAGGCGAGAATTCGCGGCGGAGAGCGCGTTGGCGACTTCGACAAGCACGAACTCTGTCGTTACGAGTTGCGCCTGCTGGCCGCGTAGATCGTTCATCACCTGTCGCGCTGGCAAGTATAGTGCGTCGCGCTTTGAGATGAGCGCAATCCATGCAGCCGTGTCAATGAAGACGCGCAGGTGAGTAGTCAATTCTTCTTCGGTTTACCGTACAGGTAGTGATCGTGTTCGTGGGCTAAGTCAGGAATATCAAGGTCAACGGCACATTCGTCAAGGAGTTCGGTGAGCGCCGTCCATCCCGCTCCGTTTTCCGCAGAGGCTTGAGAATGCCGTTTTTCACCCGTGAAAGTGATAATGACCTCTTCGCCCTCGTGCATCTCACCGACAGGCTCAAGCGGGCGCGCGATACCATTTTGGAATGTACCCTTGATTGATGACATCGCTTTTATTCTACATCAAGTTTTCTGCAATCTACACTCACGCCCATTAAAAGTCTAAAGGCTAAGGAGCACACTCACGGCAGGTATTGTAATTCTCAATCGCCTCTTACGGAACATTTACTCGCTTCAGGTCATCTGAAGCTCGCGCTCGCGCAGGTACTTGATGCGGTCGCGTAGCTCGGCGGCGCGCTCGAACTCGAAGCGGCGTGCGGCGGCGCGCATCTCGTGTTCGAGGCGTTCGATGGTGATGTCAATGTTCTCTTTGGAGTATTCTTCGTACTCTTCCAGATTGAGCGGGACTTTGAAGTAGTCGGCCTCGTAGGCTGTGACGAGCGTGGCTTCGACCGGCTTCACAATCGTCTGCGGGGTGATGCCGTGCTCGCGGTTGTACTCTTCCTGTATGGCGCGGCGGCGCTCGGTCTCTCCGATTGCGCGCTTCATTGAATCGGTTATTTTGTCGGCGTAGAGAATCGCTTTGCCGCTGGCGTTGCGTGCGGCGCGACCCATGGTCTGAATCAGTGAGCGCTCGGAGCGCAGGAAACCCTCTTTGTCTGCGTCGAGGATTGCGACTAAGGATACTTCAGGCAGGTCAAGCCCTTCGCGCAGCAGGTTAATGCCGATGAGGACATCGAATTCGCCGCGTCTGAGGTCGCGCAGGATTTTGATTCGTTCGAGCGTTTCGATGTCGGAGTGAAGATAGCGCACGCGCACGCCGACCTCTGAAAAATATTCAGTCAAATCTTCGGCCATCTTCTTCGTCAGAGTCGTGACGAGCACGCGCTCGTTTCGTTCGGTGCGAATCCTGCACTCTTCCAGAAGATCGTCAATCTGGCCTTTGACGGGACGCACTTCGACTTCAGGGTCCATCAATCCCGTAGGCCGAATTATCTGCTCTACTACCTCGCCGCCCGTTCGATTTAATTCATACGGGCCGGGCGTTGCCGAAACGTAAATGGTCTGACCAATGCGCCTCTCGAACTCTTCAAAGTTCAATGGGCGATTGTCCATAGCGCTTGGCAGACGGAAACCGTATTCAACCAGCGTGCGCTTGCGCGACTGGTCGCCCTTGAACATGCCGCCAAGCTGCGGGACGGTCTGGTGCGATTCGTCAATGACCATGATGGCGTTGTCAGGAAGATAGTCCAGAAGAGTCGGCGGCGGCTCGCCCGCCTTCTTGCCCGTCAGATGCCTCGAATAGTTTTCGATGCCGCGACAGAAACCCATCTCCTTGATCATCTCAAGGTCGTACATGGTGCGCTGGTGCAGGCGCTGCGCTTCCATAAGCTTGCCCTCTTGAATTAGCTTCGGCTCCCACCAGTCAAGCTCTTCGCGTATGGATTTCAGCGCTCGCTTTATAGTGCTTTTAGGCATCACGTAATGCGATTTCGGGTAGATGGGAAGTCGCGTGTCGTGTTTTCTGAGAACTTCGCCGAGCAAAGGGTCAATCGTAGAGATGGAATCAATCTCGTCGCCCCACAGTTCTATGCGATAAGCCTGATCCTGATAGCTGGGATAAATCTCCACGACATCGCCGCGCACGCGAAACGTGCCTCGCTCAAATTCAATATCGGAGCGCTCGTATTGAAGCTCGACCAGCTTTTGAAGCAGCGCATCGCGCGTCATTTTCTGTCGAGGCTCTACGAAGAGCAGCATTCCGTAGTATGCGTCCGGGTCGCCTAAGCCATAGATGCAGGAGACGCTGGCGACGACAATAACGTCGCGCCGCTCGAACAATGCGCGGGTGGCAGACATACGCAGGCGATCAATCTCTTCGTTGATGGTCGCTTCCTTCTCTATGTAAGTGTCTGTTGAAGGCACGTACGCTTCCGGCTGATAGTAGTCGTAGTAGGAGACGAAATATTCCACAGAGTTTTCCGGGAAGAAAGTTTTGAACTCCTGGTAAAGCTGAGCGGCGAGTGTTTTATTGTGAGCGAGCACGAGCATGGGACGCTGAACGCGCTCAATCACAGTTGCGACTGTAAAAGTCTTGCCGCTGCCCGTGATGCCCAGAAGCACCTGATCTTTTGTGTCTTCGCTGAGGCCGCGAACCAGCGCCTCAATCGCCTGCGGCTGATCCCCTTCAGGTTTGAAATCGGAACGTAGCTTGAATTGTGACATGCCCTGATAAAGTTCTTTCTTCGGGAGAAGGAAACGGCTGAAGGTTAAGACCGAAATCTTATTTTAGAGCGTTTTGCAAATGAATGTATGGTGCTGAAAACCTGCGATTGCTTTGCAGTTACGAAAGCCGCAATATTATCTTCCATACATTCAGTCGAAGACCGCTTTATAGCGATTTGCAATTGCATATGACCCCTTACGCAAGCGGTACTGACCTAAGCTACACCCAATTGCAAACGGCTATAGTATAGGCGCAACTCTTTAGAATTTCTCAACAGTTGATTATACGAACGGACGCGCGACACTCGCAATGAGCGCCGCGCGTCCGTTCACAGCTTAAATTTATTAGCTCTTTAGACTATAGCGTCCGAAGATGCCTGGCTGCTTATCTGGTAAATCGCCTCCATCACAGCCGAACGCACCTCAGTCGGCAGCGAGCCGCGAACTGCAAGGCGGCGGAACGCCGGAAGGATTTCCGGCTGGCCGGAGAGCGCCAACAGCTTCACTACAGCAAGACGCACCTCGTTGTTCGGGTGCTCCTCTATGGCCTGCATGAGCGGGCGCACTTCCCCGGCCTTCGACATCAGGAACAGTAGCGAGAACGCATCGTAGGTCTTCTCGCGGCTCTGACCCGAAAGATGGCTGATGGCTTCGCTGGCAAGCCCCGAAGAGGCCAGCGCAGAGCCAATGTTACGACGGCGCTCAGGCGTGGATTCACGCAGGGCGCGCGTGAACAGAGCAGCGCGGTCTGCGTTAGTTTGGTAGAGCGAGCGCGCAGCAGCGTCGCGCACCATCTGAACCGGGTCATCGAAGGCTGCGTTGATCTGGCGGAAGGCATCCTCGCCGCCAACGCGCGAAAGGTCAGAAACCGCAGAGGCACGCTCGCCAGCATCCTCGCTGCTCAGGCGACGAAGGATAGATACGGGTACGGCTGAGAAATCCTCTTCCGCCTCGACTGTCTCGATCTCGGTTTCATCCCTCTCTTCGATTCCTGTCTCATGCGCGCCGACCAGAGTCTCAGCCGCGAGCGGCTCAAAAGATAGCTCATCAACATCCGCAAACGCAGATGCGGTTTCAACCGGCTCAATCTCCGTGGCGGCTGAAGCGCCGGTAACAGGCTCAAGCTCTTTAACGTCCGTCTCCGTCACATCAAAATTGAACCATTCGGAAGGCTCGCGTTGATCTTCTATAACGGGTTCGTGCGCTGTGATGTTTTCAGAGACGCTTTCATGCCGCTCAAGCTCTAAAAAATCCGTCTCGCTTTGCGGAGCTAAAGTTTCCGGCGCTCGTTCTATCTCGACCGTTTCGCTTGAAGACGATGAGGCTTCCAATCCCAGCACATCCTCAAGCTCTCGCTGCCTGGAAGCTTCTGCGAACCTAGCCTCTTCCGCCAGACGAGATTCTTCGGCCAGACGCGCAGCCTCGGCTATTCTCATCTCTACAGAGCGATGCGCCTCATCCTCTTTGCGCAGCCGCTCTTGTTCCCGGCGTGCGCGTCCCTCTTCCTCTGCGCGTCGCGCTTCAGCGACTAGACGCTGACGATCTTCATCTTCAGCATGTCGGCGCGCTTCGGCAAGCTTCTGCGCAATCTCATCTTCCTCCGCGCGTCGGCGCGCTTCCTCTTCAACGCGCTGCCGTTCATCTTCCGCGCGTCTAGCTTCTTCGGCCAGACGAGATTCCTCGGCGAGCCTTGATTCCTCGGCAAGCCTCGCTTCTTCTGCGAGGCGAACCTCTTCCGCCGCGCGCTGACGCTCTTCCTCTTCAGCACGGACTCTAGCTTCTTCCTCCTCGCGCTGCCTTTGCGCTTCGGCTTCCAGACGACGCTGCTCTTCTTCAGCGCGCTGACGTTCATCTTCCGCGCGTCTAGCTTCTTCGGCCAGCCTGGCTTCTTCAGCAACCCTCGCCTCTTCAGCCAGACGAGCTTCCTCGGCGGCGCGAAGCTCCTCTTCCCGGCGCGCGCTCTCTTCGGCTTCTACGCGCAGGCGCTCTTCTTCAACCTGTCGTTGAGCCTCTGACTCTTCGGCTTCGGTGGCCGGAGCTTCTTCTGCGACCAACGATGAAGCGAGCGCTGATTCAAGGACGAGGCCGCTCGCGGCTTCAGTCGCCGATTCTTCAACAGGCGATGCAAGCTCAGCTTCAGATTCGACCGCACTGGTCGCTTCGGCGGCTGGCTGCTCAACCGTTTCCACTGCGCCTGCTGTCTCAACTGCTGCGGCTTCTTCCGCGCCCTCGACGGCATCCGGCGCTTCAGTATCTGCTTCGGCGGTTGCGCACGCTTCGATTGCGCGCCTGATGAGCAGGCGAGGAACTTTGCGGCTCGTCTCGCGCTCAAGCAGTTCGTTCAAAGGAACGATTGCGTCCGGGTCGCGAACATCGCTAAGGGCTTCTACGGCTGCGCGGCGAACCTCCGGGGCGCTGTCTTCGAGCGCGGCCACCAGATGCGGAGTAGCCATTTGATCGCGCACGCTGCCAAGAGCGCGTGCGGCGGAGGCGCGTTCACCCGGCGCTTCCGCTGTGCGCAGATCGTAAGTGGCTTCGTCAAAGTAAGCGTGTTTGATGAAAGCTTCGCGTGCGCGCTCGCGCCGCTCAAGATTGCGCCCGGCTAAGGCCGCAAGCAGTTCTGTCGAAACCAACTGACGAGTCTCTCTGGAAGTAGCGCCGACTACTCTTTCGTTGTAGCTCTCGCCTGCAAGCAGATGCTCGACCTCATCCCTCACGCCTTCAATGCCAACAGGCTTCGCCTCTTCAACGATAGCGGGAGCGGCTTCTACGGCCTCGACCTCCTGCACATCCTCTGTCTCTGCCAGAGCAGCTTCCGCCAACGGCTCGGAAACCTGCTCTTCCGCCGCAACGGGAGCGACGGCTAGCGCAACGGGAACCGTTTTGGCGCTGTCCAAAGTCTTGCTCTCTTTGCCTACGATTTGAGAGAGAGCGTCTTGCTGCGAAACCGGAGCGCGCTGCGTGCGTGAGCGAGCGAAGACCGCTATGCCGAGCGTGAGAACGAGAAGTCCGGCGATTAAAACTATAGGCCAGTTGCGCGCGAGCGCTGCGCCGATTGACGTGCCGGTCGTCGTTGACGGCGCGTTGACGGCTGAAATAATGGAAGGTGCGGGCTGTGCCTGAGCGACTTGATCTGCGGACGGCGCAGCAGTCTCGGTCGCGGACGCTTCGGGCGATGCGAGCGGCGATTCGGTCGCGGCGGGCGACGCCGTTTGCGCGGGCGATGCCATACTCACGAGCGGAGGCAGTTGATTACCGGTTCCCTCTACAGATGCTGTTTGCGCACCATTAGGAGGTCTCTGACCAGCGCCGCCCGATTGCTGGCTTGTGGTCTGCGAAGAGCCAGCGGCTGCATTCGCTTGAAGCGCGTTCGCCTGTTCCCTGGTCATCCCCGGAGGAATAACTGCGCTCCTGTTTCCAGAGGACGAAGAAGCGGTCGAGTTCGCGTTACTGTTTCCAGCCCCGGCGGTCTCGCTCGCGCCCGGAGCGCTGAAGACAACTTCAAGACGATTGAACTTCTGCTGCACGCTGGGCTTTGCGCCCGGTTGAACTCGGAATGAAAGCACAGCGTCGTTGCCTTCGCGCTGCACCTGCACGTCCTCGAACCCTCTGCCGCGCATGTTGCCTTGCGTGCGAGGCGCGTCGGCCTGCGGGATAACAACATAGAAGCGGTCACCGTTGCGATAAGCGCGATAATCGTTTAAGGGCGCGTCCGACGTGATGGTCACGCTTGAGCCTGTTGCCGATTCCGTGCTTCTGAGCGGCGTGATGCTCTTTCGCTTCTGCTGCGGCGGCTCTGCCTGTTGACCGGCATTGCCTTGAGCGGAAGCGGGTCTACGTCCCGGCGGCCTGCGCCCGTGCTGCGCGCGAGCTGCAAGCGACAGGCACAACGCGAGCACGCAAAATGAAAGCACTACGGCCAGTGTGCGATTGATCTTATTCAAGAGAAGTGAGCGGGGCATTTTCTGTTTCATAGGAGGTTCAAAGATGAGCAGGGAAACCGGTTTGCATTATGCAACGCCGGGGGCACTCTTGTCACCACCGATTATACAATCAAGCCGGTTGCATCTGATCTATTTTGTAAACAACTTCCAGAAGAGCCGTCCTGACCTTTTCCGGCACGTTGTCGCGCACAGCCAGATGGCGTAGCTGCTGTAGAAGCTGTGGCTGCCCTGCCATGCCCAAAAGGCGCACAGCGTTTAAGCGAACTTCCATGCTGCCGTGATGCTCGATTGCATCCAGAATCGGTTCCACCTCATTCGCTCTCGCCAATATGGAGAGCAGCGAGAAGGCTTCATAAGCCTGACGACGATCTTCACTTGCAAGACGATCCAGAGCCTGCGAGACCATGCCGCCCTTTATGCACGCTCGCGCGACCTGTTGCAGGATTTCCATATTAGGAGATTCAGCAAGTCGAACGTAAGCGTCTGCGCGGTCAAAGCCTAAGCGTGAAAGCGAGCGTGCGGCGGCAGCGCGAACCTCACGAGCTTCGTCCGCGAACGCTATTATCACAGGCGCGAAGACCGATTCGTGTCCAATGCTGCCAAGACTGCTGACGGCTGTGGATCGAACCGTGCTTTCCGTGTCGCGTGTTGCCATCAACGCCAGCGCATCCACCGCGCGCTGAACCTGGAACTGTGCGAGCGAACGAGCGGCAGCAGTGCGCGCCTCAACGTCCGTGCTCTCAAGTCTCGAAAGCGCCTCTTCCATCTCTTCGTCTTCCAGCCAATCCGGCAACGCTTCAATATCAGTCGCAGGCTCGAAACCTGTTATCTCGCCCGTGAAGACATCCAGTCTTCTTTCGCGCGGGGTGTCCTGCTCGAATGTTAACCCGCCGAGTACCTGTTCGCATTCGAGCGAGCACGCGCTGAGCACGCGGCTCAAAAGCGGGGCGGGGATTTCCGGGTGACGCCATGCTAAATCCAGAAGCGCGCCGATGGCAGCAGGTTGTTTCAACTCGCCCAGGCTGTTCACCGCCTGCGTTCGTACAATCGGCTCCGAGTCGTAAAGCGCTTCGAGCAGGAACGGCAGCGCTGCGGGCGAGCCGACTTCGCCAAGCGTGCGAGCGGCTGAGACACGATCAACCGCGCTATGAGCCAGCAGAAGCGCTGCGCTCTCACGCGCCACAAAACCATAATCCTCCAGCGCCTGACGTGCGCGCTCGCGCGCATCCTCGCCAAGTTCGTCGTCCATCATGCACTTGATGAGTGAAGTTTCTATAGCCCTGCGGTCGTCCGACGAGCGCGATGCCAGCACATCCGAACGATGCGGCTGGCCCAATATCATCTTGTTCACTTCCTGATCCACACGGTACGCGCCGAACAATTCAGGCGTTGAAGGAGCGCGAACATCAAGAGCCTGCTCCTGCGACTCGTTCTGGCCTGAGCGCCCGTTGGATTGAGCAGTCGCCTGCTGATCGCTTGAGCGACGACCCGATCTTCTGCGCTCCGCTCCCTGACCCTGCTCCACCGCGCGTGCGTTGCGCGAACCGCTTTCAGCTTCTGCGGACACCTTAGCCTTTGCCCCTGCCGTCAATCCTTTCGTTTCCTCTTCCGGCCAGAATTCATCTGCTGCGCGGCGTCGCTTGCGTACAACGAAGAACGAAACAATTCCGACCAGCAGCAGCAGAACCATGCTCGTCCACGAAAAGACCCACGAAAAGAAGCCGCCTTCCGCCGAAGTATCCGGCGTGGTCGTCGCCGGAGCGCCCGCGTTCTCGCCTGCGACATTGTTCGCCGTCTGGCTTGCGCTTCCCTGATTAGCGGCAACAAGGAGTTGTTGATCGGCAGGCTGAGCGCTCGCAGGAGGTTGATTGCCCTGCTGTGTCAGTGCCTGACTGTTTTGAACAGCAGCGCTGTTGCGTGGAGTTGCCTGCGCTGGCTGCAACCTCTGGTTTTGAGACTGAGACTGCGAGGCTGACTGCGCTTGCAAAACGGGCGTCGCGCTTCTCGATTCGCGCTGCGTATGTGCAGACGATGCGGCAGACGGACGCTCCTGCGCTCGCTCAATGTGTCGTGCGACTGCTCGCTCTTCTCGTTGCGCGCGCTGCTGCGGCGCTGGCTCATCGTCGTCCGCTCTGCGCGAAGTGTCAACGCCGCCCCTCACAACCAAATCCAGCCGGTTGTTCATAGGCTCAACCGTTACGTTCGCACCCGGCTTTGTCTGAACCACAAGCTCAAGAGAGCGTCCCACCTGACGCACTTTCACTCCAGGCGGCAGATTTCTCAAACCCGCGCGCTGGGCGTAAGGCACTGTCGCATGAAACCCCTCGCCGTCCGTCCACGTCTGCACGCGATTAAGCGGGCCGTCCGCAGAGACAGAGACGACCGTTCCGCCGTGCGCTGGCTTTGCAGAGACATCCTGTATGTTCACGGGAGGCTGCCCTGCTCTCTGAGCACGCGGCGAGTAGGCCGGGCGCAGGGAAAGCGCCACGAGCAGAACGGTCGTAGAAGAGACGCGCGCGAACCGGTTCAATAGCACAGTGGTCTTTCGCGTCGAGATGGACGCTTCAGGAGATATGCAAGAAGTTTCTTTATTCATAATTTGAACTCGGGAAGCAGGCCCATGTTGAAAGGCTCTGCGTTTTGTTTAGAGGGCGCTTGGCGTGAGCGGAGCAGTGTATCAAGCGCCTCTAAGAGCGGGTAGTATCAGCTAAAAGATCAAACGTAAACCGAACAGGTTTCGTGTGGCTGCATTGATTGGAGAGAGCGACCATGAGCCTATTGCTCGTCGCTGAATTTGTATCCGATGCCCCAGACGGTAAGAACCATCTGCGGGTTCTCAGGGTTATCCTCTATCTTGGCACGCAGACGATTGATGTGCGAATCAATCGTGCGGTCGTACCCTTCATAGGAATAGTCCCAGATTTTTTCAAGGAGGTATTTTCGCGGAAAGACCCGTCCGGGATTCGATGCGAACAACCGAAGCAGATCGAACTCCTTAGGGGTTAACTCTACCTGGCGCTCACCAACCGTGACTTCCCGCTTGGCAGGATCAATGCGAAGCTTACCGCGAACTACAGGGGCTTCGTCACCGGCGGCCTCTACGCTTGCTGCGGCTCGCGCACGTCGAAGTACAGATTTGATGCGCGCTTCGAGTTCGCGCAGAGCGAACGGCTTCGTGATGTAATCGTCTGCGCCCATCTCAAGCCCCAGCACTTTGTCAACCACATCGTCTTTGGCCGTCAGCATCAGTATGGGAATGTACGGTGCTTTCTCGCGTACTTCACGACAGACTGCCAGGCCGTCCATCTTCGGGAGCATGAGGTCCAGAACTATAACGTCCGGGTGCTCGTTCAGCGCCGACTGCACGCCCGCCAGACCGTCTGCGGCTGTCTTCACACTGTAGCCTGCGCGCGAAAAGTGTTCCGTGATCATCTCGGAAATCTTATCGTCGTCTTCGATAACCAGAAGATTCGTCTTGCGCTCGGCGCTTGCGGGCGCATTTCCATCATCATGGTCTCTCGATTTGGCTCTATCCACAGATGTAGGCATTCGTGATTTATCCAGGGTTGGCAAATGGGAAGCCGATCTGACCAGTAGCAGGTGCGCCCTGGCGGCGTACTGGCACACCTCTGCCATTGAATATAACAGGTTAAGAGCAACAAACTCAAGCAATAAGTTGGAAAGGTAACAGGTTGGTTTGAAAACATCAGGCCGATAGACATTAGCCTTTATCCTCAAACCATGGCGCTACTGTTAGAAACAATATTGCCCGGATGCAATCTCACTCAAGGCTTTTTTCACCCTTCGGCTTGCCTTTATCTTGCTCTCTAAACTAAATTTAGCTCATCGGAACAGCGCTCGCGCCGTCCGAATCTTTATAAGCTATCGCAGGGCGGGCGAGTTTCAACACCGGGTAGTCCCCTACTTCAGAATTTTCCCTGCAACCCTAATTCTCAGGAGTGACTTAAATGACCATAGACGAAAGAGAAGCCCTTATTGAGCAATACAAAGCCGGGTGCGACGAAGTTGAAGAGAGCCTGAGCGGATTTTCCGAAGAAGAGTTGAGCGCGCACCCTATTGAAGGTAAATGGAGCGCGCGTGAGATAGTTCATCATCTGGCCGATAGCGAATCAACGAGCGCAATGCGTCTGAGGAAGCTGCTCGTAGAGGATAACACGCAGATTCAAGGTTATGACGAAGCTGAATTCGCTCGCCGCCTTAAATACAACGAACGCCCAATGGCTCCCGCTCTCGCCGCCTTTCGGGCAGCGCGCGAAACCACCGCACAGATTCTTCCCCTTCTTAGCGACGAAGATTTTGCGCGCGAAGGCACACATTCCGAGCACGGTCGCTACAGCGTCGAAGACTGGCTCAAGATTTACGCAGCCCACGCACACAATCACGCCGCGCAGATTCGACGCCTGCGAGAAGAACTTAAAAAGTGATAAGTGATAAGTGATGAGTGATAAGTGATAAGAAAGAGATTGCTTTTCTCTTATCACTCATCACTTATCACTTATCACTATCTTGTTCTTCTTGACAAAGGTTCAGTGTGCGCGCAAAATTTCGCTCGCCTCTTTGACGCGCGCGCCGCTCTCAAGAAAAGCAGATCGAACCAGCCGCGATGACTAGCATAGCCCCCGTTCTGGAAACTTCATTCAGTGACCTGTCGCTGATTCGGCGCGGCAAAGTGCGCGACGTTTACTCCGTTGACGAAGACCATCTATTAATCGTAGCCACAGATCGAATCTCGGCTTTCGACTGTGTGCTGCCGACGCCTATCCCGCGCAAGGGTGAAGTCCTGACGGCGCTCTCAAGCTTCTGGTTCGAGAAGCTGAATACTGTCTGCCCTAATCATCTTGTTACTACAGATACTGAATCCATGCCCGATTCAGTGCAGCGGCACTCGGAGAGCTTGCGCGGTCGCTCTATGCTGGTACGCCGCGCAGAAGTCTTCCCGGTCGAATGCGTAGTACGCGGGTATCTTGCCGGTTCAGGATGGAAGGATTACAGACGGACTGGCGAAATCTGCGGCCATGCGTTGCCGCGAGATTTGCGTGAAGGGGAAGAATTACCGTCGCCCATCTTCACGCCTGCTACAAAAGCTGAAGAAGGCCACGACGAGAATATCAGCGAAGCGCGCATGGGCGAAATTCTCGGAGACGAAGCGATGAATGTCTTGCGTGAAATTTCTCTGGCGCTCTACAAAGATGCTCGTGATTACGCGCGTACGCGAGGGCTGATCATCGCAGACACGAAATTCGAGTTTGGAAGGGACGCGAGCGGGCGAATAATTCTAGTTGACGAGGCGCTGACACCGGACTCGTCGCGCTTCTGGCCCATAGAAGGTTACGCGCCGGGCAGTTCTCAGCCCTCTTTCGACAAACAGTTCGTGCGCGACTATCTCGAAACTCTAAACTGGGACAAGAGGCCACCTGCTCCGTCGCTTCCGCCCGAGGTGGCCGAAGCGACGACAGCGCGTTACCTTGAGGCGTATGGCCTTCTCACAGGGAGAACTCTTGCCTGAAGATTCTTTTTGAAATCTCTCGCCTGGAATTTTCCCTCTGAGTCCTGTCTCTAGCCTTTGAAGAGAGGCACGCACTTTTTCACAGGTCAGTGAGCAGACCTTTTCACATCGCTCAAAGCTCGCCGGTTGAGCGTGCCGAAGTTTTTTTCGACTCTGAGCATTGCGTTAGCTAATAAATCTTTCAGCCCCCGGAGAAGATTATGCAGATGCGAGCACGCCTTGAGGCACTTATTGACGAGATGCTTGACGGCCAGATCATGCTTGATGAGGCACTGGCCGAGTTTGAAAAACTCTACATTCAGAAGGCGCTCTCGCGCCACAAAGAGCACCTGTCGCGTACGGCCAACATTCTTGGCATTCACCGCAACACGCTCTCCAAACGCCTCGCAATCTATCGCACGCAGGAGCGTGTCAGCAACAATTCCCGCAAAAGGAATAAGCCAAAGTAAGCTGCCGGAGCGAGATTCCCTGTTCTCTTCGCCTTGCTGTATGCCTTCCCAAGAGTAATTTAGCTCCTGAACTTGATACTTCTGCCAGCCGCCCCCTGGTTGACAATGGCTCATCAAATGCGATATTTTTAGCACTCTTAGCCAGAGAGTGCTAAATTATCCCATTCTGGTACTTATGCAATAAAAACCTCAGAGTTCTTGGAAAATCGAAAGGAGTTTTGGAGAAGTATGGCTACGAACATTAAACCCCTGCACGACCGCGTTATCGTGCGTCGTATAGAAGAGGGCGAGCAGTTACGCGGTGGCATCATCATCCCGGACACGGCTAAAGAGAAGCCGCAGGAGGGCGAGATCATCGCCGTCGGCGAGGGAAAGATTCGTGATGACGGCTCGCGCCAGGCTCTCGACGTTAAAAAAGGCGACCGAGTGCTTTTCGGAAAGTACAGCGGGTCGGAGATCAAGATTGACGGCGAAGAGTTGTTGATAATGCGCGAGGACGAGATTCTTGGAATCATCGAGCGCGCTGGCGCAGCATCGGGCAGCAAAAAAGGTGGCAAGTAGTTCTTTAGAATTACAGCCGCCTTTTCCATGCACAGGATCAGCTAACAATTTGAGTTTAGGAGAATAAGAGAAATGGCAAAGCAAGTGGTTCATGGCGAGGAGTCGCGCTCGGCAATTCTGCGTGGCGTAAACCAGCTCGCCGATGCTGTCAAGATCACGCTCGGGCCGAAAGGTCGAAACGTCGTCATTGACAAGAAATTCGGCTCACCGACGATCACCAAAGACGGCGTGACGGTGGCGAAAGAGATCGAGCTGAAAGACTCTCTCGAAAACATGGGCGCGCAGATGGTGCGCGAAGTGGCAAGCAAGACTTCGGATGTTGCAGGTGACGGTACGACCACGGCGACTGTGTTAGCGCAGGCGATATTCCGCGAGGGTGTGAAGACTGTCGCGGCGGGCGCGAATCCTATGGCCTTGAAGCGCGGGATTGACAAATCGGTCGAGCGTGCCGTTGAAGAGATCAAGCGTCTGTCGAAGCCTGTCAAAGGCGAGATGATCGCGCAGGTCGGAACGGTTTCCGCTAACGGTGACACGACCATCGGCACTATCATCGCCGAGGCTATGAACAAAGTTGGCAAAGACGGCGTTATTACGGTCGAGGAATCGAAGACGATGGAGACTGCGCTGGAAGTTGTGGAAGGCATGCAGTTCGACAGAGGTTACCTCAGCCCGTACTTCGTCACAGACCCGGAGCGCATGGAAGCGGTTCTGGAAAACCCGCTCATCCTCATTCACGAGAAGAAAATCTCTTCGATGAAAGACCTGCTGCCTCTGCTTGAGCAGGTTGCAAAGATGGGCAAGCCCATGTTGATTATCGCAGAAGACGTTGAAGGCGAAGCGCTCGCAACGCTCGTTGTGAACAAGCTGCGCGGCACGCTCAACATCGCTGCTGTGAAAGCGCCTGGCTTCGGTGATCGCCGCAAGGCTATGCTCGAAGACATTGCGATTTTGACAGGCGGCAAAGTTATCTCGGAAGACCTCGGCATCAAGCTTGAAAACGTTAAGCTTGAAGATTTAGGTCGCGCCAAGAAGGTGACGATTGACAAGGACAACACCACAGTTGTCGAGGGCGCTGGTAAGCAGTCGGATATAGAAGGGCGCGTTAAGACCTTGCGCGCGCAGATTGAAGAGACCTCTTCCGATTACGACCGCGAGAAATTGCAGGAGCGTCTGGCGAAACTCGTAGGCGGTGTTGCAGTCATCAAAGTCGGCGCAGCGACCGAGACCGAGATGAAGGAGAAGAAGGCTCGCGTTGAAGACGCAATGCACGCTACGCGCGCAGCCGTTGAAGAGGGCATAGTTCCGGGCGGCGGTGTAACACTCGTACGCGCTGCTAAAGCTCTCGATAAGTTTTTGGCGAACGCAGAGGGCGAAGGCGATGCGGACGAACAGATCGGCGTCAATATCGTCAAGCGCGCGCTGGAAGAGCCTCTGCGTCAGATTGCGCAGAACGCAGGGCGCGAGGGCGCTGTCATCGTCGAGCGCGTCCGCGCCGAGAAGAACGACAACTTCGGCTTCAACGCACAGACGGAAGAGTTTGAAGACCTCGTAAAAGCTGGCGTGATTGACCCCGCGAAGGTCACGCGCACGGCTTTGCAGAACGCAGCTTCAATCGCCGGACTGATGCTCACGACAGAAGCAATGGTGTCGGAGCTTCCAGAGGATGAGAAATCCTCTCCTATGCCCGGCGGCATGGGCGGCATGAGCGGCATGGGAATGTAAGAAGGGATGAAGGATGAGGGATGAGGGATGAAATGGGTTGAGCCAATTGCGTGTTGATGCTATTACTCATTCTTATTCATCCCTCCGCCCTCATCCCTCTATTTGAAGCGGGCTTCTATCAGGCCGTCGCGCTCTTTGCCGAACCGGCGAGTGAGCGAAGGATAAGTGGCGAGTTCCGCTTTGGCTTTCGAGAGGTTGAGCAGTTGCTCAGCCTCTTTTATTTTTTCCTCTTCGCCTTCAATCTCAGCGAAAAATCCGAATGGAAGCTCGTCAACTGCAACCTCCGTATCGCACACTCGCCAGGTTGAGCGGCGCTTCTCGTAAACGAGCGCGGGCGTGAAGCCCAGTCCGTCCAGAATGTCCAGCATCGCTTCCGGGTCTTCTATGCGCGTCTCGTCTTCGCGTTGACGTTTGATTGATGAAGAAGATGGAAAGCGTTCTTTGTAAGTCAGTATGGCCGAATCCCCCACGCGGCGAAGGCGAAGCACGCAGTTGCGCTCGTGCAGGTCGCCACCGGCAAAGAGGATATTTTCTTCAAACTCCTCGCCCAATTTCACTGCATTAATCTCTTGCAACCGGCGCAACAGACGCTCGCGCTGCTGCCGGGTCAAGCGATATTTTTTCTCAATCTCTATTCCCATAGAAAAAGAGGTCAGAGGTCAGAGATTAGAGGTCAGTCAAAGCTTTTCACTAACCTCTAACCTCTGACCTCTAGCCTCTGCTCTCTGACCTCTGCCTTTTATGCCTGTCTTATCCACCTTAATACTTCTGGAATCGAAGCGCGCTTGCCGTACATTAGCATGCCTACGCGGTATATACGCGAGGCAATCCAGACGAGCAGGACAATGGTTGCCGCGCCTATGCCTAGCGAGAGAAGAATCTGCCACGCGGGAGGCTGCTGGGCGACTATGCGAACGAGCATCGTGATTGGCGAAAAGAACGGGAACATTGAAGCCCAGAAGGCCAGCGGCGAATTCGGGCTGCGTATCACAGGGAAAGCAAGATAGAAGCCTATGACGAGCAGCACAATCACAGGCAGCGCCACTTGCCCGCCTTCCTGCGTCGTCGTCACCATAGAGCCTACGAGCGCGTAGATGGTCGCGTAGATGAAATAGCCCATGAGGAAGAATAGAAGAAAATAGATGAACGTTATCGCCGGGACGTGCGGAAGATGTATGGGCAGACCGCGCGCCGCAAGTGCCGAGACGCCGTAAATAGCGAAAGCGCCGAAGGCCAGCCCCCAGATTGAAAGCTGCGTCAGCGCAACCAGCGAGACTCCAATCAGCTTTCCCATCATCAGCGGGAACGAGCGTATCGAAGAGAAAAGAATCTCCGCGATTCTGGTCTCTTTCTCCTCTATGACGGCGGCCAGCATCACCTGACCGTACAGGAGTATGGAGATGTATATGACGAAGCCAACGCCAAAGACCACGTAGAAGCCCGCGCCCGCGTCCGTTTCCTCGCCTGTCTCGGTTATCTTCTGAGTCTGAAACTCTACGGGGCTTGATAGAGCGCGCACGCGGCTCTCGTCAATGTGCTCGTCTGCGAGCCGCTGCTCGCGCACCGCTCGGCTGAGATAATCGGCTATGCGCCCGCGCGTGAAGATGTCGCCCGTGTTGCGCCCGTAGTATTCTGCCTTGCCGCTTTGAAGGATGTCGCGCGGCAGTATGATGAAAGCATCAAGCTGATTACGGCGTACGCGCTCGCTCAAATCGCGTTTGACTTCTTCAATGCTACGCCCGTCGAGATTCTCCTGCCGGATGCTGTAATCCTCTTCGCCAATCCCTGCCCCTTTCTGAGTGCGCTCCGCAGGGTTCGGGTTAATCGCACCTTTGCCCTGCACGTTAGTCTCTTCGGTATCTTCGTGCCCGGCCATGATTGCCTTGTAGACGCGAGGGTACAGTCTATCGGTCTCGTCCACGATGGCTATGCGCGTGGACTCGCCTGTCTTCATTCCCATAATCAAAGGCGGCAACACGCCGAAGAAGGCCAGCATCAATGGGCCAAGTACGGTGAAGACAATGAACATTTTTGAGCGGACACGTTGCAGGTATTCGCGTTTGACTACGGCAAGAAATTTTCTCATGAATCGCTCCTGACTCGTTCAACGAAGATGTCGTGAAGGCTTGGCTCGACCAGCTCGAATTTCGTCACGGTCGCGCCCGCGTCAATCAATCGTTTCAGCAATGTTTGCGCGCTCGCGCCCTCCGCCAGCAGCGCTTCCACTTCGTCGCTGTGGCGCTCAATCTTCGTCACCAGATCGCGGTCTTCAAGCACCTCGCCACCCCCTTCGACGCGCAGCGCAACCGCGTTTCTCCCAAAACTCGATTTCACTTCGCGCAGACTCCCGCTCAAGACTTTGTGCGAGCGGTTCATCAAACAGATGTCGTCGCAAATCTTTTCAGCAATCTCCATCTGGTGCGTCGAGAAGATGATCGTTCTTCCGGCCTGCCGAAGCTCAAGCACCTGTTCTTTCAGAAGGTCAACGTTGATAGGGTCAAGGCCGGAGAAAGGCTCATCCAGAATAATAAGATCGGGGTCGTGCATCACGGCGGCTATGAACTGAATCTTCTGCTGCATGCCCTTGGACAATTCCATAGCCTTCTTGTTCTTCCATTCCGACAGCTTCAATTTTTCCAGCCAGCGGTCAATCGTCTGATCGAGCGCACGCCCGGACATGTCTTTCAGTTCACCGAAGAAGCGTAGCTGCTCGCCCACCTTCATCTTCTTGTAAAGGCCGCGCTCTTCCGGCAGATAGCCTATGCGGTCTTGAAGTTTTAAGCTCAACTCCTGTCCGAAAAGCTCTATGCGGCCAGAGTCTGGATGGGTGATGTTGACGATCATGCGGATGGTCGTGGTCTTGCCAGCGCCGTTCGGCCCCAGAAGCCCGAAGATTCGCGCGCGTCTTACGCCGATGCTAAGGTTGCTGACCGCAGTGAATTCGTCGAAGCTCTTTGTCACATTCTCAAGCTTCAAGGTGTAGTCGTTGTTCTGCATGGTAATTTCTGCTTCGGTGAAAATTAATAAGGATATGGAGCGCTTATCAGAGCATTCGCGGTGTTGCGCCGGATTATACGAGCAACCTCCGGCGAAAGTTTTAAGTAGTGATACCGGATAAGACAATTAAGATGAATATGTAGGTCAAATGAAGAAGCGTGGACATTGCCCCGACAACCTGAAACTTATCCTTCATCAAACTCTTCAAAAAACTGTAAGAAGAATCAAACCCGTGCTATGATTCGCCCGGTCTTCCCCTTAAGCCTTCCTACGACGAAGTGTACGACCATGCCGCACGCACAGTTACAAAAGATGAAATCCGTCTGCTCCGTGCTTCTGACAATTTGCGCGCTTCTCTCATCCGTCCCCGCTCAGCAGAGCCAGCAGCCGCAAACTGCTCCCCCTGCGCAGGGTGAAGATGTCGTTCGCATCAACACTGACGTTGTTCAGACGGACGTGATGGTTTTCGACCATCAGGGACATTTCGTTGACAATCTAACGCGCGACCAGTTCGAGTTAAAAGTTGACGGCAAACCGCAGAGCTTTTCGTTCTTCGAGCGTATACAGGCTGGAACCGTCAACGAAGAGGCGCAGCTTGCGGCGGCGCGAGGGATTGGACGCTCCGCGTCTTCGCGCCCCGCGTCCGTGCGTCCATTAGATCGCGGTCGCACCATCTATTTCTTTGTTGACGACCTGCATCTAAGCCCTTCGAGCGCGGCAACTGCCCGAAAGACTCTGACGCATTTCATCAATGACGAGCTTGGACAGAACGACGAGGCGGCTGTGACTTCGGCCAGCGGCCAGATAGGTTTCTTGCAGCAGGTGACGGGCGAGCGCGTTGTTCTTCGCGCTGCGGTGGAGCGAGTCAACTCGCGTTCTATAAACTTGCGCGACATGGAACACCCGCCGATGAACGAACATCAGGCGCTCGCCATTGATCGCAACCAGCGCGAGATACTAGATTACTTCATCGAACAGATTTTGCGTGAGAACCCTTTTCTCACACGCTCTACAGCCGAGAACATGGTGACGACGCGCGCGCATCACATAATCGAACAATCAACGGCTATCACACGCAACACGCTCACATCGCTGGAAAATCTCGTTCGCAAATCCGCAGATATTCCCGGTCGCAAACTGGTTCTGTTTATCTCCGACGGATTTTTCATAGAGGATACGTCTTCCATAATCTCAGAGCAGTTGCGCAGGATTACGGACGCAGCCGCGCGCTCAAGCGTCGTAATCTATACGATGGACGCGCGAGGGCTGACGACCAATTCCACACAAGACCCCTCGCAGCAGCAGGCATACGACCCCAGCGGGAGGCTACAGCGACTTGCGGGCAGCGAGATTGCCGCGACACAGGATATTTTTCAGAACCTTGCGGCGGACACTGGCGGGCGCGCCATGCTAAACAGCAACTCGCCCGAAAGACTGTTGACGAAAGCGCTACAGGATTCGTCCATTTATTACCTGCTCGCGTGGCAGCCGGAGCGCGGCGACCAGCGCAACCCCAGGTTCAGGCGTATAGAAGTAAAGCTACCGAACCATCCAGATTTCAACGTAATTGTTCGTCGAGGGTTTTACGACTCTGCGCCGGAAGAGCCAGCAAGGACGAACAATGCCAGGAACGGTCGCCCGCAGCCCAGCCCATCGCCCGACAACGTGCTCATGGAACTGCTGCGTTCCGCTTCGAGGCGCACGGCGCTTCCCACTGCTCTCACTGTTGCATACGCGGACGTTCCGCAGGCCGGGCTGATGCTGAGCGCAGGATTGCAGATTGACGGCGCTGCGCTCGATTTCCAGAGCGCGGAGGGTAATCTGAAGGCTGCTGCCGATATAGTCTGCGCAGTTTACGACGATCAGGGGAAGTTCATTGACGGCTTCAAGCACCAGATTGCCATCACGGCGCATTCGACAATAGCTCCGACCGAGCGCACGCCAGTTATCTACGTTCACCAGTTCAAGATTACGCCTGGACTCTATCAAATTCGGTCGGCTACGCGCGACGCGCGCTCCGGTCGGCTTGGCAGCGCAGTCCAGTGGATTGAGATTCCAGATTTGACGCAGGGCAAGCTCTCCTTAAGCAGCATCTTCATAGCAGAGAGGTCTGCTTCGCAGGAAGCGGGTGCGATGAGCCAGACGCCGCAGGATATAATCTCGACGAACGCAGACCATCTTTTCCCGCGCGCTTCAAGCTTGCGTTTCCTGGTCTTTGTTTACAATGCCAAGCGCTCGGACGCCAGCCCCGACGTTGCCATTCAGGTTCAAATCTTCCGCGATGACCAGCCCGTTGTGACCGACACGTTGCGCAAAATCTCTGTCGATTCCGGCACTGATCTGGCGCGCATGCCTTACGCCGCAGACATTCCGCTACAGAACCTGCCCGCTGGCCGGTACGTGCTTCAACTTACAGCAATTGACCGTGTTGCCAGAACCAGTGCATCCCAACGGGTCAATTTCGACATCGAATAGGTCGCTCTTCTTAAATTCAGTCTGAGATTTACACGGAAGATTCCCGCAATGAAGAAGCTTCTGGCAGCGGCCATCCTGTTGCTATCTGCGGCCAACGTTTTCGGGCAACAGAGCCAGCCATCTACAGAACCGCAAACGGGCGACGTACTACGCATCAACACCGAACTGGTGCAGACGGACGTTGCGGTCTTCGACCGTCAGGGTCATTTTGTAGACAACCTCACAGCCGACCAGTTCGAGCTTAGAGTTGACGGCAAACCGCAAACCATAGCGTTCTTCGACCGGCTGCGGGCGGGCAGCGCCAACGAGGAGTTGCAACTGGCGGCTGCGCGCGGCGTGGCTCGCCCGTCGGGCGCAACTGAAACGGTCAACCCTCTGGACACAGGGCGCACGCTTTTCTTCATTGTTGACGACCTGCATCTTTCAAGGCAGAGCGTAGAACGCACGCGGGGGCTTCTGCTGCATTTCGTTAACAGCGAGATGCGGCAGAACGATCAGGTAGCTATCCTGTCAACGAGCGGCGATGTAGGATTGCTACAGCAATTGACCGGCGACAAGACGGTATTGCGCGCAGCAATCGAGCGACTGAAATTTCGCTCGGAGCGTGAGACAGATATTGATTCCGGCGCGCGCATGAGCGAGTATCAGGCTTTCAACATCATCGAGAGAGAAGATAACGGGACATTGTACTACTTCGCCAATAGCATCGCGCGCGAGTATTACATCAACATCAACGCTGCCGTAGCCATGACCATATCACGCGCGCGTGCCATCTTGCAGCGCTCGTCAGCTCTGAATTCGGCTACGCTCTCTGTTCTTGAAAACTTCGCTCGCTCAACCACTCAGCTTCCCGGTCGCAAGCTCGCATTCTTCATCTCCGACGGCTTTTCACTTTCACACACACAGGCCACAGACGCTTACGCGCGTATGCGGCGAATCACGGAATCATCTGCGCGCTCAGGTCTGGTCATCTACACTCTGGACGCGCGCGGCCTTATGGCAAGCACGTCCGGGGCCGAGAACGCAGGGATACGCGACGAGACAAACATGCAGGCTCGCGCAGCAATAGGCGACATAGCCGGTTCACAGGAGAGCCTGCGCGTTCTAGCGGAAGAGACTGGCGGGCGGGCGCTCATCAACACCAATGCGCTCGGCAATGCCCTCACTAAAGCTATGGACGAGACATCTTCTTACTACCTGCTGGCCTGGCGGCCTGAGCCGAATAGCTTGCAAGCAAACCGCGCACACCGTATCGAAGTGAGCGTTAAGAGCAGACCTGACCTGACGGTTCGCATGCGGAAGAATTTCTATAACCAGGAGGCGCGAACGCCTTCCGCATCAAGGCAAAATTCCGGGGAAAGAAACGCGCGTGCCGCGACGCCTGAGAGCGAATTGGCTGTCGTCCTACGCTCTTTCTATCCGCGCCGCTCTCTTCCGACATCCGTATCTGTAGGCTTTCTTGATCTACCTAATTCAGGCATATCGCTGACGACGACGGCGCAGATTGATACCGCAGTTTTGAACCTGGATTCGTTGAGCGAAGGTCAGAAGGCTGTGATTGATGTTGCGGTGGCGGTCTTCGACGGACAGGACAGGTACGTTTCCGGCTACAAGCAGCAGTTCACAATTCAGCCGCGCTCATCTAATTCCACAGCGCCGCGCCGCGCCCTTCTCAACCGCCAGTTCCCCGTTCAGCCGGGTCTCTATCAGGTGCGAGTCGCCGCGCGCGAAGAGCAATCCGGGAGAACGGGCAGCGCCGTCGAGTGGGTTGAAGTTCCCAACCTCTCGCAAGGCAAGCTGGCGCTGAGCGCTCTCTTCATAGGAGAGCCTGCAAGCAGTTCGACTGAGAACAGCGACGACGAGATCGAAGCCACGCGCATCACGCCTGACCACCGCTTCTCAAGAGCTTCCAGCTTGCGCTTCGTCACCTACATCTACAACGCCGCACACGCGCCGAACGCTCAACCCGACATCGCGCTTCAAGTCCAGATATTTCGCGGCGACCAGCCCGTTCTGACCGCCCCGCTACGGAAAGTCGCACTGGCCTCCGAAACAGACCTCGCTCGCATCCCCTACGCCGCAGAGATTTCGCTCAGCAGTATCCCCGCAGGCCGCTACATCCTTCAGGTCACAATCATAGACAAAATCGCGCGGGCGAGCGCAACCCAAAGAATTAATTTTGTAGTTGAATGAGGAAGGTTTAAGAATTGCTGAATCGAATCTCTTATGCCCTTGGCGGCTGTTCAAGATTTGCTAGGCGTTGTTCAACTTTTCTGTAATCAGCACGGGTTTGAATTACATCATCGTTAAGAACGCTAAATCGCCTATCAAGATTATCCATCCTGCCACCTAATTCAATTAATTCTGCAAGCGCACGCTCCCAGATAGGTTTCGTATCATAAGCACGCGCTTCGAGCTTTTCTAAGCGCTTGTCCACGTTATCAAGCCTGGCATCAACATTACCAAGTCGCGCATCAATGGAATCCAGACGCGCAAGAATGAGCTTTAGATTGTCATCCGGTAAATTCTGTGTTGTCTCTTGGCTCATATAGAGATTATGTGGCTTATCAGGACTGCATTCAAGTGCGAATTGATGGACGATGAAAGGACAAAGCGTCGCTTTCACCGCCCATCCATTACCGGCCTGAAGGTTTCGTGCAGACAGCTTCAGACTTTTGTTGCTGTACCCTCTTTCGCCTTTCTTGAAGTGCGTTTGATTTCATCCTGACGCGCACCGCCCGCTTTCTCGTACTGGTCGCTGTTCTTACCATGCAGCGCACCGACTCCGGCCAACATGCGCGCGGACATATCTCTGGTTCGAGTTTCCAATGCGGTCACTTGATTGCCTTTCTCGTCCAGAGCGGCAATCGCAAGGTTGTATTCGTCCAATGCCGATTGCGTTTGCGTTATTAAAACTTCAAAGGCGACTACCGTAAGCCCCTGTCCCAGATCGAGCGTCGGGGAGATTGATTTAAGGTTGCTGACAGGTCGAAAGCTCAATCTAGCGAGTGCTGGCATGTAGGATGGTTAATCCTATAATCTCACCATCTTCGTAGCGAATGATGACATCATCGTCGGTCAGTTCACTGTCCGTAGCATTTGAAGGTTTCTTGAAGTTGATATATAGCACATCGGCTTCGTCGTCGTAGCTTGACCAGAGATAACGATGCGGCGAGCGCATGACTGCCGGAACAATGTTGAGATATTCAGTTAAGTTTTGGAGGGCCATATCTGCTGTCTCCGATTAAGACGCGACAATTGTTTGGTTAAGAATGCGGTAATGATGAACCCCTCTGCCGCATTCGCTTCACGATATACTACAACGAGAGCTTTACTTGTTTCTACTATCCGCACAGCCAGAAGTTCGCCAGCACCGCCAGCCATGACTCGTTCGGCATTAGAAATCGTTTGGAGCACCTCTGCGCGCATTCCAGACAACTCGCCATGCTCCTCTACAATATGAGTCCATCGCTCATCATTCAATCTAATCGTGACGCCGTTACGAGAGATGGCTGTGTGCGTCATTGCGTTGCGGCCTCGACAATCCTGATCTCTTCTTCGGTCAATGCATACAGATCATAGACTAGCGCATCAATCTGCTTATCTGTAGCATCAATGCGTCGCTGAAGCATTGTGCGGTCTTGGTCTGTACGAGCAGATGCGAGTTGCTTGTGCAGGTCTAGCATTCTTTCAACTAATTCAACCATGCTGTTATGGCGAACCCTATCAGTTGAATCAGAAAAGTTAATTCTGCGTAAAGGAAACGGATTAAGATAGTGTGTTTTAAAACGAAAATATCCCCCTCGTAATACATTTCCGGTATTCGCGAGAAACCACCACATCACTATTGAATTCAATAGTCCTAGCCAATACTGATTCTTTTCTTGTAATGACAGTGATGGCAACAAGCTATAAACGGTTGTATTGTGGTATAGATTATTGGTATCCAAAGTCATGTTGCAGCCAAGACTAATTTCCGCAGCGATAATCCGCTCGCGTTCAAAAGCAGCTATGGAACGCGCACGATGGCATGAGTACCAGTATTTAGGATTGGTTTTATACTTGACGCGCAAATCTTTAAGCTCATTCTTATATTGTTTCAAATATCTATAGGCTAGAGGATACTCACTTGCTAACTCATCTTCCTGAAGAATTACTGTTTTTCCCTCAACCAATTTATAAGGATAAATGCAATAATATTTGAATGAAGTCTCTGTATAGCGAGACACATCCTCGCCCTTGAGCAAGGGCTTAAGAATTCCTTTTTCTATTTTTATGTTGCCCTCTTCACGTTGAGAGAAGCATTCAATTATTTTCCCATTCTCAGATATTGGCGCTAAGAGATAGATTTCATCAATACCTGTGACAATCCCTTGAAATACGCTTTCAAACACGTCACCAACCGTAAATGTCTGCTGTCGTAATTTTTCTATTAATCCTTGTGTTGAAGATAGAGTTAGAGTCCACGGTTCCGAGGAAAGGCTCTGATATTTGTATTCAGCGAAATCTTTTTTATCCAAAGCAGCTAAACCAAGAGGCATTTCCGGTGGCAACAAAGTAGGAAACTCATAATAGGAGAAGCACTCTTTCCTACTTTTCTTGAGCAGTAGGATTCCGGTATAAGTAGATGCTTGGCTAAAGATGAGGTTATTCCCAAAGCTGATAAAAGTTTCTAGTGCGTAGTTCTTAACTAAGAACTCTCTCAATCCTGAGCCGAAATCTGAATTAAGAAATTTATGTGGACAGATGAAGCCAAGAAAACCATCTTCCTTTAATAAGCTGAATCCTTTTTCTGTAAATAGCAAATACAAATCAAAACGTTTGACAGCGCTTTGATAATGCTTAATAAAATAATCAATTTGATTGCCGTAATATTCTTGAAGTCCTTGAATACGCAAGTAAGGCGGATTGCCAATCACTGCATCAAACCCGCCGTCCTTCATAATCGTGGGAAACTCTTTCTCCCAATCGAACACATTGATGCGATTCAGTTCCTCATCGCCCAGTTTGCTCGCCTTCGCGTCATCATAAAAATCCGGCCCGATGAGCGAATTGCCGCACTTGATGTTGCTGCCCAGATCAGGCAACACGCGCTCGTGCAATAGTCGCATCTGTCTCGAAAGGCTCTGCTCCGTCTCGCCCTCAAGCACTTTCAATAGCAGCGATAGCTTGGTGACCTCAACGGCCTGCGCGTCAATGTCCACGCCGTAGATGCTCTGTAGCAGGATGCGCTTTCTCTCGGCGGTCGTCAGCCGCCACGCTCCGCCTGCGTCCTGTCTCAACTGCTTCAGGTGCTTTTCCGCTCCGTCATTCACGTACCCCGCAAGATACCAGTCGAGCAGGTATTGATAAGCATTAATCAGAAACGAGCCTGAGCCGCACGCAGGGTCTAGTATGCGCAGCTTGTCTACCTGCTTCGGCGTCTTTCCCTCACACAGATTGCCGACAGTATTCTTTACGATGTAATCAACGATATAAGACGGCGTGTAGTAAACGCCGCCCGCCTTCTTTACTTCGGGCTTGTCTTTGATTTCCGCACGGTGCGCCGTCAGGTGAATCACCTTGCCCAGGAATTGCTCATAGACCTGACCCAGAATTTCAGGTGGAAAATAAATGAAGGCATACGGACTGAGCGGTAAATAGATATTTTTGAAAACGTCTTTTAGCACACGATCATCAATCGTGAGCGTCGGCGTGAGCGTGTCGGGAGATTCCGCGCGCCCCTTCTCGTAATCGAAGTGGAAGAGGCCGGAATTGTACTTCTGGTCGGCGCGATAAAAGATACCGACCAACTCCTGATAGATGTTCTTGCCATCAAGCAGCTTCTTCAACTGCTCTTCCGGCTCTATGCCGCGATCCTCGCAGATGCGCAGGAAGATAATCCTGTCAATGATGCTGCCCACCGCAAAGTTCAATTCGCGCGGGGTCAGTTGCGGGTTGCGCAGGTAGATGTTGCTCGCCAGCGCCTTGCGCCACGATTCGATCTCTTCAAGAAAAGCATCGTCAACTTCGACAGTTCCGCGACGGCCTCTGGCGGCTTCCGCATATTTATCAAATGCTCCCTTCAAGACCGCATCCAGCGAAAAGATCGCCGCAATCTCATCCCAGCGCTCAGCATACTCGTCGAACTTGAAATACAGCACGCGCCCTGTTGCAGCCTTATCCGTACTGGCTGGCTTCAACGTGCGGCAGTCGTAGACAGCAAGCTCGTCAAAATTAGTGAGAATGGAGAGCGGCAACTTCGCCGTCCATGCGTAGCGGCGCAATTGGAAAGCAGACGCCATGTCAAACTTTAGATTGATAGACGGGTTCTTAGCCTCTACAAAGAATTTCCGCGTCTCGCCAACATAGAAACCATAATCAGGCGCTTTCGTCTGGCCGCCTATCTTGATGGCGTCCTCGTGTATAACGTGCCTGTAGGCTTCTGCGTAGCCCAGCTTATTGTTTACATCCCAGCCCAGCGCCTCGAAGAAAGGGTCAATGAAATCGCGCCTTAACTGTGTCTCGTTGTATCGCCCTAAACGATATTCGTCGGCGTTCCTGTCGAACCTTTCAATCAACTCGCTGACTTCGTGAGGTACAGGCATTGGCTCTCCTATCGTTATAACTCAATCTGTCTTGCCGAAATTACGTGCTCGAATGCTCGCAATGCTTCGAGGGATTCACGGTCTAGTGGCGCGTCAATCTCTACAACGGAGATGGCTTCGCCGCCTCGCTCTCTGCGGCCCAAGTGGAAGCGACTGATGTTGACGCCGCGCTCGCCCAGGATTGTGCCTATACGACCGATTACGCCGGGCACGTCGCGGCTGCCCATCAGCAGCATGTGGCCGCTGGGAATTGCTTCTATGTGAAAGCCGTTGATCTCTGTGATGCGCCCCGCAGCGTCCTGCCCGATTGAGCCGAAGAGCGTGCCCGAAACTGTCTGCTTGCCGCCGGACGTGACGACGCTCGTTCTTATAGCAGGTGAGAACTCGCTGCCCGTGCGCTTGTAAGATGAGGTCACCGCGATGCCGCGCTCTTCGGCTATCAGGAATGCGTTGACGACGTTCACACGCGCGCTCACGTCGCGCAGCAACCCCGCCAGGAATGAGCGCGTGACGGGCGCTGCATCCATCTGCGCTATCTCGCCCGCATACTCAAGACGAACTTCGCGCACAGCTTCGTCAACCAACTGCGCATGAAACCTTCCGAGGCTTTCGGCCAGAACGGTGTAAGGTTGCAGGATGTTTAGTTCCTGTGTGCCGAGCGCGGGAACGTTCACAGCGCCGCGAAGCGCGCCCGTCAAAAGATAGTCGCGCATCTGCTCGGCAACGGTGACGGCGACTCCCTCCTGCGCCTCTTTCGTAGAAGCGCCCAAGTGAGGTGTTGCTATTACTTCGTCAAGCGAGAGAAGCGGGTGATCTGCTGGCGGCGGCTCCTGCTCGAAAACATCAAGCGCTGCGCCAGCGACGATTCCCGTTTTGATTGCGTCAAGGAGAGCGCTCTCGTTAACCAATCCGCCCCGCGCGCAGTTTATAATGCGAACGCCTCGCTTCATCTTCCCGAAAGCTTCAGCGCCTATCAGCCCGCGCGTTTCCGGCGTTAGCGGCGTGTGGACGGTTATGAAATCCGCGCGGGCGAAAACTTCGTCGAGCGGAACGATCTCCAGTTCAAGGTCTCGCGCCTGCTCCGGCGCTACGAACGGATCGAAGGCGATGATGCTCATGCCGAAGGCGCGAGCGCGGCTGGCAACGACGCGGCCAATGCGACCGAGGCCGATTATTCCAAGAAACTTGCCCTGAAGCTCTACGCCTATGAATTTCTTACGCTCCCACTGCCCCGCTTTCAAACTCGCGTTGCCCTGCGGCACTCGTCGCGCGAGCGCAATTAGAAGCGCAATTGTGTGCTCGGCTGTGGTAATCGTGTTCCCGTCCGGCGCGTTCATCACGACGACGCCGCGCGCCGTAGCAGCCGCCACGTCAATGTTATCCACGCCAACGCCAGCGCGCCCAACCACGCGCAGACGCCCCGCCGCATCCATCAACTCAGCCGTCACTTTTGTCTCACTGCGGACAATCAGCCCGTCGCAATCCCTTACGGCTTCTCTAAGCTCAGCCGGAGCAAGCCCCGTTCTCTTCTCTACAAGAAAGTTTGCGGCGCGCAACGGCTCAAGCCCGCTCTCGCTCACGTCATCCGCGATGAAAATTCTGTTTTCAGGCATAATATGATGAATCAAAACTCAGTACGACCAGGTTCAATCTTCTTTCTCTAAATTTTAATGAGTTGCTCAAGTCTGTTCATGTTATCAACGGGCAGAGTTGGAGTCGAGTTGCGGAGCAGGGTTATTCACTACATTCAGGTCAGTATCGCCTGAGAGAAGGGATGAGGGATGAGGGCGAAGGGATGAATAAGAAGGAGTGATAGCGTCAACACGCAATTCCACTCAACCCATTTCATCCCTCATCCCTCCGCCCTCATCCCTTCTCTCAGGCGGTACTGACCTGAACTGATCTAATCTTTCCTGCTTCAAGAAGTTTCATGGCGGGATAGAAAAGCCGGGTGATAGAATCCAGCGCGGCAGAAAATAATTTTCGCGTGGTCTGTATTGCTCGCTGACGAAAGAGGCGCTATGGATATTTTTATCTATCGGGATGGGGAGTCGAAAGTCGAAGAAGGGGTTAATATTGAGCAGTTGCCCGAACTCTTAAAGGATTCCAGGGCAATCATCTGGGTTGATATGGAAGCGCCGACCGAAGCAGACGACCGCGTGCTGTTGGACGTTTTCCATTTTCACCCGCTCACAGTAGAAGACTGCCGCGCGAATCGTCACAATCCCAAAATTGAAGAGTTCACGGACTATATCTACTTCATACTGCACGGCGTACTGACGGATTCAGGCCCCGACAGATTCAACACAGTAGAGCTTGACGGATTTCTTGGCCCGAACTACGTCGTCACTTATCATCACGAAAGGTTCGCCAGCATTGATAAGGTCAAACAGTCTGTGCGCTCAAGTCCCATCGCGTGCCAGCGCGGCGCAGACTTTCTTCTGCACCAGATCATTGACAACATAGTTGACGACTACCTGCCTGTGATGGATGTTTTCGACGAGAAGATTAACAAGCTGGAGGAGGACATCTTCAAAGCGCAGCGCCCGGACAATCGAGTGCTTGAACAGATTCTCAATCTGAAGCGCAGCGTGCTTCGTTTGCGGCGCATCTCCGCAAGGCAGATGGACGTTCTCTATCGCATGAGCCACGGCCAGTTCAAATTAATTCGCAGCGAAGTGCTCCCTTTCTACCGCGACATCTTCGACCACATAGGGCGCGTCACAGACCTTGCGGAAAATTACCGCGACGTTATAGGCAGCTCACTCGAAGCCTATCTTTCAGTCGTCTCCAACCGGCTCAACGAGATAATGAAGGTCTTGACGATATTTTCGGCCATCATGCTCCCGCTCACCTTCATCGCAGGCGTCTATGGAATGAACTTCGAGAACATGCCAGAGCTTCACTCGCGCTACGGCTACTACGCCGTCTGGGCCATCATGATCTTCGTCGCCGCCTTCATGCTCCTATACTTCCGCCGCAAAGACTGGATATAAGTAAGGGATGAGGGATGAAGGATGAGGGATGAATAAGAAGGAGTAAAAGCGTCAACACGTAATTAGCTTAACCCATTTCATCCCTCATCCCTCCGCCCTCATCCCTTCCTACATTGGCCCTGCGTCGTCGCGCCTGCCGGGTTCGTCAAACTGGCCGTCGGGCGATGGGGCGTTTGAGCCTGTGCCGGTTTCGCCTCCTGAAGTGCCGGAAGTCTTCTCGCTTTCTTCAACGTCGCTCAGCGTATCTGCGCTGGTCGCGTCCGACTTAGGGTCTTTGCTCTCAATCGAATCGCTGGCATTCACAGCAGACTTTGGGTCTTTCTCTTCCTGCATTCTTAAAACTCCTCCCTCAGATGAATGATTGAATCAAGATAATCACGGATAGAACCGCAGCCGAGTACGCGCCCGCCACTATGTCGTCTGCCATAATCCCCAAGCCCGACTCAAGAGATTCAAGACGACGCGCAGGGTAAGGCTTCCAGATGTCGAACGCTCTGAAAAGCAGGAAACCGGCGGCGATTATCCAGATGTTCAGGTCGCGGCTGAGCGGGATGACCAGAAACGTCACCAACTGTCCTGCAACTTCGTCAACGACAACAGCGCCGGGGTCTTTTCTCCTGAAAAATTTTTCTGCGCGCGTCGCCGCCCACACTCCAAGAAATGAGACTGCGAACGCAGCGCAGAGATTCACGGTCGTATTAAGCGTCTGCGTTTGGCTCGCGCTGAAATGGGGAAGCGAAATGATCGCGCGCAGAAGCAGGAATCGCAAGAGCAGATAAAGCCCTACGCCGACGAGTGAACCCCACGTGCCCGGCGCGAACGGAATAAGACCTACGCCCCAGGTCGAGAAGATAAGAGCAAGATAGTCTTTGAAATTCAGACGACCCGGCGCGACGGCAACCCCGGCTGGAGCTATATGTGGATTCAACTCGTCGCTAGTCTCTTTCATGCTCTTCATAAGGGGAAAGGCTCTTAACTATCCGACTATACGCCCTACTATGTCGTAATCATGAGCATCCGTGATGAGCACGTTGACGATTTTTCCGGGCACGGGATCGAAATCTTCCGGCGCGTCGTTGATGAGCACGCAGCCGTCAATGTCCGGCGCTTGAGTTTCAAGACGCCCCTGCCATAACAGGTCGCTCTCTGCGGCGCTTCCTTCAAATATCACGCGAGCGGTCGAGCCGACGCGCTCCTTATTCTTACGGCGAGAGATGCGCGACTGCTCTTTCATCAAAGTCGCGCGCCGCCGCCTGGCAATCTTCTCGTCAACCTTATCAAGAAGATCGAAGGCGGGAGTTCCCTCCTCATCCGAATAGGTGAAGACGCCTACGCGGTCGAACTCTGCGGCGCGAATAAAGCCCAGCAGTTCCTCGAAATCCTCTTCAGTCTCGCCGGGGAAGCCTGTGATGAAAGTTGTGCGAATCGCAATGCCGGGCACACGCTCGCGCACTCGGCCAATCAATCTCTCCAGGCTAGCGCGCGTGCCGCCGCGACGCATCAGTTTCAGAACGTTAGCCGAAGCGTGCTGTAAAGGCATATCCAGATATTTGACGGCTTTAGGCTCGGTCGCCAGAACGTCCAGAAACGCATCGCTGATGTGCGTAGGGTAGGTGTACATCACTCGAACCCACTCAACTCCGTCCAGATGCGATAGCTCGCGCAGGAGTTGGGCCAATGCGTCCTGCTCACCCAAATCTTCACCGTAGCGCGATGAATCCTGCGCGACCAGAACCAATTCCTTCACGCCTTGAGCGGCCAAATCCTGCGCCTCTTTGAGAATCGAGCCGAAGCGACGGCTGCGAAAATGGCCGCGCATCTGCGGAATAAAGCAGAAGGCGCACGGGCGGTCGCATCCTTCAGCGATCTTGATGAAAGCGTAGTGCGCGGGCGTTGCAAGCACGCGCGGCGTTGATTCGTCGTACAGATAAGTCGCGCTCTGGTTGCCTATGGGCAGAATGGGGAGCGAGCGCGTATCTGTTCGCTCGTCGCAAACCTTAGTAATATCATTTATCTGATTCGTGCCTATGAACGCATCAACTTCCGGCAACTCTGCGCGCAACTCATCCCTGTAGCGCTCGACCAAGCAGCCCGCGACGACAAGGCGCTGCGCCCTACCCTCGGATTTCAAACGCGCCGCTTCCAAAATAGCTTCGACCGATTCCTTCTTGGCCGATTCGATAAAGCCGCACGTGTTTACTACGAGCGTGTCGGCCTCGCTCGCATCTGTTGTGATCTCGTAACCCGACTGGCGAAGCCGACCCATCATCACTTCGCTATCAACCAGATTCTTCGGACAGCCTAAACTTATAAATCCTATCTTTTTCATGAGTGATAAGTGATGAGTGAATAGTGATAAGTGATAAGTGATAAGAAGGGACGGAATACAGGAGGTCAGCAGACAGAAGATATAGCCTTTATATTCTGACTACCGGATTCTGGATTCTGTCTCCTGCTTTTTCTTATCACTTATCACTCATCACTATTCACTTATTATTCCTTTCTAATACCAATAACCATTCTTCAATAGCAGACGATTCCCTGACAGACAAATCTCTGCCTCCGTAGCGAACGCGGTTGTAGACGCGAGTTATATTCATAACTTCAGGAATGTCGGAGGCGGCTGCGAACTCAAGCGGAGTCTCGCTCGGCGCTCGCTCGACTCCATGTGCAGCGAGCGCGTGAATCATACGCTCGTAAAACTCCACGACCGTAACGCTAGTCTGTCGCGCGCTTCGGAAGCTGAAGGCGAGCCGCCAGCCCTTTAGTCGCACTCTGCGAACGAGCCAAAGGGTTGCGAAAGCAAGAGCGAAAGCTGCGAGTATGAGAGCTATCAGAAAAGCTACGCCGATGGTAGAGCCTGCTGCGCTGTCATCGCCTGTGATGACGCGCCCCACCTCTCTCAGAGTTGATTGCAGAGCGGCGAGCTTGCGAGAGAAAGCTACACTGTATGTAGAGATGCCGTCTCGCAATCTGGTCGCAAGTGAGCGCTGCTCAAGACGGTCGTAGCCCACTACATACTGCATCCAGAACATGTCCAGCGCCTCTGCGTATTGGCCCAGACGCGCAGCCAGTCCAGTGTGCGATGCAGATGGATGACCTGCTGCCGGTGTTGGATCGAACGTCACCCACGCGCGCGTTCCCGGAAAATAGACTTCAACCCACGAGTGCGCGTACCTTTCCGTCACAGTATAGACGCCAGCCGTCTCGTTGTAATCGCCTGCCTGAAAACCGTTGACGACGCGCGTGGCAATTCCCTGCGTTCGCAGCATCACGGCCATCGCCGTCGAAAAATATTCGCAGTGGCCTGCGCGCACTTTGAAAAGAAAATCGGCAAGAGGGTCAGCCCCTCCAGCCCTTAGATCGAGCGAGTATTGAAAATTATTCTCGTCTCGCAAATACGATTCAATCGCTTTCGCAGCATCGTAGCGATTCGTAGCTCCCGCCTGTCCTATGACCGAATGAGCAAGCTCGCCAACGCGCTCGTCCAGGCCGGAAGGCAATAGCATGTAGCGCACCTCGGCTCGCGTGTAGTTCTCGCCATCTCTTCGCAAAACTTCCGCTGGCGGCTCCGATGTGTCCGAATAGGCTTTGTAGTTCAGGCGCTCCTGATCGTGCGAGCGCGTCGAAAGCGAGCCTTCAGAGTCGCGGCGAACGAAAGGCAGCGCGGCCTGTATTGCGATGGGTCGCGCGGCTGCGAAGAGAACGGGCGTGTCAATCGGCTCTACGAAGAAAGTTTGCGTGGTCAGACGGCTCAGGCTCTCTCTATCAGTCACTCCGACCTGAAAAAAGTTCGACTCGTTATTAGACTGCTCGGAATGCGAAGCAGCGGGAGATTTGTACCAGCCCTTTCCCGTGAACTCGTCCAGAGCCACGCCGCGCCAGCGCAAGAGTCTTTGGTCTACGCCCTGCGGATTCTCTACACGAACGCGCATCACAAGACGGTCGCTCTGATTCAAGCGCCCTATGTCGCCTAAGGTAACATGATCTGAAAAGCCTATGAACCCGGAGAGTCCGCCGTTCGTGCGAGAGAGCGCGCTGGCATGCCAGCGAGGCGCTATGAAGAAGAGCGGTATCGCCAGCAAAAAGATCAGAGACAGAAGAGCTAAAGAGATGAACGGCAATCGCCTCGCCTCGCTAGCCGAGCGTCGCGCGTCCAGCTTCTTCAATCGTCTAAAGAGCCTGGAATCCGGCGGGACTAAAAGTCTGGTCTCCGCAACCTTCACGCTGCGACGCGCTTTCATTATCTCGAAAGCAGTTATGGTCGAGATTGCCAGCAGCATGTAGACGCCCATCACCAGCACGAAGATTGAACTGATGCTCAAGCCCGCGGCAAGCAGCGCTTCAAAGAACGAAATGAGATAAAGGAAGACCCAATCGCGGTCTGCCTTGCTCTGAAAAATCTTGACCGCAGACAGGAAAATAATCAGGTGCGCCAGAGCCGCCACTCCAACGCGCTCGCGCGCAGTGCCCGCGCCTATCTGATAACTCCAATCGAAGTAGAAAAGCGGAAGCGAAAGCAGAACTATCAACAGACCTACGCGCTCCGATAACTGCCATCGCGTGCCTTCAAGATTCCACGCAACGACCAGCAGGAGTAAGAAGAGCGCAGCCAGCGCCACGCCTATGCCATTGGTCACCGCAAGCGCCATAGCGCCGCATGCGACCATCGCATAGGATGAAGCTCGGAAATAGGTACTGAAGCCCATTGCGATAAACTTCTTTGATGACCGTTCGAACAGTAATGAAGCCTACCAGAGCTTAACATTCCAATAGGCTTTCAGTTAAATCAACATGATAATAGGTAAGTAGGGCAAATAGGGCAGGCACACAATAATCATCAAGATTGCTGCCACTTCCATCTTCTTCCGGGAAATCTTAGATCGGGGCTACTCTTAAATCTGTTGAGAGGTTATGGTAGCCGACAATAAAACGAAAAGCCCGCTAGAGCATATAGCTTTAACGGGCTTTTCTTTTAAATTAATCCGGCGGCGTCCTACTTTCCCACGCAGCTTCCCGCGCAGTATCATGGGCTCTGAGAGGCTTAACTTCCGTGTTCGGGATGGGAACGGGTGTTTCCCTCTCGACAAAACCACCGGAAAACTTGTCAAATCATTAAGGAGAATTTTTCTCCTCGCTCTACTTGGTAAGAGAGCTTTGATAATCGAATAGTGATCGAGGTTGCACAAAGCGGACTGTGCTAGCGCGTGGCTTGAAAACTCACTCGCCCGGCATGTTGCTGGCGAGTAAATTTTACGGTCAAGCCTAGGGGCTTATTAGTAGTGGTCAACTGAGCGCATTACTACGCTTGCATATCCACCCTATCAACGTCGTGGTCTACGACGAGCCTCACTGGCAGGTCTAATCTCGGGTCTGGCTTCACGCTTAGATGCATTCAGCGTTTATCCATGCTCCACTTAGCTACCGAGCGTTACCGTTGGCACGATAACTCGTACACTAGAGGTGGATCCATCCCGGTCCTCTCGTACTAAGGACAGATTCCCTCAAACCTGCTACGCCCACACCAGATAGGGACCGAACTGTCTCGCGACGTTCTAAACCCAGCTCACGTACCGCTTTAATTGGCGAACAGCCAAACCCTTGGGACCTTCTTCAGCCCCAGGATGCGATGAGCCGACATCGAGGTGCCAAACCCTGCCGTCGATGTGAACTCTTGGGCAGGATCAGCCTGTTATCCCCGGCGTACCTTTTATCCGTTGAGCG